>Ga0065721_10004256_pt1 | contig 33359 bp, 32 predicted proteins | sample Mesricmetagenome_FD_59108 | JGI IMG/M metagenome (GOLD analysis project Ga0065721, IMG submission 59108) | Mesophilic microbial community from rice straw/compost enrichment Sample: eDNA_1 v2 (version 2) | ecosystem: Engineered > Solid waste > Grass > Composting > Bioreactor | place: USA: Davis... | reverse complement strand
CAGCCCCAGCGCGAAGCCCAGCAGCGCCTCCGCCGGCGAGTGCGCCAGCACCAGCACGCGCGACCAGGCGATCAGCGCCGCCAGCAGCACGCCCGCGGCCACCGCGGCGGCCTGGCGGCGCGGGCCGCGGTCGGACACCAGCACCCGCAACAGCACCGGCAGCACCGCCGTGGAGAACATCGCGTGGCCGGAGATGCCGGTGAAGTTCAGCGGCGCGTAGCCGATCTCCCAGCCGAAGAAGGCCACCTTGGTGATGGTGGTCAGCAGCGCCGCCACCGCAGTGCAGCCGCCCCACACCAGCGCCGCGCGCGGCTTGTGGGAGCGCAGCCCCAGCCAGAGGCAGGTGGCGAACATCGCGGGCAGCAGGATCTGCGCCTCGCCCAGGCGCGTGAGCAGGTTCCAGAAGTCGAAAGCCATGGCAGCCGCGCGCGTGCGCGGTCGGTAACTCAATGGCTGCCGAGCTTAAGGGAGGCCCCCGGCGTGGTGTCCGGGGGCTGGGAGCCTTCGCCTTACGCGAAGCGTCCGGCGCGGAAATCCTCCACGGCCTGGAAGATCTGCTCGTTGGAGTTCATGACGAAGGGGCCGTACTGCGCGATGGGCTCGTTCAGCGGCCGGCCGGCGATCAGCAGCGCCCGCGCGCCCTCGGCGCCGGCCTGCAGCCGCACGCCGTCGCTGCCGGCCTCGTTGCGCAGGATCGCCATGCGCTGCAGCGGCACCTCTGTCTCGCCGATGCGCAGCGCGCCACGGTAGACGTAGGCGAAGGCGTTGTGCGTGGCCGGCAGCGCCTGTTCGAAGGCGGCGCCGGGCGGCAGGTGCAGGTCCAGGTACAGCGGCTCGGTGCGCTCGCGCTGCATGGCGCCGGCCACGCCGTGGCTGCTGCCGGCGATGACGCGCACGCGCACGCCCTCGGCCGTCCGGAGCTCGGGAATCTGCGCCGAGGCGATGTCCCAGTAGCCCGGGTCGCACAGCTTGCGGTCCGCCGGCAGGTTCAGCCAGAGCTGAAAGCCTTCCATGCGGCCTTCCTCCTGCTCGGGCAGCTCGCTGTGCACCAGGCCGCGGCCAGCCGTCATCCACTGCACGCCGCCGTTCTGCAGCAGGCCCTCGTGGCCGGCGCTGTCGCGGTGGCGCAGGCGCCCGGCAATCATGTAGGTCACGGTCTCGAAGCCGCGGTGCGGGTGGTCGGGGAAGCCGGCGATGTAGTCGTCGGGGTTGTCGGTGCCGAAGGCGTCGAGCATCAGGAACGGGTCCAGCCGGCGCTGCAGCGCTTGCGTCAGCACGCGCGTGAGCTTTACCCCTGCACCGTCGCTGGTGGGCGTGCCCGCCACCAGGCGCTCGACCTGGCGCGGGTGCCGGACCGTATCGGGAGTGGGCGTGGAAGAGGGGGTGGTGGTGGTGTCCATGCGAATCAATTTAGGTGCCGCCCGAGACGGCCGCATTGCGCGCACTTGCACGCCGGGTTGCATGGAGCGGAAAGGCGCAGCCCAAGCAAAAGGGCCGCCCGGAGGCGGCCCTTGATGCGTCAGGCAGCGGCGTTCAGATGCCGAGGAGCTTCTTGGCCTCGCCCAGCTTCTGCATCGACTCGTCGTGCTTGCCGGCCTTGTGCGCGGCCTCGCCTTCGGCGCGCAGTTGCTTCACCTTGTCCATGTCGGCGCTGGCGAGGCTGGGGTTGGTGGCGAGCTTGGCGTCGATGGCCTTCATCTCGTTGGGGCAGTTGTGCGCCAGGGCCAGGCCGGTGGCGCCGGCCAGTGCCAGGGTGAGCAGGACCTTCTTCATCGCAAACCTCCTTGGCGGTCGCGGCGCGGGAGCCGCGGCGCGATGGTGCGCCGCGCGCCGGGCCGCGTCCAGGACGTTCGTTCAGCGCAGCGGCGGGTTGGCGTCGTCCGGCGCGTAGGGCGAGCGCAGCCGCGCGGGCTGCTCGGCGCGCTTGCGCATGCGCAGGTTGAGCATCTCCACCACCAGCGAGAAGGCCATCGCGAAGTAGATGTAGCCCTTGGGCACGTGATGGCCGAAGCCTTCGGCCAGCAGCACCACGCCCACGGCCACCAGGAAGGACAGCGCCAGCATCTTGATGGTCGGGTGGTCGGAGACGAAGCGGCCGATGGGGCCGGCGAACAGCATCATCATCCCCACCGAGGCGACGACGGCGGCGATCATCACCGCCACCTCCTCCACCATGCCCACGGCGGTAATGATCGAGTCCAGCGAGAACACCAGGTCGATGACCATGATCTGCAGGATCACCGCGCCGAAGCTCGTGGCCACGGCCTTGGATTCGTGACCCTCCTCGCCTTCGAGCGCCTGGTGGATCTCGCCGGTGCTCTTCCAGACCAGGAACAGCCCGCCCAGGATGAGGATCAGGTCGCGGCCCGAGATCTCCTGGTTCAGCACCGTGAACAGCGGCTCCACCAGCCCCACGATCCACGCCAGCACCAGCAGCAATCCCACGCGCATGAACATCGCCAGGAACAAGCCCAGGCGCCGGGCGAACTCGCGCCGCTCGCGCGGCAGCTTATCGACCAGGATCGAGATGAAGATGATGTTGTCGATGCCCAGCACCAGCTCCAGCGCGGTGAGCGTGAAGAAGGCAATCCAGGCTTGCGGGTCGGTGAGCAGTTCCATGGGGCAATCCTTCTGGTGGGAGCGGACACGGTGGTGAGAGCACGGCGCGGGCCAGGCGTTTCCGGCCGGCTGGGGGCGTGCGTCTCGTGGTGATGCGCGCCGGCACGCCGGTGCCGGGGTTCCGCGGGGCCGCGTTGCCGCCGCGGCGCCATTTCGCGCATGATCGGCGCGCCTCCTCCAACCCCGGACCTGCGGGTCCGCCCGTTGACAAAGATGCCAAACAAGCCTGCCGCGGCACCGCGGCGTGACCGGCGCCGCGCCGCGGCGCTGCTGCTTTCCACCGGCCTGTGGCCGGCCTGGCCGGCACTGGCGGCGATCGCCCAGTCCCGCGCCCAGGCGGCGCCCGCCGCGCCCAACGGCCCTGCAACCACACCCGCCGCCCCGGCGGACGCCGCTCCCGCCGCCGAGGGCGGGCGCTGGGTGCACGCGCTGGCCACCTTCGGCGAGCCCAAGTACCCCGAGGGCTACACGCATTTCGAGTACGTCAACCCGGACGCGCCCAAGGGCGGCGTGCTGCGGCTGCGCAACCCGGACCGGCGCACCAGCTTCGACAAGTTCAACCCCTTCACCGTGCGCGGCAACGCGCCGGCGGGGGTGGGGCTGTTCATGTTCGAAGGGCTGTGCACCGCCTCGGACGACGAGCCGCAGACCATGTACGGGCTGCTGGCCGAGCGTTTTCAGGTTGCGCCGGACAAGTCCTCGATCACGTTCAGGCTGCATCCCAAGGCGCGCTTCTGGAATGGCGACCCGGTGACGGCGGCCGACGTGAAGCACAGCTTCGACATGGTCACCAGCAAGCAGGCCTCGCCAGCGCTGGTGCAGGCTTACGCGCCGGCCGGGCCGGTGACGGTGCTCGACGAGCGCACGGTGCGCTTCGGCGTCAAGGACAAGAGCACCGACACGCTGTTCCTGATCGGCGGCCTGCCGGTGTTCTCGCGCAAGTGGGGGCTGGGCGCGGACGGCAAGCCCAAGCCTTTCGACCAGATCGTTACGGAGTACCCGATCACCACCGGCCCCTACACCATCGCCGCGGTGGACATGGGACGGCGCATCGAATTCCAGCGCAACCCGGACTACTGGGCCAAGGACCATCCCGCGCGCCGCGGCTGGTTCAACTTCGACCGCGTGGTCTACCGCATGTACAAGGACGCCGCGGTGGCCTTCGAGGCCTTCAAGACCGGCGAGTACGACATCTACAAGGAGTACAGCTCGCGCTCCTGGGTGCGCCAGCACAAGGGGCCGAAGTGGGAGGGCGGGCGCATCGTCAAGAAGAGCTTCGAGACCGCCACCGGCCAGGGCCTGCAGAGCCACCACTTCAACACCCGGCGCGAGCTGCTGCGGGACCGGCGCGTGCGCGAGGCCATCGCGCTGGCCTACGACTTCGAGCGCATCAACCGCTTCGGCCTGCTCAAGCGCGCCTACAGCGTGTTCAACAACTCGGAGTTCGCGGCCGAGGGCCTGCCCGGGCCGGGCGAATTGAAACTGCTGGAGCCCTACCGCAAGGAGCTGCCGCCGGAGGTGTTCGGCCCCGCGTACCGGCCGCCCAGCACCGCCGGCGGCGCGGCGGAGCTGCGGCGCAACCTGCTCAAGGCGCGCAGCCTGCTCGAAGAGGCGGGCTGGAAGCTCGACGGCGATGGCCGGCTGCGCAATGCGCAGGGCCGGGCGCTGGAGCTGGAGTACCTCAACCCCGGCGAGACCGGCGGGCGCATCACCGACTGGCAGAAGAACTGCGAGAAGCTGGGCATCACGCTCAAGGAGCGCAACGTCGATTTCGCGCTCTACCGCAACCGGCTGGAGAACTACGACTTCGACATCATCACCATCGTCGAAGGCAAGTTCTCGCTGCCCAACGCCGCGGGCTACATCACCAGCTACGGCTCGCAGGCCGCGGACGAGAAGGGCAACGACAACTTCCGCGGCATCAAGAGCGCGGCCATCGACCACATCCTGGCCGTCATGGGCAAGGCGCGCACGCTGGCCGAGCTGCGCGACTGCTGCCGCGCCATGGACCGCGTGGTGATGTGGAACCACTGGCAGGTGCCCGACGTGTACGTCTCCGCCGAGCGCGCCTCGTACTGGAACCGCTTCGGCATCCCGGACAAGACGCCGCTGTACTTCGGCATCGACACCTCGGGCGACCACAGCGCCTGGCCGATCATGTGCTGGTGGAAAAAGGGAGAGGCCTGAATGCTCGGCTACATCTTCAAGCGGCTGCTGCTGATGATCCCCACGCTGCTGGGGGCGCTGACCATCACCTTCATCGTGATCCAGTTCGTGCCCGGCGGGCCGGTGGAGCAACTGCTGGCCGAGGCGCGTGCCAACCAGCGCGGCGGCGGCGAGGGCGACGTCTACAAGGCCGGGCGCGACAGCGACGCCCGGCAGATCGAGGAGCTCAAGAAGCTCTACGGCTTCGACAAGCCCGCGCACGTGCGCTACTTCGAGATGCTGGGCCAGTTCGCGCGTTTCGACCTGGGCAAGAGCTTCCTGCAGAACAAGGACGTGTGGACGCTCATCAAGGAGAAGCTGCCGGTGTCGATCTCGCTGGGGGTGTGGACCTTCTTCATCTCCTACCTGGTCTCGATCCCGCTGGGCGTGGCCAAGGCGGTGCGCGAGGGCACGCGCTTCGACGCGCTGACCACGCTGGCGGTGCTGGTGGGCTACGCCATCCCCGGCTTCGTGCTGGGCGTGCTGCTGATCGTGTTGTTTGCCGGCGGCACCTTCTTCGAATGGTTCCCGCTGCGCGGGCTGACTTCCGACGACTGGGACACGCTGAGCTGGCCGGCGCGCATCGCCGACTACTTCTGGCACCTGACGCTGCCGCTGATCTGCCTGGTGATCGGCAGCTTCGCCGTCATGACCATGCTGACCAAGAACACCTTCGTCGAGGAGATGCGCAAGCAGTACGTGCTGGTGGCGCGCGCCAAGGGACTGTCGCAGCGGCGCGTGCTCTACAAGCACATCTTCCGCAACGCGCTGATCCCGCTGGTGACGGGCTTCCCGGCGGCCTTCATCGGCGCCTTCTTCGCCGGCTCGGTGCTGATCGAGACGCTGTTCTCGCTCGACGGGCTGGGGCTGCTGGCCTACGAGTCCGTGATCCGGCGCGACTATCCGGTGGTGCTGGGCTCGCTCTACCTCTTCACCCTGATCGGCCTGGTGGTGAAGCTGATCTCGGACCTGCTGTACGTGGTGGTCGATCCGCGCGTGCAGTTCGGCAGCGTGGGCAAGTGAGGCGCAGCGCATGAGTTCTCAACCGATCGTGCCCGGTGTCTCCGACCGCAGCGCCGCCACCCCCGCCGCCGCCCAGGGCAGCGACCGTCCCGTGGACCTGATGGCGCAGCCGCCGGCCGGCGCCACGGCCGAGGCCGCCGCCGCAGTGGGCGCAGGCGCGGGCGAACACCGCTCGCCCAACCAGCGCGCCTGGGCCCGTTTCAAGCGCAACCGCCTGGGTGTGGTGTCGCTGTGGGTGTTCCTGGCGATGCTGCTGTTCTCCACCCTGGCCGAGGTCGTGAGCAACGACCGGCCGCTGGTGGCGCGCTACGAGGGGCAATGGTTCTTTCCGGTGCTGAGCAACCCGCCGGAGACGGCGCTGGGCGGCGACTTCGCCACGGCCACGGACTGGAAGGACCCCTTCATCACCGCGCAGTTCGACAAGCCCGGCAACTGGCGGCTGAGCGCGCCCAATCCGCACTCGGCCACGTCCACCGACTATTTCTCCAAGGAGCCCGACCCGGCGCCGCCGAGCGAGCGCAACGTGCTGGGCACCGACAGCCAGGGCCGCGACATGCTGGCACGGCTGCTCTACGGCTTCAGGGTGAGCATCTGGTTCGCGCTGGCGCTCACGGCGGTGGGCACGGTGCTGGGCATCCTGGCCGGCGCGCTGCAGGGCTACTTCGGCGGCAAGCTGGACCTGACGCTGCAGCGCATCATCGAGGTCTGGGGCGCGGTGCCGGAGCTGTACCTGTTGATCATCTTCGCGTCCATCTTCGAGCCGTCCCTCTTGCTGCTGCTGGTCCTGCTGTCGCTGTGGGGCTGGATGGGGCTGTCGGACTACGTGCGCGCGGAGTTCCTGCGCAACCGCTCGCTGGACTTCGTGAAGGCGGCGCGGGCGCTGGGGCTGTCGAACCGCCAGATCATCTTCCGCCACGTGCTGCCGAACTCGCTCACGCCGGTGATCACGTTTTTACCCTTCCGCATGAGCGCGGCGATCCTGTCGCTGACCTCGCTGGACTTCCTGGGCCTGGGCGTGCCGCCGACGGTGCCCTCGCTGGGCGAGTTGCTCAACCAGGGCAAGGCCAACCTCGACGCCTGGTGGATCATCGTCCCGACTTTCACTCTGCTCGTGATCACGATGCTGCTGCTGACCTTCATCGGTGACGCGCTGCGCGACGCCTTCGACACCCGCAAGTCATGAGCGACACCAACCCGATGAGCAGGCAAGCATCCGGCGCCGCGCTGCTGGAGGTCGAGCACCTGACGGTGCGTTTCGGCAACCACGCGGTCGTCAACGACGTCAGCTTCCAGGTTCGCCCCCGCGAGAAGTTCGCGCTGGTGGGGGAGTCGGGCAGCGGCAAGTCGATCACCGCGCTGTCGGTGCTGCGGCTGGTGGACGGGGCCCGGACCAGCGGCGCGATCCGCTTCGGCGGCGAGGACCTGGTGCAGGCCGGCGAGCGGCGCATGCGCGGCCTGCGCGGGCGCGAGATCGGCATGATCTTCCAGGAGCCAATGACGGCGCTGAACCCGCTCTACAGCGTGGGCAACCAGATCGCCGAGGTGCTGGAGCTGCACGAGGCGCTGCGGCCCAACGCGGCGCGGGCCAGGGCGATCGAGCTGCTGGCGCGAACCGGCATTCCGGAGCCGCAGCGGCGGGTGGACGCCTACCCGCACGAGCTCTCGGGCGGACAGCGCCAGCGCGCCATGATCGCCATGGCGCTGGCCTGCAAGCCCAAGCTGCTGATCGCCGACGAGCCCACGACGGCGCTGGACGTGACCATCCAGGCGCAGATCCTGGCGCTGCTCGACGAGCTGCAGGCCGAGATGGGCATGGCGCTGCTGTTCATCACGCACGACCTGAACCTGGTGCGCCGCTTCACGCACCGCGTGGGCGTGATGGAGCGCGGGCGGCTGGTGGAAAGCGGCGACACGGCGGCGGTGTTCGGTGATCCGCAGCATCCGTACACGAGGAAACTGCTGGGCAGCCGGCCGCAGCGCGTGGTGCAGCCCGTGCCGCCGGACGCGCCGGTGCTGCTGCAGGGGCAGGACGTGCGGGTGCATTTCGCGCGCAAGGGCAGCTGGTTCCGACGGCTGCCGCCCTTCGAGGCGGTGAAGCGGGCCACGCTGCAGCTCAAGCGCGGCGAGACGCTGGGCATCGTGGGCGAGTCCGGCTCGGGCAAGACCACGCTGGGCATGGCGCTGCTGGCGCTGCAGCCCATTGCCGGCGGGCAGGTGCGGCTGGGGGAGCAGCGCATCGACGACGCGGGCCGCGATCAGCTCCGCGCCATGCGCCGGCGCATGCAGGTGGTGTTCCAGGACCCTTTCGGCAGCTTGAGCCCGCGCATGACCGTGGGCCAGATCGTGGGCGAGGGATTGGAGCTGCACCAGCCGCAGCTCGGCCGCGCCGAGCGCGAGGCGCGCGTGCTGAAGATGCTGGACGAGGTGGGGTTGAGCGCGCGCCATGGCGTGGCCGACGTGCTGCAGCGCTACCCGCACGAGTTCAGCGGCGGGCAGCGCCAGCGCATCGCCATCGCGCGCGCGGTGGTGCTGGAGCCGGAGCTGCTGGTGCTCGACGAACCGACCTCGGCGCTGGACGTGTCGGTGCAGCAGCAGGTGTTGTCGTTGCTGGCGCAACTTCAGCGGCGCTACGGGCTGAGCTACGTCTTCATCAGCCACGACCTGGCCGTGGTGCGAGCCATGTCGCATCGCGTGATCGTGATGCGCCAGGGCGAAATGGTGGAGGAGGGCGAGGCCGAGCAGCTGTTCAGCGCGCCGCGGCAGCCTTACACGCAGGAGCTGCTGGCGGCGGCGCGGCTGGCGTGACGGCTGGAAAAGGCTGCCCAGCTTCGCGCGCCGCCGCTGCAGGACTTACTTGATCAATCCCTCGTGCTTCATCGCCGCCTGCACGCTGGGCCGCGCCAGCATGCGCTCGCGGAAAGCCTGCAGGTTGGCGAGGTCGGAGATGTCCACCTGCGTGGGAACGGTCCAGTTGGTAACGGTGAACAGGTAGGCGTCGGCCACCGTGAAGTCGTCACCCATCAGGTAAGACTTGCCGGCCAGTTGTTCGTCCACGTACTGCAGGCGCTGGCGCAGGCGGTTGCGGTACAGCGCCTTGGCCTCATCGGGCATGCCGGGCATGAAGAAGGCGCCGAAGCCCTTGTGCAGTTCGCTGGTGATGAAGTTGAGCCACTCGATCAGCCGGTAGCGCGCCATGGTGCCGAAGGCCGGCGCGAGCTTGCGGTCCGGCACCTGGTCGGCCAGGTATTGCACGATGGCCGGGCCTTCGGTGAGGCGCTCGCCGTTGTCGAGTTCCAGCAGCGGCACGGAGCCCTTGGGGTTGAGGGTGTAGTAGTCGGTCCCGTCCGGCAGCTTGTGCGTCTTGGTGCTGGCCAGCACCAGGTCGCAGGGCAGGCCGGCCTCGTGCAGCACGATGTGCGGACTGAGCGAACAGGCGCCAGGGCTGTAGTAAAGCTTCATCGAGTCTCCTTCAATGCAAGGGGCACATACGATAGTCGCTGTCTTGGCTTTCTTCCCTTGTAGAGCATCTTCAATGCCGCGTCCCGTCCTTGCAGAAGAGCGTCTGCACCCCGCCATCCGCCAGCGCGTGGCCGCGCTGCATGCCGACATCGTGGAAGAGGTGCAGCGCGCGGTGGCGGCGCACCCGGTGGTGGTGGTCGGCATGGCGCAAAACCCCTTCCCCAAGCGCGCGCGCCGGGCGCTGGACCGCGCGGGCATCGCGCACTTCGACCTCGATTACGGCAGCTACTTCAGCCAGTGGCGGCGGCGCAACGCGCTCAAGATGTGGACGGGCTGGCCCACCTTCCCAATGGTGTTCGTGCGCGGGCAGCTCGTGGGCGGGGCGCAGGAGCTGGAGAAGCTCATCGCGGGCGGCGAGCTGCAGCGGCTGCTGCAGACCGGCTGAAGCGCCGCACCGCGTTCAGGGCGCGCGGCCTGGTTCAAGGCGCCGTCTGCTGCTCCAGCCACAGCAAGCCGCGCAGCGCCTGCTCGGCCGAATCGGCGCACAGCCCGGGCGAGGGCTGCAGCGAGCCGCACACGGCCGGGCGGCGCGGGTCGTTGAAGATCGCGCAGCGCAGGTCCGGCAAGAGCTGCACGCAGCGCACGCCGGCCGGCTTACCTTGCGGCATGCCGGGAATAGGGCTGGAGATCGAGGGCGCGATGCAGCAGGCACCGCAGCCGGGGCGGCAGTCCATGGAAAACCGGAGTTTGGGAAAACCCGGCATTGTCCGGCGTCAGGCTTGGCCCTGCGCCGGGGCGGCTTGTCAGCTTCGGACAATGCTGCGCTGGCAGCATCGTTGAATTCCTACTGCGGCCCTGGTCGCCATTCCGCCTTCCTGCCGCTGCTCTCGCGCAGCGGCCACCGCCGCCCTTCGTTCCGATGCGAGCCCGCCGCCTGCTTCCCTGGTCCTTACCCGCTGCCGCCGTGCTGGCGTGCGCCGGCTACTGGACCCAGTTGCTCCATTCGCAGGAGCAGGCGCGCGAGCGCGCGCTGGCCAACGTGGCGGCACGTGCCGCGCACCTGGCCGACACGCTGGCCCTGCAGGCCGAGACGCTGGTGCAATCGGCGGACTTCGTGCTCTCCACGGTGGGAGGGCAGTGGAGCGAACGTCAGCCGCTGCCGCCGCTGCCTTATCCGCCCGGCGCGGTGCTGCAACTCGGCGTGCTCGACGGCAAGGGGCAACTGCAGTCGCTGGACGGCAGCGTGGCACGGGTGGTGATCGACGGCCTGCCGACGCCGGGCAATGGCCTGTCCATCGGCGCGCCGGCACGCCAGCCCGTGGCCGGGGCCGGGGCCGTGAGCTTCGTGCGGCCGCTGCCGGGCCAGGGTCAGGTGCTGCTCACGCTCTCGCCCGCTTACCTCACCGGGCTGCTGCGGCGGCTGCAGCCCTCGCGCGGTGACCTGCTGCTGCTGGTGCGTCCCGATGGCGTGGCCGTGGCGCGCAGCGACGGGCTGGTGGAGCCACTGCCGTTTCCGGTGACGCCGCTATTCGAACGTGCGCCGCGTGCCGGCGAGGTGCTGAGCCAAGCTTGGCCGCCGGAGGAGGGACGCCGCATCCTGGGCTGGCAGCGTGCCGGCAGTACGCCGCTGCTGGCCCTGGCCGCCGTGGACGAGTCCGCCGCGCTGCGCGGCGTGCAGGCCGAGCAGAAGGCCGTGCGCCGTCGTGCCGCTGTGGGCAGCGCCACGCTGCTGGCGTTCACCGCCGCCATGGTGGTGCTGTCGCGGCGTTGGCAGCGCCGCCGCGCGACGACGCAGCGGCCGGCGTCGGCCTGAGCCGCTTCATCCACGAGGCCCCACACTGGGTCCACGAGGCCGCGCCGAGCGGCGGGCAGACAGAGGCGGGAGGCACTCAAGAGCAAGCCATCGCCGCCATAAACGCAATCCATTGGCCCGCACGGGCTGGGAACAGCATCATTGCTGTCAAGAATCATTCTCATTTGGTGAGGAGTTTCAAATGGCCAAGACAGCAGCTTTCGGTGTGATGCACGTGTGCACGGCCTTTGGCGTCAGCTACGCGCTCTCGGGCAGCGTGACGGTGGCTGGCGCGGTGACACTGGTGGAGCCGGCGGTGAACATGGTGGCGCACTACTTCTTCGATCGGGCCTGGGAGCGGCACTTTGCCCATGCCCCCGCATCCGGGGAGGCAGTCCCACAACCTTAAAATCGTGGGTTTGCCACTTCAGGACGCCGCCGCGCCAGCGGCGGTGCGCGCGCCGTGCTGCATCCCCAGGAATTCGAGGTCATCGTGGTCGGCGGTGGTCATGCCGGCACCGAGGCGGCGCTGGCCGCAGCCCGCATGGGCTGCCGGACGCTGCTGCTGACCCACAACATCGAAACGCTCGGCCAGATGAGCTGCAACCCGTCCATCGGCGGGATCGGCAAGGGCCATCTGGTCAAGGAGGTGGACGCCCTCGGTGGCGCTATGGCTGCCGCTACCGACGAAGCGGGCATCCAGTTCCGCATTCTCAATGCCAGCAAGGGACCAGCGGTACGGGCCACGCGTGCCCAGGCGGACCGCATCCTCTACAAGGCCGCCATCCGCCGTCGCTTGGAGAACCAGCCCAACCTGTGGCTGTTCCAGCAGGCGGTGGACGACCTGATGGTCGAAGGCGACCGCGTGGTGGGCGCCGTAACACAGATCGGTCTGCGCTTCCGCGCTCGGACGGTGGTGCTCACGGCGGGCACCTTCCTGGACGGCAAGATCCACGTCGGACTGCAGAACTACAGCGCCGGGCGCGCCGGTGATCCGCCGGCAGTGAGCCTGTCGGCACGGCTCAAGGAGCTCAAGCTGCCGCAGGGCCGCCTCAAGACCGGCACGCCGCCGCGCATCGACGGGCGAAGCATCGACTTCTCCAAGCTCACCGAGCAGCCCGGTGACCTGGACCCGGTGCCGGTGTTCAGCTTCATGGGCCATGCCTCGCAGCACCCGCGCCAAGTGCCGTGCTGGATCACGCACACCAACCAACTGACGCACGACATCATCCGCAGCGGCTTCGACCGCAGCCCGATGTTCACCGGCGTCATCGAGGGCGTGGGGCCGCGCTACTGCCCCAGCATCGAGGACAAGATCAACCGCTTCGCGGACAAGGACTCTCACCAGATCTTCCTGGAGCCGGAAGGGTTGACGACGAACGAGTTCTATCCCAACGGCATTTCCACCTCGCTGCCCTTCGACATCCAGCTGGCAGCAGTCCGCTCCATGCCGGGACTGGAGAACGCGCACATCCTGCGCCCGGGCTACGCCATCGAGTACGACTACTTCGATCCGCGCGAGCTGTCGGCCAGCTTCGAGACGCGCGTCATCAAGGGCCTGTTCTTCGCCGGGCAGATCAACGGCACCACGGGCTACGAGGAAGCGGCAGCCCAGGGCTTGTTCGCTGGCCTCAACGCCGCGCTGCAGGCGCAGGGCAAGGAGCCCTGGTTGCCGGGGCGGGACCAGGCCTATCTGGGTGTGCTGGTGGACGATCTCATCACCCGCGGCGTAAGCGAGCCCTACCGCATGTTCACCAGCCGAGCCGAGTTCCGGTTGCAACTCCGCGAGGACAACGCCGATCTGCGCCTGACCGAGGAAGGGCGCCGGCTGGGCTTGGTGGACGATGCACGCTGGGATGCCTTCAACCGCAAGCGCGATGCTGTTTCACGTGAAACACAGCGGCTGCGCCAGACCTGGGTGCATCCGCGCTGGCTGGCGGCTGAGCAGGCCGAGCCGCTGCTGGGCAAGGCCATCGAGCGCGAGTACCCGTTGATCGACCTGCTGCGCCGTCCCGGCGTGGACTGGGACAAGATCACGGCGGCCGACACGCTGGTGAAGCAGGCGCGGGCGAGTGAAGACGCCCCTGTTTCACGTGAAACGCTGCGCACCGAGCTGGGTGTGGAACTGGCCGATGCGGTCATCGAACAGGTGGAAATCGGGGTCAAGTACGCCGGCTACATCGACAAGCAGCAGGAGGAAGTGCAGCGCGCGGCGCAGTACGAGAAGCTGCCGTTGCCGGAGGATCTGGACTATTCCGAGATCACGGCGCTGTCTTTCGAGGTACGCCAGAAGCTGGCCAAGCACCGGCCGGCCACGCTGGGGCAGGCTTCGCGCATTTCCGGCATCACGCCGGCCGCGATCTCTTTGCTGCTGGTCCACTTGCGCAAGGGCAGCTGGACGGATTTCAAGGCCGTGAGCACGGCTGGGGCGGGTGACGATGTTGCCGCCTGATCTGCCCATGGACGTTTCCGATGCCCAGCCGATCGCGGCGCTGGCCCAACAACTGGGTTTGGCGCCCGATGAGCGCCAGTTGCGGCAATTGCAGGACTACCTCGCGCTGCTGCAGCGCTGGAACAAGACCTACAACCTGACGGCTCTACGCGACCCGGCACAGATATTCACGCATCACTTGGCGGATTGCCTGGCCGCCCTTCCGCCTTTGCAGCGCGTGCTGGCTGGCTGCGACGGGCTGCGGCTGCTGGACGTGGGCAGCGGGGGCGGGTTGCCGGGCGTGCTGATCGCCGTGCTGTGTCCGGGGTTGCAGGTGAGCTGCGTGGACACGGTGGGCAAGAAGGCTGCTTTCATCCGGCAGGTGGGGGCAGAGCTGGGACTGCGCAACCTGCGTGCGGAGCATGCACGGGTGGAGCAGCTTCCTGGTCGCTACGAGCTGATCACCAGCCGGGCTTTCGCGACGCTGGCTGACTTCGTGGCGCTGACCCGAGAGCGGCTCGCCCCCGAGGGGCTGTGGATGGCGATGAAGGGCAAGCGGCCGGAGGAGGAAATCGCCACCTTGCCCACGGACGTGGAAGCGTTTCACGTGGAACGTCTGGCTGTCCCGGGCTTGGACGCCGAGCGCTGTCTGGTGTGGATGCGGTTGCAGCGTTGAAGCCGGACAATCCTCGCGAGCGCCTGGAAGTGCATGCCGGGCGGCGTTGAACCTCTGGAGGGATTCATGCTTGGCATCGATGTGGGCGCCTTTTGCGCCGCCGTGATCCTGTTCCTGGCGTTGCCTGGGCCAGGGACTTTCATGTTGCTGAGCAGCACGGGGCAAGGCGGTATCAGGGCCGGCGCGGCCGCGACGCTGGGGTTGATCATTGGTGACCAAGTGTTGCTGTGGTTGGCGGTGGCGGGCGTGGCGGCCATGCTGGCGGCCCATCCGGCACTGTTCAAGGCGCTGCAGTTGGCCGGCGCCGGCTACCTGGCATGGCTGGGGCTGAAGATGCTGCTGGCGCGTGACAAGGAGGGCGGCTTGCCGGTACGCGTTTCGCCTGGGCGCTATCTGCGCCAGGGCTTCTTCATCACCTTGTCCAATCCCAAGGCCATCGTGTTCTACATGGCCTTCTTCCCGCTGTTCATCGATCCGGCGCGCCAGCAGGGCGTATGGACCTTTGCATTCATGGCGCTGCTGATCGCGGCGATCACCGCCGTATGGTGCCTGGCGTTATGCGCGGGTGCCGATGCCGTGGCGGCGTACGTGCGGGCACACCGGCGTCTGGCACGCACCCTGCAGCGCTTGGCTGGCCTGGCACTGCTGGGCTTCGGTTTGCGGCTGGTGCGCTGAAAACGCCGTCCGCTTCACCATTACGACAAATCCCGAACATGGCCAAGATCTTTTGTATCGCCAACCAGAAGGGTGGTGTAGGCAAGACCACCACCGCCGTCAACCTCGCCGCCGGTCTGGCGCGTATCGGGCAACGGGTGCTGGTGGTGGACCTGGACCCGCAGGGCAATGCCACCATGGGTTCCGGCGTGGACAAGCGCACGCTCGAGCACAGCGTTTACGAGGTGCTGCTGGAGACGGTCACGGTTGCCGATGCTTGTGTGAAAGCTGACAAGGCCGGCTATGACGTGCTGGGTGCGAACCGTGAGCTGTCCGGCGCGGAGGTGGAACTGGTGGGCGTGGAGCGGCGGCAGGACCGCCTGCGCGCAGCGCTGGCGGCCTATGATCAAGACTATGACTTCGTGCTGGTCGATTGTCCGCCTTCACTGAGCCTGCTCACGCTCAACGGCATGTGCGCGGCGCATGGCGTGGTGGTGCCGATGCAGTGCGAATACTTCGCGCTGGAGGGACTGACGGATCTGGTGAACACCATCAAGCAGATCCATGCCAGCCTGAACCCGCGGCTGCAGATCATTGGGCTGCTGCGCGTGATGTACGACCCGCGCATGACGCTGCAGCAGCAGGTGAGCGAGCAACTCAAGCAGCACTTCGGTGACAAGGTGTTCGATACCGTCATCCCACGCAACGTGCGCTTGGCGGAGGCACCCAGCTACGGCTTGCCGGGCGTGGTGTTCGATCCGTCAGCCAAGGGGGCGCAGGCCTACGTCGAGTTTGCCGAGGAGCTGGTCAAGCGCTGCGCCAAGCGTTGAGAGGCGATGCCGGCCGGGCGAGCCGGCACGAAGCAGGCATCAAAAAGCCGCCCGAAGGCGGCTGGCTTGTGTGGTGTGGGGGCAGGCTTCAGAGGCCCAGGCCTTCATCCAGGCCGAGATGGATGTTCATCGACTGCACGGCAGCGCCGCTGGCTCCCTTGCCCAGGTTGTCCAGACGGGCCATGACGATGGCCTGTTTGTCGTTGGCGAACACGCCGATGTCCACGCGGTTGGTGTCATTGCAGGCTTGCACGTCGAAGAAGCCGCCGTCCAGGTTGGCGGCGTCGCCCAGCGGCAGCACCTTGATGAAGCGCTCGCCGGCGTAATGTGCCTCGTAGGCCGCATGCAGGCGCTGCGCATCGGCGCCGGAGGCAAGCTGTGAGAAGTGCAGCGGCACGCTCACCGCCAGTCCCTTCAGGAACGGGCCCACCACCGGCATGAACACCGGCGCCACCTGCAGGCCAGTGTGCGCGGTCATCTCGGGAATGTGCTTGTGGGCCAGCGTCAGGCCGTAGGGCCGGGGCGAGGCCAGCTTGGGATTCCCGCTGCCTTCGTAGTCCGCGATCATGCTCTTGCCGCCACCCGAGTAGCCGGTGAGCGAGGTGGCCGACAGCGGCAGCGTCGGTGCCACGAGGCCCGCATCGATCAGCGGGCGCAGCAGCAGGATGAAGGCCGTGGAGTGGCAGCCTGGGTTGGAGATGCGCTTGGACTGGCGGATCAACTCGCGCTGTCCCTTGGCCAGTTCCGGCAGGCCGAACACCCAGCCTGGCGCGGTGCGGTGCGCGGTGCTGGCGTCGATCAGGCAGGCGTTGGGATTGCGCACCAGCGCGGCGGCCTCGCGCGAGGCTGCATCGGGCAGGCACAGGAAGGAGACTTCGGCGGCGTCGAGCAGCCTGGCACGCTCAGCGGGGTCCTTGCGCTTGTCCGGGTCGATGCGCAACAGCTCGACATCGTTGCGCTGCGCCAAGTACTCATGGATGCGCAGGCCGGTGGTGCCCTCCTGCCCGTCCACGAACACGGTATGTTTCATCTTTGCCTCTCCACTTCGAGCAAACGTAAAAGGATAAGCCAAGCCCCATGGATGACTTGCAAGTGCTGCTCCTGCCCGGCTGGCAGGATTCCGGTCCCGATCATTGGCAAAGCCGCTGGGAGCAGCGCCACGGCTTCACGCGTGTGCAGCAGGACGATTGGCTGTGGCCGCGTCGCGGCGACTGGATGGCGCAACTGGAGGAGACGGTTCTCCAGGCGCACGGCCCGCTGCTATTGGCAGCACACAGCCTCGGATGCCAACTGGCGGCGGCCTGGGCAGCCCATTCGCAGCACGCGCAGCGTGTGGTCGGTGCGTTGCTGGTGGCGCCGCCTGACGTGGAACGTGCGGACATGCCCCCCAATCTCTATTCCTGGCGCCCCATGGTGCGCCGACGCCTGCCTTTCGCGGCGCTCGCCGTGGTGAGCGGCGACGACCCTTTCTGCACCCCTGCGCGGGCCGCGGGCATGGCGGCGGACTGGGGCGCCGAGTTGGTGATGCTGGGGGATGCCGGCCACATCAATGCCGAATCGGGTCTAGGCGACTGGGCACAAGGTCTCGAACTGTTGCGCCGGGTGGCAGTGGCAGGGGGGCTATCACCGACAATCGCGCCATGGTGACGAAGAAACCCAAGGGCCTCGGTCTGGGCCTGGAAGCGCTGCTCGGGCCGCGCGTGGAGGCGCCCGAGGCGCCGCCAACGGCGTTGAAGCTGGATCTGCTGCTGCCCGGCCGTTATCAGCCGCGAACGCGCATGGACGAAGGCTCGCTTTACGAGCTGGCCGAAAGCATCAAGAGCCAGGGTGTGATGCAACCGATCCTGGTGCGGCCCGCGGAGGAGGGGCGCTACGAGATCATCGCCGGCGAACGCCGCAGCCGTGCGGCCCGGATCGCCGGGCTGGAAGAGGTGCCGGTGCTGGTGCGCGAGGTGCCCGACGAGTCGGCGGCCGTGATGGCGCTGATCGAGAACATCCAGCGCGAGGACCTGAACCCGCTGGAAGAAGCCCAGGGGCTGCAGCGCCTGGTCACGGAGTTCAATCTCACGCATGAACAGGCCGCACGTGCCGTTGGTCGCTCGCGCAGTGCTGCCAGCAACCTGCTGCGCCTGCTCAACCTGTGCCCGCAGGTGCAGCAGATGCTGATGGCGGGCGATCTGGACATGGGGCATGCGCGCGCGCTGCTGGCGGTGGAGCCGGCGCAACAGATCCTGCATGCCAACGAAATCGTGGCGCGCAAGCTGTCGGTGCGCGAAGCAGAAAAGCTGGTGGCCCGCCAAGCGGCACCGGCTAAGTCCAAGCCGGGTCCGCAGGCGCCACAGGACAAGTCGCGCGACTTGCAGCGCATCGAGGAACTGCTGGCCGACGCGCTCACCGCCGCAGTGGAAATTCGCATTCGCCGCAAGACGATGAATGGGGAGAAAGGCGAGATCGCCATTGCCTTCAGCTCGCTCGACGAGCTCAACGGGCTGCTGGACAAGCTGGGCGTGAAGGAAGCGTAGAGGGTAGGCTGCAGATTCGTCAGCATGCTGAATAAATCCCGTGCCTCCGCCGCGGCACGGGATTTATTGTTTGGGGGCGGTGGGCGCTACGACTGCCGCAGCGCTTCCAGGAAGCTGCGCTGCCACCAGTGCACGTCGAACTCGCGGATGTTGGCCAGTAGCCGCTCATGGCGCGCCTGACGCTCCTCCAGCGGCATGTGCAGCGCATGCTGGATGGCGTCGGCCGTGCCGTCGCTGTCGTAGGGATTGACCAGCAGCGCGTCGCGCAACTGCTCCGCGGCGCCGGCGAAGCGTGACAGCACCAGCACGCCTGGATCGGCCGGGTCCTGCGCGGCGATGAACTCCTTGGCCACCAGGTTCATGCCGTCGCGCAGCGGCGTCACCAGTGCCACGCGGCTGGCGCGGTAGAGGCCGGGCAGCCGCTTGCGCGCCACCGTGCGGTGGATGTAGCGGATGGGCATCCAGTCGAGTTCACCGAAGTTGCCGTTGATGGAGCCGCACAGGCCTTCGAGCTGGCGCCGCAGGTCGTTGTAGGCGCCCACCGTCTCGCGCGAAGGCGAGGCGATCTGGATCAGTGTGGCACTGTTGCAGTTGCCCGGATAGCGCTGCAGCAGGCTGCGCATGGCGCGCAGGCGTTGCGGCAGGCCCTTGGAGTAGTCGAGCCGGTCCACGCCCACCAGCAGGCGGCGCTTGGCGTACTGCTCGCGCATCGTGGCCAGTGTCTCCTGGGCTTCGCGGCCCTCTGCCAGCGCGGCGAACTCGTCCACGTCGATGCCGATCGGGAAAGCCTGGACCTGCAACTGGCGTCCAAAGGCATTGAAGCGGCCGTCGGCCACCTGCTCGGCCTGGGCCTCGGTATAGACGTAGCGGGCGAAATGGTTGAGGTCGGTCTGGCTCTGCAGCCCGAGTAGGTCGTAGGCGAAGAGGGCGCGGATGAGCCACTCGTGCGCCGGGATGGCCGCCATGATCAGTGGCGGCGGCACCGGGATGTGCAAGAAGAAGCCGATACGCTGGCGGCAGCCCAAGGTGCGCAGTTCCTCGGCTAGCGGGATGAGATGGTAGTCGTGGACCCAGATCACGTCGTCCGGCCGCAGCAAGGGTAGCAACTGCTGCGCGAACATGCGGTTCACGCGTCGGTAGCCGCCGATGTAGCCGGCGTCGAAGTCCGCCAAGTCCAGGCGGTAATGGAACACCGGCCACAGCACGCCGTTGGAATAGCCGAGGTAGTAGGCGTCGTGGTCTTCGCGGCTGAGATCCACGGTGGCCAGCGTGACGTCGCCGGCCCGCTGTATATGGAGTTGGGTCTCGCCCTGCGCCCCGCTCTCGCTTCGTTCGACGATGTTGCCGCTCCAGCCGAACCACAGTCCGCCGGTGGCATTGAGCGCTTCGCCCAGCGCCACCGCGAGGCCGCCGGCGGCGGTCTTGCGTGGATCGGCCACACGGTTGGAAACGACGACCAGTCGCGGCATCTCGAATCACCTGTCCCCAGGTGCGCTCCAGGCGCACCGCTGCATGAAAGATCCTCCACCGTACCCTGGACGGGCATGGCGGGCCTGTCAGGCGCGCAGGGCAGGGCGCGTGCCTTGAAAGGCGCCGGCCCGGCAAGCGCAGGTCGGCCGCTATGGATGCCGTCCTAAAGTCCGGACCGTTACGGGCCGCCTTTTGACAGTTACCGCCACAGGCACTGTCCGTGGGCAAATTGTCACCAAAGTGGTGCGGTGGACCCGGGCTGGTTGCAATAACGGGCCATTCGCAGCAAGGGGCATGCGCAGCTGGCCTGGTGCGGCGGAATCCATGTTCCCTTGGATCGGGGAATTAGACCAGCGGTCGAGGCGGAGCTCTGAAGGCCTGTAGGGATGTCTGCATCCAATGCCGCAGCGCCGCTGGGCCCTGCACCCGGTGGTGGGCCCGGGTGGCCCCTTCGCCCACCTTGACGGCGACGCCTCCCCGGGCCTGCACGGCCTCGAATGCCACTTCGTCGGTCACGTCATCGCCAAAAAACCAGGGTCGCCGGTTGCGGAACGGCGCTTCGGCCAGGAAGGCGTGCACGGCGGCGTCCTTGCCTGCGGCACGCGGCTTGAGCTCGAGTACCTGCTTGCCGCGCATCAGCGCCATGTTCGGCAGTTGTTCCAGGGCGAGAGTCATGGCCGCCAGGCATTCAGCCTCCAGTGCCGGCGCCAAGCGGTAGTGCAAGGCCACGGCAACGGATTTGCGCTCCAGCAGCAGTCCGGGATGAGCGGCGCACAAGGCTTGCAGCGGGTCCAGTACCGTGTCCAGCGCCGGCGTGGGCAGGCGCTGCCAGTTGCCCTGGGCGTCGCGCCGCTCGGCGCCGTGTACGCCTGCGGCAGGCAGTTGCAAGGGGGCCAGAAAACGGTCGATCTCGGCGATCGGCCGGCCTGTAACGATGGCCAGGGCGCCCTCCAGCGCGCTGGCCAGTGCAGCCAGATGGGTGGGCAAGCTGGCAGGCACTGTCACGGCCTGCGGATGCGGAGCGATCTCAGCCAGCGTGCCGTCGAAATCCAGGAATACGGCACTTCCAGGTGTAAGCAGCGGCGGGGTAGACATAGAAACAGCGTAGCCAGCGACGCCTGGTGCACCGTCAAACAATGCAACGAAGGCACAGGGGCTATAAGCCAGCCGGTAGCGTTGGCAGGAAGAAAAAGCCAGCCCGGAATGCGGGAAAGCCCTCAGAACTGGATGCCTCGAAATGTGAACGAATGAACCGGGGTGCGGGTTCGGATGTAACGCGATGGTTGCTTGGTGTGCGTGTCAGCCCATATCAAGGCAGCATCGTTGAAATGCTTCATGTGGGCACGCTGGACCGGCACTGAATGCAAGGACCAAATGGGGCACGGTCCTTGCTGAGGGTGAGGCAGGCGTTGTTGAAAGACTCGCCTGGTGAATCGCGCTGACTTTGGCTCCCTTGGAGGGACGATCACGCAAGCCACACGCTGAAGACCGGAAAGCTCTGATGGCGCCCGGGCCCGTACAGCCGGGACTTCATCAGAACTTCCCAGACGCTCTGGCGGCCGGCTACCGCCTGTGTGCGTCTTCCATTCAAGGAGGTCCCATGGACGTGATCAGCAGCTTCGCCGCCCGTTACGAACGCACCCGCGAGGAAGAACTCTCGCTGGAGGAATACCTCGCGGAGTGCAAGCGCAACCCGTTGGCCTATGCCACCGCGGCCGAGCGCATGCTCAAGGCCATCGGGGACCCACAGATGATTGACACGCGCAACGACCCGCGCCTGTCGCGTATCTTCGCCAACAAGGTCATCAAGATTTATCCCGCCTTTGCCGAGTTCTACGGCATGGAGGACTCGATCGAGCAGGTGGTCTCGTACTTCCGCCATGCCGCGCAGGGGTTGGAGGAGAAGAAGCAGATCCTCTATCTGCTGGGTCCGGTCGGCGGCGGTAAGAGCTCCATTGCCGAGCGCCTGAAGCAGCTCATGCAGGAGGTGCCCTTCTACGCGATCAAGGGCTCGCCGGTGAACGAGAGCCCGCTGGGCCTGTTCGATGCGGTGGAGGATGGCGCGATCCTAGAAAAGGAATACGGCATTCCGCGCCGCTACCTCAACCGCGTGCTTTCGCCATGGGCCGTCAAGCGGTTGGAGGAGTACGGCGGCGACATCCGTAAGTTCCGCGTCGTCAAGCGCCACCCGTCGATCCTCAAGCAAATCGGCATCGCCAAGACCGAGCCCGGCGACGAGAACAACCAGGACATCAGCTCGCTGGTGGGCAAGGTTGACATCCGCAAGCTCGAGACCTATGCCCAGGACGACCCCGACGCCTACAGCTACTCCGGCGGCCTGTGCCTGGCCAACCAGGGGCTGCTGGAATTCGTGGAGATGTTCAAGGCGCCCATCAAGGTGCTGCACCCGCTGCTCACGGCCACGCAGGAAGGCAACTTCAAGGGCACCGAGGGCTTCGGCGCGATTCCTTTTGACGGTGTGGTGCTGGCGCACAGCAACGAGAGCGAGTGGAAGGCGTTCCGCAACAACAAGAACAACGAGGCCTTCCTAGATCGCATCTACATCGTCAAGGTGCCGTACTGCCTGCGTGTGAGCGAGGAGGTCAAGATCTACGAGAAGCTCATCCGCAACTCCTCACTGGCCAATGCTACCTGCGCACCGGGCACGCTCAAGATGATGAGCCAGTTCGCGGTGCTCACGCGGCTGAAGGAGCCGGAGAACTCCAGTCTCTTCAGCAAGATGCAGGTCTACGACGGCGAGAACCTCAAGGACACCGACCCGCGTGCCAAGAGCTACCAAGAGTACCGCGACTACGCTGGCGTGGACGAAGGCATGAGCGGCGTCAGCACGCGCTTCGCCTTCAAGATCATCTCCAAGGTCTTCAACTTCGATTCCACCGAGGTGGCAGCCAACCCGGTGCACCTGATGTACGTGCTGGAGCAGCAGATCGAGCGCGAGCAATTCCCGGCCGAGCTGGAGCAGAAGTACATCGGCTTCATCAAGGAACAACTGGCGCCGCGCTACGCGGAGTTCATTGGCAAGGAGATCCAGACCGCCTACCTGGAAAGCTACAGCGAGTACGGACAGAACATTTTTGACCGCTACGTCACCTACGCCGACTACTGGATCCAGGACCACGAGTACCGCGACACCGACACCGGTGAGGTGTTCGATCGCGCCTCGCTCAACGCAGAGTTGGAGAAGATCGAAAAGCCCGCGGGCATCGCCAATCCCAAGGACTTCCGCAACGAGATCGTCAACTTCGTGTTGCGCGCGCGCGCCAACAATCAGGGCAAGAACCCGGTGTGGACCAGCTACGAGAAGCTGCGCACCGTGATCGAGAAGAAGATGTTCAGCAACACCGAGGAGTTGTTACCGGTCATCAGCTTCAATGCCAAGGCCAGCGCCGACGAGGCCAAGAAGCACGAGGACTTCGTCACGCGCATGGTGCAGAAGGGCTACACGCCCAAGCAGGTGCGGTTGCTGTGCGAGTGGTATCTGCGCGTGCGCAAGAGCAGCTGAACCCGAGCCCCACGCACCGACGGGAGACGTCATGCTTCAACAGATCATCGATCGCAGGCTCGCGGGGAAGAACAAGTCCATTGGCAACCGCGAGCGTTTCCTGCGCCGCTACCGCGAGCAGATCCGCGAGGCGGTTAAGCGCGCGGTGGACGGACGCGGCATCCGCGACATCGAGCGCGGCGAGGAGATCTCGATCCCGAAGAAGGACATCTCCGAGCCGGTGTTCCACCACGGCCAGGGTGGCGTGCGCGAGGTCGTGCACCCGGGCAACCAGGAGTACGTGCGCGGCGACCGCATCCAGCGTCCCAAGGGCGGTGGCGGGGGTAGCAGCGGTAGCGGCCAAGCCAGCGACTCCGGCCAGGGCGAGGACGATTTCGTCTTCACCCTGTCCAAGGAGGAGTTCATGCAGGTCTTCTTCGAGGACCTGGCGCTCCCGCACTTGGTGCGCACCCAGATCGCCGAGGTGCCCGAGTGGAAGAGCCAGCGCGCAGGTTTTACCGCCGACGGCACGCCCAACAACCTGCACGTGCTGCGCTCGATGCGCGGGGCCTTGGGCCGACGCATCGCGCTGGGCTCGGACAAGCGGCGAGAGCTGCGCGAGCTGGAGGAGCGGCTAGAGCGGTTGCAGGCGCATCCACAGCCTACGCCGGCATTGGCCGAGCGCGAAATCGCGGAGCTGCAGGAGCAGATCGAGGCCCTGCGCGGACGCCTGGCGCGCATTCCGTACCTGGATCCGATCGACCTGCGCTTTCGCAACCGTGTCCGTGTGCCCGTGCCCTCGTCCAAGGCCGTGATGTTCTGCCTGATGGATGTATCGGGCTCGATGGACGAGGCGCGCAAGGACCTGGCCAAGCGCTTCTTCATCTTGCTCTACCTGTTCCTCACCCGGCACTACGAAAAGATCGAGCTCGTCTTCATCCGCCACCACACGCAGGCGCAGGAGGTGGATGAGCAGAACTTCTTCCACGCCACGGAGACCGGTGGCACTGTGGTTTCCAGCGCTCTGGTGCTGATGGAGGAGATCGTGCGCCAGCGCTACGCCGGCGGTGACTGGAACATCTACGGCGCGCAGGCCAGCGACGGCGACAACTGGCACCATGACAGTGGCCGCTGCCGCGAGCTGCTGGCCGACAAGATCCTGCCGATGTGTCGCTACTACGCCTACGTGCAGGTGGCCGAGGAAGAGCAGAACCTGTGGGAGGAGTACACCCAGTTGCTGGCCTCGCACCCGCACTTCGCCATGCGCAAGGCCACTGAGGCATCGCAGATCTATCCCGTGTTCCGCGATCTCTTCAAGAAGGAAGGAGCGGTGGCCGCATGAATGCCGTCGTCATCAGGAACCCGCTGCGCGAGCCGCTGGCGCTCTCGGCACGGCCGCGCGAGCCGCTGCCCGGACCCAGCGACTGGACCTTCGAGCTGATCCAGCAGTATCACGACGTGATCCGCTCCACGGCCGAGCGCTTCGGGCTCGACACCTACCCCAACCAGTTGGAGATCATCACCGCCGAACAGATGATGGATGCCTACGCATCCGTGGGCATGCCGGTGAACTACCGCCACTGGAGCTACGGCAAGGAGTTCATCTCCACCGAGAAGAACTACCGGCGCGGCTTCATGGGCCTGGCCTACGAGATCGTCATCAACTCGAACCCCTGCATCAGCTACCTGATGGAGGAAAACACGATGGCGATGCAGGCGCTGGTGATCGCGCATGCCGCCTACGGCCACAACAGCTTCTTCAAGGGCAACTACCTGTTCCGCATGTGGACCGACGCGTCGTCGATCATCGACTACCTGGTCTACGCCAAGAACTACGTGGCCGAATGCGAGGAGCGCCACGGCCTGGACACGGTGGAGGCCTTCCTGGACTCCTGCCATGCGCTGGCCAACCACGGCGTGGACCGCTACCGCCGCCCCAGCAAGCGCACGCTGGCGCAGGAACTGGCCGAGCGCAAGGACCGCGAGAACTACGCGCAGCAGCAGGTCAACGACCTGTGGCGCACGCTGCCGCGGCGGCATGACGAGACCAAGGAAACGGCCGATACGCAGCGGCGCTTCCCGGATGAGCCGCAGGAGAACCTGCTGTACTTCATCGAGAAGAACGCGCCGCTGCTGGAGCCCTGGCAGCGCGAGATCGTGCGCATCGTGCGCAAGGTGGCGCAGTACTTCTATCCGCAGCGTCAGACGCAGGTGATGAACGAGGGCTGGGCCACCTTCTGGCACCACCGCCTGCTCAACCAGATGTACGACGACGGCTACCTCACCGACGGCGTGATGATGGAGTGGCTCAAGTCGCACACCAACGTCATCTACCAGCCGCCTGTCGGGCACAAGGCCTACAGCGGCCTGAACCCGTACGCGCTGGGCTTCGCGATGTACACGGACCTCAAGCGCATCTGCGAGGACCCGACGGAGGAAGACCGGCAATGGTTCCCCGACATCGCCGGCGCACCGTGGCTGCCCACGCTGGACGAGGCGATGCGCAACTTCAAGGACGAGAGCTTCATCGGCCAGTACCTCTCGCCCAAGCTGATGCGGGACTTCCGGCTCTTTGCCATCGTCGACGACGAGAAGGACAGTGAGATCGAGGTCAGCGCCATCCACGATGAGCAGGGCTACCGCCGGGTACGCGAGGCGCTGTCGCGCCAGTATGACCTTGGCACGCGCGAGCCCAACATCCAGGTCTGGAACGTCAACCTGCGCGGCGACCGCGCGCTGACGCTGCGCCATGTACAGCACCAAGACCGGCCGCTGGCCGATACCGCCCAGGAGGTGCTGCGGCACGTGGCGCGGCTATGGGGCTTCGGCGTGCACCTGGAAAGCGTGGACAGCCGTGGTGAGGTACGCAAGCGCTGGTCGGTGCCGGCGCCGCCGCCTTGATCCAAAGCGACCCTTGACGACGCCGGGTGGTCAGTGGCCACCCGGCGTTTTCGTTTCAAGAAGTGCCGCACAGCGTGCAGATGCCCGGAAATTCACGGCAGTTGGGAGCAAATTAAAGTCCCCGCGCTTCACTTGCCGGGTGCTAGCCCCAACAATGACGGCTGGTGGAGCCGCCGTAGTCCGTCTCGGGCTCTCCCGTCAAATCCTTGCACGAACGATGTCGCCACGCCTTAGGGTGCGGCGCGTTGTGGCTGTGCCCTCATTTGCCGCATCTCCCCGCCGCCCTCCGGCAGGGCCATTCGTCGCAGTACCCGCATGAAAATCCTGGGCGTTCAACTCCGTAAACCTTCCTTCAACGAAGTCACCGCGTCGGCTGTCATGGCCTCGGGCCTGTGGCTGCTCTATGTCGCTGCGCTGCGTGCCACCGGTGGTGTGTTCGAGCCGATCAACGCCGGGGCCACGCTGCTGATCATTTTCTGGGGTTGCGTTTGCGTGCGTCTGGGCATCCATGTCGGGCGCGGCCTGCCGCACTTAGCCCTCAACGTGGGCTTCGGCGCGGCGCTGCTGGGCGTGTATCAAGCGCTCATCACACTCCTCAGCTAAATAGCAATCGCTGTACCTGGGCTGCTGAGCGGCCCAGCCGGTGGCACGCCTTGGGTGCCACCCCTTTGGTCGGCCGCTTCAGCGGTAATGGCCATGACGTTCCAGCACCTCGATCTTGTAGCCGTCGGGGTCCTGGATGAAGAAGAAGCGGGCCAGCAGTTCCTCGCCGCGCTTGAATTCCTTGATCGGGGCGGGCTCGTAGCCCAGGCCCTGCAGCCGCGCATGCTCGGCGGCCACGTCATCCACCACCACGGCGATGTGGCCATAGCCCGTGCCGTGGGTATAGGGCTCCTCGCGGCCCTTGTTGAGCGTGAGCTCAATCTCGAAGTCGTTCTCGGCGTTGCGCAGATACACCAGCGTGAAGTCGGGGAAATCCAGTTGGTGCGAGCGCTGCAAGCCCAGCACCTGATCGTAAAACTTCAGCGATTGGTCCAGATCCAGCACGCGGATCATGGAATGGATGATCTTGGGCATCGGTGTTCCTCAGGAATAGGTCGCGGCTGAGCAGCGTCACGCCGCCGGCCACGGCGCGCCACTGTAAGGCGGGCAGAAGGGCTGCTGTCGGCTGCTAGCATCCTTCGATGGGAAATCGACTCACTCAGATCGCCACCCGCACTGGCGATGACGGCAGCACGGGCCTAGGAGACGGCAGCCGCGTGCCCAAGGACCATCTGCGCGTCCATGCCATGGGCGAGGTGGACGAGCTCAACTCCCACCTCGGCGTGTTGCTGTGCGAACCGCTGCCCGACGAGGTGCGCGAGCTGCTGATCACGATCCAGCACGAGCTGTTCAACCTTGGCGGCGAACTCTCCATTCCCGGCTACGAGCTGATCAAGGCTGAGGCCGTGCTGCGGCTGGACGAGGCACTGGCCGAGTACAACGCCCGGCTGCCGCGGCTGCAGGAATTCATCCTGCCCGGAGGTAGCCGCAGCGCGGCGCTGGCGCATGTGGCGCGCACCGTGGCGCGCCGTGCCGAGCGCTCGCTAGTGGCTCTGGGCGCGCACGAGACGCTGCGCGCCGAGTCGCGCCAGTACCTCAACCGACTGTCGGACCTGCTGTTCGTGCTGGCACGCGTGCTTAACCGCGCCAACCTCGACGGTTTGGGCGGCGACGACCTGTATTGGCACAGCGAGCGCCTCAAGGGCGGCTGAGCCCGGAACGGGATCGCTTGGCCCCAGTCCGCGGAGCCCTACCTCCCGGCAGGGGCCATGACTTCATTCGTCAGGCCCGTGTGGCGCCGGCGATGCGTTCGGGGCGAACGCCCCGAAACGGCTTCAGTCTCAACCGCGGCGTGCCTTCACCGCCGCGCTGAGCTCTTCCAGCACTGTCAGCGAGTCATCCCAGCCGATGCAGGCGTCGGTGATGCTCTGGCCGTAAACCAGCTTGCTGGGGTCGTCCTTGCCCGCCGTGAACTTCTGGGCGCCGGGCTGCAGATGGCTTTCCACCATCACGCCGAAGATGGAGCGGCTGCCGCCGCGGATCTGCGCCGCTACGTCACGAGCCACGTCCACTTGGCGCTCATGCTTCTTGCTGCTGTTGGCGTGGCTGAAGTCCACCATCAGCGAGGTGTCCAGACCGGCGGCCTGCAGATCGCGGCAGGCTGCGGCCACATGGTCGGCGTCGTAGTTGGGCGTCTTGCCGCCGCGCAGGATGACGTGGCAGTCTGGGTTGCCTTTGGTCTGCACCGTGGCGACCTGACCGTTCTTGTGCACGGACAGAAAGTGGTGCGGACGCGAGGCGGCCTGGATGGCGTCAATGGCGATCTTGATGTTGCCGTCGGTGCCGTTCTTGAAGCCGATGGGCGCCGAGATGCCCGAGGCCAGTTCGCGGTGCACCTGACTCTCGGTGGTGCGCGCGCCGATGGCGCCCCAGGTGATGAGGTCGCCGATGTACTGCGGTGAGATCACATCCAGGAACTCGCTGGCCGCCGGCAGCCCCAGGCGATTGATCTCCACCAGCAGCTGCCGCGCGAAGCGCAGACCCTCGTCGATGCGGAAGCTCTCGTCCAGGTACGGGTCGTTGATCAGGCCCTTCCAGCCCACCGTGGTGCGCGGCTTCTCGAAGTACACACGCATCACGACTTCCAGCGTGTCGGCGTAGCGGCGGCGCTGCTCCACCAGGCGACGCGCGTACTCCAGCGCAGCCTGTGGGTCGTGAATGGAGCAGGGGCCCATGATCACGAGCAGCCGGTCGTCCTGACCGTGCAAGATCTGGCTGATGCGCTGGCGCGTCTGCGTCACCAGCGCCTCCACGGGCGTGTTGCGGATTGGGAAGAAGCGGATGAGGTGTTCGGGCGGAGGCAAGGGCGTGATGTCCTCAATGCGGGCGTCGTCGGTCTGGCTGGTGCGGTCCGGCGGTGCCTGCCAGCCCTCGACGACGGCAGGGGGCGATTTCTGGTGGTCGGTCATGACGCTGAGCTCCTGGAGAAAAACGAACGGGGTTCGAAGGCTGTGGGAGGAAGGGGAGGGCGAAAAAAAACCGCCGGGGGGCTCCCGGCGGTCTTGAGGATCTGCTGCGCTGCTGTCGGCTTATGCGCGGGCCTCTCCTCCGCCGGGGCGGTGCGAGAACCAGTAAAAGCCAAAGAAAAATCGTGCAGAGCGCATAAGTCCCGAATCATGGGGGGGGCCCCCTGAACGCGTCAACGCATTTCGGGTACGTACCGGATCGTTCATTTCGTTGACCTACCTCCGGCTTGCACTGTCAGGCCGTGCCGCCCACGGTAAGGCCGTCGATGCGCAGCGTCGGCTGGCCTACGCCGACCGGCACGCTTTGCCCTTCCTTGCCGCAGGTGCCCACGCCGCTGTCGAGTTGCAGGTCGTTGCCGATCATGGATACGCGCGTGAGCGCGTCCGGTCCGTTGCCGATGAGCGTGGCGCCCTTGACCGGGTAGAGGATCTTGCCGTTCTCGACCCAGTAGGCCTCGCTGGCCGAGAACACGAACTTGCCGCTGGTGATGTCCACCTGCCCGCCGCCGAAGTTCGTGGCGTACAGGCCTTTCTTAATGGACGCGACGATCTCGTCCTTGGGCTTGTCGCCGGCGAGCATGTAGGTGTTGGTCATGCGCGGCATGGGCAGGTGCGCGTAACTCTCGCGCCTGCCGTTGCCGGTGGGTTTGACCTTCATGAGCCGTGCATTGAGTGCGTCCTGGATATAGCCGCGCAGGATGCCGTCCTCGATCAGCACCGTGCGCTGCGTGGCGCAGCCCTCGTCGTCCACGTTGAGCGAGCCGCGGCGGTCGGGCAGCGTGCCGTCGTCCAGCACCGTCACGCCCTTGGCCGCCACGCGCTGACCGACGCGCCCGGCAAAGGCGCTGGAGCCCTTGCGGTTGAAGTCGCCTTCCAGGCCGTGGCCGATGGCCTCGTGCAGCAGGATGCCGGGCCAACCCGGGCCCAGTACCACAGTCATCTCGCCCGCGGGCGCGGGCCGGGCTTCCAGGTTGGTCAGTGCGGCGTTGACAGCCTGGTCCACGTAGCGGTCGATGACGTCATCCTGGAAGTAGCCCAGCCCGAATCGTCCGCCGCCGCCGCCGGAGCCGATTTCGCGTCGGCCGTTGGACTCGGCGATCACGGTCACGCTCAGCCGCACCAGCGGCCGCACGTCCGCAGCCCGCGTGCCGTCGGCGCGCGCCACCATCACCACGTCGTGCTCAGCCGCCAAGCCCGCCATGACCTGCACGATGCGCGGGTCGCGCGCGCGGGCACGCTGCTCCACCTTTTCCAGCAGCGCCACCTTCTGCGCGCTGTCCAGGGTGCCGATCGGGTCGGTGGGGGCGTAGAGGGCGCGGCTGCCGGCGACCGTGCCGGCGGAGGGCACCTTCACGCGCCGGCTCTGGCCCGCGGCGGCGATGCTGCGCACGGTGCGCGCGGCGTCCAGCAACGCGGCTTCGGAGATGTCGTCGGAGTAGGCGAAGGCCGTCTTCTCGCCCGCCACCGCCCGCACGCCCACGCCCTGGTCGATGCTGAAGCTGCCGCTTTTGACAATGCCCTCCTCCAGGCTCCACCCCTCGTGGCGCGTGGTCTGGAAGTACAGGTCCGCATCGTCGATGCGGTGCTCGCTGATCAGGCGCAGCGCCTGCGTCAGCGTCGTCTCGCTCAGGCCATAGGGATCGAGCAGCAGCGACTGCGCCTGGGCCAGGCGTTCGATGGTGGGTTCGCGGGAGATCATGGGTAGAGGCGACGCCTTGGGTTAGGCCGAACCACCTTGTTACTCAAGGCCACATCTGCCCCGTCATCTGGGTGGTCCGAACACCGTTGAAAAGTCGTGGAGATGTTCCCACGCCAAGGACCACAGCATGCAGCAGTTTCCGAATGCCCTGATCGGCGCCACGCTGGCGCTGGCCTGCCTCAGCGCCTTTGCGCAGCCGGCCGCGCCCAGCGCCATTGACCAGCGCCAGGCGTACCAGAGCCAGCGCATCCAGCAGGGCATTGCCAACGGTGACATCAGCGCCCGCGAGGCCTACCGGCTGGAGCGCCAGCAGGGCCGCATCGATGCTGCCGAGGCGCGTGCGCGTGCCGATGGTCAGCTCAGCGGTGCCGAGCGCGAGCGCCTGCACCGCATGCAGGACCAGGCCAACCGCGACATCTGGCAGCAGAAGCACGATGCGCCCACGGCCAGCACCCGGATGGTGCCCGCCGCGCCGCCGACGTCCAGCGCCGCGGTGGACCGCCGACAGTCCGAGCAGGACGCCCGCATCCGCCAGGGCATCACCAGCGGCCAGATCGACGCCCGCGAAGCCGCGCGGTTGGTACAGACGCAGTCCCGCATTCAGGCCGTCGAGGCGCGCGCGCGCTCCGATGGCCATCTCAGCGGCGCCGAGCGCGAACGCCTCAACCGCCTGCAGCAGCGCGCCAGCGCCGACATTCGGCATCAGAAGCACGACCCGCAGCACGCCCGCTGAAGGAGCGCTGGTGGAGCAGGGTGGTTCGCGCACCGTTGAAGCCGTCGGCATCACCGACTGCTTCAGTCCCCGGTGCAGCACGCCCGGCCCGCGCCGGGCGTCTACAGGCTCAGCCCTCGGCCTTGAGCGCCAACGCGCGCTGGTACAGCGCGTTGCGCGGCGCGCCGCTGAGCGTGGCCGCCAGCGACACCGCCTGCTTCAGCGGCAGCTCGGCCAGCAGCGTACGCAGCGCGCGCTCGGCTTCCGCCGGCAGCGCATCAGGCTCTTCGGTGGCCGCCTCGGCCGGCGTGGCATGCAGCACCAGCACGAACTCGCCGCGCAGCCGCTGCGCGTCTGCCGCCAGCCAGGCCGGGAAGTCGGCTGCCGGCAGCGTGTGAATGCTCTCGAACTGTTTGGTCAGCTCACGGCAGCAGCTCAGCAGCCGCTGCGGCATCGCCTGCGCGAGCTCGGCGGCCAGCGTCTGCACACGGTGCGGCGCCTCGAACAGCACCTGCGCCTGCGCTTGCGCCGCCAGCGCCTGCAGTGCCGCCTTGCGCTCCGAGCCCTTGGCCGGCAGGAAGCCGACGAAAGTAAAACCGCTGGTGCGGGCATCGCCGGCCGCGCTGAGCGCGGTCACCGCGCTGCTGCAGCCGGGGATGGGCAGCACGCGGTAGCCCGCGGCGCGCACCGCGGCCACCAGCACCGCGCCGGGGTCGGAGACGGCGGGCGTACCCGCGTCGCTGACATAGGCCACGCGCTGGCCCTGCGCCAGCCGCTCGATCACGCCCTGCGCCGCGCTGGCCTCGTTGTGCTCGTGCACCGCCAGCAGCGGCTTGTCCAGCCCCAGGTGGCGCAGCAGCGCGGTGCTGACGCGCGTGTCCTCGCAGGCCACGGCATCGACGCGGCCGAGCACGTGCACCGCGCGCAGCGTCAGGTCGGCCAAGTTGCCTATCGGCGTGGCCACCACGTAGAGGGAAGCGGCGGGATACTGCTGCGCACCGGCGGCAGCGGCCGCCGCCTGCTGGAGCAAGGAAGCGATGTTCAAGGCGGGGACGACCAGGCAGCGGGGAGAGGAAGCCGAGGCGTTGGCGCTGGCGCATCTGCAGCATCACGGCCTGCGGCTGGTGAGCCGGAATTATCGGCTGGCGCAGGGACCAGGCGCCCACGGCGGCGAGATCGATCTGATCCTGCGCGAGCGCGACGGCACGTTGGTCTTCGTCGAGGTGCGCGCGCGGCGCAGCAATGCCTGCGGCGGCGCGGCGGCCAGCATCGGTGCGGCCAAGCGGCGCCGGCTGCGCCGGGCCGCCGAGCATTTCCTGCTGCGCTGGCCGGTGCTGCCGCCCTGCCGCTTCGACGTGGTGGCCATCGAGGGCGGCCAAGTCACCTGGCTGCGCGGCGCCTTCGACATGGATTGACAACCTCCGCTGCTTGCGCGGCGGGCACCGGGTCGCGGTCCGCATGTCGGCCCGCCGGCCCCGAAACAGGGCATTCACAGCGCGTCGCTATCATCCCCGCCCATGCTTGACCAGCGCATCCAACAACATTTCTTCGAAAGTGCCGACCTGCTCTACCAGGTTGCCGAAACCCTGGCGCGGCCCATTGCCGACGCGGCGCAGGTGGTGGTGAGCAGCATCACCGGCGGCGGCAAGGTGCTGCTGGTGGGGCAGGGGCCCTGGCTGGGCTTGGCGCAAGCCTTCGCGGCGCAGTTCGTCGGCCGCTTCGAGCGCGAGCGCCCGGGGCTGGCGGCGCTGGCGCTGGGCGACGCGGGCCTGCTGAGCCTGCCTCCGGGCGACGAG
>Ga0065721_10049480_pt1 | contig 33400 bp, 26 predicted proteins | sample Mesricmetagenome_FD_59108 | JGI IMG/M metagenome (GOLD analysis project Ga0065721, IMG submission 59108) | Mesophilic microbial community from rice straw/compost enrichment Sample: eDNA_1 v2 (version 2) | ecosystem: Engineered > Solid waste > Grass > Composting > Bioreactor | place: USA: Davis... | reverse complement strand
GGGGTTCCCCCGCCGCAGCGCCACCCGAAGGCGGACGCAGGAACTCTGTACCGACTGGTCGAACTTGCCGTAGGCGAAGGAGGACAGCTGACGAGCCCTGCGCGCGCCGTGCTCGTTGACCAAGGCGTCCTTCTTGGCGGAGAAATCCAGGATCTCCTTCACCACCGGAACGTCATGTTCCATGGCGATGCGCGTGATCTGGTCCGCGGCCTTGCGGATCACGTCCAGCGCCTGGGCCTGCGACAGGCCATAGGTGACGCAGGGGATGGTCCAGCGCCTCACCGGATTGCCGTGCCTGTCCGTCAGGACGCAGGCGACGTGGTCCACGTTCAGGTCGACGCCCAATCCTCCGTTGGAAAAGTCCGGTTCGATCCATTCAAGCTTGTGGTCGACCGCGACGAAGACCTTCCAGCTCTTCCCGTCACGCAGGAAGCGGTAGGTCAGAGGCTGCTTGGCCTTGATCGCCGCCTTGACCACGTCATGGCCGATGTTGAAGTGCAGTCCAGTCAGGGTGATGAATCCAACCGGCTTCGCTTGTTTCCCGCGACCGATGACCTCCACCCGTTGCGCCATGCGCAGCAAGGCCGGCGGCAGGCGGATCTCCAGGTCTAAGCGACCGTCTTCACAAGGCTTTGCCTGCACGAAGTCGTTGCCGGAAGGATAGCTGGCGTCGCCGATGACCATGAAGGAGGACTGTCGTTCGCGGACCCAGTCGTTCTTCCACTCCCGATGGTTCCTGTAGCCGTTGGCCTCAAGGTCGAACTGGCGCTTGAACAACTTGTTGGAGCCGAAGGTCAGGCGAACGCCCTTTCGGGCCTTTATCGCATCGAGTTCCTTCTGGAGTCTTCGGAGGCGCACGCGGTGTTGCGGCAAGCCTCTCTCCACGGAGGCCACAGCCCTTTCCTGAGCTACGGCCTTTGCCTTCACCTTGTCCAGCCGGTCGAGTGCCGCCTTGAGCTTCGGAAGGACCTTGGCGCGACTCCCGGGCTTGTCGGCTTCGGCCCGAAGGCCGTTGATCTCCCCCTGTAGCGTATGAAGGCGTTCCCGAGCGTCGGCAAGTTTCCGCTTCGCCGCAACCAGGTCCTTTTCCTTGCGAGCGATCTGACCGACTTTGGCCTTGATCTTCCGTGCCAACGTCCTGAGGTGGAGGTTCCGCGACTCGGTTGCCGCCTCTCGTTTTCCTCTCAGGGATGCCATCACCGACAGGAACAGCCGGGCTGTCAGGTCGAGATCTTGATAGATGTGCCGGTAGTTGTCAGCCGTCCACGGGCATCCCGTCTCCAGCAAGGCATGGGCCTTGCGCTCGGCCCGGTTCATCAGGTTCGAGTAGGCGTCCAGCACCAGGCCCCAACGGACCTCTTCCTTGCCGATTCGCGTCTCGAACGTCCTGATCATGCCAGGAGGTTAGTTCTTGATATGTTCCAGGGCAAGGTCCCGCCGTGATCGGAGGAACGCATGGTTAACAGTGTCTTTCCGAGCGGCGATCAACCGCTGAATCCGGATCAGACGCAAGGGACCGAAACCCGCCATCAACCGAAAAATCCGGAGAGCCGAATACACGAACGTATCGGTCTCGCACCGTTCCCCCTGGACCCCGCCGGACATGCCTTCGGTCGCATACTTCACCATCCACCAGGCCGGGGAGATGGAACGCTTCCTCTCCGGGCGGCAGGTCCGGAAGTCCGACCCCCTCCGCTACGAGACGGTCGGGATCGGCTCCCTCGCCGAGATCGACTCCGGCTACGACCCCCTTCCCCTGGCGGTGGAGCGGATGGCCTGGACCCATCTATACGCCTACCGGACGGTGGAGCGGCAATACCTCCGGCACGACACCGTCGCCGCCATCGCCGCCATCCGGCGCGGGCTGGAAGCCCTGTACGGGCGGGACATCACCCTGTCGGCCCTGGAACACCGCTACGGGAGCGACGCGAACCCGCGCGACCCCATGGACAGGGTCGGACCGGAATCCTTCTCCCTGTTGTCGCTGGTCCAGCGGCTGGCGGATGTCGGAGGGACCGGCGGCCACACCGCGGCGATCCTCGCGGCGACGTCCGAGCGGGTCGGCTATCGCCTGCAGGGCCCCGGGGCGGACGACACCGCCGCCCTGTCGGCGATATTCCCCTGACCTCAAGGACGGCTTGGCTCCGCCATGGCCACGGGCGGCTGGTGCTTTTCCAGCCATGGGGCTATCCCTTCGGGAGAACAGAGGACCGACACCTTGCCCGAGATCCGCTTCCCCCTGCTGTACCGTGCCCGAGAGAAGGACAGGCCCACGCGCGTCGGGTTCGGCGTCGCCCATGTCCGCGAGGTCCCGGCCCCGGACGCGCCGGTCGTGCTGCGCCAGAGGATGCGGTGGGAAGGCGATTCCGGCAGCGCCCCCGCCAAGGTCCAGGTCGACTACCGCTGGCATGACGGCGACCTGTGGGAGCCCGCCTTCAAGGACGCCCCCGTGCTGCCGTGCCTTGCCGGACTCCCGTCCTCCCGCCCGGGACATCTCGACGTCTCGCCCGGCCAGTTGCGCCACCGCGCCAGGGGCAACCCGCTCCTTCCCTTCTGGATACACTACGGCGGCCTTGTCGGGCTCGATTCGAACCTCCCGCGGGACCGGATCGACGACGTGGAGATGTCGGAGCGGCTCCTGGCCAGCGAAGTGTGGGGACTCGTCCTCCGGGAAGCGGAAGCACATGTCGTCATCGACGGCGTATTCCACCGCCGCTCCCCCGGACCTGTCATGTTCGCCCACATGGGCCCCGGCACCGCCCATACGGGCTGGAGGTTGCCGTGGACCTACACGCCCATGCCGTCCGCCTCGTGGTTCACCGTCCACCAGGCCGGCGAGATGGCCCGCCTCCTGGAGGACAGGCAGATAAAGCCGTCCCGCGAGGGCGACTACCAGACGGTCGGGATCGGTTCCCTCGACGAGATCGACACAGGATACGACCCGCTCCCGCTCGCGGTCGAGCAGACGGCCTGGGAACGGCTGGCAGACGTAAACCGGAACGCGCTCCACTACCTCGGCCCCGAGGCAAGGTCGGCCATCGTCGCCCTGCGCCGCGGCCTCGAGGCCCTGCACGGGCGGGAACTGGACTTCTCCCCGCGCCACGCCCTCGCGGCCAACCCCCGCGGGCCGCTGGACAAGGCGGGAGCGGAATCGTTCGCCCTGCTGCCGTTGATCCACCGGGTCGTGGAGACGGGCTGGATAAACGGCGGCAACCGCGAGCGACTCGACGCCCTGGCCGAACGCGTCGAGGGGCGCCTCGCAGGATACGGGCACGACGACGACGCCGCCCTGTCGGCGGTCTTCCCATGACCGCGCCCCCGGAGACGGCACAAGCGGCGGCGGAGGTGGTCGGGCGGGTCCGCGACTGGCTCGAGACGGTCTGGCCGTCCCCGGAGGACCCCGACGACCTTCCCTCGCGCGACACCTGCGGCCCGTCTTCCGCGGTGCTGCTGGCGGCGTTGCTGGACGAGATCCCGGGCGACTGGCGCATCGCCGGAGGCGCCGAGGACGTCCGCGACCCGATGAACCGGGACGACCTCGTCCCGGAGGCGCCGAGGACGTCCGCGACCCGATGAACCGGGACGACCTCGTCCCGGACGCGCTCCCGGGCGGCATGGCCGATATCCACGGCTGCTGGCACGACCACTACTGGGTGGAGTCCAGGGAATTCGGCCTGCGGGTCGATGTCACCGCCGACCAGTTCGGCCACGCCCCGGCGCTGGTGAGCGCGTCGGACGACCCGCTCTACAACGCCAACTGGACCGACGAGGCCGTCCGCCGCCACGGCGTCGCCGACACCGCCACGGCACGGGAATGGACAGCCGGGTTCCGGGCCCGGGGAACGGCGCCGCGATGGAGATGATCCCCTTCCAGTTCGGCGGCCCCGGAGGCTCCCGCACCGTCCGCGTCGGGGTGCCGGTGCTGGAACGCGCGGAAATGGAGCCCTACGCCTTCTTCCTGGGGCGGACCGTGCTCGTGCATGACGGTTGCCTGTGGGTGGCCCCGTCGGACCCCGGACGGCAGGTTTCCGGGAGGCTGTCCTGGTCGATTCTGGCCGCCGGCGGCGCCGCCGCACCCGACACCGTGGCGGGACGGTGCGTCGCCCTGTGCGAGGGAAGGATGCTGTTCCGCACCCGCGGCCCGGTTTCGGTCCACGAGACCTTCCCCAAGCCCACGACACCCCGCGGGCGGGACGCGTCGTGGCATGACGAGGACAGTGCCGACACCCCGGACGAGGCCCCGGCGACCTTTATGGCCCGTGACGGCGAGGCGGCCTCGCGCTGGCGGCAGAGGATGGGCCTCGACCCCACGCCACGCTTCCACGGTCCCGCGCCGGACCTGGTCTCGGACGCGCCGGTGCGGGACGACCTCGTCGACCGCGCCATCGAGGCGGAGGCGGTCTCCCTCTCCCGCCTCCTGGACTTCCAGGGCCGCACCCGCGCCGACTGCGTCAAGGCGGCAGCGACATTGCGCCGGGCGCTGGAAGATCGGTTCCCGTGGACGGCGGCCGGCAACGCATACGGGCTGCCGCACCCGCGCCCGGCATGGGACTGCGACATCCCGTCCGCGGCCCCGTTGCTCGCCACCCTGCTGGGATTGCGGCTGGAGGGGCCGATCGCCGACGTCCTCGAGTACCGCGTCGGCCTCCTGCGCGAACGGATCGCGGTCAGCGCGGATCCGTCCTCGTATCCCACGCCCGGCGACGAGGCCGACCTGAACGCCATCGGAGCAGCATTCCCGTGAGCACCACCCGCACGACGCAGATCCGCTTCCCCGTCCTCTATATCCCGCGCGGCGGCAAACACCCCCGGGTCGGGTTCGGCGTCGCCGACCTGCCGAACCCGCTCCCCCGCCACGTCCCCGTGGTGGTCCGGCAGCATGCCCCGGCGGCACGGATGTCGACGCTCGACGCCGCCATCCACATGATGGACAACGGGTTCTGGGCGCCCGCCAGGGGCGGCTACCCGGACTTCCGCACCTACCGCGCCCACTCGCTGGCGGCGCTGTGCGCCGTCGACACCCGCTCCGTGCACGACTGGCGGGGCAAGATGGAGATGGTCCCGTTCGTGGCCCGCGGCATGTACACCGGGATCGCCTACCACACCGAACGCCTGGGGATCGGCGTCGACACCGAGGACATGTCGGACGAGCTGCTGGCGAGCGAGGCCTGGGCCAAGGTCCGGCCCAGGCTGGCCGACCACATGGTGGTCGACGGCCTCGTCATGCGCCGCCACTCCGGACCGCTCCTGTGGGCCATCCGGACCAAGGACCGGATGGCCATATCGCTGGGGTCGAGCTGGCACGTCCAGATGCCCGGGGCGCACACCTTCACCGTCAACCAGGTCGACGAGCTGGAGGACACCTATGGCGGTCCCCTGCCGATGATGGAGACCTACACGATCGAACCCGGCTACCAGGCGTCCGACCTGGACAACGGCTACGACCCGCTGACGCTGGCCATCGAGATCCAGGCCGCGAACATGCTCTGCATCACCAGGCGCAGCCGCGTCTCGGTGTTCCCCCACACGAAGGTGGCCGCGCTGGCGGGCCTGCGCCGCCACCTGGCGGCGCTCCATCCGGAAGGGATCAACCTCGACACGTTCGACGCCGGCGAGATCGCCGGGCGCAAGGTCAGCGACATCGTCGGCACCGACGTGTTCCGCCTGCTGCCGGACCTGCGCACCCTCCTCGAGGACCATGACAACATCAACCCCGCCGCCACCGAGAACGCCAGGAAGTGGGTCGACGTGGTCCGCAGGCGGCTGTCCTACCGCGGCCGTCCGGTCCCCGGATTCCACCACGCGCCGGCGGCGGAAGACGACGACGTGCTGGCCATGACGGGGGCGTTCCGGTGACCGAGGTCCGCTTCAACATCCCATACCGCCCGCGCGGCGGCTCCGTGCGGCTGGGCCGCGCCGTGGTCGAGGTCCCGGAAATCCCGTCCGAGGACGCCCCGGTCGCCCTCGAGATGCCCTACCCGGGGACGGACCGCAAGTTCCCCTACCGGTTCCACTCCGGCGGCTACTGGGCGCCGGTGCCCCACAAGGGCGAGCGGTACGCCGACATGGTCCGCGTCCGCCTTCGGGACTTCGAGGCGGTGGCCGGTTCCGCCCTCCCCATCGACTTCCTCTACAACAGTCCCGCGCTCGCCCTGAACCCGTTCCTCGAGACCGTGTACCCGGTGTCGAACCTCCTGTCCGGCAGGAACGACACCCCGCTCGAGGTGGACAGGGAGCCGATGTCGAAGGCCCTGCTGGCCTCCGAGACCTGGGAGAAGGTCTCCGCCCACGCCGCGCGGGTCTGCCTCGTCAACGGCATCTTCTTCCAGCGGTCGCCGGGACCGATGCTGCTGATGTCGCATGCCGGGACGGCGGAGTGGGTCCGCATGCAGTCGGGCACCACCAAGCCCATGGCCTTCCCCTGGTGGGAACTGGAGCGCGCCGCCCGCGTCTACCGGGCCATCACCGGGAGGGAGATGCCGCCCATGCCCGGCGCGCCTTCGGTGCTCCGCGACGACCTGCGCCCGCGGGTGGACGTCGAGGCAAGGGTCATCGAGCACGCGGCCTCCGACTGGCTGCACCGCGTCCGCAACCGCCGCGTCGGCACGCTGCCGCCGGAGGCGCGGGCCCTGGTCGCCGAGACGCGCCGCCTGTTCGAGGACCGCTTCCCGGGCAAGACGGTCCGCTACACCGACGCGGTCGGTTATATCGTGCCGCGCCACCATTCCGAGACCGACCTGCCGGACGTCTCCGCCCTCGCCGACAACCTGCGCCGGGTCGCGAGGCTGGACGACCATGCCGCCCACAACGCAGCGCTGGCCATGGCCCTCTACGACCGGCTGGTGGACAGCCGGTCCGAGCCGGCGCACGACGACGTGGCGCTGGCAGCCGCTTTCCGCTAGACAGGTCTCCGAGACGCGTCTAGCGGAACCGGAGCATGTGCAGTTCCATGTCGGGCTGCATGTAATCGTAGACGACCTTGACCCCGTACCCGTTCTGGTAAAACCCGTAGCTCCCCCCGCTCGTTGTCCCGCAGGTGTGGGAGCCGGAGGACGTGGTGGCCTGGAACTCCTCGCCGCCCTGCCCGAGGACCATGGTGCGGAAGGCCATGTCGCCGTTGCCCGTGCAGACGGCGCGGAGCAACCGCCCGATGGTGGTGAGACTGACGAGGCGGTCGAACCGGTAGGTGACGGAATCGCCGGAACGGAGCACCACATGGGTGTTGTCGTCGAGGTCCGTCAGGGCGTTCTTGGCCGACGAGGCGTTGACAACGTCGCCGGTGGTCTCCGCGTCCACGATGTAGTTCACCGAATACGCGGCGGCCGACGCCGTCGTGAAGCTCGCGGTCACCCCCTGCTCGCGGTAGTCGCCGTTGCCGTCCGTCACGCGCAGGGTGAAGTCGAAGCTGCCCGGCATCAGGGACGTGCCCGAGATGGTCCCGCTCGCCGGATCGATCGCGAATGATCCCCCCGCGGTGTGTTGCACCATGGACCAGACAAGCGGCGGCTTGCCGCCCGTTGCGGTGGTGCCGAAAACCCATGACTGGCCGGCGGCCCGCGCCGGAGGCATGGCCCGCAGCTCGAGCTCAAGCGGCTCCCAGGTCTCCGGCTCCTCGACGACAGGGTCTTCCGTATCCGGCTCCCCCGGGCCGGAAGAGGCCGGCGCCACCAGCAGCGGTGACGGCAACTGCATCCGGAACAGGCTCTCCGCGGACGGCGCCGCGACGGTCAGCATCAGGGCGGCGATTACCAGGGAAACGCGCATGGGACAAAATCCTCGTGAGTTGCGTCAAGGATAAGACCGGCTTCGCATGGATTACAAGTTCTGGTTGGGGCGGAAAGCCCAGGCCTGCAAGGCAAGGAGACCGAGTTCGGCGGCGGCGACGACCCAGAGGATGCCCGGAACCCCCGCCGCGAAGGCGTAGGCCATGGCGAGAAGGAAGAACACGCGGTTGGCGCAGTCGGCGACGGCGTAAACCCTCTCGGGGCGGACGAGCCGCAACGCCGCCCAGACCGTCATCGACGCCCCGAGGAAGTTGACCAGCATCATGCCGGTCGGCGACACGGCCCCGAGGGGCGCGCCGTGGAGGCCGACCGCCCCGCCCGCCCACGCCAGGAAAGACAGGTAGTGCCACGCGAGCCCCGGGACCGCCATGGGCAGGCAGGTGACGAGATCATAGGCCGCCGCGGCCCGCACCGCCTTCGCCAATCCGCTGTCCATCGAATCCCCCGCAATCCGTTAACCTACCGTTAACCGCTACGGGACCGTCACGGCAAGCGGGATGCGACGGGGTGACGACCCGCAACCGGCTTGCTATCCTTCCGGAACACGGGAGACATCGACGATGGCGAAACGCTGGGTGGCAGGATGGGTGGTCACAGGGGCGCTGTTCCTGGCGGCGTCCGCCGTGGCGCTGACCCGGACGGGGAACACTTCCGCCGTCCCGTTCCTGCCCGCCTGGCTGCCGGAACCGACCATCGCCGCCGGCTTCCTGGCCGCTTCCGGCCTCTTCTGGCTCTCGGCCCGCCGGTTCGGCAAGGTGGCCGCGGCCACAGGCTTCGAGCGGATGGAGCAGGTCCGCCGCGGCGGCTTCACCCTTGTCGCCGCCGCGGCGATGGTGGCGCTGGCGACGACCCTGCGGGCGCTGGCCGGCTGGCCGTTCTGACGCGGCGCGTTCCTTGCGAGCGCGCATGGTAGCATCGGCCTCGAACCGGAGGACCGCACCATGCGCCATCTACCGATCCTGTCTTTTCCAGACATCCTCTCCCGCCTCGGGCGCGACAAGGCCGTGCAGCGGCAGGACCCGATGGCCCTCGCCCTCGCCGTGTTCGAGTGCCGCGAGATGCCGGTCGACCTCCTGTTCCGGATCGCCACCGTCGCATCCCGCCTGCCGGACTTCCCGGACCGGGTTACCTTCCGCGAGCACCAGGGCTACCGCCACGGCCTCGCCGCCGTCCGCACCGGCGGTGTCTGGCGCCTCGACGGCGGACCGGCTGTCCCCTACGAGGGCGATGTCGCCTCGGCAGGACGGTCCGACCACTTCACCCTGGCCGTCGCCGGCGCCTACAGGGAAGCGAACGGGCGCAACCCGGCGGAAGCCGCGTTCGCGCCGTGGTCGCGCCAGGACCTCGCCGGCCAGCTCGCCGCCGTCGCCCCGTCCTTGCCGCCGCACGTCGTGCTCGCCTCCCTGTGCCGGGGACGGGCGATCGCCGCGACCCTCGGGCTCGCCCCGGACGGACGCCTGTTCGGCGACTGGGCCGACGCGGTTTCCGCCCTGGGCCACGATCCGGGTGCTGCTCCCGCCGAGGGCGCGCCGCCGGCGCTGTTCGCGCTGGCCAACGCCGCCAGGGCCGACGAGATCCAGGACCTGGTGTCGCGCGGCGCGGCGGTGGGTGTCTCCCACGAAGGCGACACCGCGCTGACGCGCGCCATCTCGCGCGGCCATGTCGATGTCGTGCAGGTGCTGATGGACAACGGCGCGGTGCCGGCGCCCGACCGGGACGGCTACTCGCCGCTGCGGCGCGCCCTCGACAGCTTCGACACCCTGTTCCTCGGCGACAGGGCGGTGGACATGGCCCGCTTCCTGCTGGCGGTGGGCGAGGACCCGCACCTGCCGGATTCGGACGGGCGGACGCCTGCCGAGGAGGCCGCCGGCCTGCTGGACGGCACGCATCCGGACGTCGACGCAGCCGCCGCCGAGGTGGTCGCCATGTTCGAGGCCGCACGCCGGGCCACGCCCGCGCTGGCCTAGGCTTCCTCCGCCCCTTCCGCCTCGGGGGACCGCTTCGCCGCCCTGGCGCGGCGGCCCTCGAGCGCCACCATGGTGACGAGCCATGCAAGGAAGGCGACTCCGATGACGAAGGTGGCGAGAGCCAGGGTGAAGCCGGGCATTGCGTCGGTTCCGGATGTGGGCGTTCCCACTTACAATCCGGGCGGAACACGCGAGCGTCAACACCGTGACCGGAGGATTGATGGCGGTGCCTCCGGCCCGGTATCCTTCCGGCGATTCGCCTTGCCGGAACCCGCGCGCATGTTCGACAGCCCCGCCGCCAAAGCCGTCGCCTATGGCGGCATCCTCGCCCTGGTGCTCGGCGCCGTCGCCGTCCAGGTCGTCTCGCCGCCCCTTCCGGCACCCGTGCAGGCCCGCGACAGCCGCGCCGCCCCCATGGCGACGGCGGCGCCGAGGGCGGAAACCCCGGAGCCCCCGCCCGGGGAGGTGATCCGCCCCGGCACCCGCATCCACATGACCCCGGAACAGGTGCGCTGGCCCGAAGACCCGCCGGCGCCGGATGCCGCCCCGGCCCCGCCGGCGCGGCACGTCCCCTATCCGCGCCCGCTGTCGGAACGTCCGCCCGCCCCTGCCGCGTCCGCCCCTTCTCCCGTCCCTGCCCCGCAACCTGGAACGGTCGCGCCGGTGGTCCGGGGCGACCCCCCGCGCCCGCTCGGGACGCTGCCGTCCGGCCACGTCCCGCAACCTCCCTCGGCCATCGAGACGTTGCGCGGCTGGCAGGGCGGGGACCTCGACGACTACCTGCGCGGACGCGCCCCGCAACCGCCCGTGGCGGGACCTGTCCCGCCGGCGCCGGTGGGGCCCTGATCGGCGCTGGTGGCTTGCCGGGCGGCACCTTAACATGCTTCCGCAAGACAGGAGCGCCCCGAATGACCACCGAGACCGAACGCACGCCCGACCTGGTGTTCCAGCCCATGTTCAACGGCTACCCCGCCCAGATCCGGCGCACCGTCGCCCGCGCGCTGGACGAGACCGCCATCAACGCCCTGGCGGACAGCAGGTCCGAATTCGACCTCGAGGCCGAGATCGCCGCACTGCGCGCGGACTATGCCGACCTGCTCGGCGAGGACCTGGTGCCCAGCCTCGCCCACATGCTGGCGCTGGAATATGTCGGAGCACGCCGCGAGAGCGTCGACATCCACGTGCACGACCTGTCGACCCCGACCGGCGACGACAGCATGATCGGCAGCTATGACCTGCTGTCCCCCCAGGATCCGTCCTACTGGCTGGTCGAAACCCTGGTCGCTGTCGCCGACGAGGGACTCGACCACGAGGAAGGGGAGGCCCGCCTCGACTTCAACCTGCGCCGCTTCCTCGAGGACGACCACGTGGAGCGCCAGGTGGTGCAGTTCCGCCGCTTCGAGGAACTGTTCGGCTATCCGGAAGGCGACCCGCGCAACCTGTTCTCCGAGCCCTACCCGAAGGGCGGAAAGGGCTTCGCGCAACAGGTGGTGGACCGTGCCACCGGGCGCCTCCACGTCCTGCTCGACCGCGCCCGCCAGCCCTCCCCGACGCCCTGAGGCCGGAGGCATGACCCGTTTCCGCTTCCCGGTCCTCTACAGGCACGCCGCCACCGGCAGGGCGCGGATCGGGCTCGCCGACTTCGAGATCCCGGACGTCTCCCTGGCGGAGGCACCCCTCGCCCTGCGCGGGTTCTCGTCCGGCACCACCGAGAAGACGACCTCCTTCCATCTCCACGACGGCAGGCTCTACGGGCGGTGGACGGAAGACCGTCCGAAGCTGCACACGGTGGAGGGGTTCCGCGCCCTGTCCGAGGTGGCCGACGACGTGTTCCGCTCGCCGGAATATTCCGATTTCCACGCCAACATCTTCATCGACGACCGCATCCGGTACGGACGTATCCAGCACCTCGCCGCGCAGGCTTTGCGCGACGACGACGCGATGTCCCCGGACTTCCTCGCCAGCGACGCGGGACGGGCGGTGCTAAACGCCTCGCGCGACGCCATCGTGCTGGACGGGCAGGTGGTCCGCCGCTCCCCCGGACCGCTGGCCATTGTCGAAGACGGGCGCCTGAAGTTCCAGGGCGGCCTCGGTCTCCTTCCCTGGCCCACCAAGAAGACGGACATGTTCGCGCTCCGCGAACTGCCGGAGGCGCTGGCGCTGTTCGACGGCTTCGAGGTCGTCAACGCCCCGGAGGTCCTGATCGAGGTCGACGACGGCTTCGACAGCCTTCCGCACGCCCTCGAGGGGGCGGCGTGGAACATCCTCGTGGACGTCGCCAGGAGACATCTAGGCGACGTGACGCCGGACCAGGCCCGCTCGGTACTGGAGCTCCGGATCGCGGTCGAGGCACGCACCGGTCCCTGCGACTATGCCGCCGGCGGCTACCTGGTCTCAAAGCGTAGCCAGCAGGATTACGACATCCCGGACGCCGGCGACCTGCTCCCGGCCCTGCAGGCCTGCCTGGAGTCGGGGCTGCCGGTGGAGGGCCGCTCGCGGGAACGGGTCGAGCGCGCGGTCCGTAGGGCCGAGGCACGCCTCGGCCTCGACCAGGATCTCGCGGCCATGCGCGCCATGTTCTGATTGGTACCCACTGTACCCCGTCCGCTGGCCCGCAAACCGCACCGTCAATTCCGTAAACCGTCGCGCCACGGTCCGGTTGACGCACGGTCCCCCGCCTGACAGCCTCGTTGACAAACGAATCCGGGGCCCCCGATGACGACCGACGACACCGCCGCACACGGCATCCCCGCCTGGGTGGACGACTACTGGCCGCCCCGCGCGCGTGTCCGCGCCGCCCCGCCCGATCTCCCGTTCTCCGTCGCCGAAAGGGCGATGGAAGCGGAAAGGGAAGAGAAGGCCAGGCGTCTCGTCGACAACGCGTGCCTTGTCGTGAGCGTCCGCCACATCCCGGACGAACGGACCGTCCTGGCCGGCGTCCGCGCCCGACCCGACGCCGAACCCCTGCTGCGACGCTGGCAGGATCTGTGGGAACGGTCGATGTCCCCCTACGGGCTCTTTCCCGTCCAGACATCGCAGGAGGCCAAGGAAGTCTGGCTCGATTCCGTCCGCCGGCTGGCCACGAGACGCTACGAGGCTGGCGACAGGGACACGTCCGCCCGGGAGCGGGCGAAACTGGAGCGCTACGCGGCGCGTGAAGGCCGTGACCGCGGCCTGCACGTCATCGACGACGCGGCGTCTTTCCTCTCCCTTCTGGAGGCACGCCCGAACGCGGCCATCCTGCGGATCATCCCGCCCTCGCGGGACCTCCAACTCATCCCCGAGCGGACCTTCGTCCTGACCGGGCACATGGAAGACGGATGCCCGGTCCTCGTCCCCGACCCCTCGCGCGGGTACAGCACCGTGGGCAGGAAGGAGACGCTGGCCAAGCACACGGACGGCTCCTACCTCTCGGGCGCAGCCTACCGCACCCTCTCCCGCCGCCTCCACGCCGAGACCCGCACCATGGAGCACACGGTGGCGGTGCTCGGGGCGATGGCGCGGGCCGGGCACCGCAAGGCCTTCGTCAAGGGCATCGACCCCAAGTCGGGGACATGGACCGTGGACCTCGCCGGCGCCGCCAGCCTTGCCGACATCGCCGGACGCTTCGCCTCGGCCACCTTTCCCGGGACCTCCCGCTCCGGCTTCCTCATCCAGGAGCACCTGGCGTTCACCCACGAGCAGAGGTTCTTCGTGACCGGCGGCAAGGTCGTCGCCGGGGTCTGCTCGGACCGCGACCTGTGCGCCGTCGACACCCGTCCCGGCAAGCGGCTGGACGACCGCGTCGCGGTGATCCACAAGCCCGCCGGCGAGACCGGGGAGTACGACCGCGGACGGACCGGCTGGAAGGTGGACCGCGCCATGGCCGCCGCCTTCGCCCGCGTGGCGCGCCGCTTCGCCGCCATGGCCGCCGGGGAAGGGCACGTGGAATACGTGGTCGACGTCGGCATGACCGAACGCGGACCCGCCGTGATCGAGGTAAACGGCTTCCTCTCCTCCGGCCCCTACTGCCTCGACCGCGGCATCATCGCCAGGGCGGCGGCCCGCTCGCGGGACCGGCTCGACCGCCACCTCGCCGCCCGGTGCGCGGACGTGGTCGCGGAACTCGGCATGACCGCGGAGGAGGTCGCCGGGATGATCCGCGACTGCCGCCCCGACGACCTGCGCCAGCTCGAGGAAAGGCCCGACTACTTCGTCCGCGGCTATTGCGCCGAGAAATGGCCTCCGGCCTTCACGCGGGAATCCTTCTCCGAGGGCGCGCTGGCGGTGACGCAGGAAGACCTAGACAGGTTGCGCGGGGAAGGTGTCGACGGGGACTGCCTCCCGCTCTTCCGCATCCCGCAGGTTGTCGGCGGGCTCAGGTCGCACCCGTGCCACGGACACCTGCTGGCGGTGCTGTCGCGGGACGGGATACTCCGCGTCCGCCACGGCGCGCTGGCCGACCGGAACGGTGTCGAGGTCCTGCCTCCGCGACCGCTGTCGGTCCCGGAGGCGAAGTCCCACTCATGGGGCGAGTGGGAAATCCGGCTCGGCGCCATCGACGCGTTCGTCCGGGTCGACGACCCGGACGGCAGGGCGCACCTGCGGATCGCCGACATGGACGGGAACACCGTTGCCAAGGCGTCGGCGCCGTTGCCGGAGCACTCCGAGATCCTCCGCGAGGCCCGCGAGAACCACCGTTGGGTCGTCACGGTTCCGGCGACCCGCCTGTCCGCCATGGTGCTGCACGACACCGCGCCCGGGGAGGGACCGGTCGCCGTCTGACGCCCCGCCGCGGGCGCGGCGAGCTTTGCAGGCACGGGCGCCGGGCGCAAGGGGGCACACGGGCCGGAAAACGGCCTTTCCGGCATAGAATCCCGGTTTACCGTCCCGCCGCCAAGGTCCTAACGTGCGGACGGGGCAACGGAGGAGCGGCCAGGTGCTGGCCGGTTGCAGGGATGGACAAGGGGATAAGGGTGGGGGTGGCGGACGACCACCCCGCCTTGCGGGCAGGCGTCAAGGCGTTGCTCGCGGCAAGGGAGGACTTCCGGTTCGCGGGGGAGGCAGACACCGCCGCGGCCGCCGAGGGGATCGAGGCCGACGTGCTGCTGGTCGACCTCAGCATGCCCGGAGACGTGTTCGGTGCCATAGCGCGGACGGTGGCCGCCGGACGCACGCGGGTGGTGGTCTTCACCGCCTTCTGCAGCGCCGACTCGGCCATCCGGGCCATGGAGGCCGGCGCCTCGGGCTTCGTGCTCAAGGGCAGCCCGGCGTCCGGGTTGCTGGAGGCGATCGAGGCGGTGGCGGCGGGGGAGACCTATGTCGCCCGCGAATATGCCGGCGCCGTGATGCAGGCCATCAAGGCCCGCGGACGCGACAAGGCACGCCCGGAGGAGGCGCTGACCGCCCGGGAGCGCCAGATCGCCGCGCACCTGACGCGCGGGCTGACCAACCGGGAGATCGCGGACGAACTGGGGGTCAGCGAGAAGACCGTCAAGCACTACATGGGCGCCATCATGGCCAAGCTCGAGGTCCGCAGCCGACTCGAGGCGGTGGTGCAGCTGCAGGGCCGGGAGCCGTCCGCGCCGGACGCCTTCCCGGCAGGACCGCGTTAACCCCGTGCGCCCGGAGGACTTGCGAAGCTTGCGGGCCCGTGCCCTCCTGCGGGCAGGAGGGCTCATGGCAGACAACCGGCACACATCGCGACCGCCCCGCGGCATCCCGCCGGTGACCTGGGGCAAGTTCGACGACCGCTTCGTCGACGCCCTGGCGGAAACGCTGGCCGGCAAGCGCGTGCTCGAGGTGTTCGCCGGCAACGGCTACCTCGCCGCCGCCCTGGCCCGTCGCGGCGTGGAGGTGCGGGCGACGAGCCTGTTCTCCTCGCATGACGGCCACGCGCAGGGCTTCTACCATCCGGTCAAGGAGATGGAGGCGTCCGCCGCGGTCGGCCTCTACCGCAAGAGGTCCGACGTGCTGCTGATGTCCTGGCCGACCGCCACCGACGCGGCGGCGGCCGCGGCGCTGCGCTGGGGCTCCGAACGCCCGGTGGTGTTCATCGGCGAGGTAACCGACCTGGAGGCCGGCCAGCTCGGCGGCTGCGCCTCCGACATCTTCTTCGAGATCATGCGGGCCGAGGACACGATCCCCGGCTACGTGACCGACAACCCGCTGGAGAAGGCCGTGGTCTACCGGCTGGACCGGAAACGGGCCCTGTCCTGGGCGATCCGGGCCGCCTCGGGCGACACCTCCAAGGGAAGGCCGCTCTCGCCCCCTTCCCCCGGCGACACGGACGCCGCCCCCGCCCCCAAGGCATAGGACACGAAGATGGTCGCCGGCACCTGGCTGGCCACCTGAGGCACCCCGGCATCCCGCAAACCGGGTCCCGCGAGGTTTCGCTTCTCGCTTGCACCGGACCGGAATACCCTTGCGGGGAGGATACGTAGAAAAGCGTCATTGACAGTTTCGATTACCGATAATCGATATTGTCATAGGAGGTGACCTTGGATACCCTGGCCCGGATCGACAGGCGTGCACGCGAACAACGGGTGGCCAGGGAGACGATTGTCCGTGACCTCATGTTGTCCCGCATCCTTTCGGCGCTTTTCGCCAGCACCGCCAAGCGGGAGCTCGCCCTCAAGGGCGGCTTCGCCATGCGGGCGGCGATGGGCAGCGTGCGCTACACCAAGGACCTCGACCTGCAGACCGGGCCGGAGACCCCGAAGAAGCGCGTGGAAACCCTGCTCAACAAGGCCATCGCCCAGGCGCTGGAACTCGGCATCCTCACCGACGTGGTGGTCAGCAACCCGAAGAACACCGACACCGTGCAGCGCTACAAGGTCGGCGGCACCATCGTCGGCGGCGGCTCGGAGGTCCACATGACCGTCGAGATCTCGCGCCGCGGCCTGCCGGCACAGGAGGACATCGCCACGATCGCCTACGCGCCGGACCCCGAGTTCGGCACCAGGGCGGTGTTCATCGAGAGCTACTCCCCCGGCGCGATCGCCGCGGGCAAGGTCGATGCCCTGCTCAACCCCAACCGGGTGGAGCCGCGCGACCTCTATGACCTCTACAAGCTGTCGATCGAGATGCGGATCGACCCGCCGACCCACCTGCTGAAGGCGATGGGACGCGACTTCCTCGCCAACGGCCTGGTCGAGCTGTGGCCGAAGCTCGAGACGATGACCTGGGAGCTGGCCCGAGACGAGCTCCTGCCCAACCTGCCCCGCCGCGAGGCCGCGGCCATGGACGAGATCGAATGGGACAACATGCGGATGCGCACCGAAGAAGCGATCCGCGCCTGGATGCAGCTGGCGCTGGACGAGATAGACCGCGAGGCGGAAGCGCCCGTGCCGGTGCCGTGAGCTGGACCGAAGCCGCCGCGGAGATCCTGGCCCGCCCCGACACCCCTGCCCTGCTGGCCTCGTCCGACCTGCGCCAGCTGGTGAGCCGCGCCCTCGTGCAGGCCAAGGCGGAGCGCACGCCGTCCGAAAGCACGTTCCAGCGGTGGCTCGACCGGATCTCTGACCCGGGCGGCGACGCCCCGCTGCTGACCCGCGTGCAACGCGACCTCTACCGCAACGACACCCCCGGCCACTACGTCCACCCCTATGCCGTGGTCCCACGCCTGCGCCCGACCGCGGTGGTCTCGCTCCAGAGCGTGCTCGGCGACGCCGGCGTCATCAACAACCCCTCGCGGGTGGTCTTCGCCGTGGTCGACCAGGGCGGTCCGGACGGACCGCGCCCGCGCGAGGTCGCCAACCCGGCCGGCGAGTTCCGCTTCCTCGGCATGCGCGGCGAGATCTACCACGCCGGCGACGAACGCGACCGGCTCGACCCTTCTTCCGACGTGCCCAAGGCCACCCTGGAGCGCGCCTTCTGCGACTGGCTCTATCTCGGGCACTCGCGGGCGCACCCGACCCGTGGCTACCCGCCCCTCAACATCGACCTGTCCGACCTCGACATGGACCGCGTCGGACGCCTCTCCGAGGCCATGGGGCTGCGCGAGGCGATGGAAAAGTGGATGCCGCGCTATCTCGCGGCGCAGGACGACCCGGACTTCGTCCAGCAGGTCAGCTCGCGCCTGGGATTCTGAACGCGGGACCGTCTTCCCCCGGTTCCGGCGCAGGCGGATCACGGTGGAGAAGCAACGTCTCGACCGCGGCCTTCACCTTCCGGTCGAGGCCGAGAGGCACATACCGCTCCCGTCCCGCGCAGGCCGCCACCTCGTCCAGCAACGCCACGAGGCCGGACAGGTCCGCGCCGGGATCGAACGCGGGATCGGAAAAGCGCAGGAAGGCGTCGAGGTGGCGCAGGGGCAGGTGCCATGGCGCCGCCGTCTCGTCGATGTCGAAGACCCCGTGCGCGGCGGCGGCCAGCGACTCCGCGCGCACGGTGCGGGCGTACAGGGGGTGGTCGGCGAAGTCCGGATCGGCCCAGTCGCTTCCCATCGCCTCGCGCAGGGCCGGCCTCGCGCGGGCGTAGTCGGCGGGGGTCATGGCGCATGCCGGCACCTCCCCGTCCCCGCTGCGGGGGAACAGCACGCCGGGCGTGGCCTCCACGAGGTCGCGCACCCTCACCGATGTGTCCTCGAGGCGCTCCTCCAGCACCAGGAGCGGGCCCCGGCTGGGCACCAGCACCCGTCCGTCCGGGAGCAGGAGCAGGGTGGCGGCACGGGCGTTGGCCGCGGCGACGGCGGAGGGCCTGTCGTCGGACACCACTTCCCGCACACCCCTGACGTCGCCGATGCCAAGGGGCTTGTGATCGAAATAGAGGTAGCAGCTCGAGACCACGAAAGGGTTGTCGGGGGAGAAATCTGACAACCGCCGCGGGGCGGGGCGGTCGGTGAACAGCGCGCCGCGGCACTCCACCCAGGCGGTCCGGCCCCGCTCCAGAAGCACTGTCACCTCCGAAGTATCCGCCTCGGGAATGTCGACAGGCGTCATGTCCAGTATGCCCACGTCAGCCTGGCGCCGCCCGTACCTGGGAACGAAGGTCTGCCGGTAGATGAACGGGATCTCGGCGATCACGGCCCGAAAGCGCCCCCGAGCGCCAGGGCGTCGTCGGGCTCGTTACGACCGGGCGAGCGGTCGATGCCGAGCGAGGGCCGCCGGGACAGCGTGTCGAGGACACCGAAGGCGGCCTGGCACCCCTTGTTCATCGCGCGCCCGGAGAAGACGTCCAGCAGGTCGGCGACCGCCTCGCGCACGCCCTCCGTCCGGAAAGGGCGGTAGACCGAGAACACGGACGGGTTCTCCGACAGCGGCCCGTTGTGCAGGTCCTGGGGCTCGTTGCCCCAGCTTGCCGCGACCGAGGCGGCGCAGGTCCGCAGCGCCGTCACCGCCTCCCGCGGCATGGACGACAGCCTGAGGCGTCCGAAGGTCTCGAAGGCCAGGGCCGCCATGGCGTCGAGCACGACGTCGGCGTCGTCCGGAAGCTCCGCGTCCACCATGGCGGACAACACCTCCACCTCGCCTTCCGCGGCGCCCGCCAGGTCTATGCCGGGCAGGTCCGCCGCCTCCGCGGCGCGGTCATGGCGGAAGATCCCGGTCCGGTGGATACGGGAGGACAGCGCCTCGGCGGAAGCCATCCACCCGGACCGGGTGAACACCGGATCCGCCGGCAACGCCGCGTTGCGCGCGAGCGCCAGCACCGGACCCATGGAGCGCAGGTACACCGTGCCGTCCACGGCCAGGAGCATGTCGAGCCGCTTGCGGAACTCCTCCCCTACCCAGGTCTTGCCCAGGTCGCGTGTCATGCGCAGCTCGGCAGGGGACACGAACGCCCGCGGCACCGGACCGGAACCGGAGGGCCGCTCCATGAAGCCGAGCTTGTCCTGATAGTCCCGGACTACGGCCCGCGGCTGGTTGAGGTCGTCGAACAGCAGGCGCGCCAGCACCTGCTCGCGGCGGTGGGTACGCTCCGGCACGGGCTCGTACAGGTGGCCCCCGAAGGCGCGGAAGGAGAGTGTGCGCTTTCCCTGCCGGTGCAGGCGCATCGCCTCCGGCGCCTCCTCCCCGGAAACCGCCCGCACCGGCAGGCGGACGAACCCCGCCTTGCGGTCCGCGACCGCGACGACATCGACGACGTGTTCCACCCGGCACCCCCTTGATTCCCCGCAGGATAGGCCACCGGGGTGCAAGCGGGAAGCGCCGAAAAGAGCGCCCGCAAGGTTGACAATCCGTGAATATGGCCCGCTGGATGGATTGCTTGTCCTGTCCTTGGATTCGGACGGGAACTTTCCTTGCGCGCGGGAGCACGATCCATGACCAATGCCGGCAAGTCCGACATCCGTCCCCTGGTCACCCGGCTGACGGTGTTCCTGCAGGTGCTCCTGCTGGCGCTGGCCGCCGGCCTCGCCCCCGCCGCGGCGCAGGAGGACACCCGCGCCCAAACCGAGATCACCATCGTCACCGACCCGGAATCGGGGGTCATCTACACGGACCCGGTGCAGGGCAACAGGATCACCGCCGACATCCGCGTCCGTGTACTGCCCGACAACGACGGCGTCGTCGCGACGGGAACGCTGACCATCCGCGTTCCCGTCATCAACTACACGGTGTGGAGCGGGGCGGCGAACACGGTCCAACCAAGCGCCATGACCAACCTGCCGCTCGGGGTCCATACCCTGACGGTGGAGTACGCCGGCGACGCGCTGACCCAGCCGTCAACGGCGTCGCGCACGATCACCGTCCGCGGCCTGCGCACCACGGTCACTCCCGCCCTGTCCCCCGCCACCCCGCAGGCAGGCCAGCCGGTGGCGATGGCCGCGACGCTCTCCCCTCCGGCGCTGTCGCAAGCCGGCGTCCCGCTGGTGGTCGACTTCTTCGTGGACGGCGTCCTCGCCGGCACCGCACAGTCCAACACCACCACCGTGACATTCACCCATCCGGGCCTGCCAGAAGGCGACCACGAGATCCGCATGGATTTCCGCGGCTTCCAGACCGGCCAGGGCCCCGTGGAACCGTCCTCGGCCACGGCCATGCTGCCGGTCGGGCGCATCGCCACCACGCTCCATGTCGGGGTGTCCGCCACGGAAGTCACCGAAGGCGACACGGTGATGCTGACCGCCACGGTGGACCCGGTGCGCGGCGACCCGTCCGCCCCGGGCGGCGAGGTCACCTTCCTCGACAACGGCCAGCCGGTCGGCACCACCGCCGTCGCCGGCGGCCAGGGCGTCCTCGTGATCGAGGACATCGCCGCCGGCGCCCATGCCTTCACCGCCTCCTATACCGGCGACACCGCCTTCCGCCCGTCCACGGCAGACGTCCCCGTCGAGCTGGTCGCCGCAGAGGCGATCGCCGACACCACGACCACGCTGTCGATCGACCCGAACCCGCCCTTCGTCGGCCAGCCGGTCACCCTCGAGGCGACCGTCGCCGCCGAGGCCGCGATCCCGGAAGGCACGGTGGATTTCCTCGACGGCACCGAGCCGCTCGGCAGCGCGACGCTGGTGGACGGAACCGCCGTCCTGCCGCTCCCCTCGCTCGCGGGCGGCAGCCGCTCCCTCGTCGCCCGGTACACCGGCATCCCCGACACTTTCGCGCCGTCCGTCTCCGCGGCCCTGCCGGTCGAGGTCGAGCGCGTGCCGGTCCAACTCGACGCGAGCGCCAGCGACACCACGCCGGACACCCTCGACACGGTCTCCGTCACCGTTACGGTGCTCCCCGACACCGACCTCGGCACCCCTCCGGGCGGCACCGTCTCCGTCTCAGCCCCGGGCCTCGAAACCGTGGACGCCACCGTCACCGGCGGTTCCGCCACCTTCGACCTCCCCGGCCTGCCGTCCGGCCCCCAGGCCCTCGACATCGCCTATTCCGGGGACGCCACCCACGCGCCCGGAGCCACCTCCCTGGCGTTGGACGTGACCGCCGCGCCCACCTCGCTGTCGCTCTCCCACCAGCCCGACCCCTCCTTCGCCGGCCAGCCGGTCACCCTCGAAGCGACCGTGTCATCGGACGGAACTCCCGTCCCGGACGGGACCGTCACCTTCACCGTGGACGGCGCCGACACCCCCGTGCCGGTCACCGGCGGGACCGCGACCCTGGTCGTCGAGGACCCGTCCGCGCCCGGGTTCGACTTCTCCGCCGCCTATTCCGGACGCCACGCCCCGTCGTCCGACGGCCCGCTGACCCACACCGTGGTCCGGTCCGGCACCACGATCACCCTGACCAGCGAGGCCAACCCGGTCCCGGCCTCCACCGAGAACGACGTCGTCGCCGTGCTGGCCGGGGAACCCGGCGCCGGCACCCCGGACGGCCTCGTCACCTTCGTGCGCGACGACGGGACGGAAACCGACGCGCCGGTGATCGACGGACACGCCCGGATCTCGACCGCCGGCCTGCCGTCCGGAACCTATACCTACACCGCCGAATATCCCGGTAACGACGCCTTCGCGCCCGCCGTGTCCGACCCGCTCGTGCTGGTCATCACCAAGATCACGGTGGATCTCGTCGTCACCGCCGACCGGTCCTCGAGCGTCATCGGCGAAAGCGTGCGCTTCACCGCGAACGCCGGGTCCATCAGCGGCCCGCCCCCGGGGTCGGTGACCTTCACCTCCGGCGGACGCGACCTCGGGACCGTCGCCCTGGTTGCCGGCGCCGCCCATGTCGACGTCTCCGACCTGCCCGAAGGCACCAGCACCGTCACCGCATCCTACGCCGGAGACGACCGCTTCGCCGCCGCCACCGGGTCCGTCGAGCACACCGTCGCGCTGGCTTCCACCACGACCGTGCTGGCGCTCGACCCCTCCCCCGCCTATCCCGGCCAGGACGTCACCCTGACCGCTGTCGTGTCCTCCCCCTCCGGCACGCCCGCCGGAGAGGTCGAGTTCCTGGTCGACGGCACCCCGGTCGGCACCGTCGCGCTTTCGGACGGCACCGCGTCCGCCGCCTGGTCGCCGTACGGAGCCGGCACCCGCGCCGTCACCGCCCGCTATGCCGGCCTCGGCGACTATGCCGGCTCCGAAGACTCCGCGGACCATGTCGTGCTCAAGGGCGCGACGGCCATCGTCCTGTCCACCCCGGAAGCCTCCACCCCGGCGGGCGTCCCGGTGACCTTCACCGCCACGATCACCCCCGTCACGCCGGCCTCCGGCGAACCCTCGGGCACGGTCACCTTCACGCTCGGCACCGCGACCGAGGATGTGCCGCTGTCGGGCGGCACCGCCACCTTCACCAGCCCCGCGCTCGCCCACGGCCAGCACACGGTGTCCGCCACCTATTCCGGCGACGCCGACTTCGAGGCCTCGACCGCCGAGCCCCTGGGCCACGTGGCCGTGCCGGTCGCCACCACGACCACGGTCGCCTCCGCTCCGAACCCGTCTTCCCCCGGCGCCGCCGTCACCCTGACCGCCACCGTGGTCCCGGACCAGCCGGGCACGCCGACCGGTACCGTCACCTTCACCGCCGGCGGCCAGCCTGCCGGGACCGCCGCGCTGGGCGCGGACGGCTCGGCCACGGTCGGCTGGACCCCGCCCGCCTCCGGCACCCACCCGGTGACCGCCTCCTATGCCGGGGACAGCGTCCACTCCGGATCCGCCTCGAACGAGACCGGCCACGCCGTGACCCTGTCCGGCGCCACCCTGACGCTTTCCTCCGCGGCCTCCGAGACCAGGTTCGGCAACGAGGCCGTGTTCACCGCCACCGTCGCCTCCACCGACCCGCTGGCGCCGGTTCCCGGCGGCACGGTCCGCTTCACCGTGGACGGCGCCCCCGGAGACGAGATCCCGCTGTCGGGCGGCACCGCCACCTGGCGCACCTCGGGCCTCGCGGTCGGCGGACACGACATCGCCGCCGCCTATGAAGGCGACGCCTACCACGACACGGCGACGGCAGGCCCGCTCGCCCACACCGTCCTGCGCGTGTTGCCCGTGGTATCGGTCACCGCGCAACCCAGCCCGTCCGTGGCCGGGGCCGAGGTCACCCTGATCGCCAACGTCACCGCGTCCGGCGCCATCCCCTCCGGCACGGTGGAGTTCCGCGTCGACGGCGCCAGCGTCGGCGACGGCGTGCTCGAGGACGGCTCCGCCCGCCTCGCCTGGACCCCGTCCGCCCGCGGCACCTATGAGCTGACCGCCGCCTATTCCGGCGACGCCGACTTCGACGCGCTGGTCTCCGGTCCCACCCCGCATACCGTCGACCGCGGCGTCGCCGACATCGCGCTGTCGCTCTCGGACCCCGACCCGCGCGCCGGCGACACGGTGACCGTTACCGCCACCCTGACCGCCGTGGCGCCGGCGTCCGGCGTCCCCACGGGCACCGTCTCCTTCTCCCATGCTGGCGGACCGGCGACCGATGTCACCCTGTCGGGCGGCACAGCCACCTTCGAGACCCCAGCGCTCGGCTACGGCACCGCCGTGGTCACCGCCGCCTATTCCGGCGACGAGGCCTTCCTGCCGGGGAACGGCAACCTCGAGATCGAGGTCGACCCCGCGCCCACCACCACCGTGATCTCGGTCGACGAGACCGCGCCCGTCGCCGGGCAACCGGTCCGGGTCACCGCCACCGTCACCTCCGCCGTCGGGCCGGACCCGTCCGGCCCCGTACGCCTCACGGTCGACGGCGCGACGGTCGCCACCACCCAGCTGTCGGGCGGCTCCGCCGTCCTGGCCTGGTCCGCCCCGTCCGCCGGCACCTACGCGCTGTCCGTCGCCTATGACGGCGAGGGTCCGCACGCCAGCTCCGTCTCCGCCCCGGTGTCCGTCTCCGCCTCCATGGCCGACGCCACGGTGGCGGTCACCGCCGCGCCGTCGACCAGCACCTTCGGCGAGACCGTGACCTTCACCGCCACGGTCGCTCCCGTGGCCCCCGCGACCGCGATCCCCGGCGGCACCGTCACCTTCACCGTGGACGGTGTCCCGGGCACCCCCGTGGCGCTCTCCGCGCTGGGCACGGCCTCGTTCCAGACCTCGTCCCTGGGCGGCGGCACCCGCACGGTCGTGGCGTCCTATTCCGGCGACGCCGCCTTCAACCCCGCCGTATCCGAACCGCTGCAACACGAGGTGTCGACCGTCACTGTCTCGGTGACGGCTTCCGTCGACGACCCTGCCCCGGCCTTCGGCGAGGCACTGACGCTCTCGGCAACGGTCTCCTCCTCGCTGGCGGCGGCCCCCTCCGGAACCGTGGAATGGGTCTCCGGGGACGGGGTCGTCGCGACCGCCGCGCTGTCCGGCGGCTCCGCCACCTCGACCTGGACCCCGCGCCGCGCCGGCAGCCACCAGGTCTTCGCCCGCTATGGCGGCGACAACGACCACGGCACCGCCTCCTCCGACCCGTTCGACGTCACCGTCGCCCCGGGCGCGGCGACGCTCGTCCTGTCGCGCGCGTCGAGCCAGCCCGGCGCCGGCGACACCGTCGTCGTGACCGCCGAGATCGTCCCGACCGCCCCCGCCGACGAACCCGCCGAAGGCGGCACGGTAAACTTCGTCCTCGACGGCCAGCCCGCCGGTTCCTCGCCCGTGTCGGGCGGCGTCGCCACCTTCTCCACCGGCCCGTTGGCGCCGGGCCACCACACCGTGTCGGCCACCTATTCCGGCTATCGCGACTACACCGCGGCAGGACCCTCCGAGCTCGGCATCGCCGTGGCCGACGCCGTCACCTCGACCGCCCTGTCGCTGTCCAACCCCGACCCCGTCCCGGGAGAGACGGTGCAGGTCACCGTCACCGTGTCGTCGGCATGGCCGCCTGCCCCGCAGGGCGAGGTGTCGCTTGCCGTGGATGGCGCCGTCACCGGCACCGCCACGCTCTCCGGCGGCTCCGCCGTGTTCGACTGGGTCCCCCCGTCCTCAGGCAGCTTCACGCTGTCGGCGGAATACGCCGGCCAGGAGCCGCACGCCCCGTCCGGACCGGCCACGCTGGTCGCGACCGTCGGCCTTGCCGGGTCGGACCTCGCCCTGACCGCCGCGGAACCCTCCACCCGCTTCGGAGACCAGGCGACCTTCACCGCCGTGGTGACGCCGGTCCCGCCCGCCACGGGCACGCCGACCGGAGACGTACGGTTCTTCGTCGACGACCTGCTCGCCGCCGAGATCCCGCTTGTCGACGGGACCGCCACCTTCCGGACCTCGGCCATGGCGGCCGGCAACCGCCAGGTCACGGCGCGCTATCCCGGTGACGGTCGTTTCGCGGCCTCGCAGGCCGGCCCGATCGGCCACGAGGTCACGCGGGCTGGATCGTCGGTCCAGGTCTCGGCCTCCCCCAGCCCGGCCTCCACGGGTGAACAGGTCTCGCTCACCGCTTCCGTCGCGGGAGCCTCCGGACGCGTCCCCTCGGGCACCGTCACCTTCACCGCGGACGGCCAGCCGGCGGGCACCGCCACGCTGGAGAACGGCACCGCCACCGTCACCTGGACACCGGCCTCGGTCGGGCAGGCCGCCATCTCCGCCACCTATGGCGGCGACGCCGGCCATGACGGCTCCTCCGGCACCGCCACGCTCGAGGTGGTCGCTGGCAGCGTGACGATCTCGCTGTCCTCCGCCTCCACCCCGCTTTCGGGCGAGACCGCGACGGTGACCGCCACCGTCACCCCGGTCCCGCCTTCCGTCACCGAACCGGGCGGCATCGTGACCTTCTCGGTCGACGGGGTCCCCGGCACGCCCGTGCCGCTGTCCGGCGGCACCGCGACCTTCGAGACCGGCCCGCTCTCGGCGGGCACGCGGACCGTCACCGCCACCTATTCCGGCGACGCCGCCTACGGCCAGGCCTTCGCGACCGCCCTGCCGGTGCAGGTCGGCAAGCTGGGCTCGTCGGTGACCGCCATCGGCTTCCCCAACCCGGGCCTCCCCGGCCAGCCCGTGGCCCTCACCGCAACCGTCGCCTCGGACGGCAACCGGGTCCCGACCGGCACCGTCGAGTTCCTGGTCGACGGCGTCGCCGTCGCAAGCGGCACCGTCGCCGCGGGCACCGCCTCGGCCAGCTGGACGCCTGACGTGTCCGGCTCCGTCGCCATGGTCGCGCGCTATGCCGGCGACAGCGAGCACACGGGCTCCGAATCGGCACCGGTGACCCAGGTCACGAACGCCGCGCTGTCCGACCTGTCCCTCTCGATCGCGCCGGCACCCTCCCGTGCCGGCCAGGCCGTCACCGTGACCGCCACCGTCACCGCCGTGCCGCCCGGCACCGGCACGCCCTCCGGCGAGGTGGCCCTTCTGGTCGACGGCAACCCCGCGGGCACCGCGACGCTCGCGGGCGGGACCGCCACCCTGGTGGTCGAGAACCTCCCGGTGGGCCCGCACACCTTCGCCGCGGCCTACGGCGGCGACGCGCGCTTCTCGGGAACGACGGCGACCGAGGCGCATCTCGTCGAACGCGCCACGACCGCAACCGTCCTCTCCGTCTCCGGCGGCCCCGGCATCGGCATGCCGGTGACCTTGTCCGCCACCGTCCTCGAGGACGGCCCCGGCGAGGCGTCCGGCACCGTCACCTTCACCCTGGACGGCACCGTCCTCGGGACCGGCACGCTGTCCGGCAATGCCGCCAGCCTGCAGTGGATCCCGGCATCGACGGTCTCCGGCGAGCTGCGCGCCGCCTACGAGGGCGACGCCGTCTTCGAGGCATCCGTGTCCGACCCGATCCCGCATGCCGTCGACGCCGGCTCCGCCCGGGTCACGCTCTCGGCCCCGGGAACGGCCTCCGCCGGCGACACGGTGCCCGTCACCGCCACGGTCGCGGCGCTCCCGCCCGCCTCGGGCGTGCCGACCGGCACGGTGCAGTTCTCCGTGGACGGCCTGCCCTTCGGCAGCCCGGTCGCCCTGGCGGGTGGCGAGGCGACGGCCTCGACCCCTCCGCTGACTTCCGGCAACCGTGTGGTGACCGCCACCTATTCCGGCGACACCGACTTCAACGGCGCCTCGGCGACCGCCGGCATCGAGGTGGCCAAGGCCGCCTCGTCGACCCGCCTGATCTCCACCCTCAACCCCTCGCAGCCCGGCCAGGTGCTGACGCTGATCGCGGAGGTAACCTCCCCGTCCGGCCTGCCGGTCTCCGGCACCGTCACCTTCCTGCTCGACGGCAACGCGATCGGCACCGGCACGCTGGCGGGCGGCGACGCCTCCCTCAACTGGACCCCGCCAGGGGCCGGGGAACACACCGTGACCGCGTCCTATGGCGGCGACGACAACCACCAGGGCTCGGTCTCCGGTCCCCTGGCACAATCGGTGCCGTTCGCGACCACCGTGCCCGTCCTGTCCTCGGCCCCGTCGCCGTCCGTCCACGGCGACACCGTCACCTTCACCGTCGACCTCCCGGCCTCGGTCGCGGCCACGCCGACCGGCACCGTCACCTTCACGGTGGACGGCACAGCCCTCGCGCCGGTCGCGGTGTCCGGCGGCTCGTCCGCCGTGTCCGTCCCGGACCTCCCGGCAGGCACGGTGGAGGTGACAGCCGCCTATTCCGGCGACGGCTACTACGCCCCGGCATCCGCCGGCCCGCTGTCGCACCAAGTGGACAGGGCGGCGACCGACACCTCCCTGGCCGTGTCCCCGTCCGCGTCGGTCACCGGCCAATCCGTGACCCTGACCGCCGCTGTATCGTCGACCGCGACTCCCCCGCTGGCCGGGACGGTGACCTTCTCCGTCGACGGCGCTCCGGTCGGGACGGCCACCCTGTCGGGCGGCCTTGCCACCCTGCAGTGGACCCCGGCCATGCCGGGAGACGTCACCGTCACCGCCGCCTATGACGGCAATGCCGGTTTCGCGCCTTCGGTCTCGGACGGCTTCATCCACTCCACCGGCCCTGCCGCCACCGACATCACGCTGTCCGGGCCTGTCTCGGTCGCGGCGGGCCAGGGGGCGACCCTCACCGCCACCGTCGCCACCCGCGCGCCGGGCTCCGGCACGCCGACAGGCACGGTCTCGTTCACCATGGGCGGCACCACCGTCGACGCGGCCCTGGCCGGCGGCACCGCCAGCTGGACCACGCCGCCGCTGGCGCAAGGCTCCCACACGGTCGAGGCCACCTATTCCGGCGACACGGCCCGCTCGGGCTCCGGTCCGGCGACCGCCTCGTTCGACGCGGTGGCGGGAACCACGGCGACGACGCTGTCCTCCTCGCCGAACCCGTCACGCCCGGACCGTCCCGTGACCCTCACGGCGACGGTCTCCGCGGACGGCGGCGGCACCCCGACCGGCACGGTGGAGTTCCGTGCCGGGGGCACCCTGGTCGGATCGGGCACGCTCTCGGGCGGCACCGCCTCGGTGACCTGGACCCCGGGCGTGACCGGCACCTACACCCTGGCCGCCACCTATCTCGGCGACCTCGCCCATGGCGGCTCCGCCTCGGCCCCGGTCACGCACTCGGTCGAGCTCTATGCCGGCCTCGCCGAGACAGCCGTCACCCTGGTGCCGGATACGGCGACGTCGCTGCCCGGCGACACGCTCACCGTCACCGCCACCGTGGCGCCGGTCGCCCCCGCGACCGGGACCCCGACCGGCACCGTGACGTTCACCGTCAACGGCGGCACGCCCGTGGACGTCGCCCTCTCCGGCGGCACCGCCAGTTTCACCACGCCGCCGCTGGTCTCCGGAGACACCACTGTCACCGCCAGCTATTCGGGCGACGAGGCATTCCGCCCATCGTCCGGATCGATCGTGCGGGACGCCACCCCCGGCGCCACCACGACCACGCTGGCCTCGTCCCCGAACCCGTCCCGCCCCGGATACCCCGTGACGCTGACGGCGACGGTGGCGTCTTCCGCCGGCACCCCGACCGGCGACGTCACCTTCGCGGCGGACGGCACCCCGATCGGGACGGCCACCCTGTCGGGCGGCACCGCCACCTTCACCTGGACCCCGCCGGCAGAAGGAAACCATGCCCTGGTCGCGACCTATGGCGGCGACACGGCCCGGACCGGATCGCAAAGTGCGGAGCTCGTCCACACAGTGGCGCTGTCCTCGGCGACCGTCACCCTGTCGGCCTCGCCCGCCTCGGTGCTGGCGGGCGGGACCATGACCGTCACCGCCACCGTGGCGCCGGTCGCCCCGGAAACCGAGACCCCGACCGGGACGGTCACCTTCACCCTGGACGGCGGCGCGCCGTTCGACGTGGCGCTGTCGGGCGGCACCGCCTCCTTCGACACCCCGCCGCTGGCGGAAGGCACGGTCACCGTGACCGCCTCCTATTCCGGCAACGGCTCATTCCGGCCCGCGACGGCGGACCCGCTGGTGCGCGCCGTCTCGACCCTGGCCACCACGAGCGTGGTCTCCTCGTCGCCGAACCCGTCGCGCCCCGGCACGCCGGTGACGTTGTCGGCGACCGTGTCGGCGGCCTCCGGCACCCCGGCGGGCGACGTCACCTTCGCCGTCGACGGCACCCCGGTCGGAACCGCCACCCTGTCGGGCGGTACGGCAAGCGTCACCTGGACGCCGCCGCACGCCGACGACCGCGAATACACGGTCACGGCCACCTATGCCGGCGCTGCCCCGCACTCCGGCTCGGCCAGCCAGCCGTCCGTCCACCGGGTCGAGCAGTTCGCCGGCCTCGGCACGGCGACGCTGGCTCTCGAGGCGGAGGACGGCGTCGTCCCGGTCGGCGGCAGGCTGGCGGTCAAGGCGGTCCTGACCCCGGTGGCCCCCGCGGCCGGCGTCCCCACGGGCACGGTCTTCTTCTCGGTCGACGGCGGCGCCCCCGTGGCCGCCGGCGTCAGCGACGGCAGGGCCGAATTCGCCACGCCGCCGCTGGCCGCAGGAACCGTGCGGATCTCGGCGTACTATTCCGGCGACACCGCCTTCCGGCCCACCGACATCGTCGTCATCGAACGGCAGGTCGCGATGCTGCCGACCTCGACGGCGCTGGCATCCTCGGCCAACCCGTCCGTCCCCGGCCAGGAGGTGGCCTTCACCGCCACCGTGTCGGGCGGCGGCAGCGGCACCGTCACCTTCGCCGTCGACGGCGTCGGCCAGGCGTCGGTACCGCTCTCCGGGTCCGTGGCCTCATGGTCGACCGCCCTCTTGGCGGAAGGCACGCACGAGGTGACGGCGGCCTATTCCGGCGATGCCGGGCATGCCGCCTCGGTCTCGCCCGCACTGGTCCAGTCCGTCGTCGCCGAGGGCACCGTCACCATCCGCCAGGTCACCGGCGGCACGGACGGACGCTTCACCTTCTCGTCGCCGACCCCGGCGCTGAACGTGGCGGTCACCACCTCGGGCGGCAGCGGCCAGTCCCCGGCGATCGCCGTCCCGGCGGGAACGCACGAGATCATCGCCACCGACATGACCCCGGCGGGCTTCGCCCTGTCCATGGTCACCTGCTCGGACGGCACCGCCGGCAACGCCGCCTCGCGGCGGATCTCCGTCGATGTCGGACCCGGCGAGGCGCTGACCTGCACCTTCTCGAGCATCGACACCCGCACGGCCACGGTCGAGGCGATCACCTCGTTCCTCGACGTGCGCGCCGGCGTGCTGTCGATGTCGCTGCCCGACGCCGGGCGCCGCATCGACCGCCTCCGCGGCACCGGCGGCGGCGGGTTCGACCCCGGTTCGTTCCTGCTCGGCTACGCCAACGTCCTCGACGGCGCCCCGATGCGGTTCTCCGGCAGCCTCGCCGCCCTCGACCAGGCGATCGGCTACCGCGAGCCGAGCCGGTTCGACGTCTGGGCGGAAGGCACGCTGGGCAAGACCGAGCGCGGCGGCGCCTCCGGCGACTTCGTGGTGGGGTCCGCCGGCGCCGACTACCTCGTCGACGACGGCATCCTGGCCGGTGTCATGGTGCAGGTCGACAGCCTGACGCTCGACGGCCCCGGCTCCACCCAGGTCTCCGGCACCGGCTTCCTCGCCGGCCCCTACCTGACCATGGAACTGGCGGACGGCGTCTACCTCGACATGATGGCGCTGGCCGGCACCTCGACCAACAAGGTCTCCCCGTTCGGCACCTACACCGACACCTTCGCGGGCTTCCGCTACCTCGTGGACGCCACCCTGCAGGGACAGTGGGACTCGGGTCCGTGGACGTTCTCGCCCGCGGCCTCGGTGACCTACTTCTCGGAAACCACGGAGTCCTTCACAGACTCCATGGGCGTGACGATCCTCGAGGTCACGGTCGCCAAGGGCCGCGCCTCGGCGGGGCCGGGCGTGTCGCTGCGGAGCGACTTCGACGGGATCGCGGTGGATACCGGGCTGCGCCTCGACGGCGTGATCGACCTGTCCCATGACGCCTCCTCGGGCTTCCGGGCGTCGGACCCGCGGCTTCGGGTGGAGGGCAGTGTCGGGGTGTCGCTGCCGGGCGGCGCCGGGCTCGACCTGTCGCTGGCCTACGAGGGCCTGCTCGGGGACGACCGCACGGTCAGCGGGAGGATCGGCGTCAACGCGCCTATCGAGTAGGGGAGGGGAAAGTCACGGGGCTGCCATGGACGGATACGCTCTCCAGCCCGTCCCGGCTCCCGATGGCGATGGTCATGGCGACCGTGACCACCCGGAGGTCGGCGCTGCCGCCATTGGCGGCGGCGCCCATTTCCCGCACCACGGCGACGAGGTCCGGGTCGTCGCGGGGGACGACGTCGTCGACCTGCCTGTGGGTGTCGCCCACGAACAGGAAGCCCTTCTCCTCGCGCAGCACGAGGCCCTTGCGGGACGCCAGCTCGCGCATCGCGGCCACGCTCAGGCCGTAGCCGCCGTAGCACCCGTTGACGACGACGTCCCTGGTGACGGTGATCCCGTCCATGCGCGGCTCCCTAGTAGGTGAACACGGAAGGGGCGCCGGCGGCGTCCGTCTCGATGTCGACGCATCCGGCGAGGATCGAATAGGAGTGGCCGCTGACTCCGGCGACCATGTCGCAATATTCGCGCGTGGACTGCGGCACGCCGGCCCAGTCCCGCTTGAGGCCGTCATAGGCGTCCTGTTCCATGTCGATGCAGCCGTTGAAGATCATCGCCGACCCGCCGGACACCTCGGCCACGGTCCGGCAATAGGCCTCCACGTCATATCGCGGAAGCGACTGCGCCTGTGCCGGCACGGACAGGGCGAAGGAAACGGTCAGGCAGGCGAAGGCGGTCGTGAGGTGACGGCGCATGGCGCACTCCTTGGGTTGTCAGCGGTCGACGTCGGGCGCGCCCGACAAGGCATAGAGGAACGGCATATAGGGCAGGCGGGCAAGGATGGTGCCGTCGCCAGCGACCTTGCCCGCGGTGATGCCGCGGCAGAGCAGGGACACCCCGCCGGTGTTGCGGTAACAGAAGGCGTCCGGGCTATCGACGAAACGCAGTCCCGGCACGCCATGGACCACGGCGGTCACCCCGTCCGGGATGGCCCCGATCGGCTGGATGACGAACACGCGCACGCCCGCCACGTAGGCGGCGACCGGGACGGCCACCACGAGCGCCGCGAGCGACAACAGGAGCGTACGTCTGTGCATGGGAGGCCCTCCGTTTGCCAGCAGCATACGCCCGAGCCGTTAACGGAACGTTCCCGGCAAGGATCGTGTGGGAATCGGCGGCGGCCCTGCTATCCTTTCGGGGACAAGCGCACGGGGGCGGCCATGGCAAGGCGGGACGGGACATTCGGTGACGCGCGGCCCTCGCGCGGCGCAAGGAATTCAGGCAAGGGATCCGTGGCGAGGATCGGGGTCGGCATCGCCGGGGCCTTCCTGCTGGCCTTCGTGCTTGAGATCTATCCATTCCTGATCCTCGCGACCGGCATGGGCATGGCGGGCGGCGACCGCACCTTCGCCGTCATCGCCCTCCTC
>Ga0065721_10049481_pt1 | contig 33405 bp, 34 predicted proteins | sample Mesricmetagenome_FD_59108 | JGI IMG/M metagenome (GOLD analysis project Ga0065721, IMG submission 59108) | Mesophilic microbial community from rice straw/compost enrichment Sample: eDNA_1 v2 (version 2) | ecosystem: Engineered > Solid waste > Grass > Composting > Bioreactor | place: USA: Davis... | reverse complement strand
CCTGCGGCAGGCCCGCGCCGAGCGCCGCCTGACGAGCCGGCGCCTGGCCAAGGCCGGCGGGCAGCACGCAGCCCATGAAGATCTGCTCGACGGCTTCGGGCGAGACGCCGGCGCGCTCCACCGCCGCGCGGACCGCCGCGGCGCCGAGCTCGGTCGCCTTGACCGGGCTGAGGGCGCCCTGGAAGCCCCCCATGGGCGTGCGGGCGTAGGAGGCGATGACGATCGGATCGGCGGCTTGGGTCATGCCGTCGATATAATTCGTCGCCTGGGGAAATGAAACGTAGGTGCGGCGGCCGCAGGCCAATCGGGCGCCGCCGCGTCAGGCGTCGACGGCCCGTTCCGTACCATCGATGAAGCCGCCGCCCAGCACGCGATCGGGCTGTTCGGGCGCGTAGAGCACGCAAGCCTGGCCTGGCGCGACGCCTTCTTCCGGCGTGTCCAGAACCACGGCGATCCGATCCCCCTGCACCGCCAGGCGCCCTGGGACCGGCTCCCGCGTCGAGCGCACGCGCGCCAGCACCGGCCGACCGGCTGCGGCGGCCATGTCGTGGCCTTCGCCCAGCCAGTTGGTTTCCTTCAAGGTCAGCGACCGGGTGAGCAGAGCCTGCCGCGGCCCAACCACCACCTGACGCTTGTCGGCGTCGATCTTCACTACGAACAGCGGATCGCCCACGGCGATGTTGAGGCCGCGGCGCTGCCCGATCGTGTAGCGGGTCACGCCCTCGTGGTGCCCGAGGACTCGGCCGTCCAGGTGCACGATGTCTCCCGGTTCGGCCCCATGCGGTCTCAGTCGGTCGATAATGGTCGTGTAGCGGCCTTCGGGCACGAAGCAGATGTCCTGGCTGTCGGGCTTGTCAGCCGCGGCGAGGCCAAGCTCGGCCGCCACGCGACGCACTTCGGGCTTGGGCAAACCGCCCAAGGGGAACCGCAGGAATTCCAGTTGGTCGCGGGTCGTCGCGAACAGGAAATAGCTCTGATCTCGCGCAGGATCGGCGGCGCGCAGCAGCTGCGGACCGTCCGGACCTTCGGCCCGGCGGACATAGTGGCCGGTGGCCATCGCTTCGGCGCCGAGGTCGCGCGCCACGTCCAGCAGGTCGCGGAACTTCACAGTCTGGTTGCAGCGGATGCAGGGGATCGGCGTCTCGCCGCGCAGGTAGGCGTCGGCGAAGTCCTCAATGACCTGCTGCTTGAACCGGCTTTCGTAGTCGAGGACGTAGTGCGGGATGCCGATCATGTCGGCCGCCGTCCGCGCGTCGTGAATATCCTGGCCCGCGCAGCAGGCGCCCTTCTTCTGGATCGCAGCGCCGTGGTCGTAGAGCTGCAGGGTGACGCCCACGACGTCGTAGCCGGCCCGCGCCAGCAGCGCGGCGGTCACGGTGGAGTCCACCCCGCCGGACATGGCCGCGATCACACGCGCGCCGGGCTTCAACCCCACGGCGGCGCGCGCAGCCTCGACGGCGACATCTGTGAAGAGCGCGTTCATGGCGCGCTATGTAGCGCCTGCCCTCCCGATTTGCGAGGTGGCCCGCCTATTTCAGGACATTGAGCAGCGATGAGTCGCGCAAGGTGATGAACACCTGGCTGGACGCCTCCAGTGCGAGCGTCGCCTTTTCCAGCTCCACGGTGGCGCGCGGCATGTCCGCATCGACGATGTCGCCGATCATGCCCTTGAGGCTGTTCTGACGGCTGGTCAGGTCGGTTTTCACGTCATCGACCCGCGCCTGCATCATCCCGTTCCGCGCGGTCACGTCGATAACGTCGCTGGCGACGCTGTCCCACACCGCAAGCTGGCTTTCGAGGAAGGCCCGCTGGTCGTCGGTCAAGGTCCCGGTGAACGGCCCGTCCGCTCCCTCATGGAAGGCCTGCATGGCCTTGAAGGCCTCCAACATGTCGGTCCCAAGATTGTTCGCCAGCAGCCCCGTCTTGACCGTCGTGGCGTCGTCGACCTTGTGCTCGGTGACGAAGCTGTCGTTCTGGAAGAAGTCCGAAACCGCAGGGTTGAGCGGATCGGTGAGGTCCGTGAGATCGTCGGCGGTCACCGGCTTGGTGTCGATCTTGCCGCCGGCGAAGAGGTACTTGCCGCTGTACTGGGAGTTCATCGCGGCGACGCCGATCCGGAACTGGGCCTCCATCTCCTGCATCAGGGTGTCGGTCCGACCGGTGGCGATGGCTTCCTCGATCGCCTGCTTGGCCGCGGCGGCCGCATCACCGAGCTGCGTCAGGGCGAAATCCTGAGTGGTCAGCTTGTCCGCGATCATCTTGTTCTGTTCGAGATAGCCGTTCAGGCGCGTGTTGACCGACCGCATGGCGGTCAGGATCTCGGCGTCGCGGGCGAACTCCTTGAGATTGGAGCCGTTGCGCTGGGTCGAGACCTTGTCGCCGGCCGCGATCTGGGCGCGCTGGGCCTGCATGATGTTGGAGAGGACCAGGTTGTAGTTGCCTACGGTCGTCACACGGTACATGGCGGCCTCCGCTAGATCATGCTGGTCAGGACGTCGAACAGCTCCCGCGCCGCCTGGATCATGCGGGCCGAAGCGTTGAAGGCCTGTTGATAGGTGGTCAGGTTCACGAGCTCTTCGTCGACATTGACGCCCTCGACGGCCTGGCGGCGGGCGATGGCCTCCGTCGTGACGGCGGCTGCGGCGTTCATGCGGGTGTCGGCGGCCTCGGCCTGCCGACCGATGGAACCCCCGAACTCGGATGCATAGCGGGTCAGGGTCATCGAAACCGCGCCAAGCTCGCCGGCCGCCGCGAAGCTTGTCGTCACATCTCCGGCCGCCGCGAGCAAGCGAGCGCCCCGGCCGTCGCCGGCCGTCACCGCCGGCTGGCCGGCGGCGACCGAGAGGTCGAGCGTGGCGAGGCCAAGCCGCATCGGGTTCTGGGCGATCGCGGAATCCACGGTCAGCCGGCTGGCCCTGCCGCTGCGTTCGACCACGCCCAGGCCGAAGAGCTGGCTCATGGATGGCCCGCTGGCGCCGCGCTGAGTCAGATCCTGGGTGACCGACAGGGTCGCGTTCTGCGGCGGCGTTCCCTTGAAGGTGAGAGCGCCCTTGCCGTCGAGGCTGAACTGACCATTGAGGCCGACCCCGGTCATCGGATCGTTCAGGGCGGCCAGCAGGTCCGCCATGGTCCCGCCCGGCGGGACCGTGACGGTGACGTCCCGGATCGGCTTTCCATCCGCCGCCGCCAGGGCGAAGCTGATCGTCTCGCCCGGGGTGAAGCCGTGAGGATCGGTGGCCTTGAGCCCGGTTTCATAGCTGACCATCCCGTCCGAGCGGACCAGGTCGTTCAATCCGAAGAAGTGCGAGAAGCCCCGGCCGGCCTTCATCGACGTGCCTTCGTCGATGGCGATCCTGTTGTCGCCGGCGCCTGTGAGGCTGAGCTTGCCGTTGGCGAAGCTGGCGGTCGCGGTCCCCCCGAGGGCGGTGTTCAGATCGTTGAGGAAATTCGCCGAGGTGAAGGCCCCGCCCGGGGACATGGTCATGGTGTCGAAGTCGATCTGGACGGTGTGTTGAACCACCCCGTCCTTGTCGAGCACCGCAACGGTGGTCCGGCCGGTGAAGCCGTTGACCGCGGTCGGCAGGTCGAGTCCCGTGTCCCGCCCCGTCAGGCTGTTGGGCGCAGGCGCTGAGGTGGACTTGTTGTGCGCGGCGTTGATCTGCTCGGCTGCGCGGGAAACGAACTCGCCCAACTGGTCGGACATGGCCGGCAGGGTCGTATCGCGCAGATCCATCAGGCCGCGGATCTCGCCGCCCTCGATCTTGATCGGCTGCGGATAGCCGACGCCGCCCTCCGGCTCGACGGCGATGTAGCCCTTGGTGGCGTCCGTTCGATTGTAGCTGAGGGTCGCCGCCTTGCCGTCCCCGGCCAGCAGCACGCCCTCGGCCGAGCGGACCGTCACGCCCCCGTTCTGCTTGAGGCTGACCCTGACATTCATCAGGGTCGCGAGCTCATCGACGAGTTGGCTCTGGATGTTCTCCGACCCAGAAGCGTCGCCATTGGTCAGCTTCGCGCGACTGATGTCCGAATTGAGCTGATTGATCTGGGCCAGGAGGTCGTTGACGCGGTTTACGTTGGCCGAGATCTCCGCGTCGACCGTCTCGCCCAGTTCGTTGATCTGGGCGTTGATGCGGTCGGTTTCGGTGAGGAAGTCCTCGACCTTGGTGATCGCCTGGCTCCGCAGCAGGCTGGAAGACGGGTCATCGGCCGCACTGGCGAAGGCGCTGAAGATGTCGTCCAGCCGTGTGAAATAGTAATTCTCGGTGGCTGGATTGCCGAACAGGCTCTGCGTGTTGTCCAGATAGCGCGAAACCGCTTCCCACCGACTGGAGTCCGATGAGGCGGTAAGGGTCGCCAACTGCAGATATTGATCGGTAATGCGCTGGACGCCTTGGATGTCCACGCCCATGCCCTGGCCGCCGACGACGAGGGGCGCCTGGTCGACCTTCTTGCGGACGTAACCGGGCGTATTGACGTTGGCGATGTTGTCGGACGTCACCCGCAGGTTCATCTGGGCCGCGTTCAAGCCCGAAGCCGCGGTCTTTAGCGTCGCCGTCAGTGACACGGTTTAACCCTCCGCCCGGCAAAGCTTGTCGCGGGAACCCGGCGAAATCTGCCGGGATAATGGTGAACGGCCCGCTAGAGCCTCGCAAAAACCCAATCTTTTCAAGAGACCGCGTCAGGCGGCGCCTTGAGATCCAGGTTTGATGCGCAAGAGCGGCGCCAAACGAACCGACCTGCATGAGGGCTCGGCAGGGACGACCCAGCGTTCACGTTCGGCTCGGCAAAAATCGCCATGAACGGCCAGGCGGCGGCGCCCGCGCTCAGATCATTTTTGTTCTTTTTCAATGGCTTGCGGAACTGGCGCGAAGGTTGCTCAAGGTCTCATCGAATGTATGCGGCGCAGAAGCGCTCCCATCGCTACGTCGAGCCCCAGGCCGACGGACCTGCCGGAAGCCATGACAGCGCCCCTGTTCAATTTGCCGATCGCCAATCCCATAGCCGGCGGCGCGTCCCAGAACGCCGCCCAAGGGCCGATGGCCGGCTTCGAAGCGCTTCTGGCCGCGTTCTTCGGTGGCATGGGCGAGACCGCAGCGCCGCTGGAAGCCGAGCCTGCGACGGGGGACAAGCCAGCTTTCGGCGATGACCCCGCGCGCGAAGCCGAGACGATGACGCCACCTCAGGCGACCATGACCCTGGCCGCCCTGATCGCGACGCCGCAGCCCGTGCAGGCCACGGCGCCGACCACGGAGGCGGCGTCGGAAGGCGACGCGGAGAGCCCCACCTCCCCTATGCCGGGCGCAAAACAGGCCGAAGCGTTTGCTCCGGCGCAGCCCGGCGTGAAGCCCTCCGCCGTGGCGCCCGTCCCGACTGCCCAGGCCGACGCGCCGATCGACACGCCGAGGGGCGACACCGAGCCTGCTGCGGACGAGCTCGCCACGCCAGTTCCGGCGGAAACGGCGGAAGAAGACGCTCTGGAAGATCGTCCGGTCGCGACGCTGGAGACCGCTACCAGGGAAAAGACGCCAGCGACCACGCCGCGTCCGGAAACCGCTCCGCGCCAGTCTTCGCCGACGCCAGCGGCGTCGCCCGAGATCCAGGCTCGCCCTGCCCCAGTGCAAGCGCCTGCCGATGAGCCACAGCCGGCCGCGCCAGCCGAGCTCGCCGCGCCGGCGCCCCCCAGCGTTCCGCATGTGGCCCAGCCGGAACACGCACGGGCGGGCGCGCAGCCCCGCACCTCGCGCACCGAAGAGGGCCGCCAGCGTCATCCCGCGAACGCCGACCGCCCTGCAGATGAGTTCGGCGCGCCACAGTCGGCCGTAAAGCCGACGGCCGAAGTGCGAGCGGCCGCTGGACACGCGTCCTCGCCCGAGACCGACAGCGCGCTCGACGCGCCGCGCCCAGAGGCGAAGGCCCAGGCGACGGACGCGCCGGACTTCCAGGCGCCCGCCCCGGCGGCCTCGGCGCATGCGCCGCCGCCCCCCGCGCCTCACGCCGGCCAGGCCCGCGCCACCACCGAGACCATCGCCAACCTGACGGCCGAGATCGGCCGCAAGCTCGAGGCCAAAGCCACCCGGTTCGAGGTCGAGCTCACCCCGGCGGGCCTAGGCCATGTCAGCGTCTCAGTGGAGATCGCCGCCAGCGGCAAGATGACCGCGGCCATGTCGTTCGACAGCCCGCAGGCGGCCGCCGAGCTGCGCTCGCGCTCGCATGAGCTGCAGAAGGCGCTCGAGCAGGCCGGCTTCGACGTGACCGGCGGCCTGTCCTTCGACGTCAACGGCGATCGGGGCGACGGCGGCCGACAACTCGCCCAGCAGCAACAACAGCACCAGGACGGCGGCGCTTGGCGCGGCCGGGCCTTCCAGGCGGTGCTGAACGTCGCGGGCGAAGCGGCCGAGACAGCCGCCTCGGCGGCGCTCCGTTACGGCCGGCGCACCGACGCCGGCGTCGACATCCGGATCTAGAGGACACGCCATGGCGATCGACCCGACATCCGCCGCGACCTCCGGCAACAGCGCCGCCACTGGCCGTGCGCGCCTTGCCGATAGCTACGAGACGTTCATCAACCTGCTGACGGCGCAGTTGCGGAACCAGGACCCGCTGTCCCCGATGGATTCCACCCAGTTCACCCAACAGCTGGTGCAGATGACTGGCGTCGAGCAGCAGCTCCTCACCAACGACCTCTTGGAAAAGCTGGTGGTCAACACCGGCTCAGGTATCCAGACCTCGGTCAGCCTGCTCGGTCGAGAGGTGCGGGCGCTGAACGACGAAGCCAAGCTGACTGCGGGCAAGGCCGAATGGTCCTACAAGCTCGACCGCGACGCCACGGACGTGAAGATCGAAGTCGTCAACGAACTCGGCAAGACGGTCTACATGACCAAGGCGACCGAGAACGGCGCCGGCGACCACACCTTCACCTGGGATGGCAAGGACCTCAGCGGGGCCCAGTTGCCGAACGGCGGCAAGTACACCCTTCGCGTCACCGCCAAGGACTCCGCGGGCGAAACGGTCGCCTCGACGGGCTTCATCAAGGGCGTGGTCACCGGCGTCGAGCAGACGGACGGCAAGACCTACATCACCATCAACGGCGTTCAGATCGGCTGGGAGCGCGTCACCTCGATCTCCACGCCGTCGGAAGAGACCGCCTCCAACGACAATCCCGACAACCAGGACAGCGAGAACCCGCAGTCCGACGCGGCCACCTGACCGGCCGCCCGCAACATTCCTAAAGGAAGGCAGACACCATGAGCATCAACAGCGCCATGCTCTCCGGCGTTTCGGGGCTGATCACCAACTCGTCGGCCCTGGCGGCGATCTCCGATAACATCGCCAACGTCAACACCACGGCCTACAAGCGCAACCAGGTGAACTTCGCGAACGTCGTCACCGCCCAGGCCGTGAAGGGACGCTATTCGGCCGGCGGGGTGCAGGCGGTGACGCGGCAGTTCGTCAGCCAGCAAGGTCTGATCCAAAGCTCCACCTCGGCGACCGATCTCGGCATCTCCGGCGACGGCTTCTTCGTGGTGGCCACCAAGGGCGGACCGCTCACAGCGGCCGACGAGCGGGTCTTCACCCGCTCCGGTTCCTTCAGCGTCGACGCCGACGGCTATCTCGTGAACGACGCCAACCTCTATCTGCAGGGCTGGCCCGTGCAGGACGACGGGACGTTCAACGTCAATCCGTCCGACCTGAACATGATGCAGTCGATCAACGTAAAGAACCTGGGCGCCGCGGTCCGCGCGACCAGCAACATCGTCGTCAACGCCAACCTCAACAAGGGTCAGGTCGCCGACCCGGCCAAGAACACGGCCTATGCGCCCGGCGAAATGGCGCTCTGGGCGTCCAACCCGAGCGACCCCACGGCGATCCAGCCGGACTTCACCTTCGAGATGAACGTGATCGACTCCGTGGGCGCCACCCACAAGGTCGCCGTGGCCTTCTTGAAGGACAACACCACGCCGAACCTCTGGAAGGCGGAAATCTACGCCATCCCCGCGACCGACGTGAACACGCCGAACGGCCTCATCTCGTCTGGTAACGTCGCCTTCACCGCCGACGGCCAACTGGATCTCGCCAACGCGGCGACCACGCTCTTCGGCCCGACGGCGCAGCTCAATCTGGGCGCGTCGGGCTCGGCGACCACGCCTCGCTGGGCGGACAATCTGGGCATCGAGGCCTCGGCCATCGATCTCGATTGGAGCAAGGTCACGCAGTACGCCTCGCCCTCCACGCTGAACTCCTCCAACTCCGACGGCGCCAATGTCGGCAATGTGGTTGGCGTGGAAGTCAGCGAAGACGGCGTCGTGTCGGCTATCTTCGACAACTCTGAAGTTCGCAAGATCGCGAAGATCGGTCTCGCGAGTTTCGCCAATCCAGATGGGTTGGCGGCGGTCAGCGGAAATGCTTATCGCGCCACCATTCCTTCGGGTGAGTTCGTGATTAAGCAGCCGGGCATCGGCGGAGCGGGCGAAATCGCGGCCGGGACCCTGGAAGCTTCTACCGTGGACCTGTCTGCGGAGTTCACAGGATTGATCACCACGCAGAAAGCTTATTCGGCTTCATCAAAGATCATCACGACTGCCGATCAAATGCTTGAAGAGTTGATCAACATTAAGAGGTAATATTAGGCGTTAATTTCTCTAGACATTGACCGACGACTTTCACTGTACCAAAAGCGAACACCTGGAAATCATGGATAAGATTTCGTTTACTATCGTGATTCACCGGCTGTTATGCTCGTCTCACTACCGTGGGCCGGAACAGTGATGGTCGGAAAGGCGTAAAGCCATGTTGCAACAACAGCAGACACGCACGAACAGCCGCGGCGAGCCGTACGTGATCGGCCCCACCGGCGCGCCGCTGACGCTTAAGGATCTGCCCCCGCCCGACACCGGCCGCTGGGTCATTCGCCGCAAGGCCGAAGTCGTCGCCGCGGTGCGTGGCGGCCTGCTGACCCTCGACGAAGCGTGCGAGCGCTATTCGTTGACCAACGAAGAGTTCCTCGCCTGGCAGAAGTCGATCGATCGTCATGGCCTGGCCGGTCTGCGCACCACGCGGCTGCAACAGTACCGCTGATCCCTTCCCCTCTGGGATCAAGCAAATGACGGCCGCGCCGCTGCCCCGGCGCGGCCGTTGTCGTTTTCAGCGCTGATAGGGAGCGCCAAGCAGGTTGGCGTCGGAGAGCTTTCGGACGGTCACGGAGATGCGCTCCCGCTCTCCGGCCCTCCGCTCGACCAGCAAACGCGCCACTTGCGCGTCGTCATGGAAGGCGTAGCCCTTGATGGCGTCCAGGATCGCCTTGGCGAGATTGTCGAGGTCGATCCATGGCGGATCGCCCACATACTCCATGACGATCTCGACCCCGAACTCGCCCCACGCCGGCCGCGACCCGCGCCAGGCCTTTCGGAAGAACTCGTAGATCAGCGGCTTGTAGTACTTGGCCTGGGTGGTCAGGCCATCGACCACAACTTCGACGACGCCGCCCGCCTCGCGGGCGCGCACCTTGCCGTGCTGGGTCCAATCGCCGTCCATGCCCCTCCATAGGGCTTCCACGCCTTGCAGTCTCCTCCGCGTTCGTTAAACCGGCGCAGCGCACTGAACGGAGCTTTGAGAGACATGACCGCGACCCGTACCGAAACCGACACATTCGGCCCCATCGAGGTCGCGACCAACGTCTATTGGGGCGCGCAATCGCAGCGCTCCATCGGCAATTTCAAGATCGGCTGGGAGAAGCAGCCGAAGCCGATCATCCGCGCTCTGGGCATCGTCAAGCGCGCCGCCGCCGAGGCCAATATGGAGCTCGGCAAACTCGACCCGAAGATCGGCCAGGCGATCGTCGCGGCCGCCCAGGAGGTGATCGACGGCAAGCTGGACGATCACTTCCCGCTGGTGGTCTGGCAGACCGGCTCGGGCACCCAGTCGAACATGAACGCCAACGAAGTCATCTCGAACCGCGCCATCGAGATGCTGGGCGGCGTGATGGGCTCCAAGTCGCCGGTCCATCCGAACGACCACGTGAACATGAGCCAGTCGTCGAACGACACCTATCCGACGGCCATGCACATCGCCTGCGCCGAGCAGGTCGCCAAGGAACTGATGCCGGCGCTCGAGCATCTGCACGCAGCGCTGAAGGTGAAGGCCAAGGACTTCGACCACATCATCAAGATCGGCCGCACCCACACTCAGGACGCAACTCCCCTGACCTTAGGTCAGGAGTTCTCCGGCTATTCGCAGCAGGTCGCCAACGGGGTGCGCCGGATCAAGGAAACGCTCTACGGTCTCTACGAGCTCGCCCAGGGCGGCACGGCCGTGGGCACCGGCCTCAACGCCCCGGTGGGCTTCGCCGAACTGGTGGCCAAGAAGATCGCCGACATCACCCACCTGCCCTTCGTCACCGCGCCGAACAAGTTCGAGGCGCTGGCCGCCCATGATGCGATGGTGTTCAGCCACGGCGCGATCAACACGGTCGCGGCATCGCTGTTCAAGATCGCCAACGACATCCGCTTCCTCGGCTCCGGTCCACGCTCGGGCCTCGGCGAACTCGCCCTGCCGGAAAACGAGCCCGGCTCGTCGATCATGCCGGGCAAGGTCAATCCGACCCAGTGCGAGGCGCTCACCATGGTCTGCACGCAGGTGTTCGGGAACAACGCCGCCCTGACCTTCGCCGGCGCGTCGGGCCACTTCGAACTGAACGTCTTCAATCCGGTGATGGCCTACAACTTCCTGCAGTCCTGCCGCCTGTTGGCCGATGCAGCGATCTCGTTCACCGACAACTGCGTCGTCGGCATCGAGGCCCGCGAAGACAACATCAAGGCGGCGCTGGAGCGTTCGCTGATGCTGGTGACCGCGCTGGCGCCAAAGATCGGCTACGACAACGCGGCCAAGATCGCCAAGACCGCGCACAAGAACGGCACGACCCTCCGCGAGGAGGCGGTCGGCGGCGGCTATGTCAGCGAGGCCGAGTTCGACGAGGTCGTGCGCCCGGAGAAGATGATCTCCCCGGGCTGATCTCGAAGGTTGGATCGAAATGCAAAAGGGCCGCTCTTCGAAGCGGCCCTTTTCTACGCCTGCCGCTGAACGGCGAAGTCGGCGAGGTCTTCCATAGCGGGGCGCCAGCTATTGCTGCCGGAAAAGTCGCTGAGCTGGGCCTTGGCGGAGGCCGCATAGTCCCCGGCGAGCGCCAGGGTGGCGCCGGCCGCGCCCGTGGACGCGATCAGGTTCTTGGCCCGTTCGAAATCTTCGTCGGTCTGCTCCCGCCGGCCGACCGTCCGGTCCCAGAACGCCTTTTCGGCGGCGCCGGTACGCGCGATCGCAAGCAGCAGGGGCAAGGTCGCCTTACCTTCCCGGAAGTCGTCACCAGGGTTCTTGCCCAAGGTTTCGCTCTCGCCGCTGTAGTCGAGCGCGTCATCGACAAGCTGGAAGGCGAGACCAAGATCGCGGCCAAACCGGCGCAAGGCGGCGCACCGCTCCGGCCCGGCTCCGGCCGAGACCGCGCCGGCCTCCGCGGCGGCGGCGAACAGCTCGGCCGTCTTGGCCTTGATGATCTCGAGATAAAGCTCCTGGGACAGGTTGAGGTCGTGCGCGCGCGTGAGCTGCAGCACCTCCCCCTCGGCGATCACGCGGCTCGCGCGGGCCAGGATCTCCAGCGCCTGCATGGAGCCGGCCTCGACCATCAGCTCGAAGGCGCGGGCGAACAGGAAATCGCCGACCAGCACGCTGGCCGGCGCGCCCCAGATCAGGTGCGCCGCCACCTTGCCGCGCCGAAGCTGCGAAGAGTCGACCACGTCGTCATGCAGAAGCGTGGCGGTGTGGATGAACTCCACGGCCGCGGCGAGTTTGATGCAGGCGTCGTCCTCGCCGCCGGCGACGCGAGCCGCCGCGATGGTGAGCAGCGGCCGCAACCGCTTGGCCGAACCGCCAATCAGATGTTCGGCGAGGGCGGGAATGACGGAGACGGGGCTCTGCATCCGATCGCGGATCAGAGCATCGACCTTGGCCATGTCAGGACGCGCCAACTCCAACAGGCCGTCGATCGAGACGGTCTTCTCGCGGGCGATCGGGGCGCTAACGGCGTCCAAAATACCGAAACTCCAAGGCGTTCTTCGTCGGTCCAGAAAGCCCAACGTTTGCGCGCGACAATGGTCACGCGATAGACGAGGGTCAAGGCGGGGGCTTAGCCGTCCCTGAGCGCAAATGGAACCTGTCTCCGATCATATACGAGCCGAGGTGAGCGTCGATCAGGTCCTTGGGGGCCGGGTCGTGCTGCGCCAAGACCGCAAAGGCTATCGGGCCGGCATGGACGCGGCCCTGCTGGCGGCGGCATGCGACGCGCCGGCCGGCGCACGCGTGCTGGAGATCGGCTGCGGCGTCGGAGGCGCTCTCCTGGCCGCCGCAAGCCGCCGGCCGGGCGCATCCTTCACAGGGATCGAGGCGAACCCGGCCGCCGCCGCCCTGGCGCGGGAGAACGTCGTCGCCAACGGGATGGCCGAGCGCGTCGACATCATCGAAGCCGACATCGGCCAGCGGTTCCACGGGCTGGGCCTTACCCCCTTCGACGCGGCCATGGCCAACCCGCCGTTCTTCGATGATCCAGCCGCGCTTCGCTCACCGGACGAGGCCAAGCGCCAGGCCTGGATCGCGGAGGGCGGGCTGGCGGCATGGACCAATTTTCTCGTCAAAGGCGTGCGCGAGGGCGGTTCGATCACCGTGATCCACCGCGCCGATCGCCTGGCCGATCTCCTGGCGCTGCTCTCCCCAAAAGCGGGATCGTTCCAGGTGCGCCCGATACACGCCCATGCGGACGCTCCCGCCAAGCGCGTGGTGGTCCGGGCGCTCAAGACCGGAAGGGCGCCGTTGCAACTCCTCCCGCCGCTCGTGCTGCATCCCCGGGACGGCCCCAAGCACACCGCGGAGGCCGAGGCGATCCTGCGCGGAGAAGCCGCCCTGACCTGGCTATAAGGAAAGGAAAGACATGCAGTTCGACGCCCTGAGCGACCGCGCATGGTCCGTGCGGCAGCTCTATGAACGCCTTGAGGCGCAGCGGCACGGGCGCTCCTGGTCACGCGAGGAGATCGCCATCGGCTTCGTTGGGGATGTCGGCGATCTCATGAAACTGGTTCAGGCCAAGGAGGGCGTTCGCCGCATCGATGACGTCGATGAAAAGCTCGCCCACGAATTGGCCGACTGCCTGTGGTCGATCCTGATCCTCGCCCGCGCCTACGGTGTGGACCTCGAATGCGCCTTCCTCTCCACCATGGATGACCTGTCGGCTCGCGTCAGCGCGCAACTCAAGCCTTGAACCAGACCACCTGGTGGGAGACCGCCAGCAGCGTCCCATCGTCGGACCAGAGCTCCGCGCTCTGGTCGTTGAAACCGTGCTTGAAGGCGCGGACATCGCTGACGCCCAATAGTGGCCGCTCGCCCTGCCTGGCGAGTTCCGCCTCGTCCGCCAGGAAATAGGTGGAGAGCGAGACCGTGGCGACGGGCGGGATGTCGCCGCGCACCTGCAAGATCTTGATCACGAAGGTGTCGCTGAGGGCGGCCAGGGCGACGAAGTCCAGCGGCCGAGCCGGGTTGTCGCGGATCCAGGCTTGGGAGACGGCCGAACCAGGCGCCTCGGCGCTGGCCTGGGCGGCGGCGCGAATGGGCTCCCCGCGCACATAGCGGAACTCGTAGCGCTGCAGCCAGGCGTTCCGCCCCGTCGTATCGGAGGGGGCCACCTCGGCGGCCGGCGGCGCTTGTGGCGCGGCAGCCGGCGCATGAGACCAGGTCTGCCGTTCTGCGGCGGTGACGATGCTGGCCGTGGTCACCACGCTTTCGCCTTGAAGCATCTCGACGGACCAGTGCTGGGTGGAACGACCATCGCGCACGAGCCGCACCTCGACCTCGAACCCGCCTTCGGCGATGGCCGCGCAGAAATTGACCGTCTGCGCCACGGGTCGTCCGCGACGTTCGGGATGATCAAGCACGGCCTTCAGCATGATCGCCGCGGTGGCTCCGCCGAACGGGCCGGCCATGTTCCAATAGGCGGGCGAGGTGGCGCCGCGATAGCGCCCAGCTTGCAGCCGCTCCAGGCTCGTCGCCTCGTCAAGGGGGTGAGTTGCGCTCAGGATGTCTGTCATGGCCGCACAGTGCCGGCCTTCTCGACGCCCGTCGATGACCTTCGGGGTAAAGCCGTCAGCTAGGACATGAGAGCGGTGACATAGGCGTCCCGCCAGGCGATGACGTCCGTTCGGCGCAGGGTGTCCATCAGCGCGCTCCAGCGTTCGACGCGCTCGGACCGATCCATGCGAAGACCACGAACGATGGCTTCGGCCACCTCGGCCCGATCGAAGGGATTGACGACGAGCGCCTCGCCCATCTGCTCGCTCGCGCCGGCGAACTGGGAGAGCACCAGGACGCCTGGATCCTCCGGATCCTGGGCCGCCACATACTCCTTGGCCACCAGGTTCATGCCGTCCCGCAGCGGCGTCACGAGGCCGATCCGGGCGGCCCTGTAGACCCCGGCGAGCTCGTCACGGCGATAGCCGCGATTCACATAACGGATCGGCACCCAATCGACGGTGGCGAAGGCTCCGTTGATCCGCCCGCTCACCGCATCCAGCCGCGCGCGAATGTCCTGATAGGCCTCCACGTCCTCCCGGCTCGGCGTGGCGATCTGCAAGAGGAACACCTTCTCGCGAAGGTCCTCGTGGTCCTGCAGGACCTGCTCGTAGGCGAGGAAGCGCTCTTCCAGCCCCTTGGAATAGTCAAGCCGATCGACGCCGATGATCATGTCCCGGCCGTTCACGCTGGCTCGCATACGTTCGTACTCGGCCTGGGCCACATCCGCACGCGCCGAGGCTTCGAAGTTCTCCACGTCGAGGCCGATGGGAAAGGCGCCGATCTTGGCGGACCGGCCGAAGGCATGTGCGACGCCGTCGTCGTCGATCGTGCCGTCGGCCTCGGTGCGCACATAGTCCCGGAACGCGCCTGCGGAATCCTCGGTCTGGAAGCCGAGCAGGTCGTAATCGAAGAGGGCCGCCACCAACTCCCGATGGTCAGGCAAGGTGATCAGCAGGCGCCGCGCCGGCCATGGGATATGCAGAAAAAAGCCGATGCGGTTGCGCAGGCCGCGTAGCCGCAGTTCCCGCGCCAATGGGATGAGGTGGTAGTCGTGCACCCAGATGAAGTCGTCGGGTCCGACGAGCGGCGTGAGCGCGTCTGCGAACCTGGCGTTCACCCTCGCATAGCCCTCGCTGAAGGAACGCTCGTAGGCGCTCAGGTCCACCCGGTAGTGGAAAAGCGGCCACAAGGTGCGGTTGGCGTAGCCGTTGTAGTATTCCTGCCGATCCTGCTCTTCGAGATCCACGGTCGCGACCGTGACCCCACCGATGCGCTGGACCGAGAGTTGACCGGTGTATTCCTCAACTGTCTGGCCGCTCCAGCCGAACCAGACGCCGCTGTGCTCCCGCAGCGCCGCCGCGAGCGCCATAGCCAATCCGCCGACCGCGCCGTCGCCAGCATCGCCCGGCGGCTGCACCCGATTTGAGACGACGATCAAGCGCCCCATCGGCCGCACTCCCACTCTAAGATGACGTGCAGCCCAAAGGGCATGCGTATAGATTTGTGGTCTAGACCAATAATCCGAGCTTTTCCTTCTGCGGCGTCAGAATACTGAACGCCACTAGACCATAACGTCAGACATGACGTCATTGATCCGGGCTGACGCCCACATCTAATTGAAGGCGTTATTCGACGCGCCCCACGGTGGTCTTTTACCACACTTGCCGCCGCCGTCCCCCGACCTCACGCACCTGTGACCTTCGACCAGCGACACCCGGTCACATCCTTTCGCAGCGAGGCAGCCTCCATATGGACGCTCTCGGGGTGGGCCACGGCGCCCGGCGCGGCGCGCCGATCAGCCGAAATCGAAAGAGGAGACGACGGACGCCAATGCTGCGCGCCTTGACGCCCCCTGCCGCCCACCAGATCAAGCAGTGGCTGGCCCAAACCTGGTTCACGCTCGCCATCGCCGTGTTGGCGGCGGGTTTCCTGCAGGTCGGCGCTCATGCGGCGGCCCGAGCGGACTTCGTAAGCGCCCGGATGAACCGACCCATGCCCCTGGAGTTGACGCCCCCGCCCGCCCCGAAGGTGCTCGTCTGGCAAGGCGCCGACATCGACGGCGACGGCGCCCCAGACTTTGCCAATCCCACGGGCAAGGCGCCCCGCACCCACGACGCCTATGGCCTGGGCGCGTTCGGGGCCTCCCGTGATGGGGGCTCACGCAAGCACGAGGGCGTCGACTTCGTGGCCGAGGCTGGCCAGCCTGTGGCCTCGCCGATTTCCGGCTACGTCACCAAGATCGGCATGGCCTATGCCGACGACCGCGACCTGCAGTTCGTCGAGATCACCAATCGCGCCATCGGCTATGTGGCCCGGGTCTTCTATGTGAATCCGGCCGTGGAAGTTGGCGAGGCGGTGCGCCTGGGCCAGACGATCGGCGAGGCCCATGGTCTGCAGGAGCGCTATCCTGGCGGCATGACTGACCACGTGCATCTGGAACTCATGGGACCCGATCAGAAGCGCATGGATGCGACGGCCGTCCTGACCGAGAAGTACGTGACGCGGCTGGCGGGCTAATCGTCCTTGCGGCCGAACAGGTCGTCCGCCTCGTCTTCGAACAAGGGCGGCCCCTGTTCAGCCGCATCGAAGATCCGGCTTAGGTTCTTTTCAGTCTCAGCGACGTACTTGCTGACCACCGCGCCCAGGTCGATGCGGAACGGATCGGAGGGCGGCCGCATCGTCACGCCAGGAGCCGCGGCTCGCTGCGCGAGGGGTCCCAGCACGAGCCCCTTAACCCTGTAGGCAACCGCGAGCCTGAAGGGCGCGCCCATGGCCTGCCAGAGCGCCGACAGGTCGGTTATGGGCAAGTCTTCCTGGGAGATGCGCAGCATCTCCGTCTCGGGGGCCAAACCACCCTGGGGAAGCAGTTCCTCCACCACGCTGCGGGGTATCAGGGGAGCCGCATGCAGGGCGGCCATTGAGCTCGCGAGGATCGCTTCATTTCCGAATGGCGTCAGGCTGTCCGGCGCGAGCAGGTAGCAGAGATCGACGGCCAAGCCCGGTGCGGCGGAGCTGGCTTGCCCTTGGGGCCGTGGCGCAGGAGCGATGCGATAGAGAAAGGCGTGCAGCACGATCTTTTCCGCGCCGGACCGCAATCCACGATGAGGCGGCGAGGTGCTGACGAGCCCTCCGCCCGGAAGGTCCTCGATCGCGCCCTGCAGGAGGGCGCCCAGGGTCTGGGTCACGGCTGCGATGGCCAAGTTCATGTCCCGCTCGCGGTCGTCTCGTCTGACCCCGACATTACCGGTCACGAGATGTCCTTCGTCCATAGAAAAAGGCCCGGGCTTGCGCCCGGGCCTTCGATTTCACAGGTGAGCCGGAATGCTTAGTTCCGGGTCTGGTCCACCAGCTTGTTCTTGGTGATCCAGGGCATCATGGCCCGCAGGCGTTGCCCCACTTCTTCGATCTGATGCTCGGAGGCGCGGCGGCGGGTGGCCTTGAGGCTCGGCTGGCCGGCCTCGTTCTCCAGCATGAAGTCGCGCACGAAACGGCCCGACTGGATATCCTCGAGCACGCGCTTCATTTCCGCCTTGGTGTCGGCGGTGACGACGCGCGGGCCGGTCACGTACTCGCCGTACTCGGCCGTGTTCGAGATCGAGTAGTTCATGTTCGAGATGCCGCCTTCGTAGATCAGGTCCACGATCAGCTTCACTTCGTGCAGGCACTCGAAATAGGCCATTTCCGGCGCGTACCCCGCTTCCACCAGAGTCTCGAAGCCGGCGCGGATGAGTTCCACCAGGCCGCCGCAGAGGACCGCCTGCTCACCGAAGAGGTCGGTCTCGCACTCTTCACGGAAGGTGGTCTCGATAACGCCCGAGCGGCCGCCGCCGATGGCCGAGGCGTAGGCCAGACCAAGGTCAAGGGCGTTGCCGGTGGCGTTGTGGTGGATGGCGATCAGGCACGGCACGCCGCCGCCCTTCTGATACTCGCCGCGAACCGTGTGACCGGGGCCCTTCGGCGCGACCATCAGCACGTCGATGGTGTCCTTGGGCTCGATCAGGTTGAAGTGCACATTGAGGCCGTGCGCGAACAGCAGGGCCGCGCCGTCCTTGATGTTCGGCGCGATTTCCGAGTTGTAGATGCCGCGCTGCAGTTCGTCGGGCGCCAGGACCATGATGGCGTCGGCCCAGGCCGAGGCCTCGGCGACGGTCATCACCTTCAGTCCGTCGGCTTCAACCTTCTTGGCGGTGGCCGAGCCGGGACGAAGGGCTACGACGACGTCCTTGACGCCCGAGTCCTTAAGGTTGAGCGCGTGGGCGCGACCTTGGCTGCCATAGCCTACGATCGCGATCTTCTTGTCCAGGATGCGGGCGAGGTCGGCGTCGCGGTCATAGTAGACGCGCATGATCATTCTCCTGAAGTCGAAGGTAGCCACGGTTCCACGCAACGGCGCCGCAGCAAAGGCCGGGCTATGGAGGGGAATTTTGCGCGGAGGTCAAGGGAAGCTCGCCGCGATGCGGCGTTTCGCCGGAAAAAGCGACGGGCAACGGTCGCGCTTGAACCCAAAGCGCCGCTGTCGGACATAGATTATCCAGATCGGAGAGCATCAGCATGGCCGCGACACCCAAGGACGTAGTTGGATTCTGGTCGGCCGCGGGCCCTGAGAAATGGTTCGCGAAGAACGCCAAGTTCGACCACTCGATCGCGCTGAAGTTCGAACCTGTGCACCTGGCTGCGGCCAGGGGTGAGTACGATGGCTGGATGGCGACCCCGGAAGGCTCCCTAGCGCTCCTGATCCTGCTCGACCAATTCCCGCGGAATCTCTACCGCGGCTCGGCGCATGCTTTCGCCACCGACCCAAAGGCGCGGCACGCGGCGCGCACGGCCATCGCGTCGGGCCATGATCGCGCGACCGAACCGGCTCTGCGGCAGTTCTTCTATCTGCCCTTCGAACACTCTGAAGACATCGCTGACCAGGACGAGGCCGTGCGGCTCTTCACAGCCCTACGGGACGAGACGGGCGACGGCGAAGGCCTTCGCTGGGCCGAACTCCACCGGGACATCATCGTGAAATTCGGCCGCTTCCCCCATCGCAACCCCTGCCTTGGCCGCGTCACGACGCCCAAGGAGCAGGCCTTCCTGGACGAGGGAGGCTTCGCCGGCTAGCGGATGTCGCCCTGGACCTGCATGCGCGAGGTGTCGTTACGCGCGTCCTCGCGTATCTGCCGCCACTCGGACTCGGTCCTGCAGACGCGCTTGCCGAAACGGCTGCCGGTCACCGGCTCGTCCTTGCAGACCATCTTGTCCTTCTGAGGCTTGGGTGCGGTCGGCGCCGCGGCGGCCTGGGTGTTGGACGTCGGCGCGGCGGCCGGTTCGCCGGCCGCAAACAGCGCCATCGAGGCGAAAAGTGAAATAAGCACGGGTATGTAGTCCTTGCTGGTCGCGACCTGGCCGGCCGCTCCTGATGCTGAGCTTTCGCAAACCTGCGATATTTAGGTTGGTCGGTCCAGCATCTTGAATCGGCCGCAACGACTCACAGCTTCGAGCCACCGAGCGATGGAGCGCCAGCCGGTTCGGGCGCACACTCGGATCAGCGAATCAGTCAGCAGGTCCGCCCGATGAATCCCCACCTCGCCCTCGCCGCCCGCACGGCCGATCATCCGGAGCGGCAGTACCTCGACCTGCTGGCGGACATCCTGGCGAACGGCGTCCAGAGGGGCGACCGCACCGGCACCGGCACCTTGGGCGTCTTCGGACGGCAAATGCGCTTCGACCTCGCCAAGGGCTTCCCGCTGCTGACGACCAAGAAGCTGCATCGCAAGTCGATTATCCTGGAGCTTCTGTGGTTCCTGCGCGGCGACACCAATGTCCGCTGGCTGCAGGAGCAAGGGGTCAGCATCTGGGACGAATGGGCCGACGAGAATGGCGAACTGGGGCCCGTCTACGGCAAGCAGTGGCGCTCCTGGACTACGCCCGATGGACGCGTGATCGATCAGATCTCGGCGGTGGTCGAAGGGCTGAAGACAATGCCGAATTCGCGCCGGCATATCGTCTCCGCCTGGAACCCGGCGGATGTGGACGACATGGCGCTGCCGCCCTGTCATTGCCTCTTCCAGTTCTTCGTGGCGGACGGGAAGTTGTCCTGCCAGCTTTACCAGCGCTCGGCCGATGTCTTTCTGGGCGTGCCCTTCAACATCGCCTCATACGCGCTGCTCACCATGATGGTCGCCAAGGTGACGGGCCTCCAACCGGGCGAGTTCGTCCATACCCTCGGTGACGCGCACCTCTACCTGAACCACCTCGATCAGGCGCGCGAACAACTCGCCCGCGAGCCCTATCCGCTCCCTGTGATGGAGATCGCCGACAAGCGCGACCTCTTCGCCTTCGAATATGAGGACTTCAAGCTGCGCGGCTATAAGGCCCACGAGAAGATCGCCGCGCCCATCGCGGTCTGAGCCTTACAAATTTGCGAGTCAGGCGCCGATGCTCTGAGAGGCCGGTGCGGTTTGCTCTCCTGGCCCGGAATGATCCGGTCCGACACACACAAGGAGAGCCCATGCGCAACCTGATCGCTCCCGCCGCCCTCGCCCTGAGCCTCGCCATCGGTTCTGCGGCCTTCGCGGCCACGCCTGCAAGCGCCCCGGCGAAGCCCGCCCCCGCCGCGACCAAGACCAGCATGGCGGCCAAGCGCGCCGCCTGCGAGAAGTCGTGGAACAGCCAGAAGCCCCACACTGGCGACAAGGCGGCCTTCGTGAAGGCGTGCGTCGCCAAGGGATAGTTCCCTAGGCGCCGGCCGGGCGGTCGGTCTCCCGCGGCCGCCCGGTCGTCTTGGCTTGGATGAGCCTCAAAACAGAGCCATCTTTGCTCTGACACAGAGTTCTGACGGATCCTGCCATGAGCCGCCGCATCCTGCTCGTAGAGGATGACGCCGAGACGGCGGACTATATCCTCAAGGGGCTGCGCGAAGAGGGCTATACGGCCGACCACATGGTCGATGGCCGCGATGGCTTCTATGCGGCGAGCGGGGGCGAGTTCGACGCCATCATCATGGACCGCATGGTGCCGGGCATGGATGGCTTGAGCGTCATAAAGGCCCTTCGCGCCGCCGCCATTCCAACCCCGATCATCATCCTGTCGGCGCTGAGCCACTTGGACGAGCGGGTGAAGGGGTTGAAGGCCGGAGGCGACGACTACCTCACCAAACCCTTCGGCTACTCCGAGCTCTCGGCGCGTCTAGAGAACATTATGCGCCGGCGACCGGCGGCCGAGGTCGAGACAAAGCTCTCCTGTGGCGACCTCACGATCGATCTCCTGTCGCGCCGGGTGGTGCGGGACGGCCGCGTCCTCGATCTGCTGCCGCGGGAATTCAAGCTCCTCGAATACCTGCTGCGCCACAAGGATCGGGTCGTCACCCGCACCATGCTGCTCGAGCAGGTCTGGGACTACCGCTTCGATCCGCACACCAGCGTCATCGACACCCACATCAGCCGACTGCGCAAGAAGATCGACGAAGGCTTCGGCCGCCCGCTGCTGCACACGCTGCGCGGCACGGGCTACCGACTTTCGCTGGAGCCATGAGCGGCACGACCACGCGACTTCGTCCGGGCGCGGTCATCTTCCTGATGCTCGCCGTAGCGCTCTCGGCCCTTGCCGTCGGCCTCTTCATGATCGACCGCATCGGCGAGGCGATCATCGCCGAGCGACAGCGCGCCGTCGCCGCTGCGGCACGAGACTATTTCGTCGCCTTCGCCCATGAGGAGGGCCTTGCCCCGCTCGCGCGCGCACTAGACCTGCGTGAAAGGACCGACCCCGGCGGCGCATTCCGTTACGCCCTCTACTCAGAAGACGGCCGCAGGCTCGGCGGGGCGTCGCTCTCACCGGCCCAGCCCCTGCCAGAAACCGGCGAAGCGCGGATGAAGATCTTCAACGACGGGCGCAATTCCCCCTGGCGCGTGATGGTCCAGCCGCTTTCCATGGGCGGAGCCCTGGTGGTCTATGAGGACATCAGTGAGCGGATCGCCTTCCGCCGGGCGCTGGTGGCCAGCGCCGGCGTCGCCTTGCTGGTCGCCATCGCGGTCGTGCTGATGGCGGCGCTCTGGCTGAACCGCCGGCTGCTCCGCCGCATGGAGACCCTGGCGGCGACCGCCCACCGGATCGCGGAGGGCGATCTTTCGGCGCGTACCGAGATCCATCCGAAAGGCGATGTCTTCGATCGGCTCGGCGAGTCCATGAACGGCATGCTCGACCGGATCGAGGAACTGATGACCGGCATGCGCACCGTCACCGACAGCCTGGCGCACGACCTACGGTCACCGCTCACCCGGATGCGGGCCGACCTTTCCCAGGCGCTGCAACCCGACCTGCCCGAACGCAATCGCCAGGAGGCGATCGCCCTTGCGCATGACGAGGCCGATCGCGCGCTCGCCATGCTCTCGGCGCTCATGGACATCGCGCGCGCAGAGGCAGGCCTGTCGCGAGACATGATGGCGCCGGTGGATCTCGCAGCCCTGGTGACCGAGATCGGCGAACTTTTCGCGCCCGTGGTCGAGGACGCCGGTCAGATCTTCGTCCCGCCGGAACCGCGCGAACCGCTTCTCATCCAGGGGCATGAGCTGATCCTGCGCCAGGCCGTGGGCAACCTGCTGCACAACGCCGCCCAGCACGCGGGCGCCGGCGCCGAGGTCCGTCTCACGCTCGAGCAAGCTCTGGGCCGCATCAGGATCGTCGTGACCGATAGCGGCCCTGGCATTCCGGAAGAACACCGAGGACGCGTGCGCGAACGGTTCGTGCGGCTGGACGAGGCTCGCTCCGGCCCAGGCGGCGGCCTTGGCCTGGCCATTGCGGCGGCCTGCGCCAAGCTGCATGGCGGCGCCCTCAACCTTGAAGAGGCGCATCCGGGTCTTCGTGCCGTCATCGACTTGGCGGCTCCGCGCCAGGTGCTAGAGAGAGGCCCATGAGCACGCCGATCCTCACCGCCGGTCCCATCGCCCGCGCCCGCAACGGCGTCATCGGCCGGGACGGGACCTTGCCCTGGCGGCTGAAGACCGATCTTGCCAACTTCCGCGCCGTGACCATGGGCAAGCCGGTCATCATGGGGCGCAAGACCTGGGAGAGCCTGCCCAAGAAGCCCCTGGTCGGCCGCACCAATATCGTGTTGTCGCGAGACGGATCCTTCGAGCCGAAAGGCGCAGTCGTCTGCGACGACTTTTCGGAGGCCATCTCCATCGCGCGCGAGCAGGCGACGGAGGACGGCGCCTCGGAATTCTGCGTCATCGGCGGCGCATCGCTGTTCGAGCTCGCTCTGACCCGCGCCAGGCGGATCTATCTCACCGACGTCGACGCCGAGATCGAGGGTGACGTGGTGCTCTCGCCTATAGACGAAAGCCGTTGGATCGAGGTGCGAAGCCAGTCCTATCCCCCCGGGGAGGGAGACGAACATCCGTTTAAAATACGGGTTTTGGAACGCCGCTGATCGGGCCATAGTCCTTCCGAACGCCACCAGGCCGTGTGGCGAACTTCAGGAGGAGGGACAGCGTCCATGGATCTGCAGCTCGTCGCCGAAGGCTTCGAATTCCCCGAAGGTCCGATCGCCATGTCGGACGGATCGGTGATCCTCACCGAGATCAAGGCCCAGCGTCTGACGCGGGTCCATCCGGACGGGCGGAAAGAAAACCTCGTCGAAACGGGCGGCGGGCCCAATGGCGCGGCGGTCGGTCCGGACGGCGCGATCTACATCACCAACAACGGCGGCTCGTTCCAGTGGCTCGAAAACCAGGGGATGACGGTTCCAGGCCCCACGCCGCCGTCGCACACTGGAGGCTACATCCAGCGCTATGACCTGACGACGGGCGAGCTGACGACGCTCTACAGCGAATGCGATGGCCGCCGGCTCATCGGTCCCAACGACATCGTCTTCGACAAGCAGGGCGGGTTCTGGTTCTCCGACCACGGCTGTTCCACGCCGGAAGGGCGCAAGTTCGGCGCGGTCTACTATGCCAAGATCGACGGCAGCCACATCAGCCGCGAGCGCGATCACATCATCTCGCCGAACGGCATCGGGCTCTCGCCGGACGAGAAGACCGTTTATCTGGCCGACACTCAGCTTGGCCGCCTGTGGGCGTTCGACGTGGCCGAGGTCGGCAAGCTGGTTCCGCAGGAGGGCTTCGGGCCCGGCCGTGTCGTTTGCAACCTGCCGGGCTACCAGCTTCTCGACAGCCTTGCGGTGGAAGCCTCCGGCAAGGTCTGCGTCGCGACCATCATCAATGGCGGGATCACCGCCTTCGATCCGGACGGCACGGTCGAGCATTTTCCGGTGCCCGACCTGATCACCACCAACATCTGCTTTGGCGGACCGGACATGAAGACGGCCTGGATCACCGCCTCTGCGACCGGAAAGCTCTATAAGGCGACCTGGCCACGTCCGGGCTTGAAGCTGAACTTCAACGCCTGAGCCCTGGAGCGCCGGCGCGGCTCCTTCAGCGGGCTGCGCCAACGGCTCCCCAGAGGGGGGAGCATCCACGGCCCCCAAAGATCCTCCACCCCGGGAGGTGGATCGCCGAAGGGGAGACGGCGCCGCTAAGACAGCGTCGCCAACGCCTCGCGTTCGAAGTTCTGCAGTTCGTCTGTCCGCCCCTCACGCACCTTCAGCGCCCAGTTCGGGTCCTGGAGCAAGGCGCGGCCCACGCCGACCAGATCGAACTCGCCACGGTCCAGCCGCCGCAGAAGTTCGTCCAGCGAAGCCGGCTTGGAGCCCTCGCCCGCGAAGGCGGCGATGAACTCGCCGGTCAGGCCCACGGAGCCGACGGTGATCGTCGGAACCCCCGTCAACTTCTTGGCCCAGCCCGCGAAGTTCAGGTCGGAGCCTTCGAACTCCGGTTCCCAGAACCGGCGTTGCGAGCAGTGAAGAATGTCGGCGCCTGCATCCACAAGGGCGCCCAGCCAAGCCTCGAGGGCCTTAGGATCCTTGGCCAGCTTGACGTCATAGTCCTGCTGCTTCCACTGGCTGATGCGGATAATCACCGGATAATCGGGACCAACGGCGGCGCGGACCGCACGCAGAATGTCGGCCGCGAAGCGGGCGCGCCCGGGCAGGTCTTTCGCCCCGTACGCGTCTTCGCGGACATTGGTGCCGTCCCAGAAGAACTGGTCGATCAGGTAGCCGTGCGCGCCGTGCAGTTCGATCGTTTCGAAGCCCAGCTCCTTGGCGTTCTTCGCGGCCACGGCGAAAGCATCGATGGTGTCGGCCACTTCCTCTTCCGTCATCGGCGCTCCGAACGCCTTGCCGGGCCGAGAGAGGCCTGAGGGGCTGTCATAGGGACCCGGCGGCGTCCATTCGGGATCGCGGGTCCGCACGGCGCCCACGTGCCAGAGCTGGGGAGCCATGGCGCCACCGACCGAATGCACCTCGTCGATCACCCGCTTCCAGCCCGCGAGCTCCTTCTCGCCGTAGAAGCGCGGGACATTCTTGTCGTTCAGCGAGGCCGGCCGGTTGACGCCCGTGCCCTCGGACACGATGAGGCCCACATCCGCGGCCGCCCGGCGCTTGTAGTATTGGGCGACCTCCTCGGTCACCACGCCGCCGGGAGAGAAGGAGCGCGTCATGGGAGCCATGACGATGCGGTTCTTTAGATGCAGTCCTTTGAAATCGAAGGGCTGAAATAGCGCGTCGGCCGGCATTGTGCTTCCCGTTCAAACAAGCGTTCTTCTCCCCGCCGTTACCGCACGACCGGTCGTTTTGTCAGTTCAGAATTTCTGTGAGCCGCCAAAGCCTTCCCCAAAGGCCGCTCAGGCGCCATTGTCAGGTGAACAACGGTCACTCAAGGCCGCGATGCGGAGGAAACGAGATGAGCGACGGCGCCGTCGACCTTAAGGCTGAGGCTCGCGCGCGGGCCTATGCCATGCCGCTGGACGAAATGAACGTGGCCGATCCGGAGCTCTTCCGCACGGACACCATGTGGCCCTACTTCGAGCGGCTGCGGGAAGAGGATCCGATCCACTACCACAAGGAAGGCCTGCACGAGGAAGGCCCCTATTGGTCGGTGACCAAGTACAATGACATCATGGCCGTGGACACCAATCACGCGGTGTTCTCTTCGGAGCCGGCGATCACGATCTTCGATCCCAAGGAAGACTTCCAGCTTCCGATGTTCATCGCCATGGATCCGCCCAAGCACGATCTGCAGCGCAAGACCGTCAGCCCCATCGTTTCGCCGGCCAACCTCCACCTCCTCGAGCCGCTTATCCGCGAACGAATCCAGCGGACCCTGGACAGCCTGCCTATCGGCGAGGAGTTCGACTGGGTGGACAAGGTCTCGATCGAACTCACCACCCAGATGCTCGCGACGCTGTTCGACTTCCCATGGGAAGAGCGCCGAAAGCTGACCCGCTGGTCCGACGTCGCCACCGCTGGGGCCGACTCCGGGCTCTTCAGTTCCACCGATCCTGAGATCGCGGAGCAGGAACGGAAGATGGAGCTCTTCGAGTGCGTCGACTACTTCACGCGCCTGTGGAACGAGCGCGTGAACGCCGAGCCGAAGGGTGACCTCATCTCCATGCTCGCGCATGGCGAGGCGACGCGGAACATGGACCGCATGGAGTATCTGGGTAACCTGATCCTGCTGATCGTCGGGGGCAACGACACCACCCGCAACACGATGAGCGGCTCGGTCCTGGCGCTCCATCAGAACCCCGACCAGCGTAGGAAGCTCTACGAAAACCCCGACCTCATCCCGTCCATGGTGTCGGAAACCATCCGCTGGCAAACCCCGCTCGCCCACATGCGCCGCACCCTGACCCAGGACTTCGAACTGGGCGGCAAGGCGATGAAGAAGGGGGAGAAGGTCATCATGTGGTACGTCTCGGGCAACCGCGACGACGAGGTGATCGAGAACCCCAACGCCTACATCATCGACCGCGAGCGGCCGCGCCAGCACCTATCCTTCGGTTTCGGCATCCACCGGTGCGTCGGCAATCGTCTGGCCGAACTCCAGCTGAAAATCCTTTGGGAAGAGATCCTCAAGCGCTTCCCCAGGATCGAGGTGCAGGCCGAGCCCAAGCGCGTGCCTTCGGCGTTCGTGAAGGGCTATGAATCGATGAGCGTAGTGATCCCGGAGCGGTTCTAATCCCGCCTCACCACAGCTTCCACCAGGGCTCGGAATCCAGCGTGCGGTCCCCGGGCCGCACCTCCTGCTGCCCCCAGGGCAGGATCATCATCAGCTTGTGGCTGCGCATGGTGGTGGTCCCGGCGGCGCGGACCTCCACGGCGATGGGCTTGCCGGTCTTGGCCTCGTAGGCGAAGGCGGAGAACTCCGCGACGCCGCTTCGGTCGTTGCGGCTGTAGAGGGACAGCTCAGGAATGGTGACGACCGTCCATTGCGGGGAGATCGGCACCTGCAGGGACGGGATGCCCAGCACCCGGCTGATCTGGTCGATCGACAGCGCGCCCATGCGGATCTCGACGATGATGTCCGCCCCCTCGCGCGTGGGCCACAGGCGGCCGCCTCGAGAAACCAGTCCTTCCCGTATAGCGCTCTGGGCGTAGTCGGCGCCCTCCCCCTTGAAGTTGGCCGTGTCGAGAAAGACCTTCGAGCCTGCGGGGATCGGGATCGAAAGCTGCTTGGCCGCTCGCTCTGCGGCGTGAGCGACCAGGAGCTGCTCGGTCGCGGTGCGCCCGGGTCGCGTCTCCACCGGCGTCGCGCAACCGGTCAGGAAGGCCGAAGCCGCCAGAAGAACGCAGCCGCCCAGGGCTGGCATCGACCGTAAAGCTCCGACCATAGATACGCTCCGTCCCGTACGCCTACACACTCCGCGCGGCGTCATGCGCCGCGTGCGCCGCCTATAGCGAGTTCGCGGCAGCTTTTGGGTGCGTGGCCACGACTCTGCGATGAAAACGCCCTCAGCCCGCCATTGGAGCGGGCATCGCCACCGTTCTGGGCTCAGAAGGCCACCTGAAGCCTGCCCGCCAGGCTGTCGCCGCTGTCAGCGCCTTGATAAGGCCCGGCGCGGCGATCGACCTCCCAGTGGCTCAGATCGAGCATCACCCGCAGCCAATCCTCGAGCCGCCAGTTGACGCCCATTTGGGCTTCGCGGCCGAGGCCGCCCAGCGGCGCGTCGGTGTTGTCCAGCACTTGGTAGCGGATCGCAACATCCCAGGCGCCGAATCCCCCCTGCGAAAGCGGCCGCGCCGGAGCGGTCTTCACGAACGTCCCGCTGCGGCGCGAATAGGCCGGCGGCTCCCCGGTCAGCGACCAGCCTGCGGAAAGCGACCAGGCGTCGATAGCGATGTGATCGCCGCGGGCGGCGATATCGCGCCGGCCAGCTTCGAGGAACGACCAGATCGGCCCCTGCACGCCCCCCAGCTCGACGCCATAGCCGTCCCCATGGAGGGGCTCGCGCACGGCGCCGAGAGAGACTTGCACCTGATCGTTGAAGTGGCCGGCCCAGGAGGTGTTGCGCGAGAGGCTGTCGCGATCGCGGTAGTCCTCATAGAAGCTCCACGCGCCCAGATGGACGGCGCCCCGGTCGGACGCGATCGGATTCCAGTGCCCCCTTATGAGATAGGTGACCGTGTCGCGCGTGGCCGCACGGTTCGCCGGGTCCTCGCCGGCGATCTGGCCCGCGACGTGCCACTTGTGACCGTAGACCTTGGCTATGGCGCCCCAGCCGTAGAAACCTTTCACCGGCGAAATCGCCAGTGCGACGCTGTTGCGCTCCAGGAACGGGGCTCCATCAGAACTGCTGGAGCCCTCAAGACCACGCTCGCTGAGGCGGTTGCCGAGCGTGAGCTCGATTTCCTTGTCGGCCCACTGATCGCGCCAAGCCAAATAGGTCGCACGAACGACAGCCTCTCCGTCCTGGAAATCGCCCTCGGCGTTGTAGATCAGGTGCTGACCGATGCGGCCGGTTACGCCGCCGCGCAGAGTGCGGAGCTCGCGGCCCGCGAGGTTGCGGGCGTCATGTTGCGAGCCGCTCGTGGAATAGAGATCGAGCAACAGCCGTCCCTTCGGACGAAGGCTGAAGCCTCGGCCCTCGCTCACGAACTCACCGTCTTCCCAGCTCAGCGTTTGCGCTTGGCCGGCCTCGTTCCAGGCGAGCGCGAACAGCCCCGCCAGCGCCGTTGCGCGGCGCAGTACCCCCACCTTGGAAATAGTCCCCTCCCCGACCTTGCGTGCTCAAGACGCAGGGCGGGCGGGCGTCCGCAACAGAAAACCTGGGCCGCTAGAGGCCCAGGACCATCTTCGCCATGATGTTATGCTGAATTTCGTTGGAGCCTGCGTAGATCGAGGTCTTGCGGTAGTTGAAGTACATGGGCGCGACGGTCGCGGCGTAATCCGGCCCCGCCCGCGGTTCATTTCGTTCGCCGCGGATCTCGGCCCAGGTGTCGCGCACGAAGGGCTGCGCGTAGATGCCGGCGGCCTCCAGCGCCAATTCCGTCACCGCCTGTTGAGCCTGGCTGCCTTCGAGCTTGAGCATGGAAGAGGCCGCGCCCATGGCTTCGCCGGTCGTCCGGGCGGCGAACATACGCAGTTCGGTCGCGTTCAAGACATCGACCTTGATCTGCATCTCCATGAGTTTCTTGCGGAAATCAGGATCGTCGATCATGCGTCCGCCGCCGTCCGCCGGCTCCAGGCTGGCGATCTTCCGGACCTTGTTGAGCTGATTGGTCAGGCCCGCGGCGTACGGATTTCCGCGCTCGAACTGCAGGAGGTACTTCGCATAGGTCCAGCCTTGGCCCTCCTCGCCGATCCGGTTGGACACCGGGACGCGGACATTCTCGAAGAAGACCTGATTGATCTCCTGGTCGCCCTCCGGCGGGCCATCGAGGGTGGGCAGGGGGACGATGGTGATGCCTGGGGTCTTCATATCCAGCAGCAGGAAGGAGATGCCTTTCTGCCGGATCTCCTCGCTGGACGTGCGCACGAGGCAGAACATCCAGTCCGCCCACTGGGCGTAGGTTGTCCAGATCTTTGAACCATTTAGCACGTAGTCATCGCCATCGCGCTCAGCCTTGAGCGACAGCGAGGCAAGGTCCGAGCCGGCGCCAGGCTCCGAATAACCCTGGCACCACCAGACGTCCGAGGAGAGAATCTTCGGCAGATGCTGCGCCTTCTGCTCGGGCGTGCCGAAGGCCATGACCACCGGCGCGCACATCTTCAGCCCCATGTTCGAGGTCGAGGGCGCGCCGGCGAGGGCCATCTCCATGTCGAAGATGTACTTCTGGGCGTGGCTCCAGCCGGTCCCGCCGTATTCGACAGGCCAGTCAGGCGCAATCCAGCCCTTGTCGTAGAGCCGCTTGAGCCAGCGGATCTGGCCCGCCTTGTCGATATGGCCGTTCTTCGACTGGGCGGCGCGGGCGCGCATGTCCTCGTCGAAAGCTTCGGCGATGAATGCGCGGACCTCGTCCCGGAAAGCCATGTCTTCCTTAGAGAAATCGAGATCCATAGCGCCTACTCCACGGCGTCGAGATATTCGATTTCCGGCCGGCCGCCCATGCACGGGGCCATCTTGGCGCCGGCGGCCTTGAAGTAGTCGGTCCCGCCGTGAGCCTTCAGCGCGGCCTCGTCCTTATAGAGCTCGAGGACCTTGTAGACGGTGGGGTCGGTGCGGCTCTTGGTCAGTTGATAGGCCAGGTTGCCCGGCTCATTGGCCCGGACCTGCTTGGCGAGATCGGTGAAGATCGCCTCGAATTCCGCCTGCTTGCCGTCCTGCACCTTCAAGGTCGCGACCACGCCGATCATTCCGTCCTCCCAACATCTGTTTGAACGGGAAGGTTAGAGGCGCGGCGAAGCGCCGGCAAGCTGCCGATAGGCGGTTTTATCGGCAGGTTTAGCGTCCCTTCGCCCAGGAAGGCGCCGATCTCAGCGGCGGTCGGTCATGGCCTGACCGTTCACCAACCGCTGGCCGATGAGCTGGACGATCTCCGGGCTCTCGGCGAACTTGCCGTGGTTGAGGCGATCGCCCGACCTGTAGGCCGAGAGATCGATCACGGTGATGTCGCCCTCGGCCTCGAGCCGGGATCGATAGGGCTCCTTCGAGGGATCGATCGAGCCGAGCCTTCCGACTTGGCCCGATATCAGCCGGGAGATCAGGAGCGCCCGGTCGTCCTGGGAGACGAAGATCGTAATGTGCGGCCCCTTGCCCGCGAACGCGCGGTGCTGACGAGCGAAGACGTAAGGGTCGATGTCGGGCGATGCGAGGATCAGATTGCCTATCTTCTTCGGCACGGCGCCTTCGCGGATCGCCAGCTGGCGCAAGGCTTCCATGGCGAGATAGGTCCCCATGGAGTGGGCGAGGACGATGATCTCCTCGACGCCCTCGGCCTGCGCGGCCTTGAGCAGGATCTCCTCGAGCGCATCTCGGGAAAAGATGGCGCTGTCGCGGTCGTACTCGTAGTCGAACAGCCGCCCGCGCGAGGGCCAGGTGAAGAGAACGGGCGCGGCCTCGGCGCCTGAATCCACCGCGATCTGGGCGAAGCGGTAGACCGCGGTCTCGAAGCGGGTGTTGTAGCCGTGCACGAAAAGCAGCAGCCGGCGCTTGGGTCCGGCCACCCGCTGGAACCACTGACGCGTGTTCTCAGGTCCCGAGGGGGCGACGCTGACGGTCGAGAACTCGCGCGCAGGGTCGGAGGGCAGCTCTTTCGGCCACTGCACGGCGCCGACCTCGCGCTGCTCTCTTGGCGGCACCGAGACCACCACTTCCATGACGGAGGCGCCGGCGTCGCGCTCGCCGCTGAAGAGCACGCCCGGCTCTGGCGTCGGCTTGCGGGTCGTGACCACCAGCATGTCGACCAAAGTCGCGTCGGGATGGGGCTGGCCGACGGGGACGAGAAATCCCTTGGGCGCGCTGGCGCAGGCGCCCGCGCTGACCGCCAGCGCCAAGGTCAGGGTACGACGTGTGAACATCGCCGGCTCGCCTCGTTTCACTACGGCGAGTTTGGGCGGAACCGAGGGCCGCCGGATATGGGGTATAGACCTGATAGGCCCCAGCCAGGGAACGCCTATGGCGCTCGCGGCCTTGCGATCAAGGGCGTTGCGGAAAAGCCCTAGGCCGACCTAGCGGCCCTGGCGCTCGTTCCAGCCATAGGCGACCCAATGATGGCCGCCCAGGTGTCGGGCCTCGATGATCCCGTCCTCGCGAGCGTGAACCCGGGAACGCTTGGCGCGCAGGGCCAGCCCCGCCAAGGCCAGCAGGGCCGAGGCCATTACGGCGATGACTACGACGGTTGCGGCGAAGAAGACCGCCAGCACGGCGCCGACGGCGATGGCGGCGATGGTGGCCAGGGCCCCTCCGATCGCGAAGAGACCGCGGAGGGCCGGACCGTGCTTCCTGGCGAATTCGCGAACCATCAACTTTCCCAAGAGCGCCGCCTTATGCGGCTAAACGGATAATTTCGCCGGGCGATCCCGCCCGTCAACGCAAACTGAGCAAAACACCCGAAAATGGCGGCATCATGCCGCTCCAGCGAGCGACATGGCCCGCCGCTCGCGCATGATGTCGTGGAAAGCCGCGTTGATCGCCGCCGACTTGGCTTCCGCCACCTCGATGAATTCGCTTGGCAGGCCACGGGCGCGCGCGCGATCCGGATGGGCTTCCGAAAGCGCGGCCTTCCAGGCCCTCCTCACCACCTCGTCGGTCGCGTCGTGCGGCACGGCCAAGATGCCGTAAGGATCGTCCGCGCCGATGCCGAGATGCACGGCTTTCAAGCGGCGGAAGACCAAGGGCGAAAGGCCGAAGAGGTCGCTCACCTGTTCGAGGTATTCCAGCTCGTCAGGCGTCACGACGCCATCCGAGGCCGCGATGTGGAAGAGGCCGTCGAGCACATCTTCCAACAGGGTCGGGCAACCGGCGTATCTCTTGGCCAGCCGACGCGCATAGCTCTCGAACCCTCGCGTGGTCTGCCGCGCCAGCTTATAGAGGCGGCGAACATTGCGTTCGGACGCGGCGTCGGGCTGGAAGACCTGGGCGAAGGCGTCGAACTCGCCCACGCTGGCGCGTCCGTCAGCCTTGGCGAGCTTGGCGCCCAGGGCCGTCACGGCTGTGGAAAAGGCGGGGTCCTCGCCCGGCCGAACGGTCGGACAGTCAGCGCAGTCACCCGCATCGGGCTTACGAACTGCGAGCCCAGCAATGTTGCGCCAGAAGCTCATGGGAGTAATCGAAACCTCTAAGGCCCCGCGCCGCCCCTGACAATGCGTAAGACCCCCTAGAAAGGTTAAGGTTTGGACAGGTTCTGGAGCTTCTGGATCGACCGCGGCGGCACCTTCACCGACGTGATCGCCACGTCCGACCAAGGGGAAGAGCGGTCGCTGAAACTGCTGTCGGCCTCTTCAGCGTATGAGGATGCGGCGGTGGAGGCGATGCGGCGGG
>Ga0065721_10049478_pt1 | contig 33418 bp, 28 predicted proteins | sample Mesricmetagenome_FD_59108 | JGI IMG/M metagenome (GOLD analysis project Ga0065721, IMG submission 59108) | Mesophilic microbial community from rice straw/compost enrichment Sample: eDNA_1 v2 (version 2) | ecosystem: Engineered > Solid waste > Grass > Composting > Bioreactor | place: USA: Davis... | reverse complement strand
GGCGCCCGCCGAGGCGCAGACCGCCGACAGTGCCGACGCCGCGCCCTGGTGACCCGGCGCTGAGCCTGCGCGGGCGCGGCGCTTGCCGCCGCCGCGGGCATGAGACACGACCCTGCCCTGGACCCGGTGCGCCGCGCCGCGCGGCCGCTGGACGATCTCGACGACGTGGACGCCGTGGTGCAGGCCGCGGCCGGCGCCAAGCTGGTGCTGCTGGGCGAGGCCACGCACGGCACGCGCGAGTTCTACGCGCTGCGCGCAGCCGTCACGCGCCGGCTCATCGAGCAGCACGGCTTCGACGGCGTCGCGCTGGAGGCGGACTGGCCCGACATGCTGCGCGTACACCGCTACGTGCAGGGCGGGTTGCAGGACGCCAACGCGCGCCAGGCGCTGGACGACTTCCAGCGCTTCCCTCGCTGGATGTGGCGCAACCGCGAGTTCCTGCACCTGGTGCAGTGGCTGCGCGGCTACAACGACCTGCAGCCGCAGCGCCGGCGCGCCGGCGTGTACGGGCTGGACCTCTACAGCCTGCACGGCTCGGTGCAGGCGGTGCTGGCCTACCTGCAGGCGCACGAGCCGGAGATGCTGCCCCGGGCGCGCGAGCGCTACGGCTGCTTCGACCACTTCCTGGAGGACCCGCAGCGCTACGGGCAGGCGGCGCACTTCGGGCTGAGCGAAGGCTGCCAGCGCCAGGTGCTGCAACAGTTGCAGGAGATGATGGCCCGCTCCGCGCAGGCGCTCATGGGCGGCGGCGCGGAAGAAGAGCTGTTCCACGCCCAGCTCAACGCGCTGGTGGTGCGCAACGCCGAGCGCTACTACCGGATCATGTTCGAGGGCTCCACCGCCTCCTGGAACCAGCGCGACCGCCACATGCACCAGGTGCTGCAGCGGTTGCGCGAGCACCTCACGCGCACGCGCGGGCACCCGGCGCGGCTGGTGGTGTGGGCCCACAACTCGCACCTGGGCGACGCGCGCGCCACGGAGGTCGGTGGCTACGGTCAGCTCAACCTGGGCCAGCTGGTGCGCGAGGCCGCGGCGCCGGGCGAGAGCTTCATCCTGGGCTTCAGCACCGACCACGGCAGCGTGGCCGCGGCCTCGGACTGGGACGAGCCGGTGCAGTTCAAGCGCGTCACGCCGGCGCGGCACGACAGCTGGGAGGGTCTGCTGCACGACACCGGGCTGGACCTGTTCCTGCTGCCGCTGGGCGGCGAGGATCTGCAGCGGCTGCTGGCGCCGCCACGGCTGGAGCGCGCCATCGGCGTGATCTACCGGCCCGAGACCGAGCGCGCGAGCCACTACTTCGAAGCCTCGCTGTCGCAGCAGTTCGACGCCGTGCTGCACGTGGACCGCAGCCATGCCCTGCACCCGCTGGACGGCGCCGCGCCGCCGCAGCTGCTGGAGGAGCCGGAGACCTTCCCGAGCGGGCTGTGAGCTTCGCCACGGCACACGGCTTGCCGCCTTGGGGACTCAGCAGAACAGCCCCAAACAGGAGGTGACCATGTCCGCTCTGACCCCTGAACAACTGCAGACGCTGCAGGACCAGCTGTCGCAGCGCGAGTCCGAGCTGGGTGCCGAGTTGCGCGACTTCCAGGAGCGGCGCGACGAACGTCCCAGCGCGCAGGGCCCCCTGGTGGACGACCAGGTGGCGCAGGGCGAGGAACGCATCCGCACCGGCGTCGAGCACATCGAGATGGAGCGCGACCAATTGGAGCTGCGCGACATCGACGATGCGCGCGCGCGCATCGCCGAGGGCAGCTACGGCGAGTGCGTGGACTGCGGCTGCAACATCCCCTACGAGCGGCTGCACGCGCAACCCACCGCCGCGCGCTGCGTGGACTGCCAGGAACGCTGGGAAAAGACGCACGAGACGGTGCCGCGGTACACGGCCTGAGGGCGGGGGGCGCCAGGCGCTGGCACGCGTGCCATGACGTCGGACGTAGAAGAAACGTCGCCATTCCGGCGAAAGCCGGTATGACGACGAGTGGGCTTGCGGCGTGCATTTTTTCTTTGCCGGCGGCCGAACCCGGCCGCCCGCGTGCGCTCTACTTGGACTGACGCCATTCCCCTGACTTGATCCGCGGGCCCGGCCGGCCGGCGCTGTGCCCGTGCGGGCGCGCGCTGTCCGGCCAGGCGCGCAGCCCGCCTATGCACGCACCCGTCCCGCTCATCGCCACCCTGGCCGCCGCCTTCGCCCTGTCCCTGCTGCTCGGCTTCGTGGCCGTGCGGCTGAAGCTGCCCGCCCTGGTGGGCTACCTGGCAGCAGGCATCGTGCTGGGACCGACCACGCCCGGCTATGTCGCCGACATGAAGCTGGCGGCGGAACTGTCCGAGATCGGCGTGATGCTGCTGATGTTCGGCGTGGGGCTGCACTTCTCGCTGGACGACCTCATGGCCGTGCGCCGCATCGCCCTGCCCGGCGCGGCGCTGCAGATCGCCGTGGCCACCGCCATGGGCGCGGCCGTCGCCATGGCCTGGGGCTGGGATCTGGGCGGCGCACTGGTGTTCGGGCTGGCGCTGTCCGTGGCCTCCACCGTGGTACTGCTCAAGGCGCTGGAAGCGCGTGGCCTGCTGGAGACCCACAACGGCCGCATCGCCGTGGGCTGGCTGGTGGTGGAAGACCTGGTGATGGTGCTGGTGCTGGTGCTGCTGCCCGCGCTGGCGCCGCTGCTGGGCGGCGCCGAAGCGGACGCGGGCCATGGCGGCGGGGGCGAGCCGCTGTGGCTGTCGCTGGTGCGCACGCTGCTGGCCGTGAGCGCCTTCGTGGCGCTGATGCTGCTGGTGGGGCGGCGCTTCTTCCCCTGGCTGATGTGGCAGGTGGCGCGCACGGGCTCGCGCGAGCTCTTCACCCTGGGCGTGATCGCCGCGGCCGTGAGCATCGCCTTCGGCGCGGCCGAGCTCTTCGGTGTGAGCTTCGCGCTGGGCGCCTTCTTCGCCGGCATGGTGCTGCGCGAGTCCGCGCTGAGCCACCGCGCCGCCCACGAGAGCCTGCCGCTGCGCGACGCCTTCGCGGTGCTGTTCTTCGTTTCGGTGGGCATGCTGTTCGACCCGGCGGTGGTGCTGCAGCAGCCGCTGGCGCTGCTGGCGGTGGTGGCCATCATCGTGCTGGGCAAGTCGCTGGCGGCGGCGGTGCTGGTGGTGCTGCTGCGCTACCCGCTGGGCACGGCGCTCACCGTCTCGGCCAGCCTGGCGCAGATCGGCGAGTTCTCCTTCATCCTGGCCGGGCTGGGAGCGCAGCTGAAGCTGCTGCCAGCCGAAGGGCAGAGCCTGATCCTGTCCGGCGCGCTGATCTCCATCGCACTCAACCCGCTGGTGTTCTCGGCCATCGAGCCGGTGCTGCGCTGGCTGCGCCGCCGCCCGGGGCTGCTGCAGCGGCTGGAGCGGCGCGACGACCCGCTGGCCGAGCTGCCGATGGACACCGCCCACCACTACCTGGAAAAGCAGGTGGTGCTGGTGGGCCACGGACGCACCGGGGCGCACATCGCGCAGGCGCTGCGCGAGGCGAACGTGCCCTGCGTGGTGGCCGACAGCAACCGCGAGATCGTGGAGCGGCTGCGCGCGGCCGGGACGCCCGCCGTGTGCGGCGACGCCGCCGAGGAAGGCACGCTGATCCAGGCCCACGTCGCCCGCGCGCGCATGCTCGTCATCGCCGTGCCCGCGGCGGTGGACGTGTTGCCCATGGTCGAGATCGCGCGGCTGCTGAACCCGGACATCGAGGTCGTGCTGCGCGGCCATGATGCGGACGAGGCGGGCTTCATGCAGCGCGCGCAGGCCGGCACCGTGTTCACCGCCGAGGACGCGCTCGCCCGCGTGATGAGCACGCACGTGCTGCAGCGGCTGGCGCAGGCGCACTGAACGGCTCCGGCTGGTAGCCCGCTGCAGCAAGCGCTCAAGCGGCGGCTGCACGTGTCGGAATTCCTTACACTTGGCAGAAAATTTGCCCCCCGAGATCGCACAAGTTCCTGTCACCAAAGGAAAAGTCAAGAATGGCATACCCCTTGCATAAGGGAGGCAGGCGCACTGCGCGCAACCAGAACCACTGACTTTGAGGGTTTGCCATGAAGAAGATTTCCGCCTTGCTTCTCAGTGCGGTGTTGAGTGCCGGAGCCCAAGCTGCTACCGCCAGTTACACCGACAGCTTCTACAACGCGCTGCAGAAGACCGACTTCCTCAACCAGTCGGGCTCGCTGGACATGTTCGACAGCTCGCTCGGTACGCTGACCAGCGTGACGCTGACGCTGTACGGCACCAGCATCACGGACCTGGAGCTGTCCAACAACTCCAGCCTGACCTCCACAGCCTCGGCCACGACGCGCACCCGTCTGAGCTTTTCCTCCTCGCTGGCTCCGCTGAGCACGCTGCTGGGCAGCACCTACAAGATCCAGCTCGAGCCTTCCAGCCCCGAGGTCGTCCTGACGCCGGGTGAGACGCAATCCTTCTACGACATCGAGGAGAGCAAGAGCTACACGGTGAACAACGTCAACAGCATCCTGTCGAGCTTCTACGGCAGCGCTGGCAGCACCTTCAACATCTTCTGCTCCTCGAAGACCACGCTGTTGACCTCCGTGGAAGGCGGCAACTCCGAAGCTTCGCAATCCACCGACGCGGCCTGCGGCGCCGAAATCTCTTACACCTACACCGTTGCCGAGGTTCCCCCGCCGGCTGTGCCCGAGCCCGCCTCGCTGGCGTTGGTCGGCCTGGGCATGATTGGCGTGGCCGCTTCGCGCCGCAAGTCGCGCCAGGCCTGAAGCTTGAACGCGCCTTGAGCGCCGGCCCCGGGTGGCCGGCGCTGGCAGCCAAGCCGGGGCTTTCGCCCCGTTTTTTCTTTTCGGGTGTCGCGCGCCCCTGGTTGAAAAAGCAACAAAACCGCCCGGGCAAGAAAAAACCCGCCTCGCGGCGGGTTCGTTGCGGCGGGCCGGGCGGCTGCGGTACCGGCCCGTGCCGGACTCAGCGCCGGCCGATGAGCATCCCCACCAGGAAACCGACGCCGGCGGCCACGGCGATGGAGCGCCAGGGCTTGTCATGCACGTAGTCGTCGGCGGCCTGGCCGGCGGCGCGCGTCTTGCTGACGGCGTTGGCCTGCAGGTCGCGCAGGTCGTGGCGCGCCTCGCGCAGCCGCTCGCGCAGCTGGGTGGCACTGGCGCTGGCGCTGGCGGCGCTGGAGCGCATGAGCGCCTCGGCATCGGCCACGATGGCCTTCAGATCGCCCTTGAGCTGGTCCATGCCGGGATTGTTGGCGGTGGTGGCGTCCGGGGTGCTCACGTCGTTCATCTTGCGGTCCTCCATGTGTGAAAAGGCTGGGATCGGGCTTCCACCTTAGCCTCAGCGTGCCCGCACCGGCAAGCGCCGTGCGCAGACCCCAGGCCATGGGGAAACCCGCAGGGCCGCGGTGTGCAGCCCTTGTGATCCAGATCATGCCCGCGCGCCGGAGTTCCCCGAAGCTTGCAGCGCGTGGCCGTCTCAGGCCGGCACGGCGGCGGCGTCCTGCGCCAGCGCTGCCGCCGGCGCGGCCCCCACGGGCGTGAGCAGCCGGCCCATGAGCTCACGCACGCTGCGGATCTGGCTGCCGAAGGGCAGCGCGCCCTTGCCGCGGAAGAACAGCCCCTTCTTGACCTCGCCGCGCAGCGCCGCGGCCAGCTGGTGGTCGATGCAGAACTGGCCCCAGCCCGGCAGCCCATCGCGCAGCCCGCATTGCGCCAGGCAGTCGAAGACCTTGGTGCAGCGCGACTTGGCGTGCGCCTTCTCCTGCAGCCTGGGTTCGGCCTTGAGGTAGGACTGCAGCCACTGCGTCTTCACGCCACGCGCGGGCAGGCCCGCCACGCTGGTGAACTCGACCATGTCCTCGTCGCGCGCCTCGGCCAGCACGCGCTTGAACTCCGGATGCGCATCGCATTCCTGCGTGACGGCGAAGGGCGTGCCCAGCTGCACGCCCGCGGCGCCCAGCGCCTGCAGCCGCGCGATGTCCTCGTAGCTGCGCACGCCACCGGCGGCAATGATGGGGATCTCGCGCTCGATGCCAGCCTTCTTGAGGAACTCCAGCACTGCGGGAATGACGTTCTCGAAGTCGAAGCGCGGGTCGTTGAGATCCTGCACCTTGGCCGCGCCCAGGTGGCCGCCGGCCAGCCGCGGATGCTCGATGACGATGGCATCGGGCAGCCGCTTCTTGCGCTCCCACTTCTTGACGATGAGCTGCACGCCGCGCGCATCCGACAGGATGGGCACCAGCAGCGCCTCGGGGTGATCCTGCGCCAGGTCGGGCAGGTCCAGCGGCAGCCCCGCGCCCACCACCACGACGTCGATGCCGCACTCCAGCGCCTTCTTCACGCTGGCGGCGTACTCCGCGACCGCGCGCATGACGTTGATGGCCAGCAGGCCACGGCCCTGCGAGAGCTCGCGCGCGGCCTTGATCTCGCGCCCCAGCGCCTCCAGGTTGGCGGCGTCGATGAGCGCCTTGCCCTCGGCCTCTTGGCCCGCGTGCGCGGCGGCGCCCTCGGTGCGCGCCATCAGGTCCGGATGGTGGCGGCGCAGGTCCACCGAGCTGATCGTGCCCACGCCGCCCAGGGCGGCCACGGTGCCCGCGAGGCGGTGCGCCGACACGCCCACACCCATGCCGCCCTGCACGATGGGCAGCAGCGAGCGCCCGCCCAGCCGCAGCGGCTGCAGGCGGCTTTGCTCCAGAGTGGGTGCGAGGACGGGGTCGATGTGGGGATTCATGGGCACGGCAGATTTCGGACAGGTTAGGGACGATACGCAGCGCGGCGGCGGCGCGGCTTGATCCTTGTCATGCCGCGCCGCGATGGGGCGTGCCTTCCGCACGATGTCCCCGCTGCCACTGGTGGGCTTGAACGCGGCGGCTTGCGGGCCCGCGCCACGCTGGCGATGCTGCGCCCATGGCCCTCGAACACGCATCCCCGCTGCAGCCCATCCGGCTGCATCCCGACGGCACCCTGCCGCCCGACGCCGTGAGCGTCAGCCTGATCAAGAGCGCCGAGCTGCAGTTGCTGCGCGTGGTGCTGCGCGCCGGCGGCGTGCTGCCAGCGCACTGGGTGGCCGGCGAGTGCACCATCCAGTGCCTCAGCGGCAGCGCCCAGCTCATCGCCGGCGAGCAACAGCTCGACCTCGAAGCCGGCGACGTGGTGCTGCTGCCCAAGCAACAGCCGCACGAGCTGCGCTCGCCGCACGAGGACAGCGCGCTGCTGGTGACGATCCGGCTGGGGACGTAGGGCACCGCGCTTCCAAAGCCCACGGCCAGCCCGGAGGCTGGCGCGATGGGAGGCCCTACTGCACCAGCGGCGTGTCCGCCACCTCGAACGCCACGTGTTCGAGCTTGGCCGCGCTGCCCAGCACGCGCAGGTACTGCCGCAGCGCCGTGATCCAGGCCTGCTGCTGCAGCGACTGCAACACCGCCACGCGCACCTGCTCGAAGGGCAGCGGCTCGCCGCCCTCGCGCTCCAGCACCTCCACCACGTGCAGCCCATGGCGGCTGTGCACCAGGCGCGGCAGCACGCCGACCTCGGGATGGCCGAAGACCTCCTTGCCGAACTCCGGCACCACGTCCTGTGCCATCGCCCAGCCCAGTTCGCCGCCCTGGGCGCCGCTGGGGCAGTTGGACAGCTCGGCCGCGGCGCGGCCGAAGGCGCCGTCGCCGGCATCGGCGCAGCGCAGCTCCAGCAGCAGCGCCTCGGCGCGCTGGCGCAGCGCGTTGAGGTCCACGCCCGGCGTGACGGCGAACAGCACGTGGCGCAGGCGTACCCGCTCCGTGGCGCCGAAACGGGCCGGATGCGCGGCGTGGTGGCGCCGCAGCGCCTCCTCGTCCGGCTCGGGCAGGCGCAGCGCCAGGGCCAGCAGCTCGTCGATGGCCTGCGAGGCCGCGGCGCTGGTGCTGCCGTCGAGCTGCGGCACGTCGTCCGCGTCCAGCCGTCCCGCGCTGATCGCGGCCTGGCGCAGCAGCTCGATGCACGCGCGCTGGCGCAGCTCCGTCTCGTCCGGGCGCCGGCCCTGCGCGTGCAGCGGCACGCCGTTGACGCGCGCCACGGGCTCGTTGGGGTCCACCGTGGGCGCGGCCATCGCCGGGAAGTCGCCGTGCTGGTGGTGATGGGCCTTCTTCTGGCCGCCGCAACCGCAGCCGCCGTGGCCGCCGTGGCCGCCTCCGCATCCGCTCATGGTTGATTCCTGTCTCAAGTCTGTTGCGTAAGCACCGGTCTCGTGCAGCTTCAGTGCGTGCCGTGCGACGGCTTCACCGTCCCGGCCGTGGCCGTGCCATGCACCTGCACCGCCGGACGCCCCACCGTGTTCTCCAGCGTGCGCCGCGGCGCCAGGTGGCCCGCGGGCAGGTTCAGCCGGCGGCTGCGCACCACCTGGTACGGGCGCAGCACGTAGGCCACCGAGGCCAGGCCGCTCCATACGTGCACCAGCCGCGTGAAGGGGAAGACCAGGAACAGCGTCATGCCCAGGACCATGTGGACCTTGAACACCCAGCCCACCTGCGCCAGCTCGGCGCCATCGACGCGGAAGGTCACCACGCGCTGCGCCCAGTCGGCCAGCACCAGCATCACGCTGCCGTCCATGTGCTGCGCGGAGAACGGGATGCTCGCCAGCCCCAACGCCAGCTGCACCCACAGCAGCCCCAGCAGCAGGATGTCGCTGGGCTTGGAGGTGGCGCGGATACGCGGGTCCGACAGCCGGCGGTTGAGCAGGATGTTCACGCCCGTGAAGGCCATCAGCCCGGCAATGCCGCCGCTGACCATGGCGATGAGCTGCTTGGCGCCGGACCCCAGGAAGGGCTCGTACAGCGCGTGCGGCGTGAGCATGCCCACCGTGTGGCCGAACATCAGGAACAGCACGCCGGCGTGGAACAGGTTGCTGCCCACGCGCAGGCTGCCGGCGCGCAGCAGCTGCGAGCTGTCGCTCTTCCACGTGTACTGGTCGCGGTCGAAGCGGATCAGGCTGCCGACGACGAAGACGGCCAGGCAGATGTAGGGATAGAGGCCGAAGAAGAAGTGGTCCAGGGCTTTCATGCTCGCGCTCCTTGGTTGGAAGCCGCGTGGGCGTTGTGCTTGCGCACGATGTGGATGGGTTGCGGCTGGCCGGGGGCGGCCTGTCCGCGGGTGCTGCAGCCGTCGAAGGCGGGCGGCTCGGCCCAGGCTTCGTCCAGGGGCTCGTCGGCCTCCACCTTCACGGCTTGCGGCTTCTCGCCGGCGAGCTCCAGCACCGCGGCGATGACGCAGGCGTAGGGGCTGCCGCGCTTGAGCAGCGCGCTGAAGATGGCGTTGAGGATGTGCGCCATCTCGCCCAGGAACTCGCGGCCCACCGCCGGCGGCTGCGTGGAGACGAACTCCAGCACCACCGGCAGGTAGTCCGGCAGTTCCTGGTCGCCGAGGTGCAGCCCCGCCCGCGCGTAGGTGTTGATCAGGTCGATCATGGCCGGGCCGCGCTCGCGCGAGTCGCCGTGCACATGCTCGAACAGGTGCAGCGAGGTGGCGCGGCCGCGGTCGAAGGTGTCGACGAACTGCGCCTCGACCTCGAACGGGTCAGCCACGCCGAGCACCTTCATGAGTTGCCTCAACTCGGCACGGCGCGCGGCGGGCAGCGCCGCCTCGTCGTCCAGCGCCCGCGCCAGCTCGGGCAGCGCCGCGCGCAGTTCGGGGCCCGGGTAGCCCAGCAGCGCCGCCAGCACGCGGGCCGTGAGCCGGTGGTTCTTCACCTTGTTGAACATCACGTGCTCCTTGCCTCTCAGACGCTGGCCTGGATGGGAATCGTGCGGCGCTTCTTGGCGCCGAACAGGCTCGTTTCGCCCGCACCATCCGAGCAGCCGTTGCCGAAGCTGAAGCCGCAGCCGCCGCGCACGTCGAAGGCGTTCTCGGCGTACTCGCGGTGCGTGGTCGGGATGACGAATCGGTCCTCGTAGTTGGCGATGGCCATGGTCTGGTACATCGCCTCGACCTCGGCCTGGTTCAGCCCCACCTGCGACAGCGCGGCCAGGTTCTCGCGCCCTTCCACGTGCTTGTCGCGCTGGTAGGCGCGCATGGCCAGCATGCGCTCCAGCGCGCGCACCACGGGCTTTTCATCGCCGGCGGTCAGCAGGTTGGCGAGGTACTGCACGGGGATGCGCATCTGCTGCACGTCCGGTATCTCGCCGTTGACGCCCAGGTGCCCGGCCTGCGCGGCCGAGGTGATGGGCGACAGCGGCGGCACGTACCAGACCATGGGCAGCGTGCGGTACTCGGGGTGCAGCGGCAGCGCCACCTTCCACTCCACCGCCATCTTGTAGACGGGGCTGCGGCGCGCGGATTCCAGCCAGGCCTCGGGGATGCCGTCGGCGCGCGCCTGCTCGATCACCAGCGGGTCGTTCGGGTCCAGGAAGATGTCGAGCTGCGCCTGGTAGAGGTCCTTGTCGCGCTCCACGCTGGCGGCGGCCTTGATGCGGTCGGCGTCATAGAGCAGCACGCCCAGGTAGCGGATGCGGCCCACGCAGGTCTCGGAGCACACGGTGGGCTGGCCGGCCTCGATGCGCGGGTAACAGAAGATGCACTTCTCCGCCTTGCCGGTCTCCCAGTTGTAGTAGATCTTCTTGTACGGGCAGCCCGAGACGCACATGCGCCAGCCGCGGCACTTGTCCTGGTCGATGAGGACGATACCGTCCTCCTCGCGCTTGTAGATCGAGCCCGAGGGGCAGGAGGCCACGCACGCCGGATTGAGGCAGTGCTCGCACAGGCGCGGCAGGTACATCATGAAGGTGTTCTCGAACTGGCCGACGATCTCCTTCTGCGCCGCCTCGAAGGTGGAGAGGTTGGCGTCCTTGCTGCGCTTGGAGAACTCGCCGCCCAGGATCTCCTCCCAGTTCGGGCCCCACTCGATCTTCTGCATGCGCTGGCCCGTGATCAGGCTGCGCGGGCGCGCGGTGGGCGCGGCCCTGCTCTCCGGCGCCGACTGCAGGTGGTCGTAGTCGAAGGTGAAGGGCTCGTAGTAGTCGTCGATCTGCGGCAGGTTAGGGTTGGCGAAGATGCGCATGAGCAGCTTCCACTTGCCGCCCTGGCGCGGCTCGATCGAGCCGTCGGCGTTGCGCGTCCAGCCGCCGTTCCACTTGTCCTGGTTCTCCCACTCCTTGGGGTAGCCGATGCCGGGCTTGGTCTCGACGTTGTTGAACCAGGCGTACTCCAGGCCCTTGCGGTTGGTCCAGACGTTCTTGCAGGTGACGGAACAGGTGTGGCAGCCGATGCACTTGTCCAGGTTCAGCACCATGCCGATCTGTGCACGTACTTTCATGTCGGTACTCCGTGTCTTCTTGCGTGCGGGTCAGGCGTGTGCGGCCGCAACCGGCTCGTCATCCAGCCAATCGACCTTGGCCATCTTGCGCACCACGACGAACTCGTCGCGGTTGGTGCCGATGGTCCCGTAGTAGTTGAAGCCGTAGCTGTACTGGGCGTAGCCGCCGATCATGTGCGTGGGCTTGACCACCACGCGCGTGACCGAGTTGTGGATGCCCCCGCGCGTGCCGGTGATCTCGGCCCCCGGCGTGTTGATGATCTTTTCCTGCGCGTGGTACATCAGCGTCATGCCCTCGTTCACGCGCTGGCTCACCACCGCGCGCGCGGCGATGGCGCCGTTGGCGTTGAACAGCTCGACCCAGTCGTTGTCCTGGATACCGGCCTTCTTCGCGTCCACCTCGCTCAGCCAGATGACGGGACCGCCGCGGTTGAGCGTCAGCATCATCAGGTTGTCGCTGTACGTGGAGTGGATGCCCCACTTCTGGTGCGGCGTGATGAAGTTGAGCGCGATTTCCTTGTGCCCGTTGGGCATGCGCTCCATCACCGGGCTCACGGCCTTGAGGTCCACCGGCGGGCGGTAGGCGACGAAGCCCTCGCCGAAGGCGCGCATCCAGTCATGGTCCTGGTAGAACTGCTGGCGCCCGGTGAGCGTGCGCCAGGGAATCAGCTCGTGCACGTTGGTGTAGCCGGCGTTGTACGAGACCTTTTCGCTTTCCAGCCCGGACCAGGTGGGCGACGAGATGATCTTGCGCGGCTGCGACTGGACGTCGCGGTAGCGGATCTTCTCGTCCTCGCGGTGCAGCGCCAGGTGCGTGTGCTCCAGCCCCGTCTGCTTGCCCAGCGCGTCCCAGGCCTTCACCGCCACGTGGCCGTTGGTCTCGGGCGCCAGCATCAGCACGACCTCGGCCGCGTCGATGTCGGACTCGATCTTCGCCATGCCCTTGGAGACGCCGCTGTCCTGCACCACGCCGTTGAGCTCGCGCAGCGCCTGCACCTCGTCCTTGGTGTCCCAGCCGATGCCCTTGCCGCCGTTGCCCACTTTCTCCATCAAGGGGCCCAGCGCCGTGAAGCGCTTGAAGGTGTTGGGATAGTCGCGCTCGACCACGGCGATGGACGGCGCCGTCTTGCCGGGGACCAGCTCGCACTCGCCCTTCTTCCAGTCCTTCACGCCGAAGGGCTGCGCCAGCTCGGCGGCGGTGTCGTGCATCAGCGGCGTGAGCACCACTTCCTTCTCGACGCCCAGGTGGCCGACGCAGACCTCGCTGAACTTCTTCGCGAAGCCCTTGTAGATCTCCCAGTCCGACTTGGCCTGCCAGGCCGGGTCCACCGCCGCGGACAGCGGGTGGATGAAGGGGTGCATGTCGGAGGTGTTGAGGTCGTTCTTCTCGTACCAGGTCGCGGTGGGCAGCACGATGTCCGAGTACAGGCAGGTGGTGCTCATGCGGAAGTCGAGCGTGACCACCAGGTCCAGCTTGCCTTCGGGCGCCTTGGCGTGCCACTTCACCTCGGTGGGCTTGGCCTCGTCCACGCCCAGGTCCTTGCCCTGCACGCCATGCGTGGTGCCCAGCAGGTGCTTCAGGAAGTACTCGTGTCCCTTGCCGGACGAACCAAGGATGTTCGACCTCCAGACGAACATGTTGCGCGGCCAGTTGTCCGGATGGTCCGGGTCCTCGCAGCTCATCTGCAGCGAGCCGTCCTTGAGGCCCTGCACCACGAAGTCCTTGGGCTCCATGCCGCGCCGGGCCGCCTCGCGCGCCAGCGTCAGCGGATTCGTGCGCAGCTGCGGCGCGGAGGGCAGCCAGCCCATGCGCTCGGCGCGCACGTTGTAGTCGATCATGCTGCCGCCGAACTTCGACTTGTCGGCCAGCGGCGAGAGGATCTCGTCGACGCCCAGGCGCTCGTAGCGCCACTGGTCGGTGTGGGCGTAGAAGAAGCTGGTGCTGTTCATCTGGCGCGGCGGGCGCAGCCAGTCCAGCGCGAAGGCCAGCGCCGTCCAGCCGGTTTGCGGGCGCAACTTCTCCTGGCCCACGTAGTGCGCCCAGCCGCCGCCGCTCTGGCCGATGCAGCCGCACAGCATGAGCATGTTGATCACGCCGCGGTAGTTCATGTCGGCGTGGTACCAGTGGTTCATGGCCGCGCCGATGATGATCATCGACTTGCCGTGCGTCTTGTCCGCGGTGTCGGCGAACTGGCGCGCCACGGTGATGGCTTGCTCGCGCGGCACGCCCGTGATGCGCTCCTGCCACGCCGGCGTGTACGGATGGTCGTCGTCGTAGCTCCTGGCCGCGACCTCGCCGGGCAGCCCGCGCGCCACGCCGTAGTTGGCCACCAGCAGGTCGAACACCGTGGCCACCAGCGTGCTGCGGACCTCGCCCTCCTTGCCCAGCCTGATGCGCTGCACGGGCACGGCGCGGCGGATCACGTCGCCGGACTGCTGGTTGGCATTGAAGTGCGGCGTCTCGATGCCGCCGAAGTACGGGAAGGCGACCATGGCGGTCTCGGCCTCCAGGCCGTCCACGGCCGCGCCTTCCAGCGCGCTGAGCTTCAGTTTCACGGCCTGGCCGTGGCGGGCCTCCTTGGCCTCCAGGTTCCACTGGCCCTGCGCCTTGCTCCAGCGGAAACCGATGGAGCCGTTGGGCAGCACCACCTTGCCGGACTCGTCGAGGGCGACGGTCTTCCACTCCGGGTTCTCGGCCTGGCCCAGGTTGCCGTTGAAATCGCTGGCGCGCAGGTAGTGCGCGGGCACGAGGGCCTTGCTGCCGTCGGCCAGCGTCTGTTCCTCCAGTTGCACCAGCAACGGCAGATCGGTGTAGCGCCGGGCGTAGTCGTCGAAGTAGCTGCTTCGCTTGTCGAAATAGAACTCCTTGAGGATGACGTGGCCCATGGCCATGGCCAGGGCGGCGTCGGTGCCCTGCTTGGGGTGCATCCACAGGTCGCACAGCTTGGCGACCTCGGAGTAGTCGGGCGTGACCGCCACGGTCTTGGCGCCCTTGTAGCGGACCTCGGTGAAGAAGTGCGCGTCGGGGGTGCGCGTCTGGGGCACGTTGGAGCCCCAGGCGATGATGAAGTTGGAGTTGTACCAATCGGCCGACTCGGGCACGTCGGTCTGCTCGCCCCAGGTCTGCGGACTGGAGGGCGGCAGGTCGCAGTACCAGTCGTAGAAGCTCATGCACACGCCGCCGATGAGCGACAGGTAGCGCGAGCCCGCGGCGTAGCTGACCATGGACATCGCCGGGATGGGCGAGAAGCCGATGATGCGGTCCGGCCCGTGCTTCTTGGCGGTGTAGACGTTGGCCGCGGCGATGATCTCGTTGACCTCGTCCCAGGTGCTGCGCACCATGCCGCCCAGGCCGCGCTGCTGCTGCCACTCGCGCCGCGCGTCGGCGTTCTCGACGATGTTGGCCCAAGCGTCCACCGGGCTCCTGGCCACCGCGCGCGCCGCGCGCCAGTGCTTCAGCAGCCGGCCGCGCACCATGGGGTACTTCACGCGGTTGGCCGAGTACAGGTACCAGCTGTAGCTCGCGCCGCGGGCGCAGCCGCGGGGCTCGTGGTTGGGCAGGTCCGGGCGGGTGCGCGGGTAGTCGGTCTGCTGCGTCTCCCAGGTGACGATGCCGCCCTTGACGTAGATCTTCCACGAGCAGGAGCCCGTGCAGTTGGTGCCGTGGGTGGAGCGCACGATCTTGTCGTGCTGCCAGCGCGCGCGGTAGGCGTCCTCCCAGGTGCGGTCTTCGCCCGTGGTGACGCCGTGGCCGGCGGAGAAGCTCTCCCTGGGCTGCGAGAAGTGGGTGAGTCGGTCGAGGAAGTGGCTCATGCTCGTTGCTCGTTGCTCGTTGAGTTCGTTACTGCGGGACTGACGTGCTCAGCAGGGCATGGGCGCGTTGCGGCGGCTGTAGAACCACCAGGTGACGGCCACGCAGGTGACGTAGAAGACGATGAAGGCGTAGAGAGCGGCGTCCACCGAGCCGGTCATGGCGATGGAGCTGCCGTAGCTCTTGGGGATGAAGAAGCCGCCGTAGGCGCCGATGGCCGAGGAGAAACCCAGCACCGCGGCGGCTTCCTTGTTGGCGTCGCGCACGGCCTGTTCCTGGGCGGCGGGGTTCTTGTCCGCGGCGCGCTGGCGCTCGGTGAGGAAGATCACGGGGATCATGCGGAAGGTCGAGCCGTTGCCGATGCCCGAGGCCGCGAACAGCACCAGGAAGGAGATCAGGAAGCCGGTGAAGCTGCCGCCCTGCCCCTCGTGCGGCAGGAACTTGATGACGGCCAGCACGCCCAGGCCCATGGCGATGAAGGTCCAGAAGGTCACGCGGGCGCCGCCGAGCTTGTCCGCGAGCCAGCCGCCCACCGGGCGCACCAGGGCGCCGAACAGCGGGCCCAGCCAGGCGTACTGCAGCGCGTTGACGCCGGGGAACTGGCTCTTGATCAGCAGCGGGAAACCCGCCGAGTAGCCGATGAAGCTGCCGAAGGTGCCGATGTAGAGCCAGCACATCAGCCAGTTGTGCTTGCGCTTGAAGATGACGGCCTGGTCGGCGAAGGAAGCCTTGGCCTCGCTCAGGTCGTTCATGCCGAACCAGGCCGCCAGGGTCGAGGCGATGATGAACGGCACCCAGATGAAGCCCGCGTTCTGCAGCCACATCGGCACTTGCTGGCCGGCCTTCTCCACCAGCTGCGCCTCGCCGCCCAGGCTGCCGAACACGCCGGCGGTGATGACCATGGGCACCACCAGCTGCACCAGCGACACGCCCAGGTTGCCCAGGCCGGCGTTGAGGCCCAGCGCGGTGCCCTTCTTCGCCTTGGGGAAGAAGAAGCTGATGTTGGCCATGGACGAGGCGAAGTTGCCGCCGCCGAAGCCGCACAGGATGGCCAGCAGCGCGAACACCTCGTAGGGCGTCTCGGGGTTCTGCACCGCGAAGCCGATGCCCGTGGCCGGCAACAGCAGGCTGGCGGTGGAGATCGCCGTCCAGCGCCGCCCCCCCACGATGGGCACCATGAAGGAATAGAAGATGCGCAGCGTGGCGCCGCACAGCGCCGGCAGCGAGGCCAGCCAGAACAGCTGATTGGTGGAGAACTTGAAGCCCACCGTGGGCAGGCTCACCACCACCACCGACCACACCATCCACACCGCGAAGGCCAGCGTGAGGGCGGGGATGGAGATCCAGAGGTTGCGCTGCGCAACCGACTGGCCGCGCTTCTGCCAGAACGCCGGATCTTCCGGTGCCCACTGGCCGATGACGTACGAGGAAGCCATGGAACGGTTCCTTTCGTGGAAAGAGGAGAAGAGGAAAAGGAGCGCCGCGCGTGAAGGGTGGATGCCGAAGGAGACGGCGGCGCGCGGCGCCCGCAAGACTCGGCGGGTGCTCAGGCGGCCTGCGGACCCAGGACGGCGCGCTGGCGCACCTCGGTGAAGTACATCCAGATCAGCGAGACCCAGACCACGCCGTAGAGCAGCATGAAGGCGCTGGAGCGCACGCCGGTGAGGTCCATGAGCGCGCCGAACAGGATCGGCAGCAGGAAGCCGCCCAGGCCGCCGGCCAGGCCCACGATGCCGCTGATGGCGCCGATGTTCCTGGGGTAGTCGTCGGCGATGTACTTGAAGACGCTGGCCTTGCCGAAGGCCCAGGCCACGCCCAGCACGGCCATCAGCGCGGTGAAGGTGTAGACGTTGAGGCCGACGTGGAAGGTGGCGGGGCCGTTGACGGTCTGGATGGTGAAGTCGGTCTGCGGGTAGGACAGCAGGAACAGGCAGATCCAGCTCACCCACATCACCCACCAGGTCACGCTATGGGCGCCGTACTTGTCGGAGAGCCAGCCGCCGATGGCGCGCAGCACGCCGCCGGGCAGCGAGAAGCAGGCCGCCAGCAGCGCCGCGACGCGGATGTCCAGGCCGTACTCGCCGACGTAGTACTGGACCATCCACAGCGCCAGGCCCACGTAGCCGCCGAAGACGATGCTGTAGTACTGGCAGTACTTGAGCACCTTGGGGTCCTTGAGCGCCTTGAGCTGGTCGGCGAAGGTGACGTTGCTGGACACCAGGTGCGACGGGTCGGAGTGGCTGAAGAGCCAGAACAGGATGACGGTGCCCAGCATCACGGCGGCGTAGACCTGCGGGACCATGGTCCAGCCGGCGGCGACGACGATGGCCGGGGCGATGAACTTGTTGACGGCCGCACCCGAGTTGCCGGCGCCGTAGACGCCCATGGCGAAGCCCTGGCGGTTCTTGGGGAACCAGCGCGCGACGTAGGGCGTGCCGACCGAGAAGGAACCGCCGGCCAGGCCGACGAACAGTCCGATGACGATGAACTGCCAGAACTGCGTGGCGTAGGCCATCAGGAAGATGGCCGGGACCGTGAGCGCCATGAGGACGGTCATGACGATGCGGCCGCCGAAGCGGTCGGTCCAGATGCCCAGCGGCACGCGCACCAGCGAACCGGTGAGCACGGGCGTGGCGGTGAGCAGCCCGAACTCGGTGGCGCTGAGGCCCAGCGTCTTCTTCAGCGGGATGCCGATGACGCCGAACATCATCCAGACCATGAAGCACACGGTGAATGCCAGCGTGCTGACCACCAGCACCGACAGCGCCTGCCGGTTGCGGGTCGCGGCGGCACGCTGCGGCGCCGCGACGGTGGCTGAGACTGGGACGGCCATTTGGAACTCCCCTCGGTGGTTCTCCGTGGCCGGAACTTTCGGGTTTTTACGGAGAGGGGAGTATTCGTCTGTTGGGCACTTATCAGAGGGCGGAAGGAGGATGGGCAAATAGCCTGAAGAACGAGAAGAACCAAATTCTCATCGTTCAAAAGAACTATGGCATGACAAACGTCATTGATATATGGCAAGACGGAAGCTTCAGCTTATTGGGAATCAAGGAACCAGACCCTGCCCTTGTCCCTCCAATGCGCAATCAAACGGCTTCTCCGCGGCACTGACAAACCCAACCGCACCGCAGCGCCAACATGCTGATGCGAGCCTCTGCACAGGCCTGAAACAAGGAAACAAAAGGCAGAACCTGGCTCGGATTTCTCCCTCTCACGCCCTGTTTCCCCGCCTCCCCTTCGCCCCAACCCTCAACCGCAAGGCCTCCCGATCCATTTTCTTCGCCGGATGCCGCAGCGCATGCCGGATCACCCAACGCAAGTCGTCGTCCGCCTCCGCCAGCCAGCGCTCGCAAATCTCGAACACCAGCGCCGGATGGTCCTTGGCAATGTCGCCCAGGTGGTTTGCCACGCTGCGACGCACGTAGAGGCTCGGGTCGTTCTTGAGTTTCTCCAGGATCGGCAGCACCGGCGCCGGATCGGACTGAAAGGCGGGAATGCGTACCGCCCAGGGCAACCGCGGCCGCGTGCCCTCGGAGCACAGGCGGCGCACATGCGGGTCCGGGTCATCGGTCCATAACAGCAGGCGCTGCAGCGTGCGCGCCGGCTCGTGGATCAAGAAGGGACGAATGGAAAACTCCGCGCTGAAGCGCCGCGTCAATTCGTACTGCGCGCGCATCGAAGCCTCGAAAGGGTCGCGCCCGCCGTTACCCTCCCGGCTCAAACCATATTGAGCCACGAAGCTCACATGCGGCAGGTAGAAAAATACCGCCAGGCCCATATCGGAAGTCTGCCCCAGCGGCGGCGTGAGTGAATCCAGCAAAATATTCACGGCAAACTCATAGTCCACCGGCAGACAGTGGCGCAGCGCCCGCGCCAAGTGCTTGCCGCGGTCCAGGATGCCCAGCGGCTCCAGCCCTTCCAGCGCCATGGCCTGAAAAGCCGCGGCATCAAAATCCGGATGAACCAGCCGCACGTTGTGAGCCAGGCATTCCACCGCCTCGGTACCGAGCAGGAATTTCAGCGGCGTTCCCTTTTCAATGGAACGCGGGGCCACGGGCAGGCGCAACTGGCCGGGTACGGTGGAGATCATGAAACTCGATATTCAGCCGAGACCATGAGATTATCTGTCACTCTTTCAGCGGCAGACCAGAATGGCAAGGGCTCCCGTCAAAAACAGCATGGTCGAATTTCTGAGGCAACTCGTCGCCATTCCCAGCCAGGCCGGCAGCGACGATCCGGCGGCCATCGTGCAGGTCGCGAGCGCCTGGCTGACCGAAAACGAGGTCCGCCATCAACGGCTCGGCTCGGCCAGGAATCCCCGTGCGCTTGTCATCAACCCGCCCACCCAGGCCAGCGACGAAGTGCTGCTGCTCAACGCCTGCCTCGACACCGCCCCCGTCGGCGACCTGGCCCAGTGGCAATACCCGCCCTTCGGTGGCGTGGAGCACGAGGGCTGGCTTCATGGACGGGGCAGCGCCGATTCCAAGGCGGCGGTGGCGATCTTTTCGGAAATTGCCAGGACCGTTGCCCTCACCGCCCGCAAGCCCGTCAATGGCCGCCTGCGCCGCACGACCCTCGTCTTCGACAACGACGAGCATTCCGGCCGCTTCGGCGGCATCAAGGCGTACACGGCGAAATTCGGGTTTCCGGCTTTCTGCGCCATTGGCTATCCCGGGCCGAGGCACGTCGTGGTGGGCTCGCGCGGCTTCTACCGAACCGTCCTCACGCTGCGCGGCGCGCTGGGGCATTCAGGCAGCGCCAGCGTGCCGGCCGAATTGGCCATGGCAAAACTCCAGCGCCTGCTGGCCGGGCTGGAAAAGGTCCAGGCGCAAGGCACCCCGGCCGATGAAAACTTTCCGCTGCGGCCCCGCGCGTCCGTGACATGGATACGCACCGGCGCCCGCGCCTACGCCCTCACGCCCGCGAAGATTGGTTGCGGTCTCGACATCCGTCTCACGCCCGGTTTCGACCGTGAGGCCGCCGGCCGGTTCCTGGCCGAGTTGCTGGCCGGCATCGCCCGTGAAACCGGCGATGCGCACCCCAGCTCGCTCGGCCCGGTGAATTGCTGGCCGGCCTACCGCACGCCCGATGAGGCCCTGCTGCCCCGGCTGCTGCAGTCCTGCGCGCGGGAGGCACTGGGCCACGCGCCCGCATTCAGCGTCTCGGGCCCCAGCAACATCGGCAATTACCTGGCGATGCACGGCACGCAGGTGGTCTCGGGTTTCGGCGTCGAATACCTGCGCATCCACGGCCCGGACGAATGTGTGAAGCTGGATTCCATCCCGGGCATCCACGCCGCCTATGCACTGGCGGCGCAGCGCTTCCTGGACGGGTACGCCTGAGAAGGCCGCGCGGCCGGGCCTGGGCTCCTCCAGGGATGCCTGCGTCGCCTGTGCCTCAGGCGTGGACCGCCGTCCTGGCCGTGCGACGCCGGCGCGACGAGAAGGCCAGCAGGCCCAGGGCCGGCAGCAGCAGCGCCAGGGTGCCCGGCTCCGGCACGGCCTGCGAGGGCGCCCCGATCGGCTCGAACGTGGAGCCGTTGCCGGGGCCACCGGGCGCGGGCGCCGGGCTGGGCGCCGATGGCGGCAGCGCCACGTCAGCCGTGGCGAACAGGTGGTTGTTGTTGATCTGGATGTTCGAGTTCCAGTCCTTCACCACCACGTTGCCGTTGATCTGGCCATTGCCACCATTGATGCTGGCCAGCGGCGCCAGGATGCTGCCGAACACCCCCACGTTATTGAGCGTGATCTCCGTGGCGTCGACGAAGTTGAACAGCACGTTGTAGGCGGCGAAGTCCTGGAGACCCACGCTCTGGAAACCAGCCGTGGCACCGCTGACGTTGAAGATCAGCGTCTGGCCCGGTTGCAGGTCCGAGAACAGGATGTGGGTGAGCCCCAGCAACTGGCTGCCGCTGACGTCGAAGACTTGCGTGCCGGACGTGCCGTCGCCGCTGAAGGTCACGCCGCGCCAAGGGTTGAAATCAGCCTTGCCGTTGGCGCTTGCGCCATTTATCGACGTGGACAGCGCCTGGAGCTGCTGCGCCGCATCGGCAAAGGAGAACGGCGCCTCGCCGCCGCGCTGCAGCGTGCCGCCAAAGCCCAGGCTCGACAGGCTGGCCGTACCGCCCACGTAGGCATTGCCGTGGTCGATGGAGCCGCTGCTGAAGCTCAGATTGCCGCCCACCACCAGCGACAGGCCCGCGTAGCCGCTTTGGTTGTGCAGGTTCACGCTGTAGTTCGACAGCGTCACGTTGCCCTGCACGGCCATGGTGCCTTGGGTGTCACTGCTGCTGGTGAAGTCGCCCAGCGCGAAGACGTTGAAGTTGCCGGCCATTCCCAGGTTCACCGGCGCCGCCTGCGACGAGGCAGGTACCGCCAGCATGCCCGCCGCCAGCGCCACGGCACATGCGGGTGCCTTGAGCCGGGCGTCGAGGGCGGTAAGGAGGCGCGACGCGATGCTCGGGAAGGTGGAGGTCATGCGGGAACAGCCAACGACTGGGGGACAACGAGGTTCGATTGTCGAAGCGGCGTCCATCCACATCGTGGCGCCTTCGTGAACGGCGTCGACTCACGGCCAAAGGCCGTGACATCCGCCACGGTCGCGGCGCCGGAACCGCGCGGCACGGCGCCGCTGCGAATTCCTGCCTTGGCGGCCGGGCACCCGTGCGCGACATAAACGGCTTCGCACCCTTCATGCCGACCACGCCCACGGACGCCCGCCATGCCTGTCTACTGCGTCTCCTACGACCTGACCCAACTGGGCCGCGACTACGCCAGCCTGCACGACGAGCTCAAACGCTCGGGCGCCTGGTGGCACCACCTGGGCACCACTTGGCTGGTGCACACCAGCGAGGCCGCGGAGCAGCTCTCCACGCGGCTGCGCCGCAGCCTCGACGACAACGACAGCCTGCTCGTCATCAAGGTCGGCCGCGACTACGCCGGCTGGCTGCCGCAGAAGGCGTGGGACTGGATCGAGAAGCAGCTCCAGTAGTGCTTTGCCGGCGCGGCTCAGCCCAGCCCGCGCTCGGCCGCGTACACCGCCGCCTGCACGCGCGAGCTCAGGTTGAGCTTGCGCAGGATGTGCTGCACGTGGATCTTCACCGTGGTCTCGGCGATGTCCAGCGCGCGGCCGATCTCCTTGTTGCTGGCGCCGCGCGCGATGTGGCGCAGGATCTCCCGCTCCCGCGGCGACAGCGTCACGATCGGGTCGGCCGGCTCCGCCGCGGCCGCCGGCGCGGGCGCGGGCGCCGCCGCGCTCAGCGACTGGAAAGCCGCCACCAGCTTGGCCGTCATCTCGGGGCTCACCACCGACTCCCCGCGCATGCAGCGCACGATGGAGGCCGCCAGCGCCTCGCTGTCGATGGTCTTGAGCAGGTAGCCCTGCGCGCCGTTGCGCAGCGCCGCCGCCAGGTCGCGCTCGTCCTCGCTCACGGTGAGCATGAGCACGCGCGCCTTCGGCGCGGCCTCCTTCAGGCCCCGCAGCGCGTCCACGCCGCTGACGCCGGGCAGGTGGTTGTCCAGCAGCACCAGGTCCGGCTGCAGCGCCTGCGCATGGCGCTGCGCCTCGCCCGCATCGCCCGCCTCGGCCACCACCGAGAAGCGCGCGTCGGCACCCAGCAGCGCGATCAGGCCGCGCCTGAACAGCGTATGGTCATCCACCACCAGCAAACGGATCGGCGCGTCCGCACCGGGATGGGGTTGGTTTGTACTCATCACGCGATCATGCCGCCGTCGAGGCGGCTGCCGTGGCCGAAGGCGGCAGCGTCAGCGTCACGCAGCTGCCCGCGCCGGGCACGGCGTCCACGCACACCTGCGCGCCGATGCGCGCCGCGCGCTCGCGCATGATGCGCAGCCCCACGTGCGTCTCGGCGCGCTCGGCCTCGGGCTCGAAGCCCTGGCCGTCGTCGCGCACCTCGAAGCGCCAGCCCGCGCTGTCGGCCGCCACCTCCACCCACACCTGCGAAGCGTGCGCATGCTTGCGCACGTTGGACAGCGCCTCCTGCACCACGTGCAGCACCTGCACCTGCACGTCCGGGTCCAGCGGCAGCCCGTGGCCGTCGATCTCCAGGTGCGTCTTCAGCCCCGTCTGGTGCTCGAACTTCTGCAGCGTGGTGCGCAGCGCGGGCTCGATGTGCTCGGCATTGGTCCGGGTGCGGAAGTGCACCAGCAGCTCGCGCACGTCGCCCATGCACTCGTTCACGCCCGTGTCGAGCTCGCCCAGCGTGCGCTCCACGCCCGCCTCGTCGCCGCGGCCGCGCGCCGCGCGCAGCAGCTGCACCTGGATCTTCAGGAAGGCCAGCGACTGCGCGATGGAGTCGTGCAGCTCGCGCGCGATGAAGCTGCGCTCCTCGGCCACCGCCGTCTCGCGCTCCAGCGCCGCGGCACGCAGGCCCTCCATGGCGCCGGCCAGGTGGCTGGCCAGCGCATCGAGCAGGCTGCGCTCCTCCGCGCCCAGCGCGACCTCGGCCCGGAAGAACAGGTCCACCTCGCCCAGCAGCCGCTGTTGCAGCCGCACCGGCACGCTCACCAGGGTCCTGAACCCTTCGCGCGCGCAGTGGCCCAGGGTGCGGTCGGCCGTGACGATGGGGATGACGCGCGTGCGCGCATCCATCGCCGACTGCCCGCACAGGCACTCGCCCGTGGCCACGCAGTGCTCGCCCTCGCTCAGCGCCTTGGGCAGCCCCGCGCCGGCCAGCAGCAGGTAGCGCTGGTTGGCCTCGTCGGACCAGCGGATGGCCACCGCATCGGCGTGCGCCAGGCGCCGCACCTTGGTGGCGAAGCCCTGCGCCATGCCGTCGAGCGTGTCGGCCCGCGCCAGCAGCGCGCTGACCTCGTACAGCGCCGCCAGCCGCCCGCGCTCCAGCTCCAGCGAGGCGGTCTTCTCGCGCACCTTGTCCTCCAGCGAGCGGTAGAGCGACTGCAGCGTCTGCGCCATGCGGTTGAAGCCCGCGGCCAGGCGGCCGAACTCGTCCATGCGCTGCACCTCCACGCGCGCGGCGAAGTCGGCCTGCTCCATGCGCTGCAGGCCGCGCTGCAGCCGCGCCAGCGGCTCCAGCACGAACAGGTAGCCGGTGTAGAGCAGCACCACCGCCGCGGCCAGCGCCAGGCCCAGCATGGCCAGCTGGTACAGGTGCAGGATGCTGGTGAAGCGCGCGAGCTGCAGCTCGATGGCGGCCACGAACAGGTCCACCGAGCGCACGAAGCTCTCGGCATCGGCGCGCACCGCCGCGGCTTCGGGCTGCGGCCCCTGCGCCCAGCGCGCATGCAGCCCCCGCCACTGCTGCACCACGTCGTGGAAGGCGGCCTTGGCCGCGTCGTTCCAGGGCACCAGCAGCGGACGCGACGGATCGCCCTGGGCCAGCAGGTCCAGGCTGTCCTGGAAGCGGTCGAACTGGGCCTGCACCTGCGCCGGCGGCACGTCGTGCAGCGAGGCCGCGAGGCGCCAGGTCTGCATGCGCATGCGCCCGGCCTCGTTGACGGCGGCGGCACCGCCTTCGAGCTGCCAGCTCACCCACAGCGTCAGCCCGATGGAGCCCAGGGCCAGCACCAGTACCGCGCTGCCGATGAACAGCAGCCTGCGCGCGAGGGTCCAGGGTGTTTTCATGCGCGCACTCTAGGCGCGGCGGCATAACGACGCCTGCTTTTTCGTCAAGAGACCCCGCATCCCGCGAACACGCGATGCGCACCCCCCGCTCCCGGGATACCGCCCAGGGAACTCGCGCCTACGGTAGCCGCCCCGGCCCGTGCCGCGGCCGCTGCGCGAGCCGGAGCCGAGCGAAAGGATCGACCCATGAAGCACACGACCTTTTCCCTGTCCTGTACGGCGCTGCTGTGCGCCCTGGCCGCCGGCACGGCGCCGGCGCTGGCCGCCGAGGCCAGGGGCGCGCCGGCCAACGACCGCGTCGCCCAGGGCTTTCGCGTCGTGCCCAAGGGGGTGCACCTGAACATGGCCGGCCGCGACCGCAACCTCGTGGGGCTGGGCAGCTACCTCGTCAACGCCGCGGGCGCCTGCGTGGACTGCCACACCCACCCGACCTACCTGCCCGGCGGCGACCCCTTCCAGGGCCAGGACGAGCAGGTCAACTTCCAGCAATACCTCACCGGCGGGCGCCAGTTCGGGCCCGTCATCGTCTCGGCCAACCTGCGCCCGGACGGGCGCGGCCGGCCCGCGGGGCTGACGCTGTGGCAGTTCATCAAGACCATGCGCACCGGCCACAACCCCAACGACCCGCCGGGCCAGCTCCTGCAGGTCATGCCCTGGCCGGTGTACGGCAAGCTGGTCGAGCAGGACTTGCGCGCCATCTACGAGTTCCTGCGCGCCCTGCCCTCGGCGCCGGACAACCCCAACCCGGGGCCGTGAGGCGCACGGCCCCACGGGACTAAAAAAGCGCGGCCGGGCCGCGCTTTTTTCATGGGTGATATCAGTCGGCCGCGTAGATGTCGCGGTCCTTGGTCTCGCGGATGAAGAGCATGCCGATCACGAAGGTCGCGCCCGCAACCACAATGGGGTACCACAGGCCGTTGTAGATGTTGCCCGTCTGCGCCACGATGGCGAAGGCCGTGGTGGGCAGCATCCCGCCGAACCAGCCGTTGCCGATGTGGTAGGGCAGGCTCATCGAGGTGTAGCGGATGCGCGTGGGGAACAGCTCCACCAGCGCCGCCGCGATGGGGCCGTAGACCATGGTGACGTAGATCACCAGCAGCGTCAGGATCCCCACCACCAGCGGCTTGTTGATGCGCTCGGGGTCGGCCTTGGCCGGGTAGCCCGCGGCCCGCACGGCCTGCGTGAGTTCCTTCTTGAAGGCGTCCACGCGCGCCCGGCTGGGGGCGTCGAAGACATGGCCGCCGGGGGCCGGCGTGGCGTTGGGTGCGGCGAGGAGCCTGTCGCCGATCCTCACCGTCGCGGCGGTGCCGGGGGGGCCCTCCTCCACCGTGTAGTTCACGGCGCCTTGCGCCAGCGTGCGCTTGGCCAGGTCGCAGTCGCTGCGGAAGTCCACCTCGCGCGCGATGGGGCTGCCCTGGAAGCTGCAGCGCGCCGGGTCCACCGTGACGGTGATGGGCACGGCGTTCTGCGCCTGCGCCAGCGCCGGGTTGGCGGCCACGGTGAGGGCCTTGAACAGCGGGAAGTAGGTCAGCGCCGCCACCAGGCAGCCGGCCAGGATGATGGGCTTGCGCCCAATGCGGTCCGACAGCCAGCCGAAGACGACGAAGAAGGGCGTGCCCAGCAGCAGCGACAGCGCGATCAGGATGTTGGCCGTCTGCGCGTCCACCTTGAGCGCCTGCGTGAGGAAGAACAGCGCGTAGAACTGGCCCGTGTACCACACCACCGCCTGGCCCGCCGTGAGGCCCACCAGCGCCAGGATCACGATCTTGAGGTTCTTCCAGCGGCCGAAGCTCTCCGACAGCGGCGCCTTGGAGCTGCGGCCCTCCTCCTTGATCTTCCTGAACGCGGGCGACTCGTTCAGCGACAGGCGGATCCACACGCTCACGGCCAGCAGCACGATCGACAGCAGGAAGGGAATGCGCCAGCCCCAGTCGGCGAACACCTCCTCGCCCATGGCCGTGCGCGTGCCCAGGATCACCACCAGGCTCAGGAACAGCCCCAGCGTGGCGGTGGTCTGGATCCAGGACGTGTAGGCGCCGCGCTTGCCGTGCGGCGCGTGCTCGGCCACGTAGGTGGCCGCGCCGCCGTACTCCCCGCCCAGCGCCAGGCCCTGCAGCATCCGCAGCGCGATGAGCATCACGGGTGCCGCCACGCCCACGCTGGCGTAACTGGGCAGCACGCCCACGATGAAGGTGGACAGGCCCATGAGCAGGATCGTCACCAGGAAGGTGTACTTGCGCCCGATCATGTCCCCGAGCCGCCCGAACACCAGCGCGCCGAAGGGCCGCACGATGAAGCCCGCGGCAAAGGCCAGCAGCGCGAAGATGAAAGCTGCGCCCGCATCCAGTCCGGAGAAGAACTGCTTGGCGATGATGGGCGCCAGCGCACCGTAGAGGTAGAAGTCGTACCACTCGAAGACGGTGCCCACGCTGGAGGCGAAGATGACTTTGCGCTCCTCGCGGGTCATGGGCGCCCTCGAGCGCGAAGGCTTGTACGCGCGGGCGGTACTGGCCATGGGGGCGGGTCTCCTGTGTTCCAAGGCCTCTGGCGGGCTGTCTGAGGGCCATCGTGGTGGAGCCGTCTGACGGCGGGCTTACTGACCAGGCGGCCCGGCCAGCCGGCGGGCCTCCCAGGATTTACCCGAGGAGCCCGGCGTTTTTTCGCAATGCGGAAAAAACAGGGCCTCTTCAGCCTCCCACGTAAGCAATCGTTCAGCTTGCCGTCAGGAAAGGGCCCAACCCTGGGCGGCGGTGGACGCGTTGGACGGCGGCACAGGCTGCCTTCGCGCCACCACACAAAAAGCCTGTTCCATAACTGCATGAGGAGACAACGAAGTGCAACATGATTCAGCGGGCTACTGGAAGGCGACGCTCAGCCTTCTGTTCAAGGTATTGGTGATCTGGTTCCTGGTGTCCTTCGGCGCCGGCATCCTGTTCGCGGACCTGCTCAACGGCATCCATCTCGGCGGCTACCCGCTGGGATTCTGGTTCGCCCAGCAGGGCTCGATCTACGTGTTCATCGCCCTGATCTTCTGGTACGCCAAGAAGATGGGCGACCTGGACCGCGAGTTCGACGTGCACGAGGACTGAAGCGCCATGGAACTCCAGACCACCATCTACCTCGTCGTCGGCCTGAGCTTCGCGCTGTACATCGGCATCGCGATCTGGGCGCGCGCGGGCTCCACCAGCGAGTTCTACGCCGCCGGCGGCAGCGTGCATCCGGTGACCAACGGCATGGCCACCGCGGCCGACTGGATGAGCGCCGCATCGTTCATCTCCATGGCCGGCCTGATCTCCAGCATGGGCTACGGCGGAGCCCTGTTCCTCATGGGCTGGACCGGCGGCTACGTGCTGCTGGCGATGCTGCTGGCGCCGTACCTGCGCAAGTTCGGCAAGTTCACCGTGCCGCAGTTCATCGGCGACCGCTTCTACTCCAAGAGCGCCAGCACGGTGGCCGTGCTCTGCCTGCTCACCGCCTCGATCACGTACATCATCGGCCAGATGACGGGCGTGGGCGTGGCCTTCTCGCGCTTCCTGGGCGTGTCCAGCGATACCGGCATCTACGTCGGCATGGCCATCGTCTTCGCCTACGCGGTGTTCGGCGGCATGAAGGGCATCACCTACACCCAGGTGGCGCAGTACATCGTGCTGATCCTGGCCTACACGATCCCGGCGATCTTCATCTCGCTGCAGCTCACGGGCAATCCGCTGCCGCAGCTGGGCCTGGGCGGCACCTACAGCGGCTCGGACGTGTCGCTGCTGCAGAAGCTCGACCAGGTGGTCACGGACCTGGGCTTCGGCCAGTACACCACCACCACCGCCGGCAGCACGCTCAACATGTTCATGTACACGCTGTCGCTGATGATCGGCACGGCCGGGCTGCCGCACGTGATCATGCGCTTCTTCACCGTGCCCAGGGTCAAGGACGCGCGCTCCTCGGCGGGCTGGGCGCTGGTGTTCATCGCCCTCCTCTACACCACCGCGCCGGCCGTGGCCGCCATGGCCAAGCTCAACCTGCACGGCACGGTCAACACCGCCGTGACCAGCGGCGGCGACCTCTACGCCCCCGAGGCCAGCCTGCGCTACGAGGAGCGCCCGGACTGGATGAAGCGCTGGGAGCAGACCGGGCTGCTGAAGTTCGAGGACAAGAACGGCGACGGCCGCATCCAGTACTACAACGACAAGACCGCCAACGCCGATGCCAAGGCCAAGGCCTCGGCCGCGGGCTGGAACGGCAACGAGCTCACCGTCAACCCCGACATCATCGTGCTGGCCAATCCGGAGATCGCGCTGCTGCCCAACTGGGTGATCGCGCTGGTGGCCGCCGGCGGCCTGGCCGCGGCGCTGTCCACCGCCGCGGGACTGCTCATGGCCATCTCCGCGGCCGTCTCGCACGACCTGGTCAAGGGCGTGTTCGCGCCGGGCATCAGCGAGAAGGGCGAGCTGCTCACGGGCAAGATCGCCATGGCCGTGGCCATCGTGATCTCCGGCTGGCTGGGCCTGAACCCGCCGGGCTTCGCCGCGGGCACGGTGGCGCTGGCCTTCGGCATCGCGGCGAGCTCGCTGTTCCCGGCGATCATGATGGGCATCTTCAGCACGAAGATGAACAAGGAAGGCGCCATCGTGGGCATGCTCGCGGGCCTGTTCGTGACGCTGTTCTACGTGTTCGCGCACAAGGGCCTCTTCTTCGTCAAGGGCACCGAGTACGTGGACCTCATCGGCGGGCCCAACAGCTTCTTCGGCATCACGCCGGAGGCCTTCGGCGCGGTGGGCGCGCTGGTGAACTTCGTGGTGGCCTTTGCCGTTGACAAGGTAACCAAGGAGCCGCCGGTGCACATCCAGGCCATGGTCGAGGCCGTGCGCATCCCGCGCGGCGCCAAGGCGATCGACGGCGCTCACTGAGCGCCGCCACGGTCACCGTCCACGGCTGGCGGCGCACGCCGCCAGTCCGGGGCCCAGCCGGCGTGGCCTGCGGGGCCCCTTTTTGTTTCGGAGTCGTTCCATGGCCCTCGATGTCGGCGTCGTCCTGACGTGGATCCTGTTTCTCGCGCTGTTCCCGATGGCCTTCTTCTGGCTGCGGCGGGCCTGGCGCATCCTGGTGCGGCGCGACTTCTCGGAGGTCGCGCTCAAGCACGGCGAGCCTCCGCCCGAGGCCTGGCGCTGGGCGCCCTACGAGATGGCGGTCAACGCCGTGGCCGGCACGGTGGTGGTGTGCGTGATCGTGGCCGTGGTGGCCGCCGGGCTGCGCTACGAGAGCTGGACCGCCATCGCCGGCACCACGGTCTGGTGCAAGTTCTTCTTCAGCTTCGCGCTGGGCCGGCACGCGCACGCCGCGGCAGCGCGCCGGCGCGCCTGAGCCGCGGCAGCCCGAGGCCATGCGCACGAGGTTGCTGCAGCAACGTTTGCTGGGCCTGTTCGCGCTGGCGCTGCTGCTGCTGAACTTCCCGCTGCTGGCGCTGTGGGACCGCGACGTCCTGGTGCTGGGCCTGCCGCTGTTCCCCGCGGCGCTGTTCCTGCTGTGGGCGCTGCTGATCGCGCTGCTGGCGTGGCTGATGGAGCGCACGGACTGATGCGGGGGCTGCGCCCATGCTGACGCCCGCGCTCGTGCTGGGCGCCTCCTCGGCCTACCTGCTGCTGCTGTTCGCGGTGGCCTGGTGGGGCGACCGGCGCGCGCAGCAGGGCCGCTCGGTGGTGGACAACGCCTGGGTGTACGCGCTGTCGATGGCGGTGTACTGCACCGCCTGGACCTACTTCGGCAGCGTCGGCCGCGCGGCCTCGGGCGGCGTGTGGTTCCTGCCCATCTACCTCGGCCCGACGCTGGCGATGCTGCTGGCCTGGCTGGTGCTGCGGCGCATGATCCGCACCGCGCGCACCCACCGCATCACCTCCATCGCCGACTTCGTGGCCAGCCGCTACGGCAAGAGCCCTCTGCTGGCCGGGCTGGTCACGCTGATCAGCGTGGTGGGCATCGTTCCCTACATCGCGCTGCAGCTCAAGGCCATCGCCAGCGGCTACGCGGTGCTGACCATGCCCGCGGGCGCGCCCGCGGCCGGGGCCAGCCCCTGGTGGCGCGACGGCATGCTGGCCGTGGCGCTGGCGCTGGCGTGCTTCACGATGGTGTTCGGCACGCGGCGCCTGGACAGCACCGAGCGCCACGAGGGCATGGTGGCGGCCATCGCGTTCGAGTCGGTGGTCAAGCTCGCGGCCTTCGTGGCCGTGGGCGTCTTCGTCACCTGGGGCCTGTTCGACGGGCCCGGCGCGCTGTTCGCGCGCGCGCTGGCGCAGCCCGATCTGCAGGCCCTGCTGGCGCTGTCGCAGCCCGAGCGCCCCTTCGCCTACGGGCAGTGGTTCGCGCTGACGATGCTGTCGATGCTGTCGGTGCTGCTGCTGCCGCGCCAGTTCCAGGTGATGGTGGTGGAGAACATGCGCGAGCAGCACCTGCGCCGCGCGGCCTGGCTGTTCCCGGCCTACCTGCTGGCGATCAACCTGTTCGTGCTGCCGATCGCGCTGGGCGGGCTGATGGTGCTGGGCCGCGGCGCCGATGCCGACACCTTCGTGCTGTCGCTGCCGCTGGCCGTGGGACAGCCGGGCCTGGCGCTGGCGGCCTTCGTCGGCGGGCTGTCGGCGGCCACCGGCATGGTCATCGTCGAGGCCATCGCGGTGTCCACCATGGTGAGCAACGACCTGGTGATGCCGCTGCTGCTGCGGCTGCCGGGCCTGGCGCGCCGCGCCGACCTCACCGGGGTGCTGCTGGCGATCCGGCGCGCCGCCATCGTGCTCGTGCTGCTGCTGGGCTACCTGTATTTCCACCTCGCCGGCGAAGCCTATGCGCTGGTGAGCATCGGGCTCATCAGCTTCGCGGCGGTGGCGCAGTTCGCGCCGGCGCTGCTGGGGGGCATGTACTGGAAGGGCGGCACGCGCGAAGGCGCCCTGGCCGGGCTGCTGGCGGGCTTCGCGCTGTGGGCCTACACGCTGATGCTGCCCTCCATCGCCAAGTCGGGCTGGTGGGACAGCAGCTTCATCGAGCACGGCCCCTGGGGCGTGGCGCTGCTGCGCCCCGAGCAGCTGCTGGGCCTCACGGGCCTGGACAACCTGACGCACTCGCTGTTCTGGAGCCTGCTGGCCAACGCCGGGCTGTTCGTGGGGCTGTCGCTGCTGCGCACGCCCTCGCCGCGCGAAACCAGCCAGGCGCTGCTGTTCGTGGACGTGCTCGACCGCACGCAGGCCGCGCAGCCGGTGTTCTGGCGCGGCCGCGCGCAGGTGGCGGACCTGCAGGCGCTGGCCGCGCGCTTCCTGGGCGCGGCACAGGCGCAGCGCCTGTTCGAGGACTACGCCCGGCGCAGCGGCGCCGCCGGCATCGGGCACATCGAGCCCGACGCGCGGCTGGTGCATTTCGTCGAGACCGAGCTGGCCGGCGCCATCGGCAGCGCCTCCGCGCGCGTGATGGTCGCCTCGGTGGTCGAGGAGGAGGCGCTGGACATGGACGACGTGCTGCGCATCCTCGACGAGGCCTCGCAGCTGCGCGCCTATTCGCACGCCCTGGAGCAGGCCAGCGCCGAGCTGCGCGCGGCCAACGAGCGGCTCGAAAGCCTGGACCGGCTCAAGGACGACTTCATGTCCTCGGTGACGCACGAGCTGCGCACGCCGCTGACCTCCATCCGCGCGCTGGCGGAGCTGATGCTGGCCGAGCCGCAGATGCCCCAGGCGCAGCGCCAGCAGTTCCTGGGCATCGTGGTGGCGGAGTCGGAGCGGCTCAGTCGCCTGGTCAACCAGGTACTGGACATGGCCAAGATCGAGTCCGGCCAGGCGCAGTGGCACGACGCCGACGTGGACCTCTCGGCGCTGCTGCGCCAGGCCGCGCAGACCGTGGGCGAACTCGTGCACGAGCGCGGCGCCGAGCTGGTGCTGGAGCTGCCCGAGACGCCGCCGCCGCCGCTGCGCGCCGACCGCGACCGCCTGATGCAGGTGCTGCTCAACCTGCTGAGCAACGCCGCCAAGTTCGTGCCCGCGGGCCGCGGGCGCATCGTGCTGCGACTGCGCACCGACGCGCACGGCGCCACCGTGGAGGTGCAGGACAACGGGCCGGGCGTGCCCGAGCATCAGCGCGAGCTGGTGTTCGAGAAGTTCCGCCAGGGCGGCGACGCGGCGCGCCGCCCGCAGGGCACGGGCCTGGGCCTGCCCATCAGCCGCCAGATCGTCCAGCATTTCGGCGGGCGGCTGGAGTTGCGCCCTGACTGCGGTCAAGGGGCCTGCTTCGCCTTCACACTACCGTGGACGCCCCCCTCAGAACAGACGGCGCCCGGAGCAGCCGCGGGAGACAAGCCATGACGACCAAGATCCTCGTCGCCGACGACGAGCCCAACATCCTCATCTCGCTGGAATACCTCATGAAGCGCGAGGGCTACGAGGTGCATGTCGCGCGCGACGGCTTGCAGGCGCTGGAGATGCTGCGCCGCGAGCGCCCGGCGCTGGTGCTGCTGGACGTGATGATGCCGGGCAAGAGCGGCTTCGAGGTCTGCCAGGAGCTGCGCGGCGACGAGGCGCTGCGCGGCACGCGGGTGCTCATGCTCACGGCCAAGGGCCGCGACACCGACGTCGCCAAGGGCATGGCCATGGGCGCCGACGCCTACGTGACCAAGCCCTTTTCCACCAGCGAGCTGGTGGAGCGGGTGCGCGCGCTGCTGCAGGCTCCGGCGCGCCAGGCATGAGGCGCGACCGCCGGCTGCTGGCGGCCATGGCCGCCGCC
>Ga0065721_10005048_pt1 | contig 33450 bp, 36 predicted proteins | sample Mesricmetagenome_FD_59108 | JGI IMG/M metagenome (GOLD analysis project Ga0065721, IMG submission 59108) | Mesophilic microbial community from rice straw/compost enrichment Sample: eDNA_1 v2 (version 2) | ecosystem: Engineered > Solid waste > Grass > Composting > Bioreactor | place: USA: Davis... | reverse complement strand
CTCATCGGGATCCTGCTCTTCTGGTACGTCATGTCGGTGCAGATGAATGCGCCCTGGCAGATCCGGCTCAATGAACGTGCCGGGCTGGTCGACGTGCCCTTCACCGAATTCGTGGCGCAGACCTGGGCGCAGGACAAGCCGGTGCTGCCCCCGCCCCATCAGGTGCTGGGGGAAATCTGGAATGCCACGGTGGCCACCGACATCACCTCCAAGCGCTCGCTGGCCTATCACGGCTGGATCACGCTTTCAGCAACGCTTCTGGGCTTTGCCTTCGGCACGGCGCTGGGCGTCTTGCTGGCGGTCGCCATTATCCACAATGACGCTTCCGACCGCTCGCTCATGCCCTGGATCATTGCCAGCCAGACCATCCCCATTGTGGCGGTCGCGCCCATGCTGGTGGTGGGGCTCAATGCGGTGGGCCTGACCGGGCTCGTGCCCAAGGCCATCATCTCGATGTATCTCTCGTTCTTCCCGGTCGTGGTGGGCATGGTCAAAGGCCTGCGCTCGCCCGAAAATATCCAGCTCGACCTGATGCGCACCTATGATGCCACCCCCTGGCAGGTATTCTGGAAGCTGCGCTGGCCTGCGGCCATGCCGTTCCTCTTCGCCTCGATGAAGGTGGGCATCGCCATTTCGCTGATCGGCGCGGTGGTGGCCGAGCTCTCCAATACGGCCGGCGGCGGCCTGGGCGTGCGCCTCCTGACCGGCTCGGTCAATGGTCAGACCATTCAGATCTGGGCGGCCCTGTTCATCGCCGCCGGCATCGCAGCCGCGCTGGTGGCGCTGGTCGGCTGGGCGGAAACTCAGGTCAACCGGCGCATGGGGGTGAGGGCAATGGGGGCGAGGGCATGAGCCGGGACCTTTCGAGCCTGCAGCTCTATCTGGCGCTGGTCGGCGGCGGGGCGGGCCTGTTGGGGCTGGTCTTCAGCATCCCCACCCTGGGCGCAGCGCCGCTGATGAGCCTGTTCTTTGCGCTGGCCGCACTGTCGCTGGCGCGCATGGGTTCGGCCTGGAACGTCTTCCTCGATGGCCTTCTGGCCATATTCGGCGCGGTGGCTCTGATCGCCTCGCTGCCGGACGCCGGACCCATGCCGCTTCATCACTGGCTGGGCCTTGTATCGGCCTGGGCCTTTGCCTGGCTGTTCGTGGAACGGCTGACAACGGCCATCAGGCGCGGCGTGCTGCCCGAAACCGGTACGGGGGTGGTGATCCCGGTCATGTTCGGGCTTGCCCTCCTGGTCATTTGGGAAGTGGTGACGCGCGGCGCGCAGGTTTCGCCCGTCCTTTTGCCGGCGCCATCGGCCATTGCCACGCGCTTTGCGGCCTCGACCGGCATGCTCTGGGCCGATTTCGTCCAGACTTTCATCAAGTCCGTGCTGCCCGGCTATGCCATCGGGTGCCTCGCCGGGCTGATCGTGGCCGTGCTTGTCGACCGCTCACCCTTCCTCAAGGCCGGGGTCATGCCCATCGGCAATTTCATGTCGGCCCTGCCCATTATCGGCATCGCGCCGATCATGGTCATGTGGTTCGGTTTTGACTGGCAATCCAAGGCCGCGGTCGTGGTGGCGATGACGTTCTTTCCCATGCTGGTCAACACCGTGGCCGGGCTCAACGCCGCCTCGGCCATGGAGCGCGACCTGATGACCACCTATGCCGCCAGTTACTGGCAAACCCTTATGAAGCTCAGGCTCCCCGCTGCGGGCCCCTTCATATTCAACGCCCTCAAGATCAACTCGACTCTGGCCTTGATCGGCGCAATCGTAGCGGAATTCTTCGGGACGCCTGTAGTAGGAATGGGCTTCCGGATATCGACCGGGGTGGGGCGTCTGGCCATCGACCTGGTCTGGGCGGAGATCGCCGTTGCGGCGGTCGCGGGGTCCGCCTTCTACGGGGTGATCGCCCTTGTCGAGAGGGGCGTCACTTTCTGGCATCCGTCTGTCCGTGGTGGACGGGCGTAAAGGGAAAAGGGAACGAGAACATGAACAAGATGATTGGTGGACTTCTGGCCGGCGCCCTGGCGCTCTCGGCCAGCACCGCCTTCGCACAGGACGCGCTGACGCTGCAGCTCAAATGGGTGACGCAGGCCCAGTTCGCCGGCTATCTGGTCGCCGAGTCCAAGGGCTTCTACGACGAGGAGAACCTCGACGTGACCATCCTGCCCGGCGGCCCGAACATCGCCCCCGAACAGGTGATTGCCGGCGGCGGCGCCGACATCATCGTCACCTGGATGGCCGCTGGCATGGCCGCGCGTGAATCGGGCGTGCCGCTGGTCAATATCGCGCAGCCTTTCAAGCGATCGGGCCTGATGATGATCTGCCCCACCGAGACCGGCATCACCAGCGAAGCCGATTTCCCCGGCCACACGCTGGGCGTCTGGTTCTTCGGCAATGAATATCCGTTCTTTGCCTGGATGAACAAGCTGGGCCTGCCCACCGACGGGTCGGAAGGCGGCGTCACGGTGCTGCAGCAGAGCTTTGACATCCAGCCCATGATCCAGGGCCAGGCGGACTGCATCTCGGTCATGACCTATAACGAATACGGTCAGGCGCTCGATGCCGGCTATGGCCCGGAAAACCTGACCATCTTCAACTATACCGAGATGGGCAATGACCTGCTTGAGGACGGTCTCTATGTCATGGAGGACACGCTCGACGATCCGGCCAAGGTTGACGCCTATACCCGCTTCGTGCGCGCCTCGATGAAGGGCTGGCAGTACGCGCTGGAGAACCCTGACGAGGCGGCCCAGATCGTGGTCGACATGGACGACACCGGCGCCGCCGAACTGGCCCACCAGCGCTATATGGTCGAGGAAGTCTCGAAGCTCGTCGATCCCAGCGATCCGGCGCTCGACATGGCCACCTATGACCGCACCGTGCAGGCCCTGCTCGACCAGTCGATCATCAAGGCGACGCCGGAAGGCGCCTATACGACCGTGGTGACCGACGCGCTGAAGTAAACGCCGCGCATGGAATGCACTGTGGCGGGCGGGAAGCAATTCCCGCCCGTTCTGCGTGAAAGGCCGAAATCTCCGATAGTTAGACCGGCCTCGGCTGCCCTATTCGGAACAAAATCTCCCCTCGCGCCGTTGCTGGACCACTTGCGTCACCAAAAGAGGGTCTCAGCATGAACTCCATCATCTATCTTGTCGGCCTCGTCGTCATTGTCATGGCCATCCTGTCCTTTATCGGCCTCGCGTAAGCGCCAGGGGGAGGATAGTCATGAGCGATATTCCTGCCGGCATTGCCGTGGTCGAAACGACCTCCGCCGCCGCTTCCACAAACGAAGGCAGCTATGTCGACTGGCCGGCGATCATTGCCGGCATCGTCTTTGCTTCGGCCTTGTCGCTGCTGTTCATCAGCTTCGGCTCAGCCGTCGGGCTGAACTTCGTGGACTTCAATTCGCGCGAGGGCGCGGCTCCCTGGCTGATCGGTATTGGCGCGGCGAGCTGGTTCCTGTGGGTCCAGATCTCGAGCTTCATGGCCGGTGGCTACCTGACCGGGCGTCTGCGCCGCCGCCACTTTGATGCCACCGAAGATGAAAGCGACATGCGTGACGGCGCCCATGGCCTGCTGGTCTGGGGCGGCGCCATGATCCTGGGTGCAGCCCTTGCCGTGGGCGGCATTGGTGCTGCGGCCAATATGGCCGGCAATGCCATCGCCACAGCCGCCGCTGCATCGGACGCCGATGGGGAAGGCGTGGTCGATCCCAACGCCTATTTCGTCGACACCCTGTTCCGCAGCGAAACGCCCGCCGCGGGCGACACCACGCTGGTGCGCGATGAAGCCAGCCGCATCTTTGCCCAGGCCGCCCTGGGTGACGGCACGGTGGCGGCCGAAGACCGCACCTATCTTGCCAATGTCGTGGCGGCCAATACCGGCCTCAGCCCCGAAGAGGCCCAGGCCCGCGTCGATCAGGTCAGCGCCAATGTCGAGGCTGCCCGCCAGGAGGCCATCGAAGCGGCCCGCGTGGCGCGCAACACCGCGATCATCGCCGCCTTCCTCATTGCAGCCTCGTCGCTGGTTTCGGCCATCGGTGCGTACTGGGCGGCCCAGAAGGGCGGCAACCACCGCGACAACAATACCGTCTTTGCCGACGTCTTCCGTCGCTTCTGAGCGAGCGAAAGGAGACAGAACATGTTCAAAGGTCTTGCCCTCTGGCTGCTCGGCGTGCCGATCTGGCTGATCATCATCATCTTCCTGGTCACCTGACCGGGCCGAGAAAGCGGGGCGACAGCCCCGCTTTTTTATGCGCGCAATGGCCCCTCGTCCGACGCTGCGCATAACTTCTCTCCAACGGGAGAACTACTTCCGCAATCCCCGGATTATCGCCTCCATCGCTGAGCGATAGGCGTCGAGCTCGGTCTTTGGCGCCAGCGCCGCGCGGTCAAAGAGCGCACCGAGCAGCCGGGCGGTGGCCTCGACCGGGACTGCGCGCAGCACACCGGCATCGACGGCGCATTGCACGCCCTCGACAAGGGTGCGCTGACCATAGCGCTGGTCGATCGCATCAAGCGCCTCCCGGGAGATTACGGCGGGAGCATCAATCAACATGATGCGCCGGCGGCCCTCATCCTGCATGGCCGAAAGGAATGCTTCCCCGCCCACAACCAGCGCCTCGACCATATCGGCGGGCGCGGTTGCACCATCCGCCGCCGCGGCGATGGCCTCTGCCACCGCCCGGTGCTCTTCCTCCACCACGGCCTCGAACAGCGCCAGCTTGTCGGCAAAGTGATGGTAGAGCGCCCCACGCGTCACCCCGGCGGCCGCAACGATGTCCGGTGTGCCGGTGGCGGCATAACCGCGCTCCGCGAAGAGATGTCGCGCTGCCCTCATGAGGGCGTTGCGGGTCGCCTCCCGGCGTTCTTCCTGCGTGCGCCTCGTGTCTTGCATACGTGCAGCCTGTATGTTAGTTGTTAGATACATGCAGTATGTATCCTTAAGAGACCGGCCGCAAGGAGCCCGAGATGAAGTTCACCAGCATGTTTCCGCTGATCCATGTCAGCGACGTCGCGGGTGCCGCCGCCTTCTACCGCACGCATTTCGGCTTCAAGCCGGTCTTCGAGAGCGATTGGTATGTGCATATGCAGGGAAACGCCGACGGCAACTTTGAGCTGGCGGTGATCGATTACACGCACGATTCCATACCCGAGGCCGGGCGCAAGCCGACGACCGGGTTCATCCTGAGCATCTACGTCGAGGATGCTACGGCCGAGGCCAGACGCCTGGAGGCCGAAGGCGTGACGGTTGCCCAGCCGTTGCGCGACGAAGTCTTCGGACAGCGGCACATTATCGTCTCCGATCCCAACGGTATCCTGATCGATGTGATCGAACCGATCGATCCCGATCCGGAATGGCTCGCGGGGCAGCAGGGGTGAGGGTGGCCGCCCATGGCCGGCAAGTGCGTGAATGAGGGAGTCTTGACTGACGCTGGCGAAGGGAAGGTCACGGATATCTCCCTTCGGGGATCATGGAGTGGAGGCAGGGACTTCCCCTTGCGCCAATCCATGCTAGCTCTGTGCGACACGCGTGCGGAGCCTTGCCATGACCCAGACCCTTTCCGACTTTTCCGCCAACCGGCTGAGTGGTACCCCGCAGGCTCTTGCGGACTATGCCGGGCAGGTGGTGCTGGTGGTCAATGTTGCCAGCAAATGCGGCCTCACCCCGCAATATGAGGGCCTGGAGGCGCTCTACCGCCAATATAAGGATCGCGGCCTGGTGGTGCTGGGCTTCCCCTGCAACCAGTTTGGCGAACAGGAGCCGGGGACGGCGGACGAAATCGCCCAATTCTGCGCCCTGAATTACGGCGTCAGCTTTCCCATGTTTGAGCGCATCGAAGTCAATGGCGCGGGCACCCACCCGCTCTATGCCTGGCTCAAGGCTTCGGCACCCGGGCCAGAAGGCAGTGCCGTCATCGAGTGGAACTTCGCAAAATTCCTGATCGGGCGGGATGGCCTTGTCGTTTCCCGCCATGCCGTGGGCATGGAGCCCTCCGCGCTGGCGCCCGAGATCGAAACCCTGCTCTAGCTGGCTGGCACAAGGGCTCATCACATTCCTTTCGTGGCGGAACGCCTTGCCGACTTGGCCGTTCGGTGGGGTGCAAGGGGCGGAACATGGCTGCCGGCCCCGGCAGCTTCCGTGCACGGCAGGCCTGGCCTGCCAGACAAAGGAATGAAAAATGAAGAAGACCCTTTTGGCCTCCGTGGCCGCGATTTCGCTTGTCCTGACTTTGCCTGCCATCGCCCAGGATGGCGGCGTGGTAAACCCTGATGCAGGCGCTGCCATCGGCCTGACCGGTGGTGCTGCCGGCGGCGCTACGCTCGGCTTCCTGGCCGGCGGTCCGATCGGCGCCATCATCGGCGGCTTTGCCGGTGCCGTGGTTGGCGCCGAAGCCGGCATTGCCACCTCGACCATCGAATATGCCGGCAACAACCCGGTCGAACCCATCGTCATTGAAGGTTCCGTCAGCGCTGGTGCGACCGTGCCCGCAGGCGTCACCGTCTATCCGGTCGAAGGTGACCCGGACTACGGCTATATCTACGCCAATGGCCGCGTCTGGATCGTGGATCTGGCCAGCAACACGCTCGTCTATTCGCCCGGTTACGTGATCAGCCAGTCGGCAGCGGACTTTGCCATCGCCAACCCGGTGGATCCGATTACGGCCGAGGGCGACGTGACGGTGGGCTATGTCCTGCCCGATGGCACGACCATTACGCCTCTGCCGGACGACCCCTACTATGGCTATGTCTATATCGGCGATCGCCCGGTGCTGGTGGAGAACAATTCGCGCACCGTGGTCTGGGTCGACTGACCGCGGCAATCCGCGATTCTGCAAGGCCGCCCGGACCCTGTTCGGGCGGCTTTGCATTGCCGGGTCAATGTTCTAGATTTCCGCCACTCAAGCCGGGCTGCGGGGCCCGGCATGGCGTGGAGGCGGGCCGATGGCTGACATTCTCGACTACTGCAAGGGCTTGGGCGAAGTGCGGTTCAAGTCCGGCCAGACCATGCTCCCCGAAGGCGAGCGGCTGGGCAAGCTGCTGGTGCTCATCGAGGGGCAGGTCGAGGTCATCCGCGAGCGCACCCAGGTGACCCATGTGGATGAGCCCGGCTCCATCTTCGGGGAAATGGCGGTGCTGCTCGACATGCCCCATTCGGCCACGGTCAAGGCGCTTTCGGCGGTGCGCGCCTATGAAATCCCCGATGCGCTGACCTTTCTCGAGGCCCATCCGGAAATGAGCCTGCACATCGCCACCATGCTGGCGCGGCGGCTCTATTATACCACCTCCTACCTCGTGGACCTCCAGCAGCAGGCGGCCGGCAAAAGGCAGGACCTCGATCTGGTCGACCAGATCCTGGCAACGCTGGTCGATCCGGCCGAGGCCCGCAAGACACGCAAATGAGCGACAAGCTGGCCGTTTCCATCGCCTATTGCACCCAGTGCAACTGGCTGTTGCGCGCAGGCTGGATGGCTCAGGAGCTGCTCTCGACCTTTGGCGCTGATCTGGCTGCGGTGACGCTTATTCCCGGCACCGGCGGCATTTTCGAAATCCGGGTTGATGGCGAGCTGATCTGGGAGCGAAAGCGTGATGGCGGCTTTCCCGATATCCGCGTGCTCAAGCAGCTCGTGCGCGACCGCATCGACCCCGACCGCGACCTTGGCCACATCGATCGCGTGGCGCTTGAGAGTTAAGGCTTCTCATGGCGCGGCTTTGCGCTAGTCTGGCGCGATAACGACTCGCATGGAGGCCAGCGTCATGGCACACAAGTTCAACATCACTGCAGCTGCGAACGACCAGTTCAAGTTCGACTTCTCGTACAATTCCGAGAAGATCTTCTGGTCGGAAAACTACAAGCAGAAAGCCAGCGCCAAGAGCGGTATCGAATCGCTCAAGAAGAACGCGCCCGGCGCAGCCGTTGTGGATGTGTCCAAGGGTGAGGAAGGCTCGGGCTACCGCTTCGAGATCGTCGAGAGCAAGGACGGCCAGCACTTCGTGCGTTTCGTCGCGTCCAATGGCGAGACCATGGCCCGCACCGAGACCTATGCGTCCAAGGCCAGCGCCAAGAACGCCATCGAGTCCCTCAAGAAGAACGGCCCCGACGCCGAAGTGGTCGACGCCTGACGCGTCTGCCCCATTCCCAAAGCCGACCAAGCTGGTCTAGTCTCCCGGCGAAACAGTTCCGGGAGACACGACCGACATGACCATCAAATCCGCCCTTCTCGCCGGCGCCGCACTGGCCCTGGCCGCGCTGCCGGTTGCGGCGCAGGACCTGCCCAACCTCGAAGGCCGCGTCATCCATGCCGTGACCGAGAATGCCTATTACCCGCTCAACTTCGCGGGCCCCGACGGGCAGGGCATCGGGCTTGAATATGACGTCATCAACGAAGTCGCCAGGCGCCTCAACGCGACCGTCGAATGGGACCTGACGGCCTGGGACGTGATGATCGAAAGCGTGCGCAGCGGTCAGTTCGACATCGGCGCCGATGGCATCACCATCACCGCAGAGCGCGAAGAGCAGATCGATTTCACCGAGCCATTCATCACCGTCGAGCAGTATTTCCTGGTGCGTGCCGATGAGGACCGCATCTCCGGCCCCGAAAGCTTTGCCGAAAACACCGACCTGCTGTTTGGCGCGCAGGCGGGCACCTCGTCCTTCTACACCGCCATCTATGACATTCTCGATGGCGACGAAGCCAATCCGCGGGTCAAGACCTTCGACAGCTTCGGCGCGGCCGTGCAGGCCCTCAAGGCCGGCGACGTTGACGCCGTGATCGCCGACCAGGCCGCCGCGACCGGCTATATCGGGGCCGATCCGGGCGCCTTCAAACAGGCGGGCGAAGCCATCAAGTCCGATCCCTTCGGCTTCATCCTCACGCCCGGTTCGGATCTCGTCGAACCGGTCAACGCGGCGCTCGACAGCATGCGCGCCGATGGCTGGCTCGATGAGCGCATCACCTACTGGTTCTTCGAATACGCCGCCGAGTAGTCCACTCCGCCAATTTGCCAACCAGCGTCATTGCCCGGCTTGACCGGGCAATCCATCCCTTCAAAGGCATGGACCACCGGGTCAAGCCCGGTGGTGACGGCGACCAAGAGTTCGGCGCCTGCCGCCCATGACCTATCGCCCCCGCCCGCCATCGCTGTTCACCCGGCTGCCCTATTGGCTGCTGGCCATCCTGCTGCTGTTCGTGCTGGGGCTTTGGGCCATTACCAGCAACCAGACCTATGCCGACATCTTCCGCACTCTTTCGGGCGGGGTGCTGACGACGCTGTGGGTGACCATCATCGCCTTCATGGCGGCAACTGTCCTGGGCCTGCTGGTAGCGCTGGCCCGGACGTCCGGCATCAGGGTGCTGCGCGAACTGGCCACCTTCTATGTCGAAATCCTGCGCGGCATCCCGGTGCTGGTGTTCCTCTTCTACATCGCCTTCGTGGCCGCGCCGGCCATGGTCGGCGCCTTCAACTGGGTCATGGCCCCGTTCATCGACTGGGGCTGGATCGCGCCGGCGACCGTGCGCGGCTTCGACTTTGTCTGGCGCGCCATCTTTGCGTTGACCGTGTGCTACTCGGCCTTCATTGCCGAGATCTTCCGGGCCGGCATCGAGGCGGTCGGAAGGGGCCAGATCGAGGCGGCCCGCTCGCTGGGCCTTTCCCGCTGGCACTGTTTCCACCACATCATCTTCCCCCAGGCGCTGCGCACCATCCTGCCGCCGCTGGGCAATGACTTTGTCTCCATGGTCAAGGATTCCGCGCTGGTTTCGGCGCTGGGCGTGCAGGACATCACCCAACTGGGCAAGCTCTCGGCCTCTTCAAGCTTCCTGTTTTTCGAAACCTACAATGTCGTGGCCTTCCTCTACCTCACCATGACCATTTCCCTCTCCTTGCTGGTGCGCTGGCTGGAGCGGACAATGGACCGCAGGGTGGCGCGTTAGGGCCTGCAAGGACGGCTCTTGCGGCCGGGATGACCCTGCGATTATCCGGGGCTCTTGTGTGTGAAGGGGGTGTACCCCATCTTTCCTTCGTTAACCGGAGGAACTCCATGCACATTGCCGCTCGCCTTGCCGTTGTCGCCGTCGCTGCCCTGGGCCTTGCCGCCTGCGGCAACCGCAATGAAGTGGGCAGTGTCGGGGTCGACTGGACCGGCAATGATATTTCCATCGAAGCGGTGGCCGATCCCGACGTGGATGGCGTCGTATGCCACCTGAGCTTTTTCAACCGTTCCTTCATCGACCGCATGAGCCAAGGCAACTGGTTCGAGGACCCTTCCTATTCGGCGCTCGACTGCTCGGTGGTGGGCCCCGTGACCGTGGGCGACATCTCGACCCGCCCGGGCGGCGAGGAAATCTTCCAGCAGGGGCGCTCGCTGATCTGGAAGTCGCTGCGCGTCACCCGCATCTATGACAGTGCCAACAATGCGCTGGTCTATCTGGCCCATGCCCGCCAGCTGCAGCAGGGTTCGGGCAAGATGAGCCTTTCGGTCGTGCCCCTCAATGGCGAGGATGTGACCTGGACCAGGGGCGCCCCCGCCGGCCAGCCCATGCAGGGCTCGGTGCTGGTCCAGTAGCGCAGACGCGCCAGGCTGATCCCGTTATTTTTGTGTGCGGCAGCCGGGGCGCAACGCCTTGCCGTCAGCCTCGCTAACTTGGCAAAAGCGTTTCGCCTTTGCCTGCTTCATGCGGCCCCGTGGCACACCATATTATGCCGAAAACCACACAGCAGACCCGCAACCGAGCGGGCAAGGAAGACGACCATGGCCATTCTGATCGGTGATACCGCTCCCGATTTCACCCTCGAATCCACCCAGGGCACCATTCATTTCTACGACTACATCGACGGCTCATGGGCGGTGCTGTTCAGCCACCCGAAGAACTTTACCCCCGTATGCACCACCGAGCTGGGCTATACCGCAAAGCTCAAGCCCGAATTTGAAAAGCGTGGCGTAAAGGTGCTGGGCCTGTCGGTCGACAAGCTGGAAGACCATGCCGGATGGGCCCGCGACATCGAGGAAACCCAGGGCGCGGCCCTCAACTTCCCGCTGCTCGCCGATACCGATGGCGAGGTCGCGCGCAAATACGACATGATCCATCCCAATGCCGACAATACGCTGACCGTGCGCTCGGTATTCGTCATCGGGCCGGACAAGAAGGTGAAACTCAAGATCGAATACCCGGCCTCCACCGGCCGCAATTTCGATGAGGTGCTGCGCGTCATCGACAGCCTGCAGCTGACCGCCAAGCATCAGGTCGCTACCCCGGTGAACTGGAAGCATGGCGAGGATGTCATCATCGTCCCGGCCGTTTCCAACGAGCAGGCAAAGACCAAGTACCCCGAGGGCTGGAAGGAACTGAAGCCCTATCTGCGCATTGTTCCCCAGCCGCGCGACTGATCCGCGCGATCCCCGTTTTCTCCCTGACCAACTGGCGATGGCTTTGGCCATCGCCTTTTTCTTTGCGTTTTTCAGCGCCTGGCCACGCCACATTCATGCCCCAATGCCGCTCGGGAAGGGCTTTTCCTCAGGATTTCCACCCAGATCACAGCCGATTCCGAACCATTTTGGCACGCTTTGCCGGAACCGTTGCCCATAGGACACAGTGCGCAAAACCGTTCCGCATTTGTTAGGGTTGTTGCTTTCCTAAGCGCCAGCATGTGCGCAGCGTTGGATTCTGTTTCTAGATTTTCGANGGTNGCGNCCGGAGAAGGCCGGAAATGCTGGGCCTGAATCTGTGTCCNTTCTGCAAGAAACTGGGACGGGACGTCGCAGTGCGGCGCGCAGGCCAAGATTCAGGCGTCTCATGCCTTTATTGAACCGGNCATCGACAACTACAGCGAGCCTCTGGACCATTGACTAAGACAGCCGTAATCGCCGCCGCATCCGTTGCAGCTCTCCTCTCCTTCTCTTCTGCAGCCTATGCCCAGTGTGGCGGCGCTTCCTGGTATGGTCCCGGATTTCACGGCAAGACCGCCGCATCCGGAGAAATCTTCAACCAGAACGCCATGACCGCAGCGCACCGGACCCTTCCCTTCGGAACCAGGGTCGAAGTCACCGACCAGCGCACCGGCAAGTCCGTTGAAGTGACCATCAATGACCGTGGCCCGTTCCACGGCAAGCGCATTATCGATCTGTCCAAGGGCGCTGCGGCGGCCCTGGGCTTCCAGAACCGGGGCGTTACCTCGGTGTGCATTGCGCAGAAGTAACGGATCGTTCCGTTCTGCAATGAAGGGCCGCCCGGCTTGCGGGCGGCCCTTCCTTTTGGCGGTGCGGTTCCTCAGGCCGCCTCGTCGAGAAGCTGCATCTGGCCCGCCGAGAGCTTCAGTCCGGCGCCGCTGATGTTCTCGCTCAGCTGGGCCGGGGTCGAAACCGCTGCCAGCGGAATGATCGAAGGGGTTGAGCCGAGCAGCCAGGCGAGCACGACCTGGCTCGCGGTCGCCCCGGTTTCGGCCGCGACCGCGTCCAGCGCGGCGCGTCGCCGGGCATTGTCCTCGGTCCGGTAAGCCTCTTCCAGCCGTGAAGGATCGGCATAGGCGCCGCGCAGCATCGGCGTATAGGCGACCACGCGGAACGCGGGATTGTAGCGGATATAGTCGATGTGCTGGCCCCGAAGGCCCCCTTCGGTGCCCCAGCCGCCCCGCTCGCCCATTGTGGCATTGCGCCTCAGCACGCTTTCCGGCCGGGGGCGGAAATAGGAATAGTGCTGCTGCAATGCGCAATATTCGGCCCAGCCCGCCTGCCGGCTGATCTGCCGGGCCCGCTCGATCCGCCATACGCTGGTGTTGGAGCAGGCAATGGCGCGAACCTTGCCTGCCTTGACCAGCCGGTCGAAAGTCTCGAGCGTTTCCTCCAGCGGCGTGGTGCGGTCATCGATATGGGCGTAGTAGAGGTCGATATAGTCCGTGCCCAGCCGCCGTAGCGACGTTTCTATGCCCCGTTCGATGGCCGCGCGGCCCAGGCCCTCGATATCCTCCAGACCCGCGTCCGGGCGGTTTGGCAGTGCGCCGACCTTGGTGGCGATGATGAGGTCATCGCGCCGGCCGCGATCCCTGATCCAGCGGCCCAGCAATTCTTCGCTGCTGCCGGCATGGGCAGCCCAGAAGGCATAGTTGTTGGCTGTATCGAGGAAATTGCCACCGGCCTCGACATATTGGTCGAGCAGGCGCCGGGCGAGGCTCTCCTCGACCGTGGCGCCGAACAGCATCGTGCCCAGCGAAAGGCTGGAAACGGTCAACGAGCCCAGTGTGGTGGTTTCAAGCATCGGTCAGCTCCGCGTTGAGGATCGTGTCGATTTCGGCCATGACGGCGGCGGGAAGCGGGCCCTTTTCGAGCGCGCCCAGATTGTCCCGGACCTGGGCCTCGGTCTTGAAACCGGGTATCGGGAAGGTGTGGGGCGAGCGGGCCAGTATCCAGCCCAGGGCGCCCTGGGCGGGCGTGCGACCGCCACTGGTCAGCAGCTCGCGCAGGGCGGCCAGCCGGGCCAACGCATCCCCTGTAGGTGCGCCATCCTTGAAATGCCGGACCCAGGCATGGCCGGCCCCCCGCACATCGGACGCACCAAAGCGCGTCTTTGGACCGAATTTGCCCGACAGAAGGCCCATGGCCAGCGGCGAGCGGTTGAGGCTGGCGAGGTTGGCCTGGGCGCACAGCGCCAGCATGTCCTGCCCGTCATGGAGCACGTTGAGCTCCTGCTGGACGGCTGCGAAATGCGGGAACTTCAGCATCCGTCGCGCCGCCGCAGCATCATCCGTGCTCCAGCCCCAGGCCCCGATCCGCCCGGCATCGGCCAGCCGCTCCAGGGCCTCGCCGGCCGCATCGGCCTCCGCCTCGCTCAACGCGCCAGGATGGATCTGATAAAGGTCGATCCTGTCGGTGCCGAGCCGTCGCAGCGATTGCGCATTGGCCCATTCGATATAGGCAGGCGAGACGTCCATGCCGGTCAGCGCCCGTTCTTGCGCCTCGTAGGTAAATCCGAATTTGGTCGCGATGATCACCTCGGCGCGCCTGCCCTTGATGGCCGCGCCGATCACCTCTTCGCTGTGCCCGGTGCCATAGGCATCGGCGCTGTCGATCAGCGTGGCACCCAGGTCAAGGCCGATCTGGATGGCCCGGATGGACTGGGCGTCGTCCACGTCACCCCAGCCATCACTGCGGCCATCGAGGGTAAACTGCCCGCCGATGGCCCAGCAGCCCAGGCCGATGGCCGCGGCACGCTGCCCGGAGCGGCCCAGTGGCCGCGGCGCCATCAAAGCTCTTCTCCAATGCGGCGGTAGCGGCGGACAAAGTCGCCGATGCTGTCCCGCTCGATGCCCATATCGGCCAGTATCCGGTCGTCGAGCCGCATCAGCCGGCGCCGGGTCTCATTGCGCATGTGCCAGGCATGGAGCCGTCTCGTCAGGGGTTCAAACATCTCGTCTCTCCTCGAAACTGGGCGCAAACGATCCCGTTCACGAGAAGGCATCCCTCGTGTTGCAAATGTGAACGGATATCTTGCACAGGCGAGCCGCACTCATGGCTCGATGGGCAAATTATTGCCCGTCTGCCGCGCTTCCCGCTATAGTCGCGATCGCAATGAACTTTGCAGAAATGAAAAATGGACTTCTCGTGGGACGACCTGCGGCTCTTTCTTGACGTGGCCAGGCTCGGCGGGCTCACGGCCGCGACCCGCACGACAGGCCTGTCTGCAGCCACACTGGGCCGGCGCGTGACCGCGCTGGAGCGGCAGGTGGGCGAGCCGCTCTTCGTGCGCAGCCAGACCGGCTACCGGCTGACCCCGGCGGGCGAGGAGCTTCTATTGAGGGCCGAGGATGTCGAGGCGGCCATGCTCTCGCTCAAGCGCTGGAAGGACGGCGCCATCGGCGAGCGGGTGGTGCGGGTATCGGCCGGACCCTGGACCGCAGCTTTCCTTGCGCGCAACATTGCCAGCATCTGGACGGCGGCGGACCGCTTTGCGCTCGAGCTCGTGACCGCCAGCCACAAGGTGGATATCGGCCGGCGCCACGCCGATATCGGCATCCGCAACCAGCGCCCGACCGAGCCCTTCCTGGCGGGCCGGCTCATCGGTAAGGTAGCCTATGCCCTCTATGCCCGTCCTGAACTGGTCAATGGCGTTGCCGCCGGTTACTTCGTCGGGGTCGCAGGCGAGAGCAGCCAGACCCATTCGGCCCGCTGGCTGCAGGCCCGGCATGGCGACCGCATCGCCACGCGCGGCAATGATGCCATGAGCGTCATGGAACTGGTGGCGGCCGGCGCGGGCATATCGGTGTTTCCCTGTTTCGTGGGCGACAGCGACCCGCGCGTGCAGCGCATGGCGCAACCCATTGCCGAACTCGAGACCGAGCAGTGGCTGGTCTGCCACCACGAGGAGCGCCATACTCCCGCCGTGCGCACCGTGACCGAGCGGATCGCCGCCCTCATGCGCCAGAACGCGCTGTTGTTTCGCGGCGAGGCGGATAATGTCTAGCCACTACTTAGAGAAAAACCTTTGTTAGCGGTATGTTAGCAGCTCTTGTTCAGTATTCGCACCGGGCGCGGGGAAACAAGGTAGGCGATGCATGCGCGCATACGCTTTTGTAGTGGGACGAGAGGGCGGTCCGCGGGAAGCTCTTCTTGATATTGCAAGAACACTGGGCTTCGGCGGTGTGTCGCCGTTTTCGACAATCGCGCAGGTCGAGCAGCAGATGCTGACCCATCCGCTGTGCTACTTCCTCTGCGCCGCCACCGAGGACATGACCTTCCTGCGCGGCTTTGCCGACTCCATACGGTTTTCCACGTCAAGGCGCCTGCGCTTTTCGCCGCTCATCTATTTTGCCGAAAGCCCTTCGGTAGAGGCCATCACGGCCTGCATCAACATGGGCTTTGACGACATCCTCACCATGCCCTTCACCCGCAAGCGCGTGCTCGAGCGGATAGCGCGGCAGGTGGGCCAGAACCTGGTCTACTACGAAACCCCAAGCTATTTTGGCCCGGACCGGCGCGGGCGCAACGGGCCGCAGACCACTGCCCACGAAAACCGCACCGGCGGCCAGTTCCGGCGCCTCGAAATCGTGCGCAACCTGATCACCGGGGTCAATGTCGTGCGCGACGAGCAGTTCGCACCGGCTACGGTGTGACCGGGATACAATCGTTACAGTAATCTCTTTTGCCGCGGTTCAGGGCTATTTGAACTTGGCCCGAAATACCATAGCGTGCCGGCACTGACCTTCTAGAGCACTTCTCCAAAATGCGATTCGGCCTAGCGTTGCCGCCCCAGATCAAGGTCTTCGGGGCCTTTTTTGTTTACTCGTTCTGCATGGGATCGATTTTCCCGCGCCTGCCCGATCTTCAGCAGGCTATGGGCGTGGGCGAGGGCCAGCTGGGCCTGGCGCTGATCGGTTCGGCCGTGGGCACGCTGGTCTCGCTGACCTTTGCCGGCAATTTCGTTGAATCGGTGGGCTACCGCCGCGCCCTGCTGGTGGCCATTCCGCTGCTTTCGGCCCTTTATGCGCTGGCCAGCTGGGCCACCGGTCCTCTGGCCTTCTTCCTGCTGCTGGTGCCGGTCGGCCTGACCATCGGCTGCATCGAGATCATCCTCAATGTCGAGGCGGACCGGGTCGAGCACCAGGTCGGCCGCCGCATCATGAGCCGCGCCCATGCCTTCTGGAGCCTGGGCTTCTTTGCTGCCGGCATGGTCGGCTCCTTCATCGCCCAGAGCGGGCTCGAAGTGCGTTTCCACCTGATGCTGATGATCCCCGTGGTCATCGTGGCGACGGCGCTGCTGCTCGGCCGCTTCGAGCCGGCACCGCAACGCCCGGGCAACAGTTCCNAAGAGGCACCGCGCTTTGCCCGGCCNACCGCGACCATCATGGCACTGGTGGCGGTCTGCCTGTCCGCCATGCTGATGGAAGGCGCCGGCATCGACTGGTCGGCCATCTACATGCGCAATCTGTTTGACGCAGAACCCTTCTGGGCCGGCCTTGCCGTGGCTACGGTGGCCGGGTCGCAAGGCGTTGCGCGCTTCTTTGCTGACGGCTTTGTCGAGCACTTCAGCCCGGTCACGGTGGCACGTGCGCTGCTCACCATTCTCGGCCTCGGGGTGGCGCTGGCCTTCTTCGCCCCAGCCGCCTGGGTGGCCTATCTCGGCTTCGCGCTGATCGGGGTAGGCTCGTCTGCGCTCTTTCCGCTGGCCATGTCGGCTGCCGCGCAGCAGACCGACCGGCCCGCGGCCATCAACGTCGCCGCGCTGGCCCAGTTTTCCTTCACCGCCTTCCTTCTGGGGCCGCCGCTCCTGGGCTATATCGCAGAGCATTTCGGCATCCAGTGGGTCTTCGGGGTCGGATTCCCGCTCGTACTCCTGGGGCTCGCCACTGCCCATGTGCTGGCGCCCAAGCCTGTTATTCGTGAGGTCACGCCATGAGGATCGAACCTCAGCACCGCATCTATGCCTGCTTCTTCTTTTTCGCCGTAACCACGGGCGCGCTGATGGCGCGCCTGCCCGACATCCAGACCCATTTCGGCCTCAGCGAAGGCCAGCTGGGCCTGACCATGATCGGCATGGCCATCGGCTCGCTGGTTTCGCTTACCGTTGGTGCGCCCGTCATCGAGCGTCTGGGCTTTCGCACCACCGCGTTCTTCACCACGCTTGGCCCGGCCCTCCTCTTTGCCACCATCCCCTGGCTGCCGGCTGCCCCGGTCATGTTCGCGGTCCTGTTTGTGGTGGGCCTGCTCTCGGGCGCGCTCGAGATCAATCTCAATGTCGAGATTGACCGGCTAGAAGTACAGACCGGCAAGCGCTTCATGAACCGCGCCCATGGCTTCTGGAGCGTCGGCTTTTTCGTGACTGCCCTGTTTGGCGCCATGATCCGCCAATCGGGCATCACGACGGCCATGCATATGGGCGTCGTGGCGCTGATCGTCGTGCTGGTGGGCGGATATCTCATCCATGGCGCGACCAATGCGCCAAGAAAGCCGCAGGCGGCGGGCGAGGCCGGTGGCCATCATTTCGCCTTCCCCAATCTCGGCCTCCTGCCGCTCTGCCTCATCGGGTTCGCAGCTTTCCTCGTCGAAGGCGCGGGTATCGACTGGTCGGCCATCTACATGCGCGACGTATTTGCGGTCGAGCCCATCGTGGGCGGCATGGGATTGACGCTGTTCGCCTTCGCCATGGCGGTCATGCGGCTCTCCGCCGACCCCATCGTGGCGCGCTTCGGTCCCCGCCATGTCGCCATGGTCATGCTGACCTTTGCCAGCATCGGCGCGCTGCTCGTCGGCATTGCACCTCATCCCGTCCTGGCCCTTGCCGGCTTCGCGCTCATGGGGGCCGGTTGCTCGGCAGTCTATCCGCTTGCTGTTTCCGCTGCCGCCCAGCGGACCGACCGGCCAGCAGCGGTCAATGTCGCGGCGCTTGGACAGGTGAGCTTCGTGGTGTTCTTCCTGGCCCCGCCCGCGCTGGGATTTGTGGCCGAGTTCGTGCATATCCGTGCCTCCTATCTGGCCTGCCTGCCGCTGCTCATCGCCGGGCTTTGGGCATCGAGCTTTGCACTGGGCACGAAAAAGGTGGACACTCCCCATGGAATGCCCGCTGAACCGCTCGGACCCAATGGCTGACCTGCCGCCCATCGTCGACCTTCGCCAATCGGCCACGGCCCTGCGCGTCCAGCGCGGGGTCATGCGCATGCTGCGCGAGCGTCACGACATGGCCTGCTATGCCGAAGTCCCGCTCAGCAATGGCAGGCGCGCCGATGTGCTGGCGGTGGGACCCAAGGGCGAGATCTGGATCGTCGAGATCAAGTCGAGCCTCATCGACTTCCAGGTCGATCGTAAATGGCCCGAATACCGGGAGTTTTCCGACAAGTTCTTCTTTGCCAAGCCGCCCGAGCTCGATGGCGAAATCTTTCCCGAAAGCGAGGGCCTGATCGTGGCTGACGGGCATGATGGCGCGATTTTGCGCGACAGCCCCGACACGCCCCTGGCCCCGGCCCGGCGCAAGGCGCTGATGCTCAAGCTGGCGCGCATGGGCGCGGACCGCATTCACGCCCTCATGGATCCCGGGCCGGTTGCGTGATCCAGCCCCCACGCGGAACCGGGATGTAATGCGCCCAACATGCTGACCACCCACTGGCGCATCATGGCGCTGTTCTTCACCCACGCCCTGGCGGCCGGCGCCATCCATACCCGCATTCCCGACCTGCAGGAGATGATCGGCCTCTCCGAGGGCCAGCTGGGGCTGGTCTTGATGGGCCAGCCGCTGGGCGCACTCAGCATGTTCCTGTTTTCCAGCGCCATTATCGAGCGCTTTGGACCCAGGCGCATTGTCCTTTTGCTGCTGCCCTCCGTGGTGATCAGCGCGGCGCTGGCCAGCGTGCTGCTCCATCCGGTGTGGCTGTTTGTGCTTCTGGCCATCAACGGCATCGGTTTTTCCCTGAGCAACATCGCGATGAATGTGGAGGCCGATCGCATCGAGGCCGCCAGCGGCATGCGGGTGATGAACACCTGCCACGGCGCCTGGAGTATCGGCTTCCTCGTCACGTCGCTGCTGGGCGCGGCGCTGCGTGGCCTGCACATCGCCCCCTCCATTCATCTCTGGGCGTTGGTGCCGGTGGCGATCGGCCTCATACTGCTGGTGGTGCTCCCCATAGCCTCGATGCCCCCGCGGGCGCACACTGGCAGACGGGGCAAAAAACTCGCTTTGCCGACCTGGGCGACAATGGGGCTCGTTGCCTTCGGCCTGGGCGCCGGGCTTGCCGAAGGGGCTTCGCGCGCCTGGGCTATCATCTATCTGCGCGACAGCTTTGACGTGGCGCCTTTTATCCAGTCGCTGGCCCTGCCGGCGCTGCTTGTGTCCATGGCGCTGGGACGCCTGTTCGCCGATCGCCATATCGACCGCTTCGGGCCGGTACTGGTGGCGCGCTGGCTGGCAGCGCTGGCCATTGCGGGCATGCTCGTGATCGTGCTGGCGACAGAAGCCTGGATTGCCCTTGCCGGATTCCTGGCTGTCGGCATCGGCATCTGCGTGCTCTTTCCGCTCATGCTTTCGGCTGCCGCCCGGCTTGGCGACCGTCCGGCCAGCCAGAATGTGGCGGCCACGACGCTGATCTTCCAGCTGGTCAATCTCGGCGCGCCAGCGCTCATCGGGGCGGTGGCCCAGGCCTATGGCGTGCGCATGGCCTTTGCCGGGCTGATCCCGCTTCTGATGCTGACCGTGGTGACGGCGGGGCGCTTGCAGCCTCGCCCGGCGCCGGACTAGGCGCTCAGGACTCGAGTTCCTCGCGCAGCATCTCCAGTTCCAGCCACTGCTCCTCGGCAGCGGCCTTGCGCGCCATGGCCGCTTCAAGCGCCCTGGATTTGGCGACGAAGGCGTTGTTGTCCCTCGTATAGAGATCGGGCGCCGCCAGGTCCTTGTTCAACGCCGCGATCTCGGCCTCGAGTTTCTCGATCTCCCTGGGCAGGGTTTCGAGCGCGTGCTTTTCCTTGAAACTCAGCTTGCGCTTGGGGGCAGGGGCCGCAGGGGCTGGCGCGGGCTTTGCCTTTTCGGCCTTGGGCGCCTTTTCTACCGTGCGGGCAGTGACGCCCTTGCCGCGCTGGGCCACCATGTCCGAATAGCCGCCGGCATATTCGGTCCAGCGGCCGTCGCCTTCCGCCATGATGACGGACGTTGCCACCCGGTCGAGAAAGTCGCGATCGTGACTGACCACGACGACCGTGCCGGCATAGTCCGACACCATTTCTTCGAGCAGGTCGAGCGTTTCGAGGTCAAGATCGTTGGTCGGCTCGTCGAGCACCAGGAAATTGCTCGGCAGGGCAAGCGCGCGGGCCAGCGCCACGCGCGCACGCTCGCCGCCCGAGAGCTTGCCAATGGGCGTATTGGCCTGTTCGGGGGTGAACAGGAAGTCCTTCATATAGCCCACGACGTGCTTGGGCTCGCCATTGATATGCAGCGTGTCGCTGCCTCCGCCGGTCAGTGCGTCCTTGAGGCGGGTATCGGGGTCCAGCCGGGCGCGGCCCTGGTCAAGCATGGCCAACTCGATGGCCGACCCCAGCTTGATCGTGCCGCTGTCGGGTTCGAGCAGGCCCGCAAGCATCTTGATCAGCGTGGTCTTGCCCGCGCCATTGGGGCCGACAATGCCGACCCGGTCGCCGCGCAGCACGCGGGTGGAAAAGTCCCGCACCACGGTGCGGCTGCCAAAGCTCTTGGAAATCTTATCCGCTTCCGCCACCAGTGCGCCCGAGATGCGGCCCTCGCTCACCGCCATATTGACCGCGCCGGCCACCTTGCGCTGCTCACGCCGCTCCTGCCGGAGATTGGCAAGGCGTTCGAGCCGGCCCACATTGCGCTTGCGCCGGGCGGTGACGCCGTAGCGCAGCCAGTGTTCCTCGCGCACGATCTGCCGGTCGAGCTTGTGGCGTTCCTTTTCTTCCTGCTCGAGCACCTCGTCGCGCCAGGCCTCGAAGGCTGAAAAGCCCTTTTCGATGCGGCGCGTGACGCCCCGGTCGAGCCAGACGGTCGAGCGCGAGAGATCGGAGAGGAACCGCCGGTCGTGGCTGATCAGCACCATGGCCGAGCGCATGGTGTTCAGCTCCTCTTGCAGCCATTCGATCACCGGCAGGTCGAGATGGTTGGTTGGCTCGTCGAGCAGCAGCACGTCAGGCTCGGGCGCCAGCACGCGAGCCAGGGCCGCGCGACGGGCTTCGCCGCCCGACAGGTTCGCCGGGTTTTCCGTGCCATTGAGGCCCAGCGCCTCGAGCAGATATTGGGCCCGGTAGGGATCGTCACCGGGCGCCAGACCTGCCTCGACATAGGCAAGGGTGGTGGAGAAGCCGCTGAGATCGGGCTCCTGGGGCAGGTAGCGAATGGTGGCGCTGGGCTCGGCAAAGCGCTTGCCGGCATCGTGCTGCACCAGCCCCGCGGCGATCTTGAGCAGGGTGGATTTGCCCGAGCCATTCCGGCCAACCAGCGCAATCCGCTGGCCGGGCGAGACGATGAGTTCGGCCGCCTCCAGCAGCTGCGTGCCGCCAAAGGTCAGCTGGATGTCCTGCAATGTCAGAAGAGGAGGCTGGGCCATGTCAAATCCGGTCGTTCGGCCGGGATAGAGCACAGCGGGCGGACCAGATCAATCGACCGGTGCCCGAAATAGGCCGGTCAGAACGTTGAGAATCCTGACCGGCCGGGGAGACGGCAGCAGCAAGCTCCGCCCTGTCCTGGCAACCGGACCCGCAGGCCCCTAGGGGTCGCAGCGCCATGGTTGAAATCAACCACGGCTAAATATGATTGTCAAACTCATAATTGACTTCGGCTGTCAGGTTTTGCGCCCACCACCGAAAATCAGATGACCGGAAGGGCCGCAACGCTTTCATCGACGGCCTCGGCGGTGCTCAGGCCCAGACGCTCGCGGATCGCGCGCTTCTTGCTGGCCAGGTCTGCAATCGTGTGCCGGTTGAGCACTTCGAAAAAGGCCCCAAGCGCCTCGCGCAACGCGCCATTCAGGTCGCATTCCCCGATCAGCGGACAGTCGGCGCCATCCTCGAAACATTCGGCCAGCGCAAAGTTTTCCTCGGTGAGCCGCACGGTGTCGAGCAGGGTGATCTCCTCGGCTCGCTTGCCCAATTTGATTCCGCCATGGCGCCCGCGCACCGTTTGCAGCAAACCCGCTTCCACCAGCGGCTTGATCAGCTTGAACAGGAACAGCTCGGAAATGCCGTAGGCCCGCGCAATCTCGGCCACGCGGCTCAGGCCCGGTTCGTTGACGGCGCAGTAAACCAGCGTGCGGATGGCATAGTTGGATTGGCGGGTCAGTCTCACGGGAAACCTTTCTCAAGCCGCGATGCGCCGGACGGTGCGGTGGCCAGATTTGATGCGCGCAATTTATAACGGTTCTAAAAAATGTCAAATCCTGAACAGCCTGCTCATATTAAATTGTGATTTTTGCCGGGCTGGACAGGTCTTTTTGTTCCACCTATGAATTTAATGGGTGTAGGAGCTTGGCATTTTGAATACTGTGACCAGGGCAACGCTTAGCGAGCGTGCAGCCGACTCGACAGGGTTGTCGCGTTACGACACGGCCCAGATTGGCGACCGCATGTTCGAAATGATCGGGGACGCCCTCAAGGACGGCGAGAGCGTAAAACTCACCGGGTTTGGCACGCTGGAAGTGCGCTCCCGGGCGGAGCGGGTAGGGCGCAATCCGCGCACCGGGGACAAGCATCGCATTTCCCCGCGCCGGACGGTGGTGCTCATACCCAGCGCCCGGATGCGCGAAGCGCTCGCACGGTTGACCGCAGCGTCCAGGTGATCCGGCAAGCGGGCTAGAAGTGCCGCCGGAACAGCGGCAGCTCTGCGGCGCCCACCACCGGGGCAAGTGCCCCCAGCCTGCCCGGTTGCACGCGTGGGGTGTGATAGGGCCGTGAGGGCAAGCGATCCAGCTCGGCATTGATATCACCGACCAGACCCAGCGTCGTTTCGCGCGACAGGATCGTGTCGACCACCACGAGCGGATTTTCCACCACCGTCGTCGCGTTGAAGATGATCTGGGCCAGTGCCTGCGCTGCATCCCGCCGCCAGGCCGCAACTGGAGCGGCGAATTGAGGCTGGTCGAGCCGGGACGAGGCAAGGGACGCAACCTGATGTCCGGCGCGCGTCAACGCCCCGCGCAGTGCAGAGGTCGAGGCCACTTCATGCGCCAGCACCGTGGGCCGGCCCGGCAGGCTGACCAGCATCGACCCCAGTTCGGCGGCATTGTCCGTATGGCCCTCCCACAAGATGCCCCCGCCCACGATGCCGGCGGCCACGAAATGGGACACCAGCAGGTAGATGATATTTGCCGGGCGCGGCGCATCGAGAGCGATGAGTTCGCCCCAGCAACCGGCATTGCCGTCATTGTAGAGCTTGACCGACAGACCCGTGCGCTCGCCCAGCGCCGCCGCCAGGTCAAGTGTGCGCCAAAGGCCCGCCTGCTCCTGGGGAGCGCCGAGCATGGGAATGACATCGGCAATGCTGCCGGGCATGGCAATGCCCAGATCCAGTAGCCGGCCGCGTTGCTGCTCAGTCAGTTCCCCCGCCAGTTCGGCAACCAGGGCGGCAATGGTATCGACCAGGCTGCGCGCATCGGGATAGGCATAGTCGACATGACGATGTGAGAGCACCTTGGCATGCATGTTGAGCACGATCACATCGAGGTCGCGCCAGCCGACTTCCACGCCAATGGCAAAGCCGCCATCCTCGGCCAAGAGGATGGGTGTCGCCGGCTGGCCGCGCCGACCGCGCAGGACCGGCCCGCGCTCGATCAGGCCCTCACTTTCCAGGTCAACCAGAATGGCCGAAACCGTTTGCGGAGCCAGACCTGAAAGACGCGAGATCTCGGCGTTGGAGGCGCCCGGGTTGAAGGCCACGACGGTCAGCACCGTCTTGGCATTGGCCCGGCGTACACTTGTGTGGCTGATGCCCCGATGGGCGGTTACAAAGGCATCCAGTGTTGGTTTTTCTTTTTTTGTCATGCCAATGCCCGGCTGCGCCCAAGGCGCAAGGGTAAGAGAGGCCGCGCCGGCAAATGTGGCACCAACGTGGCGAAGTTAGAGACAACACCATTTGCCTGCTCGTCAAGTAGTTGTCGCGTTTCAGTTTTTTTGGGTGTACGCGGTCCCGGTCGAGCAGGCGGGTCGGGCCACGGCTTGCAACGATATAACCTTCCCGACGTCTGCTGTCGTGGCCTTTGCTCGGCGATCAGGGATGGAGGGCGTGCATGAAGCCTCGCCCTGACGCTAGACCCGCAGGCCCATCACGCTACGGACGTCTTGCCGCCGGGGGACCTGAGGCGGCTGCATCCGGCGAGCTGGCAAAGGCATTGCAGGCCTTGGCCGAGACGGTGCTGCACCGGTCCAGTGACCGACCCGGCTTAAGTTGGCTCATCGCCCACTGGCGGTGAGCTTTTCGACGGCTTCGGCGCTCAGCGACAGGCGCACGCCGCGGGCAAGGCTGCGCAATTGCTCCACCGAACTGGCCGAGGCGATGGGCGCACTCACCCCCTGTTGCGCCACCAGCCATGCCAGGGCGACTTCCGCCGGCGTGGCGCCAAGCTCGGCGGCNACTTCATCAAGCGCNGCCAGGATGCGCTGGCCNTTCTCGTCGAGATAGCGTCCCACCCCGCCACCGCGCGGAGACTGTCCCAGGTCGTCCCGGCTGCGATACTTGCCGGTGAGAAAGCCCGATGCCAGGCTGTAATAGACGATGGAGCCGACCTCGTTTTCGACCAGATAGTCGCGCAGCGCTTCGAATTCCTCACGGTCGTAGAGATTGTAGCGGGGCTGCGTGACCTCGTAGCGCTGGAGCGACTTGATTACCGCGGTGCGCTGCGCCTCCTCCATCATCTCCCTTGTATAGTTCGANGCGCCGATGGTGCGCACCTTGCCGGCGCGGATCAGCAGGTCATAGGCCTCCAGCGTTTCCTCGTGGTCCGCCTCGGCATCGGGNCAGTGGCTGAAATAGAGGTCAACATAGTCGGTNTGNAGGCGCTTGAGCGAGGCCTCGATGCCGGCCTTGATGGCCTCGGCCTTGAGCCCGCCGGGCTGCTTGCCCGAATTGACCTTGGTAAAGATGTGTACCTTGTCGCGATTGCCGCGCGCCTTGAGCCATTTGCCGATGATGGTCTCGCTCATGCCGGGCGGATTGCCGGTTACCCAGTTGGGATAGCCTTCGGCCGTGTCGATGGCCGTAAAACCTTCATCCACATAGGCGTCGAGAATGTCGAAGCCGCGTGCCTCATCGACCGTCCAGCCGAAGACATTGCCGCCCAGCACCAGGGGTTCGATCACCAGCTCGCTGCGGCCAAGGGGGCGTCGGTTCATCTGGTCTCTCCGTTCATGGTCCGAGGCATAACGCCCGTTGTGTCTGATTGTTCATCCGCCTTTACCCGCGGGGCGCACCAATAAAGAGCTTCGGCGATCGACCGGTATGAGCCGCCAAGATCAATGAAGTCGAAGGCGTCCTCTTTGTCGTTGACATGGCGCAGATAGACAAAGGTGCCGTGCCTCAGCCCGTCCAGCAGCCAGCCATCCGGATCGGCAAGGCGCGCGCCATAGGGCGTCGTCCCGGCCATGGTCTCCAGCACCCGCGCCTCCCGGTCCAGCGTCATCTCCCAGCGGCCCGCCGCCCCGCCCGGCCGGCTGGTATGGACATGCAGGCCGGTGGTGAAATCATCCTCGCAGCGGACCACAAGGCAGGCGTGGTGATCCGTGGTGGCGCCCCGGGCGCATCCCATGCTGGCCCGGTCGCCTTCGCCCGGCAAGGGTGAGTAATGCCAGCCGGCCTCGATGCCAGCGACCGGCGTAGTGCCCAGCAACACAAGAAGGATCAGGGCCGGGGTTGAATGAGGTCCCATTTGTTCCCGTAAAGGTCGATGAACACAGCGACCGAACCGTATGGCTCGTGCCGGGGCGCTTCAAGGAAGGTGATGCCGGCTTCCAGCAGGCGCTGGTGGTCAGCGGCGAAGTCGTCGGTTTCGAGAAACAGCATGACCCGTCCCCCCGCTTGGCGGCCTATCACGGCCTCCTGCTCGGGGCCGTCGGCCCTGGCGAGCAGCAGGCGCGCACCGNACCCGCCGGGAGGAGCCAGCAGGACCCAGCGCTTGCCTTGCCCNAGGGCGNTATCCTGCACNACGAGGAAACCCACCCGGTCGCGATAGAATGCGATGGCCTCGTCATAGTCGGCGACAACTAGGGCAATGGTGGCAATNGCTTGGCTCATGGCGGGATGCTGGACCGGCATAGTCATGCGGTCAAGCGCCGCAACAGCCAGCCGAACGGATCAAGAAAAAACCGTCCAATCCTGTTGAAAGGTGCCCTGCCGGGTTTTCCCTTGACCAATTGGTCAATGATTCCCGTTGCGCTGTCTTCCATTCTAGGCTTTTGTGTCGCCCAAGCCTCCGGCACGCATGTGCTGAGAAGGCGTAAAGTCAAGGAACGGGAGATTCTCGATGAAATCATCACTGACCCGCATTGCGGCGGTACTCGCTGCCACCACGATGCTCGCCGGTGTCGCCAATGCCGAAACGATCCGCTGGGCACGCTCTTCGGATGCGCTGACGCTGGACCCGCATTCGCAGAACCAGGGCAACACGCATACCGTTGCGCACCACATCTACGAAACGCTGCTCGGCCGCGACAATGACGGCACGCTCACCCCGCGTCTGGCGACCGAATGGAGCCTCAAGGAGGGCGATCCGACCGTTTGGGTGTTCAAGCTGCGCGAAGGCGTCAAGTTCCACAACGGCAACGACTTCACCGCCGAGGACGTCGTCTACTCGATCACCCGCGCCAAGAGCGAATTCTCCAACATGAAGCAGCTGCACGCCGAAGTGAAGTCGGTGACCGCTGTCGACGATTACACNGTCGAATTCCAGATGACCGGNCCGGCGCTGATCTACCCGAACAACCTGACCAACACCTTCATCATGGACAAGACCTGGTCGGAAGAACACGACCTGGACGTGGTGCAGGACTTTGCCTCGGGCGCCACCAACTATTCCGTGCTCAACACCAACGGCACCGGTCCCTACACCCTCACCTCGCGTGAAGTGGACGTGAAGACCGTCATGGACTACTTCGATGGCTGGTGGGGCGAAAAGCCGGAAGTCGACAAGATCGAGTACCTGACCATTGCCGACGCCCAGACGCGTATTTCGGCCCTGCTCTCGGGCGAAGTCGATATCGTTCAGGACGTGCCGCCGCAGGACATCGAACGCCTCAGCAACACCCCGGGCTTCAAGGTCGAAATCGGCCCTGAAAACCGCTTCATCTACTTCGGCTACCGCTTTGGCGATGAGCCGCTGAAGTCCTCCAACATCACCGACTCCAACCCCTTCAACAACCCGCTGGTTCGCGAAGCCATGGAGCTGGTGCTTGACCGTGATGCGATCAAGCAGGTGGTGATGCGCGGTCAGTCGATCCCGACCGGCATTCCCAACCCGCCCTTCGTGCGCGGCTGGACCGAGGAACTCGATGCCTACCCGGCTCCCGATGTGGAAAAGGCCAAGGCGCTGATGGTGGAAGCCGGTTACCCCGATGGCTTCTCGGTCACCCTCGACACCCCGAACAACCGCTATGTCAACGATGAGGCGATCTCGACCGCCTATGTCGGCATGCTCGGCCAGATCGGCATCAACGTCACCCTGGCGTCGCGCCCGGTTGCCGAACACAGCCCGATCATCCTGGCCAACGAGTCGGACTTCTACCTGCTCGGCTGGGGCGTTCCGACCTTTGACTCGGCCTATGTGTTCAACGACCTGATCCACACCAAGACCGATCTGCACGGCACCTACAATGTCGGCCTCTATTCCAACCCCGAACTCGATGAGAAGATCATCGCTCTGGGCACCATGGACAACATGGAAGAGCGCGATGCGACCGTCGCCGAGATCTGGAAGGTTGTGAAGGAAGACCGCGTGCTTCTGCCGGTCCACAACCAGGTTCTGGCCTATGCCATGCGTGAAGGTGTGACGCTGCCGGTTCAGCCGGAAAATCAGCCGAACATGACCACGGTCACCTTCGACTAAATCCTGAAAATCGCGAGCCGCCGCACGGAGTCCATCTCCCGCGGCGGCTCCCCTTTTTGAGGGGGCAAAATGCTCGCCTTCATCGTCCGGCGGATTATCCAGTCCGTCATCGTCATGCTTGTCGTGGCGTTCATTGCCTTCCTGGTTTTTCGCTATGTTGGCGATCCGCTGGCCGCCCTGCTCAGCCAGGACGCCAAGCAGGCCGACTATGAGGCGGCCCGCGAACGGCTTGGTCTCAACCAGCCCTTCTACGTCCAGTTCTACTATTTCGTGGTCAATGCCCTGCAGGGCGAGTTCGGGATTTCCTACCGCCTGCAGCAGCCGGTGAGCCAGCTCATTCTCGAGCGTCTCCCCGCCACCATCGAGCTTGCCGTGGCGTCAGCCACCATCGCGCTCGTCTTTGGCGTGCTGCTCGGCATCTATACCGCGCTGCGTCCGCGTGCCTTTTCCTCCGGCGTCATCATGACCGGCTCGCTGATCGGGGTGTCCCTGCCCACGTTCCTCATCGGCATCGGGCTCATCTATGTCTTTGCCGTCGAGCTCAAATGGCTGCCCTCGTTCGGGCGCGGCGAAGTGGTGCAGATCGGCTGGTGGCGTACCGGGCTTTTGACCCAGTCAGGCCTGCGTTCGCTGATCCTGCCGGCGATCACGCTCTCGCTCTTCCAGCTCACGCTGATCATGCGCCTCGTGCGCGCCGAAATGCTCGAAGTGATGCGTACCGACTACATCCGCTTTGCCAAGGCTCGTGGCCTCAGCCAGCGCGCGATCAATTTCGGCCATGCGCTCAAGAACACCATGGTGCCCGTCATCACCATTACCGGCCTGCAGCTCGGCTCGGTGATTGCCTTCGCCATCATCACCGAAACGGTGTTCCAGTGGCCCGGCCTGGGGTCGCTCTTTGTCAATTCGGTCGCTGCCGTCGACGTACCGGTCATGGCCGCCTACCTCGTTTTCGTGGCGCTGGTGTTCGTGGTGATCAACCTCATCGTCGACATCCTCTATTTCATCGTCGATCCGCGCCTGCGCGACGGCGCCAAGACCGGGAGGTAGATCATGACCGATTTGCCCCATTCGCCCGAACAGCCCGTTCCAGCCGCCAAGACCTCGCGCTGGAAGATGTTCCTCAAGTCCGACATCGTGTGGTCCTACAGGCATTCGCCCGTCACCATCGTCGCCTCCATCGTGGCGCTGCTGCTGATCCTGATGGCGATCCTTGCACCGTGGCTGGCCCCCTATAATCCGTTCAACCCGGCTACACTGAACCTGATGGATGGCTTCACGCCGCCCAATTCGAACTCGATGGGCGGCCGCTACTTTGCCCTGGGCACCGACAGCCAGGGCCGCGACATGCTTTCCACCATCATGTATGGCTCGCGCGTGTCGCTTTTCGTAGGCATCATGGCCACGCTCTTTGCCATGGTCATGGGTGTCGGCCTGGGCCTGGTGGCCGGCTATCTCGGCGGTCTCTGGGACGCGATCATCATGCGCGTTGCCGACGTGCAGCTGTCTTTCCCGGCCATCCTCATTGCGCTGCTGATCTTCGGCGTGGCCCGCGGCATCATTCCGCCCAACCAGCAGGAGGGCGCGGCGGTATGGGTGCTCATCGTCGCCATCGGCCTTGCCAACTGGGCCCAGTTTGCCCGTACCGTGCGCGGCGCCACCATGGTGGAACGCCAGAAGGACTATGTGGCCGCCGCCCGCATCCTTGGCGTCAACCCGGTCATTATCCTGCTGCGCCATGTGCTGCCCAATGTCATGGGCCCGGTCCTGGTCATCGGCACTATCGGCCTGGCACTTGCCATCATCGAGGAAGCCACGCTCTCCTATCTGGGCGTCGGCGTGCCGCCCACCCAGCCCTCGCTGGGGACACTGATCCGCATCGGCCAACAGTTCCTGTTCTCGGGCGAATGGTGGATCATCTTCTTCCCGGCTCTCACCCTCATCCTGCTCGCCCTGTCGGTCAACCTTCTGGGTGACTGGCTGCGCGATGCCCTCAACCCGAAGTTGCGCTGATGACCGAGCCCGTTCTTTCCATCAGGGACCTCGTGGTCGAGTTCCCCTTCCGCGACGACGTCTTCACCGCCGTCGACGGCGTCTCCTTCGACATCATGCCCGGCGAAATCGTCGGCGTGGTCGGTGAATCAGGCGCTGGCAAATCCATGACGGGTTCGGCCGTCATCGGCCTTATCGAGCGGCCAGGCCGCATCGCGGCGGGCGAAATCCGACTGAAGGGCGAGCGCATCGACAACCTGCCCGAAGAGCAGAAGGCCAGGCTTCGCGGCAAGCGCATCGGCATGGTGTTCCAGGACCCGCTGACCAGCCTCAACCCGCTCTATACGGTGGGCGAGCAGCTGGTCGAGACCATCCGCACCCACCTGCCGCTCTCGGAAGCCGAAGCACGGCAGAAGGCCATCAACCTTCTGGCCGAGGCCGGTATTCCCAAGGCCGCCGAGCGTATCGACAGCTATCCGCACCAGTTCTCGGGCGGCATGCGTCAGCGCGTCGTGATCGCACTGGCCATCGCTGCCGAACCCGAACTCATCATTGCGGACGAGCCTACCTCGGCGCTCGACGTCTCGGTGCAGGCCCAGATCATCAAGGTGCTCAAGAAGCTCTGCGCCAGCCATGGCGCAGCCGTCATGCTCATCACCCACGATATGGGCGTCATCGCCCAGACGGCAGACCGCATGGTGGTGATGCATCAGGGCAAGGTGGTGGAGACCGGCACGGTCGGCGATATCATCCGCCGCCCGCGCGAGCCCTACACGATCAAGCTGATCAATTCGATCCCCACCATCCAGCGCCAGGAGGGTGACGTCGCGCCGGCCCCGGCCGCCAACGATGATGGCGCCTATGTGCAGGTGAAAAGCCTGGTCAAGGACTACGAAATCGGCGGCGGCGGCTTCCTCAAGCTGCTGCCGGGCAAGGTCGAGGTCTTCCGCGCCGTAAACGAGGTCTCCTTCGCGATCGAAAGGGGCAAGACCTTTGGCCTTGTGGGCGAGTCCGGTTCGGGCAAGTCCACCTGCGCCAAGATGATCGTGGGCCTGGTGCGCCCAACTTCGGGACAGATCACCGTCGATGGCCACGACATCTGGGCCAGCGGCGCCGGTCATCAGGAGCGCCGCAAGCGCGTGCAGATGATCTTCCAGGATCCCTATGCCAGCCTCAATCCGCGCTGGCGGGTGGCCGACATCATCGCCGAGCCAATGCGGACCCTGGGCATTGCCCGCAACCGCTCCGAGGTCGATGATCGCGTTGCCGAGCTGCTGCGGCGCGTGCGTCTGGACCCCTCGGTCATGCGCAAGTTCCCGCATGAATTCTCTGGCGGCCAGCGCCAGCGCATCGCCATTGCCCGTGCGCTCTCGAGCCAGCCGGAATTCATCGTCTGCGATGAACCCACCTCGGCGCTCGACGTTTCCGTGCAGGCCCAGGTGCTCGATCTGATGCAGGAATTGCAGGATGAATTCGGCCTCACCTACCTGCTCATCAGCCATAACCTGGCCGTGGTGCGGCAGATGTCGAGCTCGGTGGGCGTGCTGCACAATGGTGTGCTGGTGGAAAAGGGCTCCACCGATGCCATCTTCGACAATCCTCAGGCCGACTATACCAGGATGCTGCTCGACGCGGTGCCCGATATCTCCAAAGTCGCCTGATCCTTGCGCGGCCCCTCTTCGGAGGGGCCGTCTGCTTTTCCACGCCCCTGCATCCCGGACAGGGTTTCCTGCGTTACCGGCGGATGGGGACCAGCCAGCACAAGACAGCAAGCCGACAGTACGAGCGGGGCCGTGGGGCCAATGCGCCCAGCGCTATTCCCTGGCGTGGCTGGCGCGACATTCTCTATCGGGTCTTTGTGGGCTTCGGGCAGAACCGCATACTGCTTACCGCCGCCGGCGTCAGCTTCTTCATGCTCTTTGCGCTGGTGCCCTCGCTGAGCCTGTTCGTGACCGGCTATGGCCTGCTCAACAATCCCGCCAGCGTCCTCGACCAGCTCAATCTGCTGGCTGGCGTGGTTCCCGAAAGCGGGCTCGACATCATCCGCGACCAACTGGTGCGGCTTACCTCGCAAAGCACCGGCTCCCTGGGACTGGCGCTGCTCATCTCCCTCGTCGTGGCCTTCTGGGGTGCCAGCGCCGGCATCAAGGCACTGTTTGAAGCCATGAACGTGGTCTATGGCGAGGTCGAGAAGCGCAATTTCTTCGAGATCAACATCCGCGCTGTGCTCTTTGTCATCGGCGCGGTCGCCATGCTGGTGATCATGCTGCTGGTCGTGCTGGTCATGCCGCCACTCCTGCAGTTTCTGGCGCTGGGCGATGTCGAATGGATCATCCGCGCCGTTGCATACGGCGTCATGCTCGTGGCGCTTCTGGCCAGTCTTTCGGCCATCTATCGCTGGGGTCCCAGCCGGGCACATGCAAAGTGGCGCTGGATCACACCAGGCCTCATCTTCTCGGCGCTCGGAATTCTCGCCATGTCGGCGGGCTACTCCTATTACGCGGCCAATTTTTCCAACTACGATGCTACCTACGGCTCACTCGGCGCCCTTATCGGCTTTCTCACCTGGATCTGGCTTTCGGTCACCATCGTCATCCTCGGCGGTTCGCTCAATTCCGAAATCGAGCACCAGACCGCCCGCGACTCCACCACCGGCGCGCCCCGCCCCATGGGCCAGCGTGGCGCTGTCGTCGCCGACAGCCTGGGCGAGGACACTCCCGCCGACGGTGCCGCGCTTGAGGATCATGCCGAAAACGACGAGCCACATCGGGCCTGATCGGCGCCTGATCTGCATGGCGCTGGAAGAAGGCGTAACAAGTACCCCCTCGAGGCACTATCGGCCGACCATGCCCGGAGGCAAGCTAGACTTCGACGCGCCGACCTTCCTTGCCCGAGCGGATAAGGGCGTCCACCAGCCGGTGAACCTTGAGCGCCGTGTGGCCGGTGGAGGCGGG
>Ga0065721_10049477_pt1 | contig 33454 bp, 28 predicted proteins | sample Mesricmetagenome_FD_59108 | JGI IMG/M metagenome (GOLD analysis project Ga0065721, IMG submission 59108) | Mesophilic microbial community from rice straw/compost enrichment Sample: eDNA_1 v2 (version 2) | ecosystem: Engineered > Solid waste > Grass > Composting > Bioreactor | place: USA: Davis... | reverse complement strand
TCACCCGCGCTTCCGGAAATTCAGAGCGGACTTACGTCCGCTGCTACAGAGAAAGAGACGATTTCACTCAACGAACAACGCCTCGGCTCGGTGCTGGCTGCCTTGAAGGCCAGCGGCGCAGCGCGCGTTCTGGATCTGGGTTGCGGCGAAGGACGCCTGCTTCAGATGCTGCTGAAGAAGATGGGTTGCGAAGTTGCCGATGACGTGGTGTCTGGTTGTCCAACGGAGCGCGGGTCTGTGACCCGCAGCAATGTGCGCGATCCGGAATCACAGGTTCTTCAAAGCGATTCGAACCTGTCTGCTTCGCTGCGACTCGCAGAGTCGCGGTCCGAAGGAGCGGACTTGCGTCCACTGCTGCATCATCCTGACGGTCGTAAACTCATCTTCCTCGGCGACCAGGTGGATCGTGGCACGGCGACGGAGAATCTGGAGCGACTGCGCGCGCGTGGACTTTCAACCAAACGGTCGTTGGCTCTTCGTGAATTTGCGCTGGGCATTGAGGCGCTGGAGCGGTTCGTTCGCAAAGAGCCATTGCGTCGCGTGCGTGAAGCCGTGTTTGGTGTCTTGGCGTTGGAAAGCGAGCCGGTCGATCCGAGGCTTTAGAGGCGCCTGCCTGGGGTGTATGGGAAGCAGAACCTCCGCTTGTGCGCGGAAGTTTGAGATTTCATTGCGGTGTCCGGAGGGCTATTTTCCCGCCCATGTCTGCCATTTTGATAGACGAAGAATTTTCAGCCATTGAGCAAGCCGTCAAGGCCAGCACCGCGCCGGCAGAAATCGTCGCCGCGTTCAACGAGCTGTCCGCGTTGCGCGCCCAGTTGAGTCGGCTCGGCGAGGCGGAGAGCTACTACCTCAAAGCCATGAACTGCCCGCATCATCACCGCATTTTTGCGGCGGAACCGCGCAGTTATCGCGATCTGCCGTTGCGCCTCGCGGAATACGGTTGCTGCTATCGCTATGAGCAATCAGGCGAGTTGTTCGGCCTCATGCGCGTGCGGTCGCTCAACATGAACGACGCCCACATCTATTGCACTGAAGACCAGTTCGCCGAGGAGTTCCGCGCGGTGAACGACATGTATCTGAAGTATTTCAAAATCTTCGGGCTGGAAAAATATGTGATGCGTTTCAGCACGCATTCCAAAGAAGGGCTCGGCAAGAAATACGTCGATCAACCCGAACTCTGGAAGAAGACCGAAGACATGGTCCGCAGGGTTCTGATCGAATCCGGCATCAACTACGTCGAGGTGCCGAACGAAGCGGCGTTCTACGGGCCGAAGATCGATGTGCAGGTCTGGAGTGCGATCGGCCGTGAGTTCACGATTGCGACGAACCAGGTCGATTTCGCCGTGCCTGCGCGATTCGGCCTGCAATACAAGGATCGCGACAACACGCTCAAGACTCCGCTCTGCATTCATCGCGCGCCGCTCGGCACGCATGAACGTTTCATCGGATTCCTGATCGAGCATTACGCCGGCAACTTCCCGCTCTGGCTCGCGCCCGAACAGGTTCGCGTGCTCACGATCGGTGATGACGAGCCGCTGGTGAATTACGCCAAAGCCATCGCGCAGGAACTACGCGCCAACATGGTCCGCGTGGAAACCGATTTCGGCACCGATCCGATCAAGGCCAAGATCGCCGAGGCCGAGAAGGCGAAGGTCCACACGATGCTCGTCATCGGTGGCCGCGACATGGAAGCCGGTGCGGTGAGCGTACGTCTCCATCACGGCGGTCCGCAGGGTGCGAAGCCGAAGGGTGAAGTGATTGCGAACATCCTGACGGCTATTCGCGAACGGCGGGGCTGATGTGAACGATGTTGTAGTCGGCTGAGTGGCAGCTTCGTCCCAGCTGAAGGTGGTTGTGCCGCCGCGCAGCCTTGGAACAGCTTTCCGAATTAGCCGCCCAGGATTTTGTCCAGACGCGGTTTGAGCTGTGCGTTGGGCGACATGACCGGATGAGCTTTTCGTGCGTTCTCAATCAGCTTTTCCCGCTCCGCGATGGAAAGATGTTCTGGCGGCGATCCGTGGTGGGATGCCTGAAGGCCTATGGGAGATGAATCTTCCCTGATCGAAATATGAAGTCGGGATTGGCACATGGGACAGGCGCAATGCAGATCAATCTCGTGAACTTCCGCCGCAGTGTGATTCCTTTCCGGGTTCGACATGGTTGAGGCTGGGCTTGCGGAAGACTTCTGCGGCTTGTTCGCAATGACTTGATTCGTTTCCGCTTCATCCTTGAGGCCGACTGTCGCTGGTATGGGTGCGTAGGACACTTTTTCGCCGCCCGGCGAGGAGAACAGGCTGGCGTCATTTTCAACCTCGGTTGATTCGATTGGTTCGGCGGTCAATGGAAGGCGGATCATGGTTGCGCAGGAAGGGCAGGGGACATTCTCGCCGGCATGGCCCGGTTCAAATTGAATGCGCTGCCCGCACGACGGACATAAAAATTTGATCTCTTTCATGGTTCATTTTGAAAGTTGGAACAGCTCCGAAACAACAAGATGGAATTGAACGGGATTTTCGCAAAAGCCGTTTCCTCGGGTGTTCGCCTACCTTTGACGCGAGCGCTGCAAAAATCGCAGCATTGCATCCGGGAACCGGTCCGATAGTAGTGAGCGCAACATGAAACAGATTCGATGGGGAATTCTCGGCACGGCAGGCATTGCGCGGAAGAACTGGCGCGCCATTCGTGAAAGCGGAAACGGCATCGTCACCGCCGTCGCCAGCCGCGATCTCGAGAAAAGCCGCGGCTTTATCGAATCATGCCAGTCGGCGGTTCCGTTCGAGAAAAGGCCGAGCGCACTCGGCGGTTACGAAGAATTGATCGGGTCGAAGGAAGTCGATGCGATCTACATTCCGCTTCCAACCGGGCTTCGAAAGGAGTGGGTGCTCCGCGCCGCAGCGGCTCGCAAGCATGTGCTTTGTGAAAAGCCGTGCGGGTTGAACAGCGATGATGTGGCGGAAATGGCCGATGCGTGTCGGCGCAACGGCGTGCAGTTCCTCGATGGCGTGATGTTCATGCACAACCATCGATTGAGCCGCATCCGCGAACTCATCAACGACGGCAGCAGCATTGGAGAAATGAAGCGGATCAGCTCGATGTTCACGTTCCGAGCCGTCGAGGATTTCTTCCGCGACAACATCCGCATTCACAGTGAGCTGGAACCGACCGGCTGCCTGGGCGATCTCGGCTGGTATTGCATCCGGTTCAGTTTGTGGGCGATGAACTGGCGGATGCCGGCGCGCGTGACAGGGCGAATTCTTTCGCAACGCGGCAGCGTGTTGAGTCCGGGGCCGGCGCCGACCGATTTCTCGGGCGAACTGATTTTCGATGACCAAACTTCGGCGGGTTTTTTCTGCTCGTTCCTGACCGAGAAACAGCAGTGGGCACAGATCAGCGGCAAGAAGGGAAGTTTGCGCATTGCCGACTTCGTTCATCCGACGAGCGATCAGGAACCGGCGATTGAAATCAATGGTGTTCAGGAGGCGGTTTCATGGCGGGAAGCCGTTCATTCGAATCCGCTGAAGCAGGACGCGCGGATGTTCCGCAACTTCGCAGCTCAGGCGATGACCGGATCGCTGAACGAAGACTGGCCGTTGTGGGCATTGAAAACCCAGCAGGTGACCGATGCCTGTTTTCAATCGGCGCAGCGAGGCGGAATGGAGATTCCTCTGGAGAAATGATTTTGCTTCAAAGAGCCCGTCTCAACTGGCAATGCTTTCCGCGCGGACGGAGGAGACGCATCCATTCGTGAGTTCAGGACACTGATGAAGTCGGTGCTGAAGAGAGTCCGGATGATCGCGCTGTTCGTGGAAAAGGACCGTTTTAACACCAATCGACATTCAAGCCATGTTCAAATTCAAGCACTCCATCATTGCTGTACTCGCACTCGCCTCGGCCACCGCTTACGGGGAAGTTGAGATCAAGGGAACGCCAACCGAATTGTCGCAGTATCTGCAGTCAGTTCCGAGAAGAGCGACATTCACCGGTGAAGCTGAGGTGCGCGTGCCGGCGCATCGTGCCGTCGTGAGTCTCCGAATTGCCACGGAAAGCCGGTCAATGCAGGAAGCCCTTCGGTTGAACCAGGGCGTGCGAACGAAGGTGATCGGGCAGTTGAAGCAACGCGGCATCGCTGACGATCGGATCAATACGACGCGGTTTTCCTCAACGCCCCGGCCCGGAGTTTTCACCGACAAGGCGCGAAGCTTCAAAGTTGAGAACGTGCTGCGGGTGACTGTGACCGATGACGCCGAGTTCAGCGCGATTGCAATCGTTGTTGACGGTATTTCGGAGGCGCAATTCGCAGGTGTGGAGTTTGAGTATGCCGACAAAGAAACTTCCAAGGAAAAAGCGCTGAAACAGGCATGCGACAAGGTCAACCAACATAGACGGATTTACGAACAGAAGTTTGGAGTGCGGCTGGTGCCTGTGAGTTTTCAAGAAGGTGAAGTGATCGGCGGCGACGTGCCGGCTCGGGTTGCGTACGGTCAGAAGGCTTTCGGCTTTTCATCAATGGCTCCCGTGGACGCAACTCTTCGCGGCGCCAATCAGGCGGAGGCGGATGGATCCGCATCGTCCTTTGGAGAAATGATCTATACCGCACATGTCGCAGTGGAATTTACCGTTCATCCGCAGTGATGGCCGGTTTTGCTGAGGCGGGCGGATTGAATCGGAGTTGAGGTTCCCTCTGACCTGGAACCTGGAATTTGGAATTTGGAATTTGGAATTTCGATCTGGATCTTGGGCTTCGCCCGGCTTGGAATTCATCTTCCATCCCCAGTCCTGATTCCACTATTCTCTCGCCCGTGCGTTTTCCGAAGATCACAATCGTCGGCGTCGGTCTGCTCGGTGGTTCCATTGGGCTGGCCGTGAAGCGTCGTCGTCTCGCGGATGAAGTGGCTGGATACGTCCGGCGCGAGGCTGGAATTGCCGAGTGTGAGAAAGCCGGCGCGACGGATTACGCGACGACCGATCTTCTTACCGCGGTTTCCAATGCCGACCTCGTCATTCTCTGCACGCCGCTGGCGCAGATGCGTTCATTGACGAAACAACTGCTTCCCGCCCTGAAACGCGGTGCGATTGTGACCGACGTCGGCAGTGTGAAAAACAGTGTCGTGCGCGACATCGCCGGATTGGTTCAAAAGGCTGGTGCTCATTTCATCGGCAGTCATCCGATGGCTGGCAGCGAAAAGACGGGAGTTGCCGCCGCGCGAGCTGATTTGTTTCAGAATGCCGCCTGCGTGGTGACACCGACGAAAAATTCGAGTCCCACTGCATTGAAAAAAGTGGAGGCATTTTGGAAGGCGCTCGGAAGCCGGGTGCTTCGGATGGATGCGAATCTTCACGACGAACTGGTGAGCCGGTCGAGTCATCTGCCGCATCTCACCGCCGCCGTGCTCACGAACCTGGTGCTGAATCCGAAGCTTCCGAAGGAGCAGGCGAAATTGTGCGCGACGGGATTTCGCGACACCACACGCGTCGCCTCCGGTTCGCCCGAAATGTGGCGCGACATTGCCATGGCCAACCGGAAGAACCTGGGTCGGACGCTCAAACGATTCATCCGCGACCTTCAACAGATTCAAAACGCTCTTGAACAGGCCGACGTCACCGCGCTGGAAAAATTCTTCCAACAGGCCAAACAGCGACGGGACCACTGGTGCGCCGCCTGCGCTTCACCTTCACCCGAATAATTGAGCCACAGATGAAACACAGATGAAACACGGACGCTTCTTTCAAAGTCGTATTTTGAATCTGTGTTCAATCTGTGTTTCATCTGTGGCTAAACAAGCCCGTGGCTGATCCGTATGCCGTTGCCTGATTTGATCGAAATCGTTCCGCTCGAAAAACCGGTGCATGCCGAAATCACGGTGCCGGGCTCGAAGAGCATCACCAATCGTGCACTGATCCTCGCAGCGCTGGCTGAAGGCGAGGTGACGCTCGAAGGGGCGCTTTGGAGCGAGGACACGCAAATCATGGTCGAGTGCCTGCAGGAACTTGGGTTCATGGTCGATGTCCGGCCCGATCCCAACGAGGACTGCAACCGCACAATCACGGTTTACGGGAAGGGCGGCGCGGTGCCGTCCGGCGGAACGGAGCAGCAGCCGGTCGAATTATTTGTGGGAAACGCTGGAACGGCGGCGCGCTTTCTGGCGGCGTTTGTCTGTCTCGGCAAAGGCGTTTATCGGCTGCATGGAGTTCCACGCATGCACGAGCGTCCGCAGGCGGCGCTGTTCAAGGCGTTGCGGGAGCTCGGATATCGCGTCGAATCAGAGCAGGAGATGGAAAGGTTGCCGGCGAGAATTTGGGGTGGGGAAGAAGTTTCAAGTTCCAGGTCCCAGGTTTCAGGTTCCGCGTTGAAACGGTCGTGCCAGGTGAGCATTGAGCAGAGTTCGCAGTTTGCGTCGGCGTTGTTGCTGTGCGCGAAAATTGGCGGTTGGAATATTGAGGTCGTGGGTGAGAACGCGGAGGAATCGCCTTACGTGGTGATGACCTCGAAGCTGATTGAAGTATTTCCGCATCACGGAGGAAAATTCCAGATCGAGCCGGATGCGAGCAGTGGGAGTTATTTTTGGGGAGCCGGGTGGATCGCGCCCGCGCCGATATTCCAACGGAGCGAGAGTGACAACGAAAAGCTCCAGCAGATATTCGCGATGGTTGCCAAAAACCCGGAACTGAACGCTGAACTGGGAGCAATACTTCGCGAAGATACTCCCTACTTCAAATGGTGGACCCGCATGCCCGAGCTCGTTGGGAGAACCGGTGCCGAATCAGGGAGATGGCTCCGCGAAATGAAAAGCCGGCATTCACTCGTGGGAGTCCGCCAATGGCCATCGAGTAACTGGCAAATCGACGAAAAATTTCCGTCGGGAGGAAGAGGCTTTCCTCTCATTTCCAGAAAACACGATCTCGGGGACAGCATCATGACTTCGATCGCCCTCGCTCCGTTGGAGAGCGAGGCAGTTTGCTTTACCGATCTCGGCCGTCTCCGCGTGCAGGAATGCGAACGCGTGGTGGCTTTGCGCACGGAGCTGACGAAGTGCGGGGCGAAAGTGATCGAGGAGGGCGACACGCTGGCGGTTTATCCGTCACAATTGCATGGCGCGGAGATCGAAACCTACAACGATCATCGCATGGCCATGTGCTTCGCGATTCTGGGATTGAAAGTTCCGGGAATAAAAATTAAAAACCCCGCCTGCGTGAAGAAGACCTTCCCGAACTTCTTCCAGAAACTCGCCGCAGCACCGCCCAAAGGACTCGGCGCCACCATTCTGGATGCGAAGACTGGACGTTCCCTGACGCATGAAGAATTGTTTGCGGATTGATGGTCGCGGCACTCGGTGAGCGCTGTTTCACTGCCGGCGGTTGTAGGCCGCGGCTACAAGTCACGTATAGAGTCACGATTTGAAAAACAACATTGTCATCGCCATCGACGGCACAAGCGCCAGCGGCAAGAGCACGAATTCCAAGCTCATCGCCAAAGAACTCGGCTTTGTGTACGTCGATACGGGCGCGATGTATCGGACGCTCGCCTGGTATTGCCTCAAGCAACGGATTGACGTCCACGATGAGAAGGCCGTTGCCGCCGCATGCCGCAAGTGGAAGACAACCTTGGAATGCGTCGATGTCGGCGGTTATCGCGCGGCGCGCATCCTGGTCGATGGCTATTTTCCGGAGAAAGAAATTCGCACGCCGGAGACGGCCGCGGCCGTGGCTCACGTGGCGGCGGTTCCGAAGGTGCGCGATTGGATGAAGAAAAAGCAGCGTGAGTGCATCCAGTTCGGCAGCCTCGTGATGGAAGGCCGGGACATTGGAACGAACGTATTTCCGGAAACCGATTTCAAATATTACCTCGATGCCGGCCTGGCCGAACGGTCGCGCCGGCGTGCGGCAGAAGGCGTGAACGAAAATCTCGCGGCGCGTGATCAGCGCGACAGCCAGCGCGCGGCGGCGCCACTGATGATTGCGCTGGGCGCCAAGGTGATCGACAACTCGGGTCAGACACCGGCGGAGACGAGCGGATTGATCATCGCCGACGTCAGGCGGCGGATGGCGGAGAAATGAACACGGTTTATTTCATTGGCTGGACCTTCTTTCGCTTCATCTACGCCACATATTTCCGGTGGCGGGTTTTCAATGCCGAACGCGTGCCGCTGACCGGGCCGGTGATTCTCGCCGCCAACCACGCCAGCTTCATCGATCCGCCGCTGGTCGGTTCGGGCATTCATCGCGGAATCAATTATCTCGCCCGCGAGAGTCTGTTCCGCTTTCCAGGCATCGGCTGGCTGCTGCGGAAATGGAATGCGGTTCCGGTCGATCGCGACGGCGGTGGCGCGAAGGGATTGAAAATCATCCTGGATCGTCTCCTCGATGGAAATGCGATCATTCTGTTTCCCGAAGGCACGCGGACGAAGGACGGCAAGCTCCAGCCAGCGCGATCGGGAATCGGTTTGACAGTGATCAAGTCGAACGCCGTCGTGATTCCGGTGCGCGTGTTTGGAACCTATGAAGCTTACGGGCGGCACATGAAGATTCCGCTGCCGAAACCGATCGCAGTGAAGTATGGCCGGCCGATGATGTTTGAGAAGCTGCGTGCCGAGGCGAAGATTTGTTCCAAGGACCGGTTGAAGCAGATTTATCAGGAAGTGGCTGATCAGCTCATGGCGGAAATCGCGAAGCTGGAGCCATGCGAGGACAAGGAGAAATTTCCGTAAAAATTTATGATGTATGATTGATGATTTATGATTTGCCAGACGGTTGGTCGCGCTCGTTCAAATCAAATCGTAAATCGTAAATCATAAATAATTCAGATTCCGAGGTTCGACAGCGTCTGGCTGATCGAGTTGACGATCTGAACCAGCTGCGGGTGCGACTTCTCGAAACCTTCGACCGACTGCGACATTCCCTTCAGCGAGAGATTCAGCAACTCGGGGTTTTGTTCTGTGCGAATCGCTTCGTGCGTTGAGCGTTCGGTGAAGCCGGCGATGCTTTCCGCCTGTTCCTTCGAGACGCCGGAGATTTCCGACTTCAACGTTGCGAGAAGCTTCAGGAGTTCGGTCTTGCGCTCCGGTGTGATGGTGTCGGCTCCGTGAATCTTCGACTCAATTTTCTGAATGGTATCCTCAATCATAGGTGGCTCCGTTCTGGAGAGAACATACCGACGGCAAAGATTTCGGCAAGGCGATGGCACTCTCATTAACACCGCGCTTGAGCGCGGTGCCCGCCGGTCATTCCGATATAAAGCCGTTTAAACGGCTTCCCGCATTCACGTGCCCACCGTCCTGAAGCGCGGTGCTAATGAGAGGATCCTACTTCAGAAGCTTTGCGACTTCGCTCCAGATCGCATCGCGCACGGATTCGATCGTTCCGATGGCGTCGATCACTTTCACGCGATCCGGCTCTGCCCTGGCAATGGCATCGTAACCTTGTGCCACTCGTCCGAAAAAGCTTCGGTCCGCCTCCTCGAAACGATCGCGGACGGCAGGCTGACTGGCGGATCGACTCCGCTGACGTTCTTCGCTGGTTGTTTGCGGAATGTTGAGCAGCAGCGTCAGGTTCGGACGGGTTTCACCGACCGCAACGTCGATGATCGACTGAATCATCTTCAAATCGAGCTGACGTCCGTAACCCTGATACGCGACGGTTGAATCGTAAAAGCGGTCGCACAGAACGATTTCGCCGGACGCAAGGGCGGGGCGGATGATCTCGCGCACGAGCTGTGCGCGGCTGGCGTTCATAAGCAGAAGTTCCGCTTCGGCGGTCATGCCGTGGTTGGCGGGGCTGTGCTTGAGTGTGTGCCGGATTTCCTCGCCGATGGCTGTGCCGCCGGGTTCACGCAACATTCGGACGATTCGGCCTTCGGAACGCAGGCGTTCGGCGAGCAGGCCGATTTGCGTCGATTTGCCGCAGCCTTCAGTGCCTTCAAAGGTGATGAAGAGGCCGGTCATTGAAGCGGGAATGCGTGATGCGTGAATGCATGATGTCGGGACTACGCTTTTTTCAGTTTTGGGCCTTTGGGGGTGTCTTCGATGACCCAGCCTTTGGCTTTTAATTCGTCGCGGATGGCGTCGGAGCGTTTGAAGTCTTTTGCCTTCCGGGCGGCCTGGCGTTCTTCAAGCAGTGCCTGCAGTTCGGCAGGAACTTCGGCTTCGGCTGATGCGGTGATTCCGAGGACTGTGTTGATCCGATCCCAGGCGGCGAGCGCGGATGCGGCTTCATTTGCGCTGAATGAAGTTTCACTCATCCGGCGGTTCGTTTCGCGAATCCACTCGAACACGCAACCCCACGCGGCGGAAATATTCAGATCGTTGTCGAGCGCAGCAGTGAACTGCTCGATCAGGGCGGCATCCGGTTCGGCTTTTGCGGCACCGGCGCGTTCTCGCAGTTTGCCGGTGCATTCGTCGATGCGGTTCAGAGCGGTGCGCGCACCGTCCAATCCGCCGAGCGTGAAATTAAACGTCTCGCGATAGTGCGCGGTGAGCAGCAGGTAACGGATTTCACGTCCGGAAAAACCTTTCGCCAGCAGATCACGCAGCGTGAAGAAGTTTCCGAGCGACTTGCTCATCTTCTTGCCTTCAACCATCAGGTGCGCGCCGTGGAGCCAGTATTTCACGAAATGCTGGCCTTCGTTCTGAACACCCGCGCCTTCGCTCTGCGCGATTTCATCCTCGTGATGCGGGAATACAAGATCTTCGCCGCCAAGATGCAGGTCGAAGCTGGGGCCGAGCAACTTCATGCTCATGGCTGAACATTCGATGTGCCAGCCCGGACGGCCGTCGCCCCATGGACTCGGCCAGAAAACATCGCCATCGTCCGGCACGCGCGCTTTCCAGAGTGCGAAGTCGGCCACGGATTCCTTCGCATATTCGTCGCTCTTCACGCGTTCCCCGACGCGCATTTCCTCAAAGTTCAGTTTCACCAGCTGACCGTAGGTGCAGCCGCAGCCGCGATATTTGTCGATGCTGAAATAGACCGAACCGTCGGCGGCCTTGTACGCAATGCCGCGGGCGATCAGCTTTTCGATCAGCGAAATGATTTCGGGGATGAACTCGGTCGCATGCGGGCGCTGATGCGGCTCGAGACAGCCGAGTGTTTTCAGATCTTCGAGAAAGGCGGCTTCGTATTTCCCGGTGAACTCGCGCAGTGACGTTTTCGTTTCGCGGACGCGCTTGATGATCTTGTCCTCGACGTCGGTGATGTTCATCACGTGTGTGACGCCGTAGCCGCGGAACTCGAGGTAGCGGCGCACGAGATCGGCGAACACGAACGTGCGCCAGTTGCCGATGTGCGCGAAGTCATAGACGGTCGGCCCGCAACAGTACATTCCGACGTTTTTTCCCGCCGGATCGAGCGGGGTGAAGTCCTGAACCGAACGCGACAATGTGTTGAAAAGCTTCAGAGCCATTTGCGAATGGCCCGGAGATTAAGCCCCGGGTGGGGAAAGCAAAAGCGGAAACTGGCTGTTCGAGCGGTCATACGTGCAACTGACACAATTTCCCTCGCCCCGCAAGCGAAGCGCGGGGAGAGATTTCTCGCAAATGGAATTTCGCACTTCTGAACCCCTGAACCTGGTTCGTGAGGAGGACTTGCTTTACCCGAACGATTTTTAGTCGGAGCGGCAGCTCCGCCCTGTCAACAATAGGTAGGGCAAAGTTGCCGCTTTGCCCCATATTCCGCACCGACCGGTGCGTTCCGTTCGTCAACGACATCACGCCAGGAAATATTTCCTTGGCCGCAGGCGAATGCGCCGTAGAGATTTCTCCCAGATGGAATTCGTGCTTTGAACCTCCAAACCAGTTTCACGGGGAGGGTTCGGAAGAGACTCTGAGCTAAAAACCTCCGGCTTCGCTCGGAAGAGCGACAGGCGGAAAGCCTGCTCCTACGAGGCTAGTTCTTTTCGGCAGCGCGGACTGCGAGCGGATTCCAGTTGTCGTTTCCGGATAGAACCGCCTGGGGCGTGATGGCTGCCGCTTCGGAAGCCGTCAGCTGTTTTGCCCAGGGAACGCGCTTCGACGTTTCGGCGCCTGGACCGCGATTGTTGAATTCCGCGTAGCGCGCTGTCTGTTCGGCTTCCTTTTTGTTCCAGTTGTGCCAGCCCACGGGGCGAACGACGGATGACATGTCGCAGTTCATGAAGATCGTGCTCGCGAAGTTGCGCCACGGACGGCCGAGATAGGTCAGCACATTCGTTTCGCCGGTGATTTTGCAGTTGGAGAAAACAAATCCAAACTTTTGCGTGTCGGGTGTGGATGCAGCGGTGATATAACCGTTGCGAAGGCAATGAATCTGGCAGTTGTCGAAAAAGGCCGTGGCGCCGCCGAAGATGAAATCGACGTGGCCGTTGATGAAACAATTGGTGAAATACTGGCGGCCGCGGTTCAGCAGGATGGTGTCCTGCCAGCCGAGAAACCGGCAGTTGCGGAACACCGCGCGATCGCCATCGACGCGAATGGCCAGAGCCTGCCCAACCGGTCCGGCTGAGTTTTCAAACGTGATGTTCTCCGCCGTGAAATCCTCGGCATCGATCAGCGTGGACGGCGTTCGGAACGTGCCGATCGGTTTGCCATCGGGCCCCTTGATGTTCGCATTCAGGTCGAATGTGAGAATGGTCGTTTCCGGATCTTCGCCGATCAGATGAAAGAATCGTTTTTCACGCTGAACGTAGATGACCTCCTTGTAGGTTCCCGGTTTGATATGGATGAACACGTGGTTCGAATTGCTGCCCGCCGGGACCGCCATGATTGCCTCCTGGATCGTCTTGAATTGCGCTGATCCGTCCGCCGCGACGAAGAGGTTCGTATCAGCAACGGATTGAGAAATCGCAGCGGAGAAAATGGAAAGGAACAACAGGGAACGCAGGTGGCCGAGATGTCGCATAGGTTGAAGGATCATAGTTCGACGTGTGGGAAATGAGACTTCGAGTTTCTGCATCTCGCCGTGAAAATTGGGCAGCGGCTAATGACACTCAACCGTTCCTTGCTCGCGTTTTGAACGTGTTGGCGATCTGATCCGTCCCGAAACCGATCGGGCACGAACCTTCGGGGGGAGGGCCGAGCCGGCGCACTGCCACGCCCACAACCGACACGTCATCACTGAACGCAGCACTGCCACAGACCTGCTCGATTTCCGCCATCAATTCCTTGAACAACTCCGGTGCGGTGAGATGCGTCCGCCGATGAACCGCCGTGACGAGCCGTTCCTCGTTGAAGCATTCGTTGTTGTTGCCTTCCACTTCGATCAGACCGTCAGTAAACAGCAGGAGAAGGTCATTGACCGCAAGCTGACGCCGGCATGTCGGAAAGGCGGCATCCTCGAACAGTCCAAGCGCCGGGCCCTTGGATTTCGTCGGTGAGCCAAGCATTTCGACGTGACTGTCGGTGCGCTTCACGTAAAGGGCGTCCGGATGCGCCGCGCTCGCGTAATGCAGTTCGCCCGTTTCGACATCGGCCACGAGATACAAGGCGGTGGCAAACATCGTCGCTCCGCTCATCTTGAAAACGCTCGCGAGGGCCCGGTTGATCTGCGCCAGCAAATGCCCTGGATCGGCGGCTGAATGGCTCAGGTCTTGAACGAGCGAGCGCATCATCGCAGTGGTGAGCGCCGCGCGAACGTCGTGGCCCATCACGTCGCAGATGAAAATGCCAACCTTGTTGTCCGACAATTCGACCACGTCGTAGAAATCGCCGCTTACCGAGCCGTTCGGAAGAAAGAAGCTGAAGAACTCGAGCGCGCTCTCGTGATAAGGAAGGTAGGGCGGCAGGCAGGGAAACTTTTGAGGCAACATCGCGAGCTGAAGTTCGCGCGCCATCTTGAGTTCTTCCGCGATCTGTTCGTTCTTCTGCTGCAACTGGCGGGTGCGTTCCTCCAGAGCAAGCTCGGCCTTCTTTCGTGCTGTGATGTCGCGGGAAATGCCGAAGGTCCCGATGATTTTTCCCGACTGATCGCGCAACGGCATCTTGGTCGTGGAAACCCAGGTCACGCTGCCATCGGGCCAGGTCTCGGCTTCTTCAATGCCCACGAGCGGCTGTCCGGTCCGCATCGTTCGTTGCTCGTCCGCAAGCGCCTGATGGGCGTGTTCGGCGCTGAAGAAATCGGCATCCGTTTTGCCGATCGCTTCGGCAGTGTTGGAAAGATTGAAGCGGCGCGCGTGTGCCTTGTTGATCCGGATGAAGCGGCTTTCCGTGTCCTTGAAGTAGATCGCATCCGGAATGTTGTTCATCAGGATTTCCAGAAGGTGACGATCCCGACGGGTTGAATCGAGGGCATGATGCCGGTCAATCGCTTTTCGAACCGACGCTGCCAGCAGTTCGATGGAAAGACTGGAGCGGACAAAGAAATCCTGCGCGCCCAGATGCATGAGGTCGTGTCCGATCTTCTCCTCCTCCGGACCGATGAGAATGATGAATGGAATGTGTGGGGCGACGCTTTGGAGTTTGATAAAACTCTCGATCCCGGCGCACTCCGCAGCGGCGAAATCGAGAATCGCGAGGTCGAACTTGTGCTCATTCAACGCGCGGGCGCCGGCTGTCAGCGAGGTGTGTTGAACCACTTCGAAGCCGGCGGCACGGAGGGCGGATGCGAAGCTCGTGGCCGCTTCGATAACCAGCAGATGCTGGAGCGCTTTTGACATGGATGAAAGCATGGTAGGCGAATTGTCGATGATGTCCAGCGCCCGGAACTCGCGGGCATCCGGCACGGGGTGTGGGGCTGTACATTTGTACAGCTGCACACATGTCCAGCTATTCGCTTTCATAAAGGCATGGTTCAGTTGACATCGTTAACCAGGCTTCGGACCGAGAACGTCGAAGTCGAATTTGCCGCGCCTGAATGCATGAACGGACCAATCCATCCGGTACACAACTCCTGTCGGACACGCCTGTCCTGAAACGATTTTCATGAAGCTCTTTTTCAATAATCCAATGTCCCTTCTCAAGTTCTTCTGCGTTCCGCTGATGTTCTGGAGTCTTTGTCTTTCGGCGCCTGCGGCACTGATTTTTGAGGACTCGTTCGACTACACCGTCGGCGAGGATTTGGGCGAATCGTCATCTTCGACTCGTTGGCAGAATCCCAAATCCAACATCACCATCGCTTCGGGAAGTCTGAGCTATGCCGGACTTCAAACTTCATCCGGCAATCGCGTGAACGTGAACGGCGGGACATCCAATCTCGACGGCGCTCGAACCGCACCCGGGACCTGGACACCCAGAACGAATGGAACGCTCTATCTCTCCTTCATCCTGAGGCTGAACGGACTTTCCGGCATCATTTCAACCGGCAACGGCATTCCGATCCTGAACATCAGCCAGGCAAGCTCGGTTTCACAGCAGTTGATCTCGGTAAACCTTCTCAACAGCTCCGGCGTGAAGCTGGGTGTGGTTAAGTATCCATCCAGCAACGTTGCGGTTTCATCAGCGTTCTTTTCATCCGGCCCCGGAGCGAATCTCTCTGCCGATGGCGTCACCACTTATTTCGTCGTGGCCAAATACGAATGGGTGGCTGGAACCGGAAATGACATCGTGACGCTCTGGGTGAACCCGTCCACGCTCGGTGGCGAGGAAGACAGCGGCAACAAGGTGTTCACGTCGGAGGGCAATGACGGCACCGCAAATGCCGGACGGCTCTACATCAATCGAGGACCGAGCCTCGATATCGATGAACTGCGCATCGGCGAAACCTGGGCGGATGTGACGCCGACTGGCGGCGGTTCGGTGAATTCATCGCGGCCGGTCATCACGGAAGCGTTTCTGTCCCCACAAGGCATTGTGCTTCGCGGGACGAATGGAACGCCGTCGGGCGTTTATCAGGTGCTGCGTTCTCAGGAGATTCTCAGCCCTTCGTATTTATGGAACAGCATTGCGACCAACGCATTTGATTCCATGGGAAGATTCGACAGCACCAATCCGGTTCCATCGGAAGCACAGCAGGCGTTTTATCGGTTGCTGACGGGAGCCGATTTGCCGCCCATTCCGACGGCGCCGTCGATCACCACGCAACCATCCGACAGAACCGTGCTGATTGGACAGAGTGCATCGTTCAACGTCGTTGCCACCGGCACAGAACCACTCAGCTATCAATGGTTCTTCAACGATGCGCCGATTTCCGGTGCAACAGCCGCCTCGCACACTGTGACTGGAGCCACAGCAGATGATTCGGGGCCGTATCATCTCGTGATTTCAAATCCGTATGGTTCCGTGACCAGTGTGGTGGCCACGCTTGCGGCTGTTCCGATTCCGCCGACGGGGACTCCCGATGGTTACGCGACGATTGGGACGGGAACCACAGGCGGCGCGGGCGGACCGACAGTGATCGTGAGAACGTTTCAGGAATTGGAATCGTATGCGAACAACAACACCGGGCCGTTCACGATTCTTGTCGAGGGAACGATCAATCTGGGCGGTTCGAATGTTCGTGTTCGCAATAACAAGACGATCATCGGTCTCGGAACGAATGCGACGTTGATTGGCGATCTGAAGGTGGACGGCAACCGCAACGTGATCATCCGCAATCTCACCTTCACCAATCCGAATGGAGCAGGGGACAAGGATGGGTTGACGCTTCAGGATTGCGAGAATGTGTGGGTGGATCATTGCACGTTCGTTGATGGCGCTGACGGCAATCTCGATATCAGTCACGGCGCGGACTGGATCACGGTTTCCTGGTGTCGTTTCTATTACACCGATCCGTCCAAAGATCATCGTTTCTCCAACCTTGTCGGACACAGTGACAACAATGCCGGCGAAGACGCGGGCAGACTGCACATAACCTTTCATCACAACTGGTGGGGACGGCTGGTTCACGAACGCATGCCGCGCGTGCGGTTTGGGCGAGTGCATCTTTACAACAACTACTACAACGCGACGGGAAACAATTATTGCATCCGCGCCGCGTTGGGTTCCGAGATCCTGGTCGAGAACAATTATTTCGATACCGTGAAGAACGTTTGGGAGCTGTATCGAACGAGTGGCATCGACGGAAAGGTGTTCGCCGCCGGGAACATCGAGGTGAACACAACCTGGTCCGCTGGAGACGATTCCAATTCGATTCAAATTCCGGGAACGGATGTGCTTTCCGATGATGTGAACGGTTTGAATCCGGCCCCCTACGCCTACGTGCTGGAAGCGACGGCGAGCATTCCGAATTCGGTGACGAACAACGCGGGCGCGGGCAAAGGCCCGTTTGCACCTTGAGCCTGTCTCAAACGAGGGCGGCTTCAGGATTGAGAATTCCCTGATTGGGTGATTGCAATCGACCGGTTGGCTGCGTCAGATTCCCGCCCATGTTGCGAACTTTTGCTCTCATCATCATCGCCGCAGCGGGATTTCTTCAGACCGTCCGCGCCGCGGAAGATCCGTTGAAGTGGTCGAACCCAATCCTCTGGCAGCGCGCCGATCCGCACGTCACGCTTCACACGGACGGCTGGTATTATTTCGCTGCCACCGTTCCGGAATACGATCGCATCGAACTGAGGCGCGCGCGGACGATCGGCGGGATTTCTTCCGCCGACGTGAAGGTGATCTGGCGCAAGCATGCCCGCGGTCCGATGAGCCATCATATCTGGGCGCCGGAAATCCATTTCATCGACGGCAAGTGGTATGTCTATTTCGCAGCCGGACGCGCGGAGGCGATCTGGGACATCCGGATGTATGTGCTTGAAAACGCGTCGGCCAATCCGCTGGAAGGCGAGTGGGTGGAGAAGGGCGAAATCAAAATGAACTGGGACTCGTTCACGCTCGATGCGACCACGTTCGAACATCGTGGCACGCGTTACCTTTCCTGGGCGCAGAGCGTTCCGGACGAACGCGGGACCAGCCTCTTCATCGCGAAGATGGACACGCCCTGGTCGATCACGGGAAAGCAGGTTCGCATTTCCAGACCCGAGCTGCCGTGGGAACGCATCGGCCATAATGTGAACGAAGCGCCTGCGGTCATTCATCGCAATGGCCGGTTGTTCATGACCTATTCCGCAAGTGCGACCGACGCGAATTACTGTCTGGGACTTCTGACTGCAGATGAGAATGCCGATCTCCTCGACCCGAACTCGTGGGTGAAGACGCAGACGCCGGTGTTCAAGAGTTCTTCGCAGACCGGTCAGTACGGTCCGGGTCACAACTCCTTCACCACGACACCGGATGGGAAAACCGACATCATGCTTTATCACGCCCGCAACTATGAACGGATTGATGGAGAACCGCTGCACAATCCGGATCGCGCCACCCGCGCCATCGTGTTGAAGTGGAATGCTGACGGAACTCCGAATTTCGGTGTGCCGCCCGCGGAAGATCGTAGCCGCATTCACAGCACTGGCGGCAATCCGATCATCACGAACGTCTTCACCGCCGATCCCGCCGCCATGGTGTATCAGGGCAAGGTTTACCTTTACACCGGGCACGACGTCGCGCCGGACAATCGGGGCAGCTATCGCATGAACGACTGGCTCTGTTTCACCTCCACCAACATGGTGGATTGGGAGGAACAGGGTTCACCGCTGGCAGCCCGCGATTTCGAATGGGCGAAAGGCGATGCCTGGGCGAGCCAGGTGATCGAACGCGACGGCAAGTTTTACTGGTACGTTTCCGTGGAGCACAAAACCATTCACGGAAAAGCCATCGGTGTCGCTGTGGCAGACAAGCCGACCGGCCCGTTCAAGGATGCGCGCGGCTCGGCGCTGGTGAGCAACGACATGACCAAGGCGACAGGGATCAGTTGGGATGACATCGATCCCACGGTTTGGATCGACACCGACGGACAGGCCTATCTCTTCTGGGGCAATCAGAAATGTTATTGGGCGAAGTTGAAGAGCAACATGATCGAACTCGACGGCGAGATTCATGTGATTCCGGACGAACAGGTGAAGGGCTTCACGGAGGCGCCGTGGATTCATAAACGTGGAGACACGTTTTATCTGAGCTATGCGACAGGATTTCCGGAGAAGGTTGCTTACTCAACCAGCAAGAGCCTGACGGGGCCGTGGACGTATCGCGGACTGCTCGCGGAAATTGCCGGGAACAGCAACACGATTCATCAATCGATCATCGAGTTCATGGGCCGCTGGTATTTCATCTATCACAACGGCGGCGTTCAGACGACCGGCGGCAGCTATCGCCGATCCGTGTGCATCGATTTCCTGGAATACAACGAAGACGGAACGATGAAGCGCGTCGTGCAAACGACCGAGGGCGTTGCAGGGAAGCGTTGACCGTGTGCGGCGTGAGTTGAAGAGTGGCGGTGGTTCCCGCTGTCACTCTCGCTGATCAGACCTTGAAATGAAAAAGGCGCCGGAGTCCGGCGCCTTGAAATTTTCTGAAGATCGAATCGTTCAGTGGTGGTGATGTCCGTGATCGTGGTCGTGATCGTGACCACCGTGTCCGCAACCGCAGCCGTGACCGCAGCTGCCTTCGAAGTCGGAGTCGGTCGGCATGCGGCCGAGTTCAAGCGTCTTGCTGACGTACTGATTGATCGATTCGTGAACCTCGTGAAGTTCCTGCTGGGCATCAAGGAATCCGCGGGCGACAGGATTGTTCAGGAGCGCCTCGCGGTCGGTTTCGAACGCGCTGATTTCCTCCTGTGTCAGCTGCTGTGAGCGCTGCTGCTTCTGCTGAAGCGCCTGTCCCTTGGACATGAGGCTCTCGTATTGCGCCTTCGCTTTGTCGTCGTTGATGAAAGCTTCGATGGCCTGGCGGGCGGCGCGCAGTTCAGGCTGGTCGAGAATCGCCTGGCAAAGTTCTTTGGTCTTCTGCGTGACGATGGTTTCTTGAGTCGTTTGCATAGAATAATCCTGACACGGGCGGTTCAGCCATTGGCGGGTCAGCGCCCTAAGTAATCACAGCAAGGTGTTGAACGCAACTGATTGTTCTGACACTGTCCGGCCCGAGGAATGAACCACTCCATCTCAACCACCCGCTGTTTTCCGATCTCCACTGTTGGCACTTATGTGTGATGCTCCTCGCCGCGGCCTGCTGTTCGTGCGCCACGAAACGCTACGTCCAACCATCGGTTCCGCCGGAACATTGCGCCACCATGGAGGCGACACCTCCCGTCTGGATTCATTCAATCGACGGCAGGCGGACGCCGAAGGGCTTCGGCGGAGCGACGCGGCAGCTTCGAGTCCCGCCTGGAGAGCAGAGCATGTCGTCGAGTTGGATTCGGCGGCGTCAGCAGGTCCATGGTCAAGGTGGGAGAGGATTTCAATCCGTGGAAGAGGTGCGTATCTATCGTTCGAACGGAAGAACTCCGACGGTGCTGAAGCTGCGTCCGGGGAAAGTTTATCCGATCAAGTATGAACTCCTGAGAAGGAGTCAAAGGATCAGATCTTTTGTTTTGCAATGACCCGTACGAGGGGACGGCTTTTTAAAGTTCTGAACCGGTCGTGATGGAACACATAAAGTCCTGTTCGCTTCCCGATTTTGGCAATGTCTTTCCCTCTTTTGGTTTAGAGGCCTGAAATCATTAGTTTTTCTCCACACGACGTTGACACTACCCCAGCCTTTGTTATCGTCGCACCCGTTTTCTGCGGAGTGTCTTCCGTCGGAATCAACCGGTCGATTCACGAATTTGAAATTTATGGCTAAAGCTACCAAATACGTTTACGTCTTCGGCAACAAGAAGGCCGATGGCGATGGCTCAATGAAACCTCTCCTGGGTGGTAAGGGCGCAAACCTCGCGGAAATGACGCGCATCGGTTTGCCTGTGCCTCCGGGATTCACGATCACCACGGAAGTCTGCACCTACTATTACCAGCACAAGAAGACTTATCCGAAGGAACTCCAGTCGCAGATGGAAGCCGGCATCGCGAACATGGAGAAAATCATGGGCACCAAATTTGGCGCCACCAACTCCATGCCGCTCCTCGTCGCTGTCCGCTCCGGCGCGCGCGATTCGATGCCCGGCATGATGGACACGATCCTCAACCTCGGTCTGAACGACCAGACGGTGCTCGCACTCGAGAAGGCCACAGGCAATCCGCGCTTCGCATGGGATTGCTATCGCCGCTTCATCCAGATGTACGGCGACGTCGTCCTCGGAGTGCAGAAGCGCGCCGGTGAAGATCACGAACCGTTCGAAGTCGTCATCCACAGCTACAAGCACGAGAAGTATCACGCCGACATCGAAGACTCGAAGCTCACCGCTGAAGACCAGCAGGAACTCGTCAAGCGCTTCAAGGCGCTTGTCAAGGAACGCACCGGAAAGAACTTTCCGAACGATCCGTGGGATCAGCTCCGCGGCGCCGCGGGCGCTGTGTTCGGTTCATGGATGAACGACCGCGCGATCGTTTATCGCCGCAAATACAACATCCCGACCGAGTGGGGAACAGCCGTCAACGTGCAGGCGATGGTGTTCGGCAACACGGGCGAAAATTCCGGCTCCGGCGTTGCGTTCACGCGCAATCCCGCGAACGGCGCGAACGAATTCTACGGCGAGTTCCTCATCAACGCCCAGGGCGAAGACGTCGTCGCCGGTGTCCGCACTCCGGAACCGGTCGCGAAGCTCAAGGAGCATCTCCCGCAGGCCTACGCCGAGCTGCTCAAGGTCCGCCAGATTCTTGAAAAGCATTTCAAGGACGTGCAGGACGTCGAGTTCACGATTCAGGACGGCAAGCTGTTCATGCTCCAGACGCGCAACGGCAAGCGCACCGCGATGGCCGCGCTCAAGTTCTCGATGGACATGGTGAAGGAAAAGCTCATCGACTGGGAAACCGCGATCCTTCGCAACCCGGCCGATCAGCTCGACCAGCTGCTCGCCCCGGTGTTCGATCTGGCCGATCTGAAGAAGGCGAAAGCCATTGCCACCGGTCTTCCGGCCGGCCCTGGCGCGGCCTCCGGAAAAGTTTATCTCAACGCCGATCGCGCCGTCGTTGCTGCTGAAAGGGGTGAAAAGGTTCTGCTCGTCCGCAACGAAACCTCGCCTGAAGACCTGCGCGGCATGATCGCAGCCGAAGGCATCCTGACTGCCAAGGGCGGTGTCAGCTCGCACGCAGCGCTTGTTGCACGTCAGATGGGCAAGGTCTGCGTCTGCGGCGCCAGCGCACTGGAAATTGATTACACGGCCAAGACGGTCACGGCCGCCGGCCAGACCTTCAAGGAAGGCGATTACCTGTCGATCGACGGAACCTCCGGCACCGTTTACGCCGGTGAACTGAAGACCGCTCCTTCCGAAATCATCACAGGCCTGCTTCACGGCGACAAAGCCGCGCAGGCGACTGAGAAGTTCAAGAACTTCCAGACGCTGATGAAGTGGTGCTCGAAGGTGACGCGCCTCCAGGTCCGCACCAATGCCGACACGCCGGAACAGACCCAGAACGCAATTGCGTTCGGCGCGACTGGCATCGGCCTGACCCGCACCGAGCACATGTTCTTCGAAGGCGATCGCATCGACGCCATGCGCGAAATGATTCTCGCTGAGAACGTCGATGATCGTAAGAAGGCGCTCGGCAAATTGCTGCCGTATCAGCGCGAAGACTTCATCGGCATCTTCAAGGCGCTCAAAGGATTCCCGGCGACCATCCGGTTCCTCGATCCGCCCTTGCACGAGTTCGTGCCGCACGACGCGAAGGCGCAGGCCGACCTCGCCAAGAAGCTTGGAGTTTCCGCCGAGAAGATTGCGAAGCGCGTGAATGCGTTGCACGAGTTCAACCCGATGCTCGGTCATCGCGGCTGCCGCCTCGGCATCGCGTATCCGGAAATCACCGAGATGCAGGCCCGCGCCGTGTTCGAAGCCGCTGCCGAAGTGCAGAAGCTCAAGATCAAGGTGAAGCCTGAAGTCATGATCCCGCTCGTCGGCTTCAAGAAGGAACTCGACCTCCAGGTTGAGATCGTCCATCGCGTCGCGAAGGAGGTCATGGCCGAGAAAAAGGTGAAGATCGATTACCTCGTCGGCACGATGATCGAAGTTCCCCGTGGCGCGCTCACCGCTGATGAAATCGCGCAGACCGCGCAGTTCTTCAGCTTCGGCACCAACGACCTGACCCAGACCGCGCTCGGCATCAGCCGCGACGACATGGGCTCGTTCCTCATGCCTTACGTTGAGAACGAAATCTTCAAGAAGAATCCGTTCGCGACGCTCGATCAGACCGGCGTCGGCCAGCTGATGAAGATCGCCGTGGAGAAGGGCAATGCCACACGTCCTGGCATCAAGCTCGGCATCTGCGGTGAACATGGCGGCGATCCTGACTCTGTGAAGTTCTGCCATCGCATTGGCCTGAACTACGTGAGCTGCTCGCCGTATCGCGTCCCGGTCGCCCGCCTTGCCGCTGCGCAGGCTGCGATCGAAGACAAGCGGAAAGCCGCTGCGAAGCCGGCGAAGAAAAAGAAGAAATAACTTTGTGGCGATACTGGAGCGGCGGTCTGTGACCGCCGCTCATTCCGCTACAGTCAAATGACAAAGCCGCTCCGGATGAAAGTTCGGGGCGGTTTTTACTTTTTGGAAGTTTCCGGTTTTAGCAGCGGTCGGAGAACCTTCCAGACGTTGTCCGCAATGATTCGTTGACCTTCGGCTGTCGGATGAATCCGGTCGGCCTGATTGAGATCTGCGCGACCACCGACGCCTTCCAACAGAAATGGAACGAGCGGCAGTTTGTTGCGTTCGGCGACTTCCGCAAAGACTCGCTCAAACTGCTCCCGGTACTCCGTTCCCATGTTCGACGGCATCTTCATTCCGGCGATCACGATGACAGCGTCCGGATACTTCTTGAGCGTGCGATCGATGATTGCCTGAAGGTTGCTTTGTGTGGCGGATGGACTGACGCCGCGCAGGCCATCATTTCCGCCCAGTTCAAGAACGAGAATGTCGATGCGCTGCCGCAGGAGCCAGTCGATGCGACGCAGTCCGCCTGCGGTGGTATCGCCGCTCAATCCGGCGTTCACCACCGTGTAAGGCAGGTTCTCTCCATCGACCTTCTGCTGAAGCAGTGTGGGAAAGGATTCCTCGGGTTCCAGTCCGTAGCCCGCGGCGATGCTGTCGCCCAGAACAACGATTCGCCGCTTCGACTCTGTCGGTGTGGGTTCTCCAGCCCGGGATGATTCGACTATTCCAATGAAAACCGCGCTCAGGAGCAGAGTGAGAAACAGATTCATGCCGAGACTTTCCTTTGACTCCGTTCGGCGTGCAACTCGATTGTGAGTGCCTGTAACCCGCAGTTTGATGCGGCGTCTGCGTCAGCATCTGTAGTTGAGCTTTTCATGCGTTCAACCAGCATTGACACCTAAACATTTGACCGACGACAGCAGTCGTGGAAAGTCAGGGGCACATGACGCCGATTCTCGAAGTTCAGAAGCTGACGAAAAGTTATCAGACCGAAGCCGGATCGCTCACCGTGCTGAAGGAAATCAGTCTCGAGATTCAACCGGGCGCGACCTGTTCGATCGTTGGTCCGTCTGGAAGCGGCAAGACCACGTTGCTGGGGTTGTGCGCCGGACTGGATGTGCCGAGCGGGGGAACGGTGCGGCTGGATGGACGCGATCTTTATTCGGTGGATGAAGATGGGCGCGCTCGCATCCGACGTGAGCTGGTGGGATTTGTGTTCCAGAACTTTCAGTTGATTCCAACGCTGACAGCGCTGGAGAACGTGATGATCCCGCTCGAACTGCAGGGCAATCGTGATGCGAAGGCGCGCGCGCTGCAATTGCTGGAAAAAGTCGGCCTGGCAGACCGTCCCGGTCATTATCCGGCGCAACTCTCCGGTGGCGAACAACAGCGGGTGGCGCTGGCGCGCGCCTTCATGAACCGGCCCCGAATTCTTTTCGCAGATGAACCGACCGGAAATCTCGATGCCGAAACAGCGGATCACGTGGTTCAGGTTCTGTTCGAGTTGAATGCCTCGTTCCAGACCGCGCTCGTGCTGGTGACCCACAATCTGGAACTGGCGCAACTGACACAACGTATTTTCAAACTTCATCGGGGCGCGCTCGTATCAGAAGAGCAGGGGAAGCTTGCAAACCAAGCTCTGTCCGGCGCCGCGTCATGAAGCAGATGCTTGAAACCATCCTGCATCTGTTCCGCGCGTGGACGTGGCAGATGGCGTGGCGCGACAGTCGCCGAAGCCGGCGCCGACTGTTGCTTTATGCGGCGTCGATTGTTCTCGGCGTGGCGGCGTTGACGGCGATTGCATCGTCGGGCAGACAGATGCAGCGTGCGATCGATGAGCAATCGAAGGCGCTGCTGGGAGCCGATCTGGTTGTCAGTGCGCGCGATGCCGGTCTGACGCCGGCGCAGGAATCATTTCTTAAAACGCTCGGAGGCGAACAGGCGCGGGAGATCAGCTTCGCGTCGATGGTTTATTTTCCGAAATCGGAAGGAACGCGCTTGGTGCAGGTGCGGGCGCTGGCCGGAGGATTTCCATTCTACGGCGAACTCGAAACGTCACCGAGTTCAGCAGTGGATGCGCTTCGGAATGGAACCGGCGCGCTGGTGGAGCAGAACCTCATGGACGTCTTCGGCGCGAAAGTGGGTGACGACGTGAAGGTGGGCGACATCACGCTGCCCATTGCCGGAGTTCTCAGCCGTGTGCCGGGCGAAACGATGGGTTTCGCGACCATTGCGCCCCGCGTTTACGTTCCGTTCAACAGCCTTGCCAACAGCGGGCTTCTCTCGGAGGGAACGCTGGCGCGCTACAAGGTTTACTTCAAGTTCGACTATAATTTCGACGTGGAGACGTTTGCCGATGCACGTCGTCCGGAGTTTCGACGGCTTCAGCTTTCCTACGACACCGTGCAGGAACGCCAGCGCGACCTGGGCCGGGCGCTGGAGAACATGATGCGATTTCTCAACCTGATCGGATTCGTGGCGTTGCTGCTGGGTGGGGTCGGTGTGGCGAGCGGAATTCACGTTCACATGAAACAGAAGCTGGCAACGATCGCGACGTTGCGCTGTCTGGGAACTTCCGTCGGGCAATCGTTTGCCGTCTATCTCGCGCAGGCGGCGGCGCTGGGAATGATCGGCGCTGTCGCAGGCGCGGTGATTGGAACCGTCGTTCAATACTTCATTCCTTCGCTGCTGGCCGACTTCATTCCTTTTGCCATCGAACCGGCGGTTTCGTGGAAGGGACTCTGGAGCGGCATCTGGATGGGATTCCTGATTTGCATTCTGTTTGCGCTGCTGCCGCTTATTCCGGTCAGAAAGATTCCGCCGCTCGCCGCATTGCGAAGCGCTTTTTCCGATGACAACGGAATGCGTCGTGATCCGTTGCTGTGGCTGGGTTACGCGGTTGTGATTGCAGGGTTGGTGGCATTCGGAATTCTTCAAAGCCGCCGCTGGCAGCATGGCGTCGGATATGCCGTCGGAATTGTCGGGGCATTCGCGATGCTGGCCTTCGTCGCGTGGATGATTTCGTTCGTGATGCGGAAAGTGGTTTCGAGTTCATGGCCGTTCGTGATCCGGCAGGGACTTTCAAATCTGTATCGTCCCAACAACCGCACGGTGCTGCTCATGGTGTCGCTCGGAATGGGAACGTTCCTTGTGCTGACGCTCTACCTCGTCCAAATGAACCTGCTGGGCGAGTTGCTGCGGCCCAAGAGTGACAAGGACGGCAACGCGGTGTTGTTCGACATTCAGCCGGATCAGCGTGAAGGCGTGCGCGCGATTCTGAAATCGCAGGAGCTTCCGGTGATTGAGGACGTGCCGATGGTTTCAATGCGGCTCAAGTCGATCAAAGGCCGGACTGTGGAGGAGATTCGGAAAGATCCGCGCAGCGGCATTCGCGGCTGGGCGCTGGCGCGTGAGTATCGATCCACCTATCGCGGAGAACTGGCGCCGACGGAAAAGCTGCTGTCCGGCACATGGCATGAACGGGTGGACAGCGCAGACGAATCGATACCTGTTTCACTTGAGCGCGGGATTGCCGAGAACCTGAAGGTCGGACTCGGTGACGAAATTGTTTTCGATATTCAGGGCGTGCCGGTGGTCACGCATGTGGCCAGTCTGCGCGAAGTGGATTGGCGGCGGCTGTCACCGAATTTCTTCGTCGTGTTTCCGCGCGGCTCGATTGAAGACGCGCCGGCAATGCACATGATGCTGACCCGTGTGGAAACGAGCGAGCAATCGGCGCGTTTGCAGCGCGAGGTGGTGCGGCAGTTTCCGAATGTGTCAGCCGCGGATCTGAGTCTCATTCTCCAGACTGTCAGCTCCGTGCTCGACAAGATTTCCTTCGTCGTGCGGTTCATGGCGCTGTTCACGGTTGGAACCGGACTGATTGTTCTCGGAGGAACGATCGTGAGCGGGAGGTATCAACGTCTGCGCGAGAGCATTCTGCTGCGGACGCTGGGTGCGAGCCGGAAGCAGGTGCTGCAGGTTTTGATGGTGGAATATGTACTTCTGGGCGCGCTTGCCGCGCTGACAGGAATCGTCTTTGCCGTGGGAGCGAACTGGGCGCTGGCGAGTGTTGTGTTCGATCTCAAACCACGGATTTATCCGATGCCGATGCTGATTACGATCGCGTCGGTTTCATCGCTGACGTTGATCTTCGGGCTGCTGGGCAACCGGACCCTTCTGAATCGTCCGCCGCTGGAAGTGTTGCGGGCGGAGGTATGACGGAAGACAGACGGAGTTACAGAAGGTAACGAGAGAAACGAAGGAACTCGGAACCTGTGGAATTGGTAGAAATTCTGTACCCCTTCGTTCTCTTCGTTCCCTTCTGTGAAAAACAGACGTTCAACGAAGCAGCGGCCCGGCACCGGGAGTGTTTGTCTCGGGCGTTTCGAAAATGATGACCATTTCGTCCGGCTTCGCGTAGCCGAGGCGTTCGCGGGCGAGACGCTCAACGGCTTTCGGATCTTTCTGAAGCATTTCCGAGGTCGCTTTCAGCTGTTTGTTGATCTCTTTCTCCTCCTGAATGCGGGTTTCGAGACGGAGCACCTCGCGGCGCATTCGTTCGTTTGTTTTAATCTTCGGCAGATACAGGAGTCCCACGTAGAGCGCTCCGGCCAGCAGGAGGAGAACGATCACCACATTGGTGAGCTTGCCCCAGATGCCAAGATCGACGTTCATTGCGCGAAGTAAATCACGCGAACGCCACGGGCGGAAGCAGGAAGTTTGCGATTGCGGATTGCGGTTTGCGGATTGGCTGTTCTCTCCCGCTTACTTCGCAAATCGTTTCCAGCTCTGAAGTTTCCCTTCCGGATTGAATATGAGTCGAAGGAAATAATCCGGCGTGTCGATATACGCCGGCTCGGGCGGCATGGCATACCAGTACGGATAATATCCCCAGCCGCGATACGCCGACGCATACGTTCCGCCGCGTCCTGTCAGCCATTCGGCGACCAGCGTGCCGTCCTGAAGCTTCGCCTGCTTGTCCGGAGGTCCAAGCTCCACCACGGCGTCATCGAACGTGTAGGATCCAACCCGCGCAGACCAATCGACGCGACTCGTGGCGCAGCCAATCATCAGAAGGAGCGGCAACAGGGCGAAAACTCGATTTAAACGCGTGCTCAGGATGAAACGCATGTAAACACGTTAGGACAACTGTCGCCAAATGCAATTGGGTGGCGATCGCTCTGGAAAGCAAAAAGGCCGCTCCAACCTGGAACGGCCTTGATAGTTTGAGCGTGATCTCAGCCCAGGAACGCTGCGTGGATGGCTTTCATGGCCTGCTCGCCTTTCGCGAGGTCGATCACGACGGAGACTTTGATTTCGCTGGTGGAAATCATCTCAATGTTCACGCCCTCATTCGCCAGCGTTTCAAACATCTTGCCGGCAATGCCGCTGTGGCTCTTCATGCCGACGCCAACAACCGAAAGCTTGCCGATCTGCTCGGCCACGATCGGATCCTTGAATCCGATTTCCTGCTTCAGATTGTCGATGACCTTCTTCGCCTTCAGCAGGTCGGGCTTGTCGAGCGTGAACGAAATGTCGGTGGCAGGAGTGCCGGAGCCATGGCTGATGTTCTGCACGATCATGTCCACATTGACGGCAGCCTCGCCGAGAGCCTTGAAAATGCGGGCGGCAACACCGGGTTTGTCGGGCACGCCGACGAGCGTGATCTTGGCCTGGTTCTTGTCGAGCGAGACGCCGCGCACGACGACGCCTTCCATGCTTTTCGTTTCTTCTTTCACAATGGTTCCTGGATTTTCGTTGAGGCTGGAGCGGACTTCAAACACGACGCCGAACTTCTTGGCAAACTCCACGGAGCGGGATTGCATCACCTTGGCCCCGAGGCTCGCGAGTTCGAGCATTTCGTCGTAGGAAATTTCCTGAAGCTTCTTCGCATTCGGCACGATCCGCGGATCGGCCGTGTAAACGCCGTCCACGTCGGTGTAAATCTGGCAGAGGTCGGCCTTGAGCGCCGCTGCAAGTGCAATGGCGGTAAGGTCCGAGCCGCCGCGGCCCAGCGTCGTGATCTGGCCCTCGGAAGTTTCGCCCTGGAATCCGGCTACGATGACCACCTTGCCTTCGTTGAGAAAATCATGAACGGCCTTGGGCGTGATGTTCTTTATCTTCGCCTTCGTGTGAACGCCGTCGGTGACAATGCCCGCCTGGGCGCCGGTCAGCGAAACCGCGGGGATGCCGATCGAATGCAGCGCCATTGCGGTCAGCGCAATGGTCGTCTGCTCGCCCGTGGCGAGGAGCATGTCCATCTCGCGTTCGGTCGGGAGGGGCATGATATCCTTGGCGAGCTTGATGAGGTTGTCGGTCACGCCGCTCATGGCGGAGACGACGACGACAATTCTGTCGCCCTGGGAATGATACTTCGCGACGCGGTTCGCCACATTCTTGATGCGATCCGGATTGGCGACCGACGTGCCGCCGTACTTTTGAACAATCAATGCCATAAAGCGCTTGCCGGGATCGCCAGCAGGATGAGCCGTCAGACCCCGAAAGGGACCCGAAGAGTAGAGAGGGGTAACCCCTTTGAAAAGTCCGGAATTGGCCCGGATGGCTGCGTGATTTGACGGGAGCCCGCCCTTGCGGAGGCCTTCCGCCGGTGCCAAGCTTCGGCTGAAAACGGGTGACTGACGAGAACACTTATGAAGATGCCGAACCAATTCATTCCGTTGCTCCTGGTACTGGTGACGTTCGTTATGGGAGCCGGTTGCCGATCCACCTATTACGCCGCGTACGAAAAGTTCGGCGTTTACAAGCGGGACCTCCTGAAGAAAAACGTGATCGCCGCGCGGGATGAACAAAAGGAGGCGAGCGAACAATTCAAGGACGCGTTGACGCAGCTGAAGCAGATCTACGGTTTTAGCGGTGGTAATCTCGAGAAAGTTTACAGGAACCTCCAGGCCGAATACGACGACTGTGCCGCGCAGGCTGAGAATGTCCGCAAACGGATTCGAGAGGTGGAGCGGGTTTCGAGCGATCTGTTCTCGGAATGGGAAAAGGAGATTCAGGAAATCTCAACCCCGGCGCTTCAGAGCAGCAGCCGCCGTCAGCTTCAGGCAACGAAACAGCGTTATCAGAGCCTGCACCAGGCGTTGAAGGACGCGGAAAGCAGCATGGATCCGGTTTTGACGCAGCTGAAGGATCAGGTGCTTTACCTCAAGCACAACCTGAACGCGCAGGCGATCGCGTCGCTCAAGGGTGAAGCCATGAGCATTCAGACGGACATCTCAAAGCTTATCGCGCAGATGAATGCCGCGATTGCAAAGGCAGACGAATTTGTGAAGACGCTGCAGACCGATGCTCAATGACCTTAGGTGTTCAACGCAGCCGGAATTGACGATGTCGCGCCCTGCACCAAAGTGCGGTTCAACTCCTGAACCCGGTCCACCGCCAAGACCGCGAATTCTGATCGTCGATGACGAATCGGCGGTGCGGGCAATGTTGAAGACGCTGCTGACGGAAGCGAATTTCGACACAAGAGAGGCGCGCGATGGCATTGAAGCGATTGAGTTGTTGAATTCCTTGGCCGCCGACGTTGTCCTGCTCGACCTGAAAATGCCGCGACTCGGCGGAATGGCGGCATTGCATCGGATTCGCCAGCGCTGGCCCGTGACGAAAGTGATCGTGTTCTCCGGTGAAGGAACATCCGCGGATGAAACACCTCTCGACAAGGCGCTCGTCGCTGGAGCGGATTTTCTGCTGGAGAAACCGGTGAGCAGGGATGGTCTTTTGACGGCTCTTCAACTGGTGCTTTCGCAGGCCTGAGCTGAGTGGACACAGGTTGGAGAAGAGAAATTTTGGCGTCAAAAATGTCTCGACTGCGACGCCAAGGAGGTGGGGGTGGGGAACCCCGCTGAAGAAACGTTCACAGTCGAGACACTGCTTTTCTACGACAGGTCAGGTCTGTTTGTCTAACCCTTTATTGCTGTGCAATTTTTGCCCACAGGAGCAACTCAGGCGGACTCCCGTCAAACAACCATGAAACGTTCATTTTTTCTCGTTGTCTTCATGGCATTTACAGCTGCTGCGCTGGGAGTCATCTTGCTCCCGTTCAACGGTTGGAAAGACCTTGCCGAAAAATCTCCCGACATCGTCATCGTCCAATGCACGACGAATCCAGCGCCCGGACCCATAATGGACGGAATGATCTGGTCGGATATCGAAGTCATTTCCGTGCTCAAGGGAGAAGGCAGAACAGGTCTCTCACGGATGGTGTCACAATATCGACCTCACGCGGGAGAGCGCTTCCTTCTGTTCGGCGGTTATCAGAGTAACGAGCTGTATCAGGCGTACAATGCGACGGAATCCTACCGAGTCATTCCGCTCGCGTTTTATTTCTCCACGAACGCGCTCGCCGGCAAAACGCTGGATCAGCAGATTCGTCTGATTGTGGAACACAGGTTGGAAGTGGTGAAACAGGAGTTGAAGGAGCGTAATGAGGAAAAGGCGAGGCTCGAATCTTTCGTCAGGGAGATTCAAAGCGAATAAGTGCGCCGCAACTTTGGATCGGTTCGCAGCTTGGACTGGTCGGTCATCAGACAACCGCTTTCGATTCTATCGGCATGGATGACGATTGCGGAGTGACGATCTCAACCTGCGCGAGACGGATCTGCCGGAGGCCTGACTGAATGTAGGCGAGCAGGGCGATCCACGCCACGAAACCGAGCGCGATAAATTTCAAGTAGAGCGGCAGAACGATCGGCGAGTTCCAGATCATGTGCAGTCCAGCCCAAAGGGCATACACGCGAAGGAAGCGCGGGTCCCACAACATCTCCCACGAGAATTTTTTGTCGCCGCGAACGCGCCATAGTGCGCCGCCGATGAGAGCGGTCCAGAGGACATGCCCACCGAGAATGCTCAGCACACCGCGGGTCATGATGCTTTGCAGCATGGCCGATTTCCCGTACGCGCCGCCGATCAGATAGGCGTAACCGGCTGATTCAAAGGCGGCGAAGCCCGTTCCCACTGCGGCGCCGAACAGCATTCCATTTAAGGTCCATCGATACTTCGATTTGTTGATGACGAGCTGGAGCGCCGCGGTCACGCTCCTTTTGAAGCCAGCGCGGAGCCCAGTGCGAATCCCAGCCACGTGGCAACAAGACAGAGAATGGTGGAGAGAAGCACGTTCGCGCCTGCGTGAAGCCATTCGCGGTTCTGCAGCAATGTCAGCGTCTGCAGGCTGAATGAGGAAAACGTCGTGTATCCGCCGCAGATGCCGATCATCAGAAACTGCCGTGCGGCCGGACTGATGATCCAGCGGCTGTCGGGTTGATGGAATGCCGCGAGAAATCCGATCACCAGACAACCCAGCACATTCACCGCGATGGTACCCCAGGGAAACGCGCCGCCGATTCTCGTGTCGATGACACCGGTCATCCAGAAACGTGTAACGCTTCCGATGGCGCCCCCGACGGCAACGAGTAGATAGGCCTGCATGTGCGTCACGGATGAAACACGGATGGAACACGGATGAAAATACATTTTCTTGGAGTCAGGCTTTTCTCCATTTCGGCAACATTTCGACAAAGGGTTCGTCATTCAATGCCCCATGCCTAATGCCTAGTGAAAAAGCATCTCTTATCGGGATGAATTGTAGTGGCAAAGCGGCGGCTTTGCGGCACCGATCAAGATAGGTAGGGCGAACCTGCCGGTTCGCCCATACTTCAAAAACCAGCGCAGCGAAGTTTTTGTCGGTTGAGGCGATTTCGCTGGATGAATGCGTGTGCCGTTTCATTCGCAAAAGCGAGAATGGGAATAGTGGCAAAGCGGCAGCTTTGCCCTGTCGAGATGAGGTATTTCCTTCGCGTCCTTTGCATCCTTCGCGTGCGGCTTTGCGGCTGTGGGAAAAACTCGGCTCGGACAATTTTTCGAATTATCTGTGTTCCATCTGTTTTTCATCCGTGGCTAACCCGACTTCCGCTATTCGAGGTGGGGTGAGGATATAAGTGGCTGGTAATCAATGCATCGACTGAAAAGGTCTGCACTACAGGGACTCATTCGGCGAGTTTGCCTGGGGCAGTGATCCGGGGAGATGGCTGGTCGGCAGATGCTCGCTCCAAAAGATGTCCAACCCGAGCTTCTGATAGAGCACATTGGCCAGCCAGCAAGCGCCCCACTGCCGCGGGCGACGCAGCTCCAGTTGATCCAAACGGAT
>Ga0065721_10004627_pt1 | contig 33461 bp, 36 predicted proteins | sample Mesricmetagenome_FD_59108 | JGI IMG/M metagenome (GOLD analysis project Ga0065721, IMG submission 59108) | Mesophilic microbial community from rice straw/compost enrichment Sample: eDNA_1 v2 (version 2) | ecosystem: Engineered > Solid waste > Grass > Composting > Bioreactor | place: USA: Davis... | reverse complement strand
CCCCGACGGTTCCCAAAAGCATTGCGAACGCGCTTGTCGCGAGCGCCAAGCCACTTGTGATCTTCATGAAATCCTCCCTGTCCCGCAACGCGGGTCCTGATCCCTATGCGTAGAACAGCCACGCCTTGCGTGAGGCTGTATGGGAACCGGTCTCTGGCCAGCCCTCCACTGCATCGAGCTTAGCAAAGCGCTATTCACCGCAGAAATTCATATCCGTGAGCCGACCCGTGCTTGGTGAATGGTGGTGAGCGCCGGTGATCATAGCCAAAACAAGCAGGCGCGGCTCTCCCGAACCGCGCCTGCTCACTGATTGTGATAGGGGAGGAACGGCGCGCTAGCGGGGCAGCCATTCCAGCCGGGACGAGCCGGCAGGCGCCGGCGGGAGGCTCCAATAGGGACTGGTCACCGAATAGTCGACGATCGGGTTGGCGTGGGTGACATCGCCGAAGGCCGTGGTGCGCCTGCCCACCTCGCCCTCGCGGGGCTGATAGCGACCCAGGCCCGCCACCTCGGTATCCGGATCGAGCCGACCCTGGGCGAGAACCCACATCGAGGCCTGGGTGAGCGAGGTGGTGACGTGGTAGCTCCCCCCTTCCCGGCTGCGCCGCAGCAGCGCCCCCATAATGCCCGCTCCGGCGAGATAGGGGGCAAGGTAGTCATTCATGGTCACGGTGGGGGCGCCACGCGGCGCGCCCGGCAAGCCCTCCTGCCATTGCAGGCCGGAGACAGCCTGGCCGACCGGCTCATAGCCGCCACGCTCAGCCCACGGGCCTTCCGATCCATAGCAACTGATGGAGACATAGATGATTCCGGGCCGACGCCTGGCCAGTTCTTCCGGCCCCAGCCCCTTGCGCTGCATCACGCCGGGCCGCCAGTTCTGGATGAAGATGTCGGCTTCGGACGCCATCCGTTGCATCTGCGCGGCGTCTTCGGGTGCGTTCAGATTGGCATAGGCACTGCGCTTGCCAAAAGCGGTGTCGATATGGACGTGCGTCTTTTCCTGCTCGAAGGGATTGACGGCATGCAGCACGTCGCCGCCCTGCTCGGCCAGCAGGCGCCCGGTCGAGGGGCCGGCAATGACATGGGATGCCTCGAGCACGCGCAGGCCATCGAGGGGACGAGCAGCGGCGCTGAACGGCTCGGGATCGCTGTCGCCAATCTTTTCGATGTGAAAGCCGGGGCGGGTCGCAAGAAATGCTCCCTGCGGATGGGCCAGCCACTCTTCGGGACGCCGGATCATCGCGCCGGGTACCTTGTGGACCGCGAGCGCCTCCTCAAGCTCATGCCAGCGCCAGTTGGCCACCGCCTCGGCAATGCCGGCCGTGCTGTTGGGCGAGCGGAGCAGGCCGACCAGATCCTGGGTGATCGTTCCCCGATTGGTGTTCCGCAGCAGATAGATCAGCCGCTCGTCGGCGGTCCGGAACACGTTCTCGCCCCGGGTAAAGCTGCCGACACGAAAACTCTGGCCGTTCTGGGTGCAGTAAAAGGCCGAACGCAGGCCGACATTGACGGCGCGGGCCAGGTCGATGGTGATGTCCTGCCCCTGCCCAGTCCGCTCGCGCCAGACAAGCGCGATCCCGGCGCCATAGACGGCCAGCGCCGCGGCCGTAGCCGCGCCGTAGCGGTGCAGGCTGGGCACGACCGGGTCGTCGCCGACGAACCGCACCGCGCCCGCCAGGTCGCCGGCATCGATCCCGGCGCGGTCGAGCAGAATTCGAAAGGCGCTCTCAGCTTTGGCACTCATTACAGAAGGTCCTCCGGCGTCCAGCGCCTCAATTGGGATGGCAGGCGCGGTCACGCGCGAGGCCAGGCACCGAACCACTCGGGCGGGATATCGAAGCCGAAGCCGGGAGCATCAGAGGGCACAAGCTTGCCATCCCTGGGGACGGGCAGGCCCGGCAGCCGTGTCACCTCCGCCAGCGGCACCCCGGCCGGCGAGAACATCACATATTCCGCAAGGCCGGCCTCCGGCATGGCCATGCAGAAGTGCTGGCCCGCCGCCAGCCCGGCTCCGGCATGCAGAATGGTGACCAATCCGGCCGTCTCGGCCATAGCATAGATCTTGAGCGCCTCCGACAGACCCCCGCACCAGCGCAGGTCGGGCTGTAGGATGTCGACCGCGTGGCGGTCCACCAGTTGCTTATAGGCATGGCGACCATGGTGATCTTCTCCCGTCGCCAGCGGAATGGTGGGGACGGCCCGCTTGAGCGCACAGAGGCCATCGGTGTCGTAGGGCATCAGGGGCTCTTCGACCCAGCGCAGGTTGTAGGGCCGCAGGCGGTCGAGCACCCGGATAGCGAATTCGACATTGTAGCCCATGACGGTATTGAGCATGAGTTCGGCGCCGGGACCCACCGTTTCGCGCGCCGCGGCGACGGAATCCTCGAGTTCGTTGAGGCCGGCAATGCCATCCTCGTAGTGAGCGAGGTTGCCGATCTTGAAGGCGCGGAAGCCCAGTTCCATCGCCCAGTCGAGGTCGGCCGTGGTGACGTAGCAGTCCAGTTGCGGTCGGCTGGGGCCGCCCAGGAGATTGTAGACGGGGATCTTCAGCAGCTTGCCCTTGAGGTCCCAGAGCGCCAGGTCGATCACGCTGCGAGCCAGGCTCGATATGCCTTCGGGCCCGAAGCGTTGCGAGGCGCGCCACATCATGTCGCCCAGCAATTCGGTGGCCATGGCGTCGCGTCCGACGATCATGGGCGCATAGAGCAGGCGCACGAGAGGTTCAACGAAATCACCCCAATGGGAGTGCCCGAGCCCAAAGGTGCCATTTTCGGCCGTCACCCTCACCCAGACTTCGCCGCCGACATCACCGGGCATCTTCGAGCGCTCGCGCGGCATGTCGGGATATTTGTTGATGGGCCGGGGATTGCCGCGCTTGGACTTGGCGTTCGGCCGGGGCGCCGTGGGGCGCGCCAGCGGCGGCAAGGTCAATTTCAGGCATTCGACGGAAACGATCTTCATCAGTAGCAGGCCGACCTGTGAGTGTGGACGAGCGGCAGCGGCCGGCATCGCGAACCGCCGCAGTGACGCGTCGGCACCGTCCGTCGTGCCACGCCGGGGAAGGCCGACAAAATTCAGCGGTCGGGGGTGTTATCACGCAAACGAATAGGGTTCGGGGGGAGCGACATTCACGCCGATGATGTTGCCGCATAAAGGCAAATTTGCCCCGACCCGGCAAAACTGCGACAGACATCGCTGCACGCGATGGAGGAGAGCACGCATGAAGATTACGGGCTGGACCATTCATCTGTTCGAGCCACGGCCGAGCCGGCACCAGGAAGTGGCGCACCTTGCACGTGCCAAGAGCATGGCCAACGGGGTGGCCATCCTGCATACGGACGAGGGTATCGACGGTATCGTCTCGGCCGGAGTGGCACGGCTGACCCAACTTGCACGGTCCTGGCCCGCCGTTGCCGAACATGTCGTGGGGCGCAGCCCGCTCGATCGGCTGGCGATCGAGGATACGCTGCAGAAGCGCTTCCTGTGGCACACCGAACTGATCGGGCTGGTCGACCATGCCTTGTGGGACATTACCGGCAAGATGTTCAACCAGCCGATCTACAAGTTGCTCGGCGGTTATCGCAAAAAGGTACTGGGTTACGCCTCGACGGTGCACCATTCGAGCGACGAACGCTTCATGGAGACGATAGAGGCCTGCCGTGCCGCCGGCTTTAAGGCGATCAAGATCCACCCCTATGGCAACCTGGTTGATGACATTCGTCTCTGCCAGAAGGTTCGGAAGGCTGTGGGCGACGACATGATCCTGATGCTCGACGCCATGTCCTATCCGGGGCCTTATGGCCGCCACGAGGCCATGCAGATGGTGGCGGTGCTCGATGAGCTGAAGTTCCACTGGCTGGAAGACCCCCTCGACCACCGCGATCTGGAGGGCCTTGCCGAACTGCGGCGCCTGCGCCGGCATGTGCAGATTCGCGGTGCCGACCGCATCCTGCACATGCAGGAATATGCCGCCATGATCCAGCGGGGTTGCATCGACATCGTCGCCGGGCCGGTGTCATGGGGCATTACAGACCTGCTCAAGCTCGCCCACTTCGCCGAGGTGCACGGCATGAAGATGGAACCGCACGATTTCGTCGGTGGCACGGCGAGCCTGCATGCCCTGCTGGCAATCCGCAACGGCACGTTCTACGAGATCGCCGTCCCGCGCGGTTCGTTCGACACCATGCAATATCCGGACCTGTATCTTGATGCCTGCTGGATCGATCCGGATGGCTATGTCCACGCCCCCACCAAGCCCGGCCTCGGCTTCGACCTCGATTTGGATCAGGTCAAGGCGGTGACCCGCGAAACGCTCGAGCTGCGCGGCTGACCATGGCCGAGGCCGATAGACCGGTCAGGCCAGGGCCCCGCCGGCTCAGAGAGGCGCGCGTGGTGCGCCTGCTTACGCACGGCATGTTCGGCCTATACCTGATCAGCAGCAGCGTGTCGCAGACCGGAACCTGGATTCACCGCGTCGCGATGATGCTGCTGATCTGGGACATGACACAGTCCGCACTGTGGCTCGGCCTGTTCGCCATGGCCGACCTGATGCCGATCCTGGTCATCGGGCCGCTGGCCGGCGCGGCAGCCGATCGCTGGAGCCGGCTGATGCTGACCAAGGCGACGCAATGGGCACAGCTCGCCGTGGCCCTTGTGCTAGGCATCTTGGCCGTGACCGGTGTCAATCTGCCCTTGCTGATGCTGCTCGCCTTGGCCCAGGGTTGCGCCATCGCCGTCAACCAGCCGGCGCGCATGGCCTTGATCCATAGCCTGGCCGGTCGCGACGATCTGGGAACCGCCGTGGCCCTGAGTTCCGTGTCGATCAATACCACGCGCCTAATCGGACCGGCGATTGCCGGTCTGCTGCTGCTCTATGTCGATGTCTATTGGCTGTTCTTCCTCAACGTTGCGCTCACAGCCGTATTCATCTTCGTGCTTGGACGCATTCGCATCAACAGCGCGCAGACCCAGCCCGCAAGCGGATCCATGCTCGAGCTGATGCTGGACGGACTGCGTTTTGCCATGCACGACCGCCAGATCCGCATCCTCCTCGTTCTGCTCTTTATCGGCGGCGGCACCACGCGGTCGATGCTGGAGCTGTTCACGGTTTTCGCCGACGCCAAGTTCGAGACAACCTCGTCCGGCCTGGCCGTGCTGACATCGTCCATGGCCGCGGGCTCAATGATCGCCGGGCTGACGTTGAGCATTTTCAACCAGCAGGCGGCGCTGGGTCGGCGGATCAGCATCGCATGGGGCTGTGGCGGCGTCGCCTTGGCTGTGCTGGTGATCAGCGCCCATCCGGTCGCGATCATCGCCGCCGCCGTGGCGACGGGTTACTTCGTCACCTCCAGCGTCATCAACACGCAAACCTATGTGCAACTGGCATCGCCCGATGCGTTGCGGGGCCGCGTACTTAGCGTGCATGGCGTAGTGTTGCGGGCCAGTCCTGCTTTGGGTGCCCTGCTTGCAGGCCTTGCAATCGATCGGTTCGGCTTGCTGACACCCGTGTTGATCTGTTGCGCAGTGTGCTTCGGCGCCGCCGTGACAGCTTTGCTTGTGCATAGACAGGGCACACCGCCGCTAAGGCAATAGGCAGCTATTGCCGGGAAATTCTCCGGAAATCATATAGCTTCAACGCAGCGACGAAAGAGGACGGCCTGAATCCCAACTGGTCTAGACCCAGACCGGCGTTGCCGCATTTCCCGCTGAGCGGATGGTTGACCAATTCCAATGGTCCAGACTCCGCTCCAGCCCTACTCTACCCGACCGCTTAGCGCCCCAAATCGGACATTGCCCGGAAGGCGGCCGCGAGCCAGAAGCGGACGCCAGTTAGGTGTCATAGGTTCGCTTGCGCGCGTTCCCAGTCGTTATATCATTGGTCAGGGTTTGGCAGGGTCGCCCGGCGGTTGAATGTGTTTAGGCAGGCGCCAATATCGCCTCGCGTTGCGGTACTGGCGCCTGCTGAGGGCTAATAACGACCTGAGAACAGGTCCTTCTTAACAATGGCATGAACACCCCAGTTGCCGTCCACAACCTGGGTAATTCCGAAGTCCACGCCGATGGACATCAGCGAAATCGCCTCATCTTCCGTTAGGTCCTTGGTGGTCATCAGGAAGTGCCGCATCTTGCGAAAAGCGTCACGCAGCGCGAGGTCGACCGACGACTTGCCATAGATGTCGCTTTGCGCCGTAGGGCCGAGCTCATCCAGATAATTGGCAAATGAGAAGCCATGGACCAACCACTCGGTCTGGGTTTCCAGCATCGGATAGTTGAGCTCTTCGAGGGGTGTCCCGCCAAGATCGGCTTTCTTGTGCAGGATCAACTGGAAGGTGCCGGTGAGGGAGCACTCGATAGCCGTGCCGCACAATTCGCTATCGCCCTGGCTGGCATGGGGGTCGCCGACGGAGAGTAGCGCCCCATCCACCGAGACCGGATAGTACATGGTTGCGCCCTTGCCGATACGCCAGTTGTCAATATTCCCGCCCGTATAGCTGGGCGGAACTGTATCGACATAGTCGGCCTCCTTAGGCGCCAGACCAAGTGTGCCAAAATGTGGGCGGATCGGCATGCGAACGCCCTTAAGCACGTCGAAATTCCGCGTCGTCAGGCTGTGGTCAACCGGCACGCCGGGATAGTCGATGGTCTGGTGGACAATGCCATAGGGGTCAGTCTGCGGAACCCATGGGAAGCTATAAACAGCCTCGGCCCAATTCTTGGCGCCGCTCGTGTCCACCTCATAGATGGTGATCACCTCACGCTTCTGGCCACCCAGCATGTCGTTGTAATGGAAGCCCCAATTTGCGGCGGCGTTTGAGCCATAGGACTTTCCGGCAAATTCCGGATTGGCAGACGGCCTGGGCTTGCAATCGACAATGCGCACTTCCAGCACATCGCCCGGTTCGGCGCCCCGCACATAGACGGGGCCGGTCATGATGTGAACGCCCTGTCCCTCACCCGACCCTTTGGTATAGACCGATGGATCGGTTGAACCGGCGCCGCGGCGCTCAACGCCCTTTTTATCCTTGGTCCAGAGATAGACGCTCTCGGCGCCCTCATCGCCTTGCACCATGCGCTCCAGATCATCACCCGCATGGTGGGTCAGAGTTTCAATGGTGACAAAGTCGCCGGACTCCACCTCGACTTTCGGTGTCAGCGTCTTGCTGAAATAGCCCCAATGCACAGTATCGGCATTGGCAGGCAGGTAGTGATAGGTCGGCTGACCCGGCTGGCGCGCCGAACTGGCCTGCGCCAAAGCGGGTGTTACCAGCGACAGTCCGCCAGTGGCCCCAAGCGCCGCGACCCCGCCGGCAGCGAACAACCCGCCGCGCAGAAAATTGCGCCGCTCCGAATTCAGATCACCCCGGAACGCTTCATAGTGTTCTTGGAATTGCGGACAGTGAACATCATCACCCTTGCACATGTTTCGATTGGTCTCCCGACAGGTGTTTACCTGCCCAGGATGACCACGACCCGATGGCTCCACAAGCGCCCTCCAAAAGCCCAACTCGACAACAACAACTGATTATATTAAGTATTGTCAATGGTTTACGTCGAAATCAGTTCACTCTCGACCGCTCCAGTGCAGGTCAAAACACAAGAGATTGTACGCCTCGAGACAAGCGGTGCCGAACAATGATGGATAAGGTACAGTTCGAGCCGGGAAGCTCACATTGGTTGGTTGGCCTGACGGACCGAAAGGACCGGCCATGCACCTTGTGCGGCAGGCTATGAGTATTGATCATATTCCGCTCGATCATCGATTGAGCGCATGGGCCAGTCGCCTCGCAGAGATCGGCTTGACGCCGTCCGACGCCAGCACCGGATCAGGCGTGATTCATTGGTTTCGATCCAACTCGGACGCGATTTTCGCCAGCCTATCGGGCGAAAAGCAGCGACTGGACAATGCGGTCCCAACCAACGGTCGCATCATTGTCCTGCAACCGCGCAGTGGACGACTTAGCCTGCAGACCGAAGCGGGCACCCGCGAACTCACCAGTGGAGATCTGGCGGTGATCGACGCCGGGCACAGTTTCAGCCTCGATGGACGTGACGATTGGGAAGCCATGTTCATCCTGCTCCCCGCCGCGCCGCTCATGGCCCGGCTCGGACGACGCCGTGTAGACTATCCAGTCATATTGGGCAGCACAGTCGCCGGGCAGGCCGCTCGCGCCTTGGTGCGATCATTGGTCACCAATCTCGATAGTCTGGAACAACCCGATGCGAGCGCAGGGGAGATCGCCCTGATCGAGCTTCTTGCCAGCGCCATGCTGGGCGAACTCCGGGCACCGGAAGGCGATCTCAGCAGTGTGCAGGCCGGCCACTTCCGCCGTATTGCCGCGGCTATTGATCGTGTCCTCAGTGATCCCGATCTCCATCCCAGCCGAATTGCTCGTGATGAAGGTATTTCAACCCGCTATCTGCAGCGTCTGTTCGAGATACGGGGAGAGAGTTTCTCCGACTATGTCCGCCAGCAACGGTTGCTACGCTGTCGAACGGATCTGCTCAATCCCGACCATGACGGAGACAGCATCGCTTCTATTGGATTGCGCTGGGGTTTCCGCGATCAAGCCCATTTCAGTCGCGCCTTCGGGGCCACCTTTGGCGCCACGCCCAGCGAAATGCGGCGCCTCCGCGGAACGGACGCACACCCCTATGGCCTGCGCGGCAAGCCGTCTCGATTCGTGGCACCACCGGACGCCCCACCGCGACTGGGAGGACCAGCGACCCCCACCCTGGGTCCCGATCATCCACCCACGCTTGAGCGGCATTATCTACCAGCAACCGCCCAGACGGTGCATTGGGGGTATCTCAGTCATAGCCTCCCACCCGCCCTGCGCGTGAATACCGGCGAGCTAGTCACCATTGAAACCCTGACACAGCATGCTGCTGACGACTGGGACCGTATGGTCGCCGGCGATCCTGGCGCGGAGAATGTCTTTGCCTGGACGGCCGAAGGCAAATCCGTCGAACGCCGCGGCGCCGGTCCCATCGATGCATCCGTTTTCGGCCGGGGGGCGGGCGAAGGCTTTGGCGTCCACATCTGCACGGGACCGGTCTACATCCGCGGCGCTGAACCCGGAGACATTCTGGAAGTCGAGATCGTCGACATCCGTCCCCGACCGAGTGGCAACCCTGCCCATCGCGGCAAGGCCTTCGCTTCAAACGCATCTGCCTGGTGGGGCTACCACTACAACGACCTGCTCGACCTTGCCGATCAGCACGAGACTGTGACGATCTTCGAGATTGACCTCGACCAACCCGACATTGCCGCGCCGCTCTACTCGTATCGCTGGACACCACAGACGGACCCCTATGGCGTGGTCCATACCACGATGGATTATCCCGGCGTTCCCGTGGACCATACAACGGTGGAACATCGGCAACGCCCACTAAATGCCGTTCATATTCCGGCTCGAATGCATTTCGGCTTCATGGGCGTGGCGCCCCGCGAAGCCGAGCTGGTCGACACAATTCCGCCCGGTCCTTTTGGCGGCAATATCGACAATTGGCGGGCCGGCAAAGGCTCCCGCATCTATCTGCCCGTTGCGGTTGAAGGGGCCCTTTTTTCCATCGGCGATGGCCACTTCGCCCAGGCTGATGGGGAAATCAATGGAACCGCGCTGGAGTGCTCGCTGACGGGCGAGTTTCGGTTTCACCTGCATAAAGCCAAGCAAGAGCCCACACATCTCCGCGGCTTGAAAGGCCCGCTCATCGAGACGCCCGATACCTGGGTCATCCAGAGCTTCAGCTACCCCAATTATCTACGCGAGCTGGGCCGAAGCGCCCAATCCGAAGTGTATCGCAAATCCACTGTCGACTTGGCTTTGCGGAACGCCTTCCGCCAAGCCAGACGCTTCTTGATCGACACCTACGGCTTCAACGAGGACGAGGCTCTCGCATTAATGTCACTTGCTGTCGATTTCGGCATCACCCAGGTTGCCGATGGCAATTTCGGTGCGCATGCCATTATCCAGAAATCTACGCTGCCCTGCATGCCGGACGTCTAGCGCCAGAGTCAATTTGAGTCATGTCATGAGAGACATGAGGGTGATGTCTCCTGGCGATCCGCAACGCGCCCTCCTTCCAGTCATTCAGGCTAGTCGCGTGGCTTCCCGAAAGCAGCCCTTCCGCTAGGCGGCGGGGCGGTCCTGAAAGGGGTGGGGAGCGGACGGGCAGCTGTTGGGAGAATACAGTGTCTATTCGGACTCTCTCCCTACTGTTGCAAATGACCTATTGCGCAAGAAACAGATGGCAGAGCTGTAACTCCGTCCCTTGACCGCTCGGGGTTCGGGCTATCCGTTTTGCCCGCTTCAGTCGAGGAGTGCAGCTAAGATTGGAAGCCGGACAGGCCGAGGCGTCACGTCTCGGTATTCCAGGTCATTGGGTATGGGGTAGCCAGCGATGACGCTCAATGTAGACTGCACTCTCTAGTCTCTTCGCATTTGATCAACGTCAAATCGGCTATCTCCAACGCTGTTAGCTTCACCTGAAGGACAATGGAGATTTTCATGGTGACCGAAGTGTTCGTCCCGCTGCTGACCTACGACCGCACGTCGACCGATTAACTCAAGTCCTATCTCGAGCATCACGGTAGTTCTGCCACTCACTCCGACGCAAAGCCTGACAAACAAGGCAAAATCAGTTCTCAGTTGCCCGTCGCCTCCCGTGGCAATGGCTCATTGATATGTCCTTCAATCCGCCAGCGGTGTACCCGCAGCTACATTTTCACGCCGCCGCTCATGGCGTTACTGGCTCGTGTTTTCTCTTGGAACTCGGTCATCAACGGCTGCTCGTGGATTGTGCAGCCAGATTCGACGAACGAGCTCTCGGAACTATTTCTGGAAATCAGTGACGCAGTTGCTCGGGCAGCCGATGAGCGCGCTAAAGCGGTTGTAGTCAGAAGGTTGAAACGTGTTCTTGAGCAGCAGGACTAAGATAGGATGGCGCCCGCTGCCGGAGTGTTGCTCGGGCTCAGGCATCTCATAGCGGACAAGACCCTGGCGGCAGGGACGGAAATGGCTACGCCGGATGTGGACACTCCGCCAAGAACCTCTCGCGACGAAATTCGTAGCTCGTCTTTGCTCGACACAACCCACCGACCGAATGAATTACCTGTCAGGCTGGGTCAAAGGTGTTCAACCCATTCCAGAATGTCCTTACGGGTCATCGCGCCAGACTTTCTTGCGACCTCTCTGCCCCCCTTGAAAAGGATCATGGTAGGGATGCTCCGGATGCCGAGCCGAGTTGAGAGTTCCTGATTGTCGTCGGAGTTGAGCTTGACTAGGCGAAGCGCAGGTTCGACCTGTCTTGCTGCCGCCTCGAACTGCGGCCCCATGACCTTGCAGGGTCCGCACCATGGAGCCCACACGTCCACTAGAACAGGTATGTCGGACTTCGCGATCTGCTTTTCGAGGATCGCCGCCGAAACGTTGGCGGGTTGACCCTCGAACAGCTGACGTCCGCATCTGCCGCATTTGCCTGACATGAGGTCGCGGCCCCCGGCAATTCGGTTGGTTGCCCCGCAATGCGAACAGACGACGTGTGTCATGTGCCAGTCTTGTCCTATTGTACCGCCCGTAGCTTGTCGATGCCGAGCACCTGCAAAGCCAGCTTTTCATAGAATGGTTCAGCTGTGCCAGAGCGGATCTTGTGCAGGAAGTATTTCTCGAAACCGACCTTGGCTGCGTGAACCCACTTGCCCGAACTCGACCAGTTGACGTTGCGCGGCGGGATCTGGGGCTGCGCCACGAAGGCCACGCCCCCATCGCCGAAATCGGCAAGGCACACCGCGTTCCACGTCGGAATTGCCTTTGGCGCCTTGCCGGCGACCAGGCTGGCGATGTTCTGGGCCGTTGCCGTGACCATGGATTCGATCATGAAACCCGTCTTGGGCACGCCGACCGGCACTGGCGTCTTGCCCACCGGCGGGATGGCGACGCAGACGCCGATCGAAAACACCTCCTTGAAGGTGGGATTGCGCTGATACTGGTCGGCCAGGATGAAACCGCGTGGGTTCGTCAATCCTTCGATGCCGCGAACCGCCGCCACCCCGCGGAATGCCGGCAGCATCATGGTGTAGACAAAGGGGATCTCATGGGCCTGCCGCACTGAGCCATCATCGGCGATCTCGCCGACGAATGCCTTGCCGTCCTCGAACCTGTCGACCTTGGCATTGGTGATGAAGCGGATATGGCGCTGTCGCATTTCGCTCTCGAGCAGGCCCTTGGTGTCACCCACGCCGTCGAGGCCAAGATGCCCAATGTAGGGCTCGGCGGTCACGAAGGTCATGGGCACACGGTCACGCACCCTGGCGTCACGCAGCGCCTTGTCGAGAATGAAGGCAAACTCGTAGGCGGGGCCGAAGCATGAGGCGCCCTGCACTGCGCCGATGATGACCGGCCCAGGATCGGCGACCAGTCGGTCGAACGCCTCCTTGGCGCCCAGTGCGTGATCGATGTGGCAAACCGACTGCGTTGCCGCCTCTGGACCAAAACCCGTGATTTCATCGAATGCGAGTTCAGGGCCAGTGGCGATGACCAGGTAGTCGTAGTCGAGATCCTTGCCGTCGGACAGTGTCACCCGCTTTTCCGCGGGATGCACCCGCTCGGCGCCCTGGGGAAAGAACTCGATGTTGCGCCGTTCAAACACCTCGGCCAGATCGACCTCGATGTCCTCGCGGTCGCGCCAACCGACAGCGACCCACGGATTGGACGGGACAAAGCTGAACCTGGTCCCCTTGTTGACTACCGAAACCCTGTGCCCCGAGCCAAGCGCATCGCGCAGCTCGTAGGCCATGATCGTGCCACCAAGACCGGCACCCAGAACGACGACATGAGCCATTTTCTTCTCCATGCCACATCTTATCGAGGGCGCGTGGTGTGCCTTTTGATCTAGATCATCACGCCGACATGTTCGCGGACGCCACCATGGGCCCGGCCAGGCGGCGCTCGGCGATGGCCAGCATGGCCTGGTGCTGGCTGAGGTGTATCTGGCCACTGAGATGGGCCAGGAACTCGGTGCCGGCCAGCCGGTCCATCACGGGCCCCTTGACCTCGGATAGATGCAGGCGAACGCCAAGATCGGAAAGGCGCTGCTGGATGGCTTCCAAGCTCTCGAGCGCCGACATGTCGATGGCGTTCACCGCCGAGCACATCAGGACGACATCCGTCAGGCCCGGATTGGCCGTGACCTGAGCGGTGACGAGGTCTTCCAGGTAGCGTGCATTGGCGAAATAGAAGCTCTCGTCAACGCGGATCGACAGTGTGCCGGGCACGGTCTCCACCTTGTGCCGCTTGACGTTGCGGTAGTGTTCGGTCCCCGGCACCTGTCCAACCACGGCCGTATGTGGCTGCGACGAGCGATAGAGAAAGATCAGGATCGAGACTCCCACGCCCAGCGAAATACCGGCCTCAACTCCCAGTAACAACGTGCCCACCAGCGTGATGGCCACCGCCGCAAAATCGGCCTTCGAATAGTCCCAAGCCCGCTTGAGGATGGAAAAATCCACCAGAGTCAGCACCGCCAGCACAATGGTGGCAGCCAGCGTTGCCTTGGGCAGGATAACGAGGAACGGCGTCAGCAGCAGCGTCGCCCCGGCAATGCCGATGGCCGTGAAGGCGCCGGCCGCAGGCGTTGCCGCTCCGGCATCAAAATTGACCACCGAGCGGGCAAAACCACCCGTCACCGGATAACCGCCGCCAATGCCTGCCGCCAGGTTTGAAGCCCCCAGCCCGATCAGTTCCTGGTTCGGATCGATGCGTTCGCGCCGCTTGGCCGCCAGGGTCTGGGCGACCGAAATCGACTCGACGAATCCCACCACCGAGATGATCAGCGCCGGCAGCAACAGCGCCTGCGCGGTATCGAGATTGAAGCTGGGTAGGGATAGCATCGGCAGGCCCTGCGGCACCTGGCCGACCAAGGCCACGCCCTTGCCACCAAGGTCGAGCATGGCCGACCAGGCCATGGTGAGAAACACCACGAATACCGGACCGGCCCGCACGACGATGGTAGCGACACCCTTGGGCACGCCGAAACGGTTGAGCCAGTTCCCGAGATCGAGGCGGATCCACAACAGCAGTGCCAGTGCCACCGCGCCGACAGCTACGGTGTTCCAATTGACGGTGCCGATATTCTCGGTGATCGACATCAGCAGTTGCGGCAACGCATGACCCTCGGTCTTGATGCCCAACAGACCGCCCACCTGGCTCGTGGCAATGATGATGCCCGAAGCGGTAATGAAGCCCGAGATCACCGGATGCGACAGGAAGTTGGCGATAAAGCCGAGCCTGCACAGGCCCATTACCGTGAGCATGCCACCCGAGAGCAGTGCCAGCAGGATTGCCGCGCTGGCATAGTCCGCGCTTCCCTCTGCCGCCAGCCGACCGACAGCGGCGGCAGTCATCAGCGAAACCACCGCGACCGGGCCAACAGCCAGCGCCGAGGAGGTGCCGAAGACCGCGTAGGCGACCAGCGGCAGCACCGAGGCGTAGAGACCCACTTCCGGCGGCAGGCCGGCCAGCAGCGCATAGGCCAGCGACTGCGGTATCAGCATGATCGTGACGATGACCGCTGCGACAAGGTCGCTGGTCAGCATCTGCCTGTCATAATACCGGCCCCAATCGAGGATGGGGAAGTAGGTCTTGAGCTGCATCGGTCTTACTTGGACAGGGTTGCGTAGAGGCTGCCGGCGCGGGCGCCGGAGCGGCAATAGCCGAGGATTGGCTTGGGCATTTTCTCCCAGGCGTCGCGGAAGCGGATGATCTGGCCCTCGCTCAGCATGCCGGAAACCGGGATATGCACGATCTGGATCCCCGCCGCCTCGGCGGCTTTCGCCACCGCGTCGAAGCTCGGCTGGCCGTATTCCTCGTTGTCCGGGCGGGCGCAGACGATGCCCTTGAAGCCGGCGGCCGACACCGCCTTCACCTGCTCGGGCGTGATCTGGCCGGTCACCGAGAAATTGTCGTCGATCTTGCGGGCGTTCATTTTGTCACCTTGGGGTTTGAAGAAGTTCAACATGGTCTAGAGTCCGTTCACGGGAACCTTGAGATAGGTCTTGCCATCCTTGTCCTTGGGCGGCAGCTGGCCGGCGCGCATGTTCACCTGCAGCGACGGGATGATCAGCCTGGGCATGGCAAGCGTGGCGTCGCGCGCCTCGCGCATAGCCACGAAGGTGTCCTCGTCGGTGCCATGCCCGACATGGATATTGTGGTCGATCTCGTCGCCGACTGTGGTCTCCCACTGGATGTCGCGACCATTCGGGCCATAGTCGTGGCACATGAACAGACGCATTTCGCGCGGCAAAGCCAGCACGCGCTGGATCGAGCGATAAAGCGTGCGCGCATCGCCGCCGGGGAAATCAGCGCGGGCTGAGCCACCATCGGGCATGAACAGCGTATCGCCGACAACGGCGGCATCGCCTGCTACATGCGTCATGCAGGCCGGTGTATGGCCGGGCGTATGCATCACATGCACAGTCAGCCCGCCGATCAGGTAGCTGTCGCCATCCTTGAACAGGCGGTCGAACTGGCTGCCGTCGCGCTGGAATTCGGTGCCCTCGTTGAACACCTTGCCAAAGGTGTCCTGCACAATGGTGATGTTCTCGCCGATCCCAAGCTTGCCACCGAGCTTGCCCTGGATATAGGGCGCTCCAGAGAGGTGGTCGGCATGCACATGCGTTTCGATCAGCCATTCGAGCTTGAGCTGGTGCTCCTCGATATAGGCGATGATCTTGTTGGCGCCGTCATAGGTGATGCGGCCGGCCGCATAATCGATGTCCATGACGCTGTCGACGACGGCGCAGGCATTGGAAGCGGGGTCCTTGACCACATAGCTGATGGTGTTGGTCGGCGCGTCGAAGAAGGCGGTGACCTCGGGGTGAACCGTGAGGTTGGGCGTGAAGGGAAGATTGCTCATGGCGATGTCCTTTCGCGGATCAGGCGGTTTGCGTGGCGCGCTGTTCGAGCGCGAGGCGAATGGTGCGGGCTATGAAAATTCCGGCTAGCATGGTGCCGACGAATATCCAGGCGGTGGGCTCACCCAGCCCCAGCGCTGGTATGGCGCCGCCCGGGCAGAAGCCGGAAATGCCCCAGCCCACGCCGAAGATGGCGGAACCCGCGACCAGCGGCAGATCTGGCTTGCGCGCGGTCGGCAAGTGGAAACGGATCTCGGCAAGCGGCTTGTCGCGCTGCAGCACGAAGCGGTAGCCGATGGCTGTGACCAGGAGAGCGCTGGCCATCACCAGAGCCAGGGATGGATCCCAGGTGCCGGTGACGTCGAAGAAATTGAGCACCTTGGCCGGGTTGGCCATGCCCGAAAGGGCAATGCCGGTGCCGAAGATGAGGCCGATGAGGCCCGCCGAAATGGTGCGCTGCATCAGGAGCCTCCCAGCACGTGACGAATGACGAAGACGGTGATGGTGGCATTCGCCATGAAGACTGCCGTGGCGACGATCGAACGCGGCGATAGCCGCGCCATGCCACAGACTCCGTGGCCCGAGGTGCAGCCCGATCCAAAATAGACACCGACGCCGGCGATCAACCCGCTGACAGCAAGCCAAGGTGCAGGCACCGGGCTTACAAAACCGATGGCGTGGCTGGAGGTCGCTAGGATCAGCATCGGCGCCACGATTGCTCCGGCTATGAATGCGGCGCGCCACGGCCAGTCGCTCGCCACCGGTGGCAATAGGCCCGACAGGATGCCAGTCATCCCGGCAATGCGACCATTGAAGGCCATGAGCAAGACGGCGGAGAGCCCGATCAGCGTGCCGCCGAGTAGCGACATGAGAGGGGTAAAATCAGTCATGTAGAGTCAAACCTTGCGGGTGGAGAGGCCAAGAATGGCGTAGAGCGGACAGAAGCGGACGGCCGCCGTGATGATCAGCACGGCACCGAGGATGGTTGACGCCCAGAACCAGACGGGAGTGGTGAACAGCGCCATCCCGGACAGGATGGGCAGCAGAAGCAGCACCGCCCCGATGACAATGCGGGCCATACGATCAGGTGATCCGACGTTGATTGTCACGACAGCATCCTTGAAACTGGAGGGAAGTTGATGAACATTGACGTTGCGTCCAGTCGTATATAAGAACATTCTAATATGATCAAGATGGAAATCGAGAAAATGGAGGCCAATGTCGATCAGGCAACGCGCCTCCTCACAGCCATGGCCAATCCCAAGCGGCTGCTGATCCTTTGCAACCTGCTGGAGCGCGAGATGACCGTGACCGAGCTGGGCGATAAGGTCGGCCTGGGGCAATCCCCCCTGTCGCAACACCTGTCCAAGCTGCGCGCCTGGGACTTCGTCAAGACGCGCCGCGATGGCCAGCTGGTTCACTACAGCCTCTCGTCCGATGCGGTGAAACAGGTGCTGACGACGCTCTATGACATCTACTGCGCGAACTGAGACCGGAATGGGTGGCGATCGGGCAAGATCCGTCCGCCCGCCAGTTGCGGACCAAAGAGGTGTCACATCCGCTCAACGCACCCGCGACTTCGACAATGCGCAAACCGGCTTAACCCCTCATCAAGCTTGGAAACGCTCACCGGACCAGAACGGGCCAAACCTGGTCCCGGCGGTCACCAGATAGGCTGTGGACCAGCCAATCATGAGGAAGCCGATCACGCCCTCCAGCGCCGAGAGTAGCCGCCAGGCTTTTGCTGGGATGACATCGCCACATCCGACCGTGGAGTAGGTGATCGTCGACAGGTAGAGCGCCGACTCGAAATCGGGCGTGACGCTGAGGATGAGGTAGCAGAGGGTCCAGAGCCAGACTTCTACCGAAACGACGGCAAAGAGCCCAAAGGCCATGCCAACCATGACCAGGTAGTCCTCCACAAAACTCGTCAGCGGCCTGTGCGCCTCCGGATGAATGCTGGATAGCCGCATCGCCTCCATCACCGCCTGTGCGATGTCGCTTGAGCTTTGAACGGTTGGGGGGCATCTCCATGGGCTTTGACGGCAAATCGGGCATCTGGGAAGGCCGAACGGCAGTCCGTTCCGCAACGGGCGTGAACGTGGCGGGCTCCACGCTCGAAGCCCGCGAGCCGCCGAGGCTGTCCATCAAGGCGCTGTATCGCAATCTCTGGGACCACTGCTGGCCGGAGCGGTCCAGATCGTCCATGACGTGGGAGAGAATGGCATTCAATGCCTCGCGGGCGCCGGGCGATAGCCCCGCGTCGCGTAACACCGCAAATGCATCCTCGACCACCAAGATCAGTGCCCATGCACGCTGCCGGGCCACCCGAGCGTTGCATGTGCGCAACGAGCTACGGATGTCTGCCAAGACAATCGATCAGGTCAACAGGCATCGCTTTTTCGATTCGGACTCGAATCTAGCAATTTCAATGGCTTAGGAATGGCGGAGAGAAAGGGATTCGAACCCTTGAGACGGTTCCCCGCCTACACACTTTCCAGGCGTGCGCCTTCGACCACTCGGCCATCTCTCCGCATTGCCTTATCCCCGGTCTGGAAAGGCCGGAGGGGCCGGCTGTCAGCCGGCGCGAGCGAGGCGCAATATACTTATCAACGCCTTGGGCGCAAGGGATCACGTCACCTCGATGACGATTGTTTTTGCATGGCGCGGTTGCCATCTTGTGAGCGGGCCGCCCGACATGGCAAAAGAAAAGCGTGCACGGGACGGAACGGGTAGGCCAGCCTCAACTTATCCCCGGTAAGCACAGGGAATGTGGATGCGGCTTATTCTCAGAATTGCGGGCACCTGGCTGATCGGCCTGGCGCTGGTTTTGCTTGTTATCGACGGCACCAAATCGCTGGGCGCCAATGCGCTCGTCTATACGAGCCTGGCCGACCTGTGGACGCAATTGCATCCGCCAAGTCTCGAGGCGGTGGCGGCCTTTTTTGAGAGCCGGTTCTTTGCCGACCTGCTCGACGCGGCGCTCAAGGCGGTGCTGACCTATCCGGCCTTCGCCGTATTCGGCGTGCCGGGAATCGTGCTGGCGCTGGCCGGCCGCAAGCCGCGGCGCGAACGCTACCTGCGCGCCGACCAGATCTGATGGCGGGGCTGTAACCGCAAGAGGCCGCGCTGCGAATAGAGCGGTGAAAGGAGACTTTTATGTTCTTCAAATCCAAGCCCACCACCATTCCCACCGCAGCCGAGGCCCTGCCCGGCCGCAGCACGGAAATGCCTGTGGCGGCTGAGCATTTCGTCAATGGCGCGGCCCTGAAAGGCCCCTATCCCGATGGCGCCGAGACCATCTATTTCGGGCTGGGCTGCTTCTGGGGTGCCGAGCGCCTGTTCTGGCAACTGCCCGGCGTGATCGTTACGGCCGTGGGTTACCAGGGCGGTTCGACGCCCAACCCGAGCTATGAGGAAGTCTGCTCAGGCCGCACCGGCCATACCGAGGCGGTGAAGGTGGTCTATGACCCGAGCAAGGTCAGCCTCGACACGCTGCTCAAGACGTTCTGGGAAGAGCATGACCCGACCCAGGGCATGCGGCAGGGCAATGACGTGGGCACGCAGTATCGCTCGGCCATCTATACGACGACGCCGGAACAGGCGGCGGCGGTGGAGAAGAGCCGTGCGGCCTATCAGGCGGCGCTCGACAAGCGCGGCCTGGGGCGGATCACCACCGAGATATCCCCGGCGAAAGACTTCTACTACGCCGAGACTTATCACCAGCAATACCTGGCCAAGAATCCCAATGGCTATTGCGGATTGCAGGGCACGGGCGTCTCCTGCCCCATCGGGCTAGGCGTTGCCGCAGCCGAGTAAAAACAGGGCCGATCCGCGTTAGCGGGTCGGCCTTTTCGTCAACAGACTGTTAGCATTGAGCACCACCTACCCCCCGATAATGACCCGGATCGGCTTCGAAGCGTTCATCCTGACGCTGCCGAAGGCGACTTTGGTGCGCCAGTGGCGCGACGACTCGGTGGCCAAGATCGGCGGCAAGGTTTTTGCGCTGCTCGACCGCGATCCCGGCGAAGTGTGGCTCAAGGTTTCCGACATGGCTTATGAGCTGCTGACCGAACTCGACGGAGTGCGGCCGGCGCCCTATTTCGCGCGGGCGGGCTGGGTGGCGATTTCGGCGGAAAGCCCGCTGGGCGGAGACGAGGTCGAGGCCTATATCCGCGAAGCGCACCGGATCGTGGCCGGGAAGCTGACGCGCAAGACACGGGCGGAGCTGGGGCTGTAGCCCCATGATCATTCCGGCAGGACGGCGAAGACCTGCAATGTGGCGCCGGGGAGGCTGACATTGTCCAGCCAAGGTGGCAGATCGCCTTTGGCATAGAGGCTGACGAAGCTGTCTTCGGCATGGCCGGGAATGCCGCGCAGTTCGGCCATGGCGGGACAAAGCACGACGAGGCCGATGCCGCGCTCATCAATGATGGCACGGGCCGTGGCGATGGGATCGTTGAAAAAGCGGAAAGCGTCGCGCACGCCCTGCTCGTTGCGGTGATAGGGCGCGGCGACGACTTCATGCGGCGTATAGAGCAGGAGATGGGCGCCCAGATCGATGGGCGTCATGACCCGCTCGGGCGGCAAAGCCGCCAGGTCGGCAAAGGCCGAGGGCAATAGGCACGGCTCCTTGCTGGCGCGGGCTTCGGCCGCCTGTTCGGGGCGGGTCGAGACCAGATTGACCACGGCCGTGACGAGCAACAGCAGCACGACACCGGAAAAGGCCAGCCAGCTCAGGACGAGACCGGCAATGGTGCGCAGGCGCGGGTGGGCTAGATAATGCTGGCGCGCGGCGACGATGAGCCAGGCCGCCGCGGGAATGGCGGGCATGATGGCGAGCCGCCCGGCCCGCACCTGGCCCAGCATGACCAAAGCGGTGCAGAGCGTGAAGACCATGAGCGCGGCCCATTCGGTGCGTTGCTCGGGCACGGACCACAGCCGGTATGCGACGACGCCGGTGGCGAGCAGAGCGGGCAGGCCGACGGCGACGGCATAGGCCGGCAATTCGGTAATGGTGGTGAACCAGGGCCGTGCCTCGACGATGCCGGCGATCCAGTTGGCCCGCAGCCAGGGATCGAGCTCGCCATAGGGCCCCCTGAGGCATTGCGGATAGAGCACGGCGACGGCGCCCATGCCGATGGCGGCCAGCGCGCCGAGCAGGGCGAAGCGCTGCCAGGCGGCGCGCGGCGGCGGCACGAGACTGGCGATGGTGAAGGCGGCGGCCACGACAAGCGCCACGGCGACATAGACCGGCGAAAGCACATCGCAGGCCGCTTCCAGCCAGCGCGCAGGCGGGCGGAAGATGGCGAGATGGACCATGGCGCTCGCGGCAAAGGCCAGGCCGAAGAGACGCATGGTGCGGCCCTGTACCGGATCGAACACCCAGAGCAGCCCCATGACCAGAATGGCGGCAGCGATGGTGGGCAGGGATTCGGTGGCGATGGCGAGCGCCGTCGCGGCCAGCAGGCCGCAGAGCACAGCGAAGCGCGGGCGGCGGATCGCCTCAATGCCGGCCCAGATCATGGCCAGGGTCAAAAGGATGACGACATTGTGGTGGTCGACGCGACCGGGGGTGAATTCGGCGGTGATGGCGGGGCTCAGCACCGGCAGGATCAGCGCGGGCAATACCCCATCGGGCCCGACCAGGCGCTGGGCCAGCATGGCGCTGAGCCAGAGCAGCAGGGCGAATAACAGCATGGGCCAGACATAGCCGGCGGCAACCAGCGCCATGTCGGCGCCCAGCAGCGGCGTGAAGACCATGACCAGCAAAGCCAGCGGCAGATCGACCAGCCGCGACCAGTGCAGTTCGGCGCCGAAGGGCGTGTTGAGGCGGTGGGCGGTGAGATCGTACCAGCCCTGCCCGGCGAGGAAATCGCGCACCATCACCATGCGCATGGCATCGTCGGTATCGGCAAAGAAGGGCAGGCCGGCGCGCCCCTGCACGGTGCGCATGACCAGGATCGCCGCGGCAACCGCGAAGACGAGGGCGACAAGGCGGAGATCGGGACGGGAACGGGCGGTGGTGGTCAAGCGGACAGTCCTGCGCTGGCGTGGCGGCAGGATGGACCGGGGCGGTTAAGATGGGGTGTGGGGGCTGTGCCTCGTACCCCTCACGCCACATATTCCCCTCGCTTCCACCCTGCCTAAGGAATATGCAATTGCCTTTCTGCTCCGCCTAATATACCAAGCATATGCTTTTTTAATTCCGAGTCTCTGTCATGACCGACACGCAAGCCCACGGCAACTGGGCCGAAATTTTCACGCCCCGTTATGCCACCGTTACGCTGATCCTCTGCCTGGGCGTGGCGCTGCTGGCCTTCAATGCCTTCCTGGCCTCGATCTCCCTGCCGACGGCAGTGCAGGAAATGGGCGGGGTGGCGCTGATCTCCTGGGCACTGACGCTGTTCCTGGTGTTCGCCATTGTCGGCGGCTCGGGCGCCGCCCTGTTCAAGCAAAGGCTGGGGGCGCGGACGGCACTGCTGGTTGCGGCCGGCGTGTTCCTGATCGGCACTGTCGTGGCCGCCATGGCCGGCTCGATGGAGCAGGTGCTGGTGGGGCGGGCGCTGCAGGGGCTGGGGGAAGGCGTGGTTTCAGCCATCTGCTTCGCGCTGATTCCGGAACTGTTTCCCTCGCGGCTGGTGCCGAAAGTCTTCGGCCTGCAGGCCATGATCTGGGCCATTGCCGCCTTTGGCGGGCCGGCGGCGGCGGGGCTGTTGACCGAACTCGTCTCCTGGCGCGCGGCCTTCCTGGTCAATGTGCCGCTGGTGCTGCTGTTTGCCGCCATGGTCGTGGTGAAAGTGCCGGCCCATTCCCCCGAAGACCGCAAGGACGTTCGCTTTCCCGGCATTCGCCTGCTGACGATCGGCGTGGCAATCATGCTGGTGGCGCTGGCCGGGCTGGCGCCGCCGCTGCCGGCGACGGCTCTGCTGGTGGGCGCAGCCGTGCTGCTGGTGGGCGTGGTGAAGCTGGACAGCCGCAGCGCGCACCGGCTAATGCCACCCGATGCGTTCAAACCGATCTCTGTGGTGGGCACCGGGCTGTGGATGGTGCTGCTCATCAACATCGCGGGGGCCGGCTCGGCGGTCTATCTCGTGCTGGTGGTGCAGGAAATGTGGGGTTACGGCCCGACCGCGGCGGGCGCGCTGGCGGCAGTATTGGCCGTGGCCTGGAGTTTTTCGGCGGTTCTTGTCGCCAATGTGCGCAGCAAGGAAACGCGCAAGACGCTGATCCGGCTGGGGCCGGCCATGATCGGCATCGGCCTGTTGCTGGTGCTGGCCGGCCTGCAGATGGACCAGGTGGCGGTGGTCATTGTCGGGCAGTTGGTGATCGGCTCGGGCTTCGGCACCTGCAACGGCTATCTCAATCTCACCATGATGGAAGCGGCCAGTGACGCGGAACGCGACCGCACTTCGGCGCTGATGCCGACCACGCAATCGGCCGGCAACGCCATCGGCGCAGCCCTGGCCGGGGTGGCGGCCAATGCGGCAGGCATGGCGGCTGCCGTGTCCGGTGCCGAGGTGAAGCTGGCGGTCCTGCCTGTCTATGTGCTGGGCGCAGCCATGGCGGCCCTGGCCTTTGCCGCAGCCTGGCGGATGGTGGGCATGATCAGGCCGCAGGACGTCAATTCGAGCTTTGCGGCGGGGTAGGGTTTGGTGGGAGCACCCCCTCCCAACCTCCCCCTGACAGGGGGAGGAGCCGCGTAGTGGGTGTGGCGTGATCCTACCACATCCCCGATCTGTTCCTCCCCCTGTCAGGGGGAGGCCAGGAGGGGTATCCGCAAAGAAAAAGGGCGGTGGATGAAACCACCGCCCAGTTTTGTCAGGGAGAAAACGGAGTGCGCGTGTTACGCGCGGGGCTGGGGAACAATGCGGAGATAGGGCTTGGGTTCCTTCCAGCCGCCCGGGAACTTTTCCTTGGCCGCTTCGGCCGAGACTGAGGACGCGATGATGACGTCCTCGCCATTTTTCCAGTTGACCGGGGTGGCAACCGAATATTTCGCGGTGAGCTGCAGGCTGTCGATGACGCGCAGCACTTCATCGAAATTGCGGCCGGTGGAGGCCGGATATTCGATCTTGAGCTTCACCTTCTTGTCCGGGCCGATGACGAAGACCGAACGCACGGTCAGCGTGTTGTCGGCATTGGGATGGATCATGTCGTAGAGGCGGGCAACCTCGCCCTTGGTGTCGGCCAGCAGCGGGAAATTGAGGGCCTGGCCCTGGGTTTCCTCGATGTCGCGGGCCCAGCCGCCATGATCTTCCAGCTTGTCGACTGAAAGGCCGAGGACCTTGACGCCACGCTTGTCGAATTCGGGCTTCAGCTTGGCGGTATAGCCCAGCTCGGTCGTGCAGACCGGGGTGAAATTCTTGGGATGGCTGAACAGCACCGCCCAATGGCCATCGATATAGTCATAGAAATGGATCGGGCCTTCGGTGGAATCGGCGGTGAAATCGGGGGCGGTATCGCCAATGAGAATTGCCATGGGTCTTGTCCTTATCGGGCCGGAGGGCCCCTACTCGCTTTTGAGAAAGAATATCGTACTCAAGGCCGCGCAATGAAGCGGCCCGAAGCGAAATCCTTTTATGTTTTGGGCGGCCGGAACGCCATGGCGTTCCAAAGGGATGGCCGGCGGCAGGAAAGCCTTCAGGGCCGCGCGGGGGCGCCATTGGTCCAGGTGACCTGCTCGGTGCTGAGCGGAACGACCGAGAGGCTCATCTTGCCCGAGCCCTGCTGGATTTCACGGGCATGGGCCAGGTAGATCAGCGCATTGTTGTCGGCATCATAAACGCGGGTGACACGCAGCGACTTCCAGATCAGCGAGCGGCCTTCCTTGAAGATTTCCTCGCCGCCGGCGCGGGTATTGATGTCGCCAATGGTGATCGGCCCGGTGACCGAGCAATCGAGCGCCGAATAGGAGGGATCCTCGAACCAGTTGCCTTGGCTGATGCGGTCGATGAAGGAGCGGTTGAAATAGGCCAGGTGGCAGACGACACCATCGACCTCCGGATCGGCCACCGCATCGATGGAAATGTCATTGCCGGTCCAGTCGACCCCGACATTGCCCACTTCGCGGCTATCGCCACAGGCGGCAAGAGTGACGGCGAGGACGCCAGCGGTGGCGAGGGCGACGAGGCGGTTCATGGGCAGGCTCCCTGTTTGCCGATCACAGATGGTCCCGGCCCAGGGCCGACGCAAGACGATCAATGGCGATTTTCGCGCAGATACCTCTCCAGCAGCCGCACCAGCAGGGAGAGCGAAATGGTCATGGTGAGATAGAGGAAGGCCACCACATTATACGTTTCAAAGAACAGGAACGTGCCCGAGGAATAGACCTTGCCGAGCTGGGTGATGTCCTGCACGCCGAGCGCCGAGACCAGCGCGGAATCCTTGATCATCGAGACGAAGTCATTGGCCAGAGGCGGCAATATGGTGCGCAGGGCCTGGGGGAAGGTGACCAGCCGGAAGCACTTCCAACGGCTGAGACCGAGCGAGCGCGCGGCTTCGAGCTGGCCACGATCGACCGATTCTATCCCCGCGCGGAAAATCTCGGCGATAAAGGCAGAATAGCAGATGGTGAGCGCCACGATGGCCCGCCAGACGAAATCGAACTGGCGGATGGTGACGACAGCGTCGAAAGGCTGCAGCAGCCAATTGAGGCCAGCCACCATGCCCGGCGCGCCGACAAAGGCGACATAGAAGAGAAACACCAGCACCGGAATGCCGCGGATGATTTCCACATAGAAGGTGGCGATCTCGCGCAGCACGCGGTTGCCCGAGGTGCGCGCCAGGGCGACGAGCAGGCCGATCAGCGTGGCGGCAGCGAAGGCGACGAGGGTGACCCAGATCGTGGTGAGCACGCCACCGCTGAGGGCCCGGAAAATCTGGGCATAGCCGGCATCATTGGTGATGGCCCAGAGGCCGACGACGAAAAGCAGCCCGATGGCGAGCAGCCACCAGGGAATGCGGGCAAGGATGGAGGGGCGGCGGGGGATGTAGGTCATATTGCGTGGGATCGCGGCGGCGCCGCGATCCCGAAGATCCGTCTACTGTGCCGAATTGTACTCGTAGAACCATTTCTGCTGCAGGGCGTCCATGGTGCCGTCGGCCTTGATCTGGGCGAGGGCAGCATTGACCGGAGCCACCAGATCGGAGCCGGGGGTGAAGATGAAGCCGAAATCCTCGGTGCCGAGCGGCTCACCGATGACTTTGAAAGCGCCCGGATTGGCCCCGATATAGCCATTGGCCGAAGTCTGGTCCATCAGCACGGTATCGACATCGCCCGAAGCCAGGGCCTGGACCGAAGCGCCGAAGGTCTCGAACAGCTTGATGCGCGGATTGGCCTCGTCGCCATCAAGGACGTTATAGACGGCGACATAGAAATTGGTGGTGCCGGCCTGGGCGCCGACCAGGAAACTGGCATCGGCGGCGAAGCTGGCGGCGTCGGTGAAGCGGCTTTCATCGGCGCGGACCAGCATGAGCTGCTGGCTGGTGAGGTAGGAATCAGAGAAGTCGATCTGGCTCTTGCGCTCGTCATTGATGGTGATGCCATCCATGCCGACTTCGAACTGGCCGTCGCGCACGGCCTGGATCATAACGTCCCAGCTGGCGAGCTGCCAATCGACCTTGGCGTTGAGCCGCTTGGCGATCTCGTTGAAGAGGTCGTATTCAAGCCCGATCCCCTCGCCCGTCGCCGGATCGGCGAAATTGAGCGGCACATAGGCATTTTCGGTGACGGCGACGATGGTGCGGCCGCCCAGATCGGGCAGCGCATCCTGCGCCTGAGCCGCGGGCAGGCCAAGGGCAAAGGCGGCCGTGGCGACGGCGAGGAACTTGGTGAGTGAAGGCATGAGGCGGCAGTCTCCCGGTCAGTGTTTTGCCGGGAGACTAGAGCATTCAGCCGAGCCTTGGAAATGGGCTTTATGCCTCGTCTTCGACCGCGGCGCCGGGGCCGTTCTTCTGCAGCGATTCGATGGCGTTCTTGGCTGAGGACTTGGACGCATAGGTTTCGGTGCGGACCATGGTCTCGCCATTGCCGGCGACGAAGCGCACGAAATACTGCCCATCCTTGGAGGCAACGATCTCGAAGCGGTAGCCGCTGCCGGCTTCCTCTCCCTTGGAGAGATCGACCGTGGCGGCGCCGGGTGCATTCTTCTTCAGCGACTCGATGGCCGACTTGGCGCTGGCCTTCTGCTTGTAGTTTTCCGACCAGAAAATCTTTTCGGCATTGTAGACAAAGGCAAACTTGAACTGGTCGTTGGCCGCGGTCGAAACCTTGAATTTATGCGCCATGACGCTGGACTCCTCTTCAGCGACCGACACCCGGCCGCCCTTCGCACAGGCCAGCTTAGCGGCGCGGGAGCAGAAGGGAAGCCCTCTGTGGCGTCAGGATATTTCCGGGGTTCCGCCCGCAGCGCGATCGATATGGCCCAGGTCGCGGCCGGGATCGACGCGGTCGCGCACCAGTTGCTTGAGCTGTTTCACATCAGGAAAGCCGCCATCGCGCTTACGCTCCCAGACCAGCTCGCCATCGAGATGGATTTCGAAAATGCCGCCAGTGCCGGGCACCAGGGTCACGGCGCCCATTTCGAGGCTGAAGGTGGAGAGCACTTCGGACGCCATCCAGGCCGAGCGCAGCAGCCAGTTGCACTGGGTGCAATAGGTGATGGAGAGGGTCGGCTTGTCGGCCATTCAGGCCTTCTTGCGCTGCTTGACGTCGGCCGGATCGACCAGGCTGGCCAGGATCTGGTCGACCAGATCGAGATCCTGCCTTTTGCCGGCGGCCTGCTGCTGCAGGTCGACCAGGTAGGAGGTGGTGTAATAGAGCCGCCGCGCCAGCATGGTGGCGATATGGAGCGAGAATTCGGGGCGGGAATCGAGGAAGGTCAGCGCATCGGGGATTTCATAGGCCTTGACCGCCGACAGCGCCTTGACCGTGGCCGAATGGGGCATGTCGAGCAGCACGGCCATTTCGCCGAATATGGACCCGGGCTCATCGACATGGGTGACCTGGGTGCGTTCGCGGATGACTTCCACCTGGCCCTCGACCAGCACATAGAGCCGGCCCAGCCGCTCGCCCTCGGGCAGCATGACGGCGCCCGGCTTGAAGCTCACCTGTTTCAGACCCTGGCAATATTCGAGAATGTCGGCCATCTGCACCCTCCGCGTACGGAAAGCTCTATATCGCGCAAAGGCCTGACAGGTCAAAGCAAAGCCGCCCGGCGCGAAACCGGGCGGCTGGTATCGATGGGCCGGATCAGTTGATCCAGATCACCGTATTGGTGGACGAATCGACCAGAGCCGGGCGGTCGCCGATATAGACATAGCCATAGCGCGAGTCGGGGATGGTGGTGACTTCGGTACCATCGGGCAGGACATAGCCGACCACGACATCACCCTGCGCCTCGACCGAGGCTACCGGATTGGCCACGGCGAAATCGGCGGCGGCCTGCGGCACGAGATAGCCCGGCGACAGCACGGCGGCACGGGTCTCGAGGTCGATGATCCAGACGCGGTCATTGGCATAGATATAGCCATAGGCCGGGTCGCCCTCGATGGGATGGATGTTGACTTCGGCGGGGACGACGAAGCCGACATCCAGGGCGCTGTCGAGATAGATCGGCTCGACCGGATGGGTGGCGACATATTCGACCGAGGAGGTGGCGATGCCCGCTTCGGCGCCGATGGTGGCGCCGGCAAAGCCGCCGATCACGGCACCGATCGGGCCGCCCAGCAGGCCGCCCACGACGGCGCCGGTGGCCCCGCCGCCGGTGGCGCCGATCACGGCGCCGGCTTCGGCATCAGGCTGGGTGCCCACGACCTGGTCCTGGGCGAAAGCGGGGAAAGCGGCGAGCGAAAGCGTGGCCATGGAGGCCAGGAGAAGTTTCTTCATTGTTTGATTCCTTCGTTCAGAGAGCAGTTCGGCTGCTCGTTGCGGTTAACCGCCCCGTGGCTTTTCAACGGGTGCCCGAGCGGTTCGTTCCGCAGATGTGAAGGATCAGGACGCAAGCTGTTGCAGAATGGCACCGGTGAGCTCGCCCGGCTGCGTATCGGGCGCATAGCGGGCGACCACCTGCCCGTCCCGGCCGATGAGGAACTTGGCGAAATTCCACTCGATATCGCCCGGATGGCCGGATTTGAGCCAGGCATAGAGCGGGCTTTCGAGCGGACCATTGACATCGATCCGCGCGAAAAGCGGGAAGCTGACGCCGAAATTGAGCTCGCAGAATTCGGCAATCTCGGCGGCGCTGCCCGGCTCCTGCCCGCCGAACTGGTTGCAGGGAAAGCCCAAGACGACCAGGCCCTTGTCCCCGAAATCGCGCCACAGCGCCTCGAGCCCCTTATATTGCGGGGTATGGCCGCACTGGCTGGCCGTGTTCACCACCAGCACGAGCTTGCCCGCATAGGCGGCCAGCGGCTGCGATGCACCGGAGAGCAAGGGCAGGGTGAAGTCGGCGAGGCTGGTCATGGCGGCAGATCTCCAAGGGCGGGAGACAGATAAAGGCAGGCCGCCATGCGCGGCAAGGGCTCAGCGGCGGATGGGCTGCAGATCGGTTTCCGAGACGATGCGCAGATGGGTCTCGGCCTTGGCCTGGACCTTGTATTGCACCGCATGGCCCTCGAAGGGCAGGAGCCCCACGATCTGGCATTCGCCGGCGCGGCGGCTGGAACTGCCGCGATTGGGCAGCAGGTCGAGGGTCTGGCCGACCTTGTATTTGTGCATGTTGGAAACTCCGGAAAATCCAGTTCTATCAGCTTGGCCCGCGCGACGCGAAGATAATCGGCAGGCTGAAGCGCCGGACGGCGCTGGCGCCTCCGGATATGCGGCAGTGGACGAGCCCCGAGGCGGCTTTCGCCCCTGAGGTTTTGTTTAGTGAGACGGAAACCGCCTCGGGGCGCCGGTTTTTGGAACGGTACTCGGGGATCGCGGACTGCAAACGCTCGAAGCAGCCGGCCAGTACCTCGGACCTGCGCGACGGCAAATGCCGCGCCCGGCGCCCTCCGCCACTGTTCGCCTGCAGGCCGCCCATGCGGAGGGATGACCTGATCTTAATAGAGCAGGCGGAGGCGGGGATAAGTTTCTTTGAACTCCTCTTCGATCTCGGCCAGCGGCTTGCCCTGCCGCGCGGCGCGGCCGGCCTGGAAGCCGCGCTCGAAATCTGCAGTGGCCTTGTTTTCGATGCGGCGCACCAGCTTTTCGCGCAGGTCGGCGATGTAGAGGTGCTCTTTCGGCAGAGCGGCGAGCGGTGGCTTGAGCCGCATGATCGGCTGCTGCCCGCTCGTGGCCCGCCACATGCGGCAATTGTAGCGCGCATCGACATAGCTGCGCTGGCTTTCCCAGGTCTCGAGCTGGGCCAGCGCCCGGCCCAGTTGCACGGCCAGCCCCGCCATATCCTCCGCCGCCACCGGCAGCCGCTCACCTTTCCCGCGGGCAAAGGGCGCGCAATCGCTGAGCAGGCCTTCGGCCGCGATGCGCAGCCCCTGCGGCACCGGCGCGCCGGGCCTCTTGCTCCCCAAAGCCAGCACATCCTTGTGCAGGGCGGTCAGCGCCAGAAACAGCGCCTCATGCCGCTCGGCCATGGCCCGCGTGGTTTTCCCGGGCGGCGGCGCGGGCTCGGCCTGCCCGGCAGGCTGGGTTTGAGCGCCGGGCGCGAAAGGCGGCTGGGTGGTGTGTGGGGGCATGGGGTTCTCCTGTTGGGGCGGGATGCCGGACAGGAGAGGGTAAGGCGGGATGCAGGGGCGGGGATTAGTTTGTTTGGCTAGGTCCTAAGAAGGTAGGAGACTCGTCCATGGACTTAAGGCCGATTTTGGCATCGGCTAGATACTCACCCGCCAATTGTCGATGAGCATCGGCAAATTCCGTTCTGGTTCCCAGGATGGTACCACATTCAGGGCAATGGATATCAATATCCCCTACAACTACGTCGCTGCAGCCGCAGTTTGCGCAGCTAGCGTCAGCACCCAAGCTGTACCTGTCACCTTCAATTTGCTTCAGGGTTGTCAGCTTGATGCGCAAGCCGCCAGCGATTGTTCGCTCGTAGGTGCGAGACGGCTGCTGAGATTGAGGCTCCGAAGCTGGCGCAACTAGCGAGATGCGAACACCGGCAAACTTCTTTCCTTCCGCTCTGCCCCGCAGGTTATGGACGGCGCGATAAGCGGCCAGCTCAGTTTCGCCCACATATGTGATGCGAACGTCGTGGACTTTTGCTCTGCGAAATGTTTTCGCGGCTTCGGCCAACGCGTCCTTAGCGGACGGAAATATCCCAAGGTCCCTATGAACGTAACCGGACTGTCGGATCAAGACGGCCGAATATGTACCCCTTGGGAACTGCTTGAATGTCGCGAGTCGTTCGAGCGGGATGATTTCGCCGTCGGACCTATCGACAAGCGGGTCCTCCTTCTTGCCAAAAAAAGAGGCGGCCCCAGCAAGCGCGAGCAGGCCCACAATTCCAAAAACCCAACCCCAAACACCAACGCTCACGCAAGCCTCCAGTCGAACATGGCAGCGACCAATCCAAATCTTGAATGTGGGCGAGGGGGCTAGTTTATGGCGCGCGACGTCAACCAGTCGGACGTCACAATAACGTCCTTTTCTATACTCCGCGTATGATAGGTTTCCAATAAGCATTCAAAAAATCAAGACAAGTCATTGGCTCAAGATTTAGAGCAGTCACCACCGATTGATCAGGCCCCATCGATGCCAAAATGTCTTGTTCAATAACTCGCTGATTAGCTCTAGATACTCCCAAGCTCGTGCCGTAAACGACGCGTTCCCCCGCTTGCTCCAAGGACATAAGCTCCATGTTCATGTCACCAAAAGAAAAGCCCAAGTACACAACAACCTCCGCCTCGGCGAGCAGCCGACGCATGCGTAGCAATAAGTTTTCGTTCTCTACTCCCTCAGTAAAGGTTCGGATTTGAGCCGCCACAGAAGGCAAGTCTAATACATCCAAACGCTCTCCAAACGCCACACCCCTCTCGGAGGAGGTTCCAAGTTGACCGACTTGCCCATATGGATGAACAATTTCTAGTTTTGACATCAACATTTCCGCCTCCATTGTATTGAGGCCGAGATAATTTTGAAGTGACCCAATGATATATTTCTCAATACATCGATCATAGTTGAATGTTATAATCGAAACATTGTCGAAAACAGCGGATATGTCTTTGCGTATTGATTGCTCTAGAAGCATCTTTACAAAGACCAAATGCCAGCTATCTGGAACATGGGCAAAATCAATTTGATCGCGACCATCCTCTTGCTTGTGAAAAAAGATCCTAGATCTTCGCTCTGCATCCAAGATCGCTGCAGCAATTCCAAGCTTACCCATGAGCGCGATGTTCTTGTCATGAGCGTGTGTGTGGAGAAAGTTGTCTATTGAAATCGCCTGAGACATTGCTCGAGAAATAGCCTGCCCAGCATGAAACAGCGGATTGGGGTCCCGTTGACCATTCCGCTCCAGAACAGACTGAACAGCCCAATATATGTTCTTGTCTCCGCCTTCAGGATTATACCCGTCAGGAAAGGTAAACTTCACGCGTTTTGCGATGTCGGCCGCAAGTTCCGCCCCCATTGGCAGACCAAGTTCGCGGCTGCCGCCCGCGCCAACTACAAACACAGTACGACGCTCAAACACCATCGGTCCTTCGCATAGTTCCAACTATCCTTCGGTGCTCTACCGATTCCCGAGTCTAATCAATGAAAGAAGTGATTAGAATCCGGAGGGCATGAAAGCAGACGTGAGGAATACACCTGCCTCATTAGGCGCGGCCGCTATGCGCAATGACAGTTCGCTGACGAGACCTCAGGATGGACCCCGGCCTTCGCCGGGGTGACATTGTGGGTGGGTGATGTGCAGTGCCCGTCCTCGTGGTTCGATGGGCTCACCATGAGGTCCCAGGGTGGCACAAGTGTAGCGCCCTCGCGTCAAGCCCGAAGGTGACGCGCGGTGGATGGGACGGGCCGTGGAACTGGAGCGACTTTATCTTCTGGGCCAAGAGAAAGGCCCCCTCACCCGGCGCTGCGCGCCGACCCTCGGGTCTAGCCCGTGGGCAGGCTCTCTCCCCCAAGGGAGAGGTGAAGAAGGGCGCTCAATCATCCCCCATCTTCAGCGCCTTGATGAACGCCTCCTGCGGTATCTCCACACTGCCAAACTGCCGCATGCGCTTCTTACCGGCTTTTTGTTTCTCCAGCAGCTTGCGCTTGCGGGTCGCGTCGCCGCCGTAGCATTTGGCCGTCACGTCCTTGCGCATGGCCCGCACCGTTTCGCGGGCGATGATCTTGCCGCCGATGGCGGCCTGGATCGGGATGACGAAGAGGTGGGGCGGGATCAGTTCCTTGAGCTTTTCGCACATGATGCGGCCGCGGGACTCGGCGACCGTGCGGTGGACCAACATGGAGAGGGCGTCGACGGGTTCGGCATTGACCAGGATCGAGAGCTTGACCAGGTCGCCCGGGCGGTGGTCGGAGAGGGTATAGTCGAAGCTGGCATAGCCCTTGGAAATGGACTTCAGGCGATCGTAGAAATCGAACACGACTTCGTTGAGCGGCAGG
>Ga0065721_10049475_pt1 | contig 33505 bp, 31 predicted proteins | sample Mesricmetagenome_FD_59108 | JGI IMG/M metagenome (GOLD analysis project Ga0065721, IMG submission 59108) | Mesophilic microbial community from rice straw/compost enrichment Sample: eDNA_1 v2 (version 2) | ecosystem: Engineered > Solid waste > Grass > Composting > Bioreactor | place: USA: Davis... | reverse complement strand
AGCAGCGACTGTGCATCGCGCGCGCCATCGCGATCAAGCCAGACATCCTGCTTATGGACGAGCCCTGCTCCGCGCTCGACCCCATCTCCACGCTCGCCATCGAGGACCTGATGCACGAGCTCAAGGAGAACTACACGATCGTCATCGTGACCCACAACATGCAGCAGGCCGCTCGCGTCGCGGACCGCACCGCGTTCTTCAACATCGCGGGCACGGGTCAGCCGGGCAAGCTCATCGAGATGAACGACACCCGCGTGATGTTCTCCGCACCGCACGAGAAGGCGACGGAGGACTACATCTCGGGCCGCTTCGGCTAACCGCCCTTTGTGTTTGCGGTTCGTGAGTGTCGCGAAACGGCCGTTTCGCGACACTCAGATACCGCAACCGGTGGTGAGCACAGCGTCGGGCCGACGCTGTGGCCCCGGCGCGCGAGAGCCTCGCCTATTCCTCGGTGGGAGTGGGCTCGGGCAGCGCCGGGATCGAGTCGACCACGGTCTGGTACTCGGCGAGCGTGCCGTCGACGACGGGGACGTTGTGCTGCTCCGCGCCGTCCGCCTCGGTCGCGAACCACACGGCCGCGAGGCCACCGGGGGCGGCGGGCGACTTGCCCTGCACCAGCTCCTGGCCCTCAGCGGTGCCGAGCTTCACCGTCGCGCCCGCGGGCACAGTCACGTTGACAGCGATCTCGCCGTCGATGCTCAGGGTGATGACCGCGTCCTCAGCGCCGCTGTTGTGCAGGGCACCGGTGAGGACCGACGGAGCGTCCTTCGCGGTAGTCACCACGAGCAGGTTGATTCCCTTGGTGTCGCCCACCTTGACGGAGACGCCATCCGACGCCTGGTAGTCCATCTGAGTGGTGATGGGGTTGATCGCGGAGCAGGCGGCAAGGGCCACGGCCGCGACGGCCACGGCAGCAATGCGGGCAAGGGTCTTCAACGGAGGTCCTTTCGGGGACGCAAGGGTGCGCGACAAGGATACTGGCACTGAGGATGTGGCGGCTAACGGCGCGTCGTTACCACTGGTCACCAGCGGCCCCTGTTAATGGCCCCTTTTCCAGTGGTAGAATGGAAGCCGCATAAGAAGGGGAGCGCCTCACAGATGAATTTCGTCGTCGGTGAAACCGTCGTCTACCCGCACCACGGTGCGGCGACCATCCAGGACATCTTCAAGCGCACCGTCAAGGGCGAAGAGAAGACTTATCTTGAGTTGCGCGTGGCGCAGGGAGACCTGATCATCAAGGTCCCTGCCGAAAACGTGGACCTCGTTGGCGTGCGTGATGTCGTCGACAAGCAGGGCCTCGAGCGCGTGTTCTCCGTTCTGCGCGAGCCCTATGTCGAAGAGCCGACCAACTGGTCGCGTCGTTTCAAGGCAAATGTCGAAAAGCTTGCTTCTGGTGACGTTATTCGCGTCGCGGAAGTTGTTCGCGACCTCAGCCGTCGCGACACCGACAAGGGCCTTTCTGCAGGCGAGAAGCGCATGCTCCACAAGGCACGTCAGATCCTCGTCAGCGAGCTTGCTCTCGCCGAGAAGAGCGATGAGGAAGCTGCCGGCGCACGACTTGACGAGGTTCTCGCGTCGTGACCATCGCGGCGGTCGTGACGGCCGCCGGATTGGGAACCCGCCTGGGGTTCTCGCGCCCCAAAGCGCTCGTTGAAGTCGCTGGTCGCCCTCTCGTTGCCCACGCGCTCGATCGCGTGCTGCATCTTGCCTCCACAGCCGTGGTGACGGCCGTGCCCACTGAGATCCCCGCCTTTGAGGCCGCGGTCCAGGGACGGGCCGACGTTGTGGCTGGGGGAGACACCCGGCAAGACTCGGTCTGGGCCGGGCTTCAGGCACTCATGGCCCGGGGGATAGGCGCTGGCGACATTGTGCTGATTCACGACGCGGCACGCGCGTTCATGCCCACCGCCGCGATGCGCGAGGCCGTCGCCGCGGTGGAGGCCGGCGCGGACGCCGCGGTTCCCGTGGTCCCTGTCGTGGACACCCTCGTCACCGCACCCGCAGCGGATGGCGCGTATGGAACCGGCGTGGATCGTGACGGCCTGCGAGCCGTGCAGACCCCGCAGGTGTTCCGCGTGAGCGCCCTGGTGGCCGCCCACGAAGCGGGACAGGGACGCGACGCCACCGATGACGCAACCCTGGTCCGCGAACTGGGCCAGCGCGTTGTCGCCACGGAGGGTCACCCATGGGGACTCAAGGTCACCCATGCGGGAGACTTGGCGCTGGCGGCATTCATCGCCGAGAACTCTCGAGGAAGCTGAGGTGGCTGTGCGCACAGGGATCGGCGTGGACGTCCACGCGTTCGGCGACGGCAAGGGCCTTGCGCTCGCGGGCCTCCAGTGGCCGGACGAGACTGCCCTCAGCGGCCACAGCGACGGCGACGTCGCGGCCCACGCCGCGTGCGATGCGATCCTCAGCGCCGCCGGCCTGGGAGACCTTGGCGCGATCTTCGGCACCGACCGTCCCGAGTGGGCAGGGGCCAGCGGCGCCGCGCTCCTCACCGAAAGCGCCCGCCTGGTGCGCGAAGCCGGCTTCGAGATCGGCAACATCGCCATCCAGGTCATCGGCAACCGCCCCAAACTCGCCCCCCGCAGGGCCGAAGCCGAAGCGGCGCTCAGCGCCGCGGTCGGCGCTCCCGTGTCCGTCGCCGGCACCACCACGGACGGTCTCGGACTCACTGGGCGGGGCGAAGGAGTGGCGGCCATAGCGTCGGCCCTGCTCATCACGCCCTAGGCTGGCTCCGTGACTCTGCGCCTGTTCGACACCGCTGCCCGTGAGGAGCGTGAGTTTGTCCCGCTCACGCCCGGCCATGTGGGCATCTACCTGTGTGGGCCTACGGTGCAGGGCGCTCCGCATGTGGGTCACTTGAGGTCTGCGGTCGCATTCGATGTGCTGCAGCGCTGGCTCGAGCGCAAGGGCCTGCGCGTGACGATGGTGCGCAATGTCACGGACATCGACGACAAGACTCTCGCCAAGGGCGCCGAGGCCGGCGTGCCGTGGTGGGAGTGGGCGCTGCGCTTCGAGCGCGAGTTCCAGGCGGCATATGCCGCGGTGGGAGTGCGCGCCCCGGCCGCAGAGCCGCGCGCGACGGGCCACATTCCCGAGATCGTTCAGCTGGTGTCGCGGCTCATCGCGCGCGGCCACGCCTATGAGAAGGATGGCTCGGTCTACTTCGACGTGCGCTCGTTCGCGGAGTACGGCGCGCTCACCAACCAGCGCGTCGACGACCTTGCCCCCGCCGAAGACTCTCCCGACGTCACGAAGCGCGACCCGCGGGACTTCGCGCTGTGGAAGGCGCGCAAGGACGACGAGCCGGCGACCGCATCGTGGCCGTCGCCATGGGGCCTGGGCCGTCCCGGCTGGCACATCGAGTGCTCGGCGATGGCGCAGCGCTACTTGGGCGACGAGTTCGACATTCACGGCGGCGGCCTTGACCTGCGCTTCCCTCACCACGAGAACGAGCAGGCCCAGTCCCGCGCCGCAGGTTACGGCTTCGCGCGGCTGTGGATGCATTCGGCATGGGTGACGCAGTCGGGCGCCAAGATGTCGAAGTCGCTCGGCAACTCGCTGCTGGTCTCTGAGGTGCTCTCGCGCTATCCCGCGCCGGCTCTTCGCCTTGCGCTCGCGGCGGTGCATTACCGCTCGATGCTCGAGTACACCGACTCCACGCTCGACGAGGCGCAGACCCAGTGGGAGCGCCTCAGCGGCTTCGTCACCAGGGCCGGCGAGAGGGTGGGCCAGCCATCGCCCGACGCTGTGGCCAACTCCGACCTTCCCGTCGCCTTCGTCGAGGCGATGGACGACGACCTTGGGGTGCCGCGCGCGGTCGCCCTGATCCACGAGACTGTTCGCGCTGGCAATGCGGCGCTCGCGGCGGGTGATGGCGACGCCGTGGCGACTGCGCTGCTCGAGGTGCGCTCGATGCTCGACGTGCTTGGACTGGACCCGCTCGATCCCCAGTGGGCCGCGAGCGACGGAGGATCTGCGGCGCTCACTGCCCTCGATGCGCTCGTGAAGGCAGAGCTCGACGCCCGCGCGGCGGCTCGCGCCGATCGTGACTGGGCCGCGGCTGATGCGATCCGCGACCGCTTGGCGGCCGCCGGAATCGTCATCGAGGACGCCGCGGACGGGGCGCGCTGGTCGCTTGGGTAGCACCCGCGACCGGCTCCACTCGCACGCCGGTACCCTTGACGCATGGCTGGAAACTCCAAGCGCCGCGGCGCTACGCGCAATGCAGGCTCCAAGAAGGGCGCTCGCGTAGGCACCGGCGGCCACGGCCGCAAGGCGCTTGAGGGAAAGGGCCCCACGCCCAAGGCGGAGGAGCGGCCCAATCACAAGGCGTATAAGGCGAAGCAGCGCGCCGAGGCCGCTGCCGCGAAGGCTCCTGCCCCCAAGGGCGCGGCGCGCGCCAAGGCGGTGAAGGCCAAGGGACTGGAGCTGGTCGTAGGCCGTAATGCCTCGCTCGAGGCGCTGCGCATGGGCCTCAAGGCGCACACGTTGCACGTCTTCACCCGCATCGACGCCGACGACCGCGTCACCGAACTGGTCTCGCTCGCGGTGGAGCAGGGCGTCACGGTGCGCGATGCCACGAAGGCGCAGCTCGACACCCTTGCTGACGGCGCCGTCCACCAGGGCGTCGTCCTCGAGGTGCCGCCGTATGAGTACGCGGAGCCGGAGGATCTGCTCGAGGCGGCGAGTCCGCTGCGCATCGTCGTATGCGACCACATCCAGGACCCGCGCAACCTTGGCGCGATCATGCGCTCCGCCGCCGCTTTCGGCGCGAGCGGCATTGTCATCCCCGAGCGTCGCGCGGCGGGCGTGACGGTCTCCGCATGGAAGACGTCCGCGGGTGCCGCGGCACGAATTCCCGTCGCTCGCGCCACCAACCTCACGCGCACGCTTGAGGACTACAAGAAGGCCGGCCTGTTCGTGCTGGGCCTCGACGCTGGCGGCGACGTCTCGCTTCCCGAGTCCACGCTGCTCGACGGTCCGCTCGTGATCGTTGTGGGCGCGGAGGGCGAGGGACTGTCGCGCCTGGTGCGCGAGACCTGTGATGAGGTCGCCTCGATCCCCATCGCCGCCTCCACGGAAAGCCTCAACGCCTCCGTCGCGGCATCGATCGCTCTGTACGCGGCAAGCCAGGCAGCGCAGCGCGCCTAGCCGCGCGCGGCCCTAGCTGTTCTCTTCAGACCCCGGCCCGACGCTGGGGCGAGGTGGTGCGGGAACTCGCGTTGAGCGTCGGACCACTTCAGGGGCGGGCGGCTCCTCAATGGTTCCCCAGGCCGCCATGTTGTCTTCCGCGTGCTGCTCCTGATCCTTCTGCCGCGCCTCGATCTCCGCGGTGAGGGCGGGGAGCTCGGCCGTCATCTCCGCGAGGGAGACGCCAAGGAAGGCCTGCTCGTCAGGGCGCTTGGGAAGGATGTTCTTGACGTAGGACGCGGCGGCGACCGCCATGGGCACGTCGTGGCCGACCTCCTGCGCGAGGAACCAGCGGTGGTCCAGGATCTCGTGGAACACCTGCGCGGGCTCGAGCTTCTTGCGGTACTCCTTGGGCACCGCGCGCACGGTGGGTTCGAAGACCTGCAGGAGCCACTGGTGGGCGGCGTAGGCGGGATCGTCGTCGGGGTAGGCGTAGGCGCGGTGTTCGTCGAGGTCGTTGAGCAGGCGTCGCGCCTGGTTCTCCTGCACATCGAGACCGGTGAGGCGCATGAGGCGGCGAGAGTGGTGACCGGCGTCCACGATCTTGGGCCGAATGAGCAGTGCGTTGCCGTCGTCGGTCTTGCGCATCTCGAGCTCGCCGACGTCGAAGCCGAGATCGTTGAGCTTCTTGACCCGGTTGGCGATCTCGAGCGGGATGTTGGAAGTGAGCGTCGCGGACTGTGTGAGGGCATCCCACAGTTCGCGATAGCGGCTCTCGAGGCGGTCCGCGACCTCGATGGGATCCACGGCGGCGTCGAGGCTGTCCTGCGCCTCAAGGTCGAACATCTCGCCGATGATGTTGGTGCGCGCGAGCTCGAGGTCGTAGTCACGCTGGCCGTCCGTGAGCGTCTCGTGGAGGTCACCGGTCTCCGCGTCAACGAGGTAGGCGGTGAACTGCTCGGCGTCGCGACGGAACAGTGCGTTGGACAGCGACACGTCGCCCCAATAGAAGCCGATGAGATGAAGTCGCACGAGCAGCACGGCGAGCGCGTCGAGGAAGCGGTTGATCGTCTCTTGGCGCAGCGACTGGCGGAACAATGCGCGGTAGGGAAGCGAGAACTGCAGGTGCTCGGTGACGAGGGCGGCCTCAAGGGGCTGGCCGTCGGTGCCCACGCGACCGGTCACCACGGCTAGGGGCGTCACGCAAGGGGCACCGAGCTTCTGGAGCTTGCGCAGCAGTTTGAACTCGCGCTTGGCGATCTTGGGGTTGGTCTCCTTGACCGCCACCACGCGGCCCTCAAGCTTGACGAAGCGCACCACGTGCCGTGACAGACCTCGCGGGAGCGCGGCGATGTGCTCCGTTGGCCAGTGCTCGAGCGGCACCTCCCACGGCAGTCCAATCAGCCCCGGATGTGCCTTGCCCTTGATCTCAAGCGCCATATGGCCAGCGTAACGGGCGAGCAGACCCAGCCACAGCGTCGGGCCCGTCCCTCCTCCACACATTTTGGCCTTGCGACCAGATGGCCACGTCAACTGCCAGGCATGGTGGAAATGGCCGACGCTGGCGCGCCCGATATGTGTGGAGGAGGGCCGTGCGTTGGGGGCGGGAGGGGGATTCCGAGTGAGGTGGCGGACGGCGGCTTCATCAGCCCGGCAAGCAAAGCAGAAGGGCGGCCCGGAGAACCGGACCGCCCTTCTGGGGAGAGACTCCTAGATGTGCTTGGAAGCCTCGGTGACGACGGCGTCCTTCACAAGGCGCTTGCCTGTCGCGGACGAGAAGGTGTGCTGCTCGCCCTCGCGAATCGTGACCCAGATGGTCTCGCCCTTCTTGGGGACGTCGCGGGGGTCGATGCGCACCACGAGCTGCGAGTCGCCCGCAGCGAAGTGGATGTCCTGGGACTCGCCGAACTCGTTCGGGACGGAGCCGTACACGTACGCGTCGGAGCCGAGCTCCTCGACGATGTCCACTTCAATCGGGATGGCGCCCTCGGCGTTCGGAGCGGCACGGTCGAGCGACTCGGGACGGAAGCCAAGCACCACGTGGTTCTTGTCTTCGGCCTTGAGCGCGGCGAGTGCCTCGCGGGACAGCTTGATGCGGCCACGACCCACCTGAGCGAAGCCGTCGAACACCTGGTAGGTGCCAAGGTTCATGGCGGGGGAGCCGATGAAGCCAGCGACGAAGACGTTCGCGGGAGCGTCGTACATGTCGCGCGGCGTGCCCACCTGCTGGAGGATGCCGTCCTTGAGGACCGCGATGCGGTCACCCATCGTGAGCGCCTCGACCTGGTCGTGGGTCACGTACACGGTGGTGGTGCCAAGACGACGCTGGAGAGCGGCGATCTGGGTGCGCGTCTGAACGCGGAGCTTGGCGTCGAGGTTGGACAGCGGCTCGTCCATGAGGAACACCTGGGGCTGACGCACGATCGCGCGACCCATGGCGACACGCTGACGCTGACCACCGGAGAGCGCCTTCGGCTTGCGGTCGAGGTACTCGGTGAGGTCGAGGATCTTCGCAGCGGCCTCAACGCGCTGGCGGATCTCAGCCTTGTCGACCTTCGCGATCTTCAGGGCGAAGCCCATGTTGTCCGCAACAGTCATGTGGGGGTACAGGGCGTAGGACTGGAACACCATCGCGATGTCGCGGTCCTTGGGCTGGACGTTGGTGACGTCACGGTCGCCAACCCAGATTGCACCCTGGTCGACGTCCTCAAGGCCGGCGAGCATACGCAGCGACGTGGACTTGCCACAGCCGGACGGGCCAACGAGAACGAGGAATTCGCCATCAGCGATGTCGAGGTCGAGCGAGTCGACGGCCGGGCGCTCGGTGCCCGGGTAGATGCGCGTTGCCTTGTCAAAGGTAACGGTTGCCATTACTGGTCCCTTCACTGGCAGGTACGTGCCAGACGATCCGTGGTGAAGAGTGCCGTTGTGGTTCCGGTTAACACTGTGGTGTCCACATTGACACTGCCCGACGCTGTTGCGGCGAACACGGCCATCTTGCCACATCCCAGGTGCTTCCCACACCGCCTCAAGGTCCCGGTCAGGTCACGGTTTTGGGGCGCGCGGGACGACAGTTCGCGAGAACCACCGACGAGGGCGCATGCGCCGGTAGCGTGATCGGCATGCGGTCCGTGCACAGAGTCCCTGGGGACGAGGTTGGCGGCTACACAGTGGTGCGCACCTTGGGCCGCGGCGGTTCTGGCGCCGTGTACCTGGTGCGCGATGAGGGAGGCGGTGAGGCCGCGCTCAAGCTCGTGGACACCGCCAGCGCCGGGGCGCGCGTACGACTGGCCCGCGAGGTCGCCGCGCTTCAGGCGCTGCGTCATCCCGCTGTGCCGCGCGTGGTGGATGCCGAACTCGATGAAGAAGAGGCGTTCGTCGTCTTCGAGTTCATCGATGGCCCGAGCCTCTCGCAGCGGGTTCGCGCCCATGGACCCTTGGGGCCCGACGCTCTGGCTGAGTTCGCGGCAACCCTCGCCGATGCCCTCGAGGCAGTGCACGCGGCAGGAGTGGTGCACCGCGATGTCACTCCTTCCAATGTGCTGATGGGCCCGGCCGGCCCTGCGCTCATCGACTTCGGACTGTCCCACCACCAGGACGACGAGCGGGTGACCCAGACCGGCCTCGTGAGCGGCACCGCCGGCTATGTGGCGCCCGAGGTGATCGATGGCGCCGAACCCAGCCCAGCGTCGGACGATTGGGGGTTCGCGGCAACGCTTGCCTTTGCGGCGACCGGCAAGGCGCCCTTCGGCACGGGAATGGGTGCGCTCAGCGCGACATTGTCCGGGGCCGTCGATCCTGACGTTCCTCTTGTCTTGGCGCGCGCCTTGACCGCGGCACCGCAGTTCCGGCCCACTCCCGCGCAGCTCGCCCAGTCGCTCAGCGAACCGGATGCCACCGCAGTGCTGGGGGCCGACGCTGTGGCGCCGACCATGGTCGCGCCCAGTTGGGATGAGGAAGAGGAGGAGGAAGAGGTCGAGTGGACGGCGCAGTTCACGCCCCTTGAGGAAGGCGAGTACCTCGACGAGCTCCCCGACATGCCCCAGCGGGCGCTGCCAAAGCGTCGCGCGATGCTGCTCGCGTGGGGAATCGCGCTTGTGTCTGGCGCCGCCGTCGCTCCTGTCATAGCTGCGGTCATCGCACTCGCGGGAGTCGTGGTCGCCCGCGGTGTCGAGTCCGCGGCCCGAGCGGTGTGGAGATCGCGAGAGCGTCGGGGCGTCGACCAGGGTGGGATCGCCGCGCAGGCGATGGCGAGCCCGTGGCACCTTCTTCGCTCTCTTGTGCTCTCGCTGCCCGCCGTGATCCTTGCGGGAGGTCTCGCCTACCTGGTGGGCTGGCTGGGCTGGCTGCTGGCTCCCAGCTCAACCAACCGGGCGGTGTGGGAGGCGAGCATCCTCGCCCTTGCTGGCGCGCTCGTGGTGCTGCTCCTGGGTTGGGGGCCGCGTGGCAAGGAGGCGAGGACCGGAGCTCACCTGGTGGCAGCGTCGGTCAGCAGAAACCGGGCCTGGAACGCCGCCTGGATCATCGCCGGGAGCATTGTGGTTGTCGTGTGCGTTGGAATCGCGACCGCTGGAATCGAGCCACTGTGGTGGCCGGGACCATGGCACCCCTGAGTGGCAAAGACGCACAGTTAGGATTCACGCATGGCAGTGAAGAAAACCGAGGTACTCGAGTGGATCTCGACCCTCGTTCGCCTCGCGATGGCGGGCATCCTGATTGCTGCGGCAATTCCCAAGCTCTTGGACATTCCCCAGTCCATCATCGCTGTGCGCGCATACCGCCTGCTGCCTGAGGCGATCGTGCCGTTCGTGGGCACCATGCTGCCGATCTTTGAACTCGTTCTTGCGGCATTCCTGCTCGCGGGACTGTTCACACGGCTCAGTTCCATTGTGTGGCTCGTGATGATGGCGGGGTTCATGACCGGAGTGATCTGGGCATGGGCCAAGGGCCTGTCGATTGACTGCGGCTGCTTTGGTGGCGGAGGCGATGTTGCCGAAGGCACCACCAACTACCCGCTGCACATGCTCGAGCGCATTGGCTTTGTGGCGCTCGGCACGTGGTTGGCGATCTTCCCGCGCACCAAGTTCAGCCTGGACGGCTGGATACGTGCGGGGAACTAGACTCGCTTCCGTCATCTTTGGAGGGATACATGGCAAGCAAGAACGCGCGCGCGGCTGAGGCTCGCGCCAAGGCGCAGGCTCAGGTCAAGAACAAGGAACGCCGCACGACGGTCATGATCATCGCGGCGTCGCTTGCCGTGATCGCCATCTTCGGCGGAATCGTGTACTTCATCGTGCAGCAGTCGGCCGTTCCGCCACTTTCCGAGGCTCATCGCCCGGCGGGCTCTGACCTCACCGGCGGCATCCCCGTTGGCGCGTCAGGCGTCGCTGGCGAAGAGGGCCTGACCGAGGGCGCGACCCGTGTGGACCTCTACCTCGACCTGCTGTGCCCTGTCTGCAACTCCTTTGAGCAGGTCAACGCCGCAGACCTCGACGAGCTGCGCGAGGCCGGCAAGATCAACGTCTACTACCACCCCATCTCGATCCTCGACCGCTACTCGGCGGGTACGCAGTACCCCACCCGCGCGGCGAACGCGATCGCGGTGGTGGCGGACCAGTCGCCCGAGCACGTGGTGCCGTTCATCGAGGCGCTGTTCCAGAACCAGCCGGCAGAGAACACTCCCGGCCTCGACGACGCGTCGATCGCCGCGATCGCCATTGGCGTGGGAGTGCCCACCGAGGTCGCCAACACGTTCGAAGAGGGCGAGTTCACCAAGTGGGTGCGCGCCGCCACGGACCAGGCGTCCATCGACGGCATGACGGGCACGCCCACGGTCATGATCGAGCGCGAGATTCTCGACCCCAACGCCACCGGTCTCAACTACTTCGCGGAAGGCGTCCTCAAGCAGCACCTCGAAGGACTCGCTGCCAAGTAACCCAAGCCATACGTCCCAGGTGGTCGTTCTTCGCGCCATTTAGTGTGTGGGGAACGACCACCGGACGGGGGCTTTCCCATGGCGAGCAAGAACCAGCGCGCGGCGCAGGCGCGCGCGGAAGCCAAAGCAAAGGCGCTGGCCCAGGCCAAGGCGAGAGAGCGTCGGACCACCGCCATCATCGTGGCCGCCTCGATAGGCGTCCTCGCGATCCTTGCTGGCGTGGTGTTCTTCATCGTCCAGTCCTCCAAGAACCCCACGCTCGCCGATGTCGAGTGGCCCGCCGGTGGAGACGAGACCGGCGGCATCCTCGTGGGCGAGGCCACCGAAGGCGCGACCCGCGTTGATGTCTACCTCGACTTCATGTGCCCCTATTGCGGCGTCTTCGAGGAGCTCAACGCCCGCACCTTGACAGAGCGGAGCGAGGCTGGAGAGGTCAACCTCTACTACCACCCGCTGTCATTCCTCGACCGTTACTCGAACGGCACCAAGTTCTCGACGCGCTCCGCCAACGCGGCCGCCGTCGTGGCTGACCAGTCTCCGGAGCACTTTGGCGCGTTCTTCGAGGCGATGTTCTCCAACCAGCCAGCCGAAGGCACCTCGGGACTGACCGATGAAGAGATCGCGCAGATCGCCGTGGCCGTGGGTGTGCCACAGGCTGTCGCGGACACGTTCAAGGACGGCGCGTTCATCGACTGGGTGCGGGCGGCCACAGATCAGAGCTCAATCGACGGCATCAGCGGCACTCCCAGCATCATGGTGAACCGCGAAGTGGTGCCGCAGCAGACCGTGCCGTACATGCAAGAGGGAGTGCTTGGCCAGTTCCTCGACTCGCTCAAGACCAGCTGAGCCACCGGTATTCTTGATGGCGCACGGGGTGACCTGTGCACCGCTGGCATGGCGCAATTGGTAGCGCACCCGACTTGTAATCGGGCGGTTGCGGGTTCAAGTCCCGCTGCCAGCTCTCACATCACCGGCGTCATTGCGGCCCTCCTCCACACATTTCTAGTGGCCGCTGTTGCGCGCGCTCCAGCTACCAGGCACTTTATTCCGGCGGCCCGACGCTCCACCCCAGTTTGTGTGGAGGAGGGCCGCGGGTGCGGGGCGGGTTGGGCAGGTTGAGAGTTAAGGAATGCCCCAGCGGATGGGCTTGGCGCCCTGCGCCTCGAGCGCGGCGTTGACGCGAGAGAACGGCCGCGAGCCGAAGAATCCGCGCGAAGCGCTGAGTGGCGACGGATGCGCACTCTCGATGCGCGGCACATCGCCCAGCAGCGGCGCGAGGCTCTGCGCGTCGCGGCCCCACAACACTGCGACGAGTGGACCGCCGCGCGCGACGAGGCTGCGGATCGCATGCTCAGTGAACTGCTCCCACCCCTTGCCGCGGTGACTCGCTGGCGCTCCCGGCCGCACGGTCAGGACTCTGTTGAGCAGCATCACTCCCTGCTCTTGCCACGCGCTGAGGTCTCCGCTGGCGAGCACCTCACCGGTGTCCTCGCGCAACTCCTTCGCCATGTTGAGGAGCGACCGCGGCATGGGATGGCCGGGCGGCACGGAGAACGACAGCCCCACCGGATCGCCAGGGGTGGGGTAGGGGTCCTGGCCCACAATCAGCACGCGCACATCCGCACGCGGCGTTGTGAAGGCCCTGAGAATCGCGTTGCTCGCGGGCAGATAGCCGCGCCCCGCCGCTATCTCTTCCCTGAGGAATCGCCCGACGCTGGTGAGGGTCTCCTCGACCGGCGCCAGGGCTTCGGCCCAATCGGGCGCCACCTGCTCGCGCCACGTCGTCATGGCGCAACCATAGCGTCGGGCACCGTAAATGACATGGGTGTGATTCTCGCGGTACGCTGGCCCAGAAGGGAGGCTCCATGTCGGCAAGTGCAGTGCGTGCGGTACCCGCCGCGCACGTCCCCGAGCTCAGCGAGCGGGATGCCAAGGTCCTCGACTTCGAGCGCCAGTGGTGGCGCTACGCGGGCGCCAAGGAAGACGCGATTCGCGAGCTGTTCGGCATGAACGCCACTCAGTACTACCAGGTGCTCAATTCGCTGATCGATCAGGAGGCGGCGCTCGCGCACGACCCCATGCTCGTGAAGCGCCTGCGTCGCATGCGTGCCGCTCGCACGCGCGGCAGGTCGCGCCAGCTGGCCCAGTAGCGCGGGGTACGCTTCACCCGTGAGCGACCAGTACCCACCGGACGAGTTTGACGAGATCGCCCAGCGCGGCGGTCCTGTTGGTGTACACCGCGCCCCCCGTCCCTGGTGGTCCAAGCTCCTTGGCCCCATCCTCGTCTTCCTCATCGCCGGTGCGGCTGCGTACCTCATCGCGAACTACCTGTGGAACCGGGAAGTGCAGACTCCGGACGACCCCACGCCCACGATCTCCGAGACGTTCACTGAGACGTTCACGCCGGAGCCGTCGCTTACGCCCGAGCCGAATGTGACTCCGTCCCAGACTCCCAGCCCCACGCCCACGCAGACGGTGTCGTTCAGCACCAAGGTGGCCGTGCTCAATGGCGCAGGGATCAACGGCCTCGCAGGCAAGAACCAGAAGGTCCTCCAGGATGCTGGCTTCAGCTCTGTGACGGCGGCGAACCTCTCCGGCAACAAGCCCAGCTCGAACGTGGTGGTCTACTCCGAGGCAGAGCTTGAGGCGACCGCCAAGGAGATCGCGAAGCAGCTGGGAATCTCCGACATCTCGCTCGACGTCACCAGGACTGATGCCGACATCGAGGTGCACCTGGTCTCGGACCCCTCCAAGTAGCGCTTCGCAGCGCGCGAAACGCGCCCGGTGGCGTTTGCACTCTCAAGGTGAGAGTGCCAGAATCGACTTAGCACTCTCGATGTTCGAGTGCTAACAGACCTCGGCTTCCATGGTGAGGCGCGGGTGACGGCGTGACGTGAACGCCGCCGGCCGCGTCGTCCGTCGCGGGCACCAGCGGAGCCACCCACCACCTTGAAAGAGGAACCACCCAGATGGCAAAGATCATTGCCTTTGATGAGGAGGCCCGCCGCGGCATGGAGCGGGGCATGAACGCCCTCGCCGACGCGGTCAAGGTCACGCTTGGCCCCAAGGGACGCAACGTCGTGCTCGAGAAGAAGTGGGGCGCCCCCACCATCACGAACGACGGTGTGTCCATCGCCAAGGAGATCGAGCTTGAGGAGCCCTTCGAGAAGATCGGCGCCGAGCTCGTCAAGGAAGTTGCCAAGAAGACGGACGACGTCGCCGGTGACGGCACCACGACGGCCACCGTCCTCGCCCAGGCGCTCGTGCAGCAGGGTCTGCGCAACGTCGCCGCTGGCGCCAACCCCATCGCCCTGAAGAAGGGCATCGACAAGGCCGTTGAGGCCGTCACCGCCGAGCTGCTTGAGGCCGCCAAGGAGGTCGAGTCCAAGGACGAGATCGCCGCGACCGCTGGCATCTCCGCCGGTGACCCCGCCATCGGTGAGCTCATCGCCGAGGCGATGGACAAGGTCGGCAAGGAAGGCGTCATCACCGTCGAGGAGTCCTCTGCGCTCGGTCTTGAGCTCGAGCTCACCGAGGGCATGCGCTTCGACAAGGGCTTCCTGTCCGCATACTTCGTCACCGACCCCGAGCGTCAGGAGGCCGTCCTCGAGGACGCCTACGTGCTCCTGGTCGAGTCCAAGATCTCGTCCGTCAAGGACCTGGTCCCCGTTCTCGAGAAGGTCATGCAGACCGGCAAGCCCCTCGCGATCATCGCGGAGGACGTCGAGTCTGAGGCTCTCGCGACGCTCGTCGTCAACAAGATCCGCGGCACCTTCAAGGCTGTCGCCGTCAAGGCCCCTGGCTTCGGCGACCGCCGCAAGGCGATGCTGCAGGACATGGCGATCCTGACCGGCGGCACCGTGATCTCGGAGTCCGTTGGCCTGTCGCTCGACAACGCCACGCTCGACCTGCTGGGTCAGGCGCGCAAGGTTGTCGTCACCAAGGACGAGACCACGATCGTCGAGGGTGCGGGTTCCGCTGAGCAGATCGAGGGCCGTGTGCGCCAGATCCGCCAGGAGATCGAGAACTCCGACTCCGACTACGACCGCGAGAAGCTCCAGGAGCGCCTCGCCAAGCTCGCCGGCGGCGTTGCCGTCATCAAGGCGGGTGCGGCCACCGAGGTTGAGCTCAAGGAGCGCAAGCACCGCATCGAGGACGCCGTTCGCAACGCGAAGGCTGCCGTCGAGGAGGGCATCGTCGCCGGTGGTGGCGTTGCGCTCATTCAGGCCGGTGCCAAGGCGTTCGAGAAGCTCCAGCTCGAGGGCGACGAGGCCACTGGTGCTCGCATCGTCGAGCTCGCCATCACGGCCCCGCTGCGCCAGATCGCGACCAACGCTGGCCTTGAGGGCGGCGTCATCGTCGAGAAGGTGAAGTCGCTGCCCGTGGGTCACGGCCTCAACGCCGCGACCGGCGAGTACGAGGACCTGCTTGCCGCTGGCGTCAACGACCCGGTGAAGGTCACCCGCTCTGCGCTGCAGAACGCTGCGTCGATCGCGGGCCTGTTCCTCACCACCGAGGCCGTCGTCGCCGACAAGCCCGAGCCCGAGCCGGCAATGCCTGCCGGTGGTGGCGACATGGGCGGCATGGGCTTCTAGGTCCACAGACGCTGGAAGGCCCCCGAGGGATACCTCGGGGGCCTTCTGCTTCATGTGGCCAGCGGATAGGTTGCTCACGTGAGCTCAGCCAACGACGGAGCGTCGCGGTCGACTCTCGACCGCCGCCTAGGGCTGGGTGACGCCGTTTCGCTTGGACTCGGCGCGATGCTTGGCGCCGGAGTGTTCGCCGCCTTCGCTCCTGCGGCTGCTGCGGCGGGCTCTGCGCTCCTTGTGGGCCTCGTCATCGCGGGCGTCATCGCCTGGTGCAACGCGACCTCTTCCGCGCAGCTCGCGGCGCAGTACCCGGAATCCGGCGGCACCTACGTCTATGGCCGTCGGCAGCTGGGCGAGTGGTGGGGCTTCACCGCCGGCTGGTGCTTTGTGGTGGGCAAGACGGCGAGCTGCGCGGCCATGGCCCTGACCTTCGCGGCGTACCTCTTTCCCAGTTGGCACAAGCCTGCTGCGCTGATCGCTGTCGCCGCAGTCACGGCAGTGAGCTGCCTGGGCGTGACGCGCACCGCTGCCGCCACCAAGGTGATTGTCGCGACGGTGATCGCCGTCTTGGTGATTGTCGCGGTCGCGGCTTCCGTGGGCGCTTTCTCGTCGGATCCCGTCGCAGGCAGCGTCACGCCGACGCCATACGGGGTGCTGCGTTCCGCGGCGATTCTGTTCTTCGCCTTCGCTGGCTACGCAAGGATTGCGACGCTGGGGGAGGAGGTCCGCGATCCGCGCCGCACCATTCCCCGTGCCATTGGCATCTCCCTTGCGCTCGCCCTGGGCATCTACCTCTTGGTGGGCGCGACCACGCTCAGCGCCTTGGGGCCGCTCGCCCTTTCCGCGAGCGACGCGCCACTTGCCGACGCTGCGGCCGTTGGCGGGTGGGCGTGGACTACTCCTGTGGTCCGGGTGGGCGCGGCGATCGCCGCGCTCGGCGCTTTGCTCGCGCTCATGGCAGGTGTTACGCGCACCGAGCTCGCGATGGCCCGCGAAGGCGACCTGCCCAGAGCTCTCGCCGAGATTCATCCCGGCTCGCGAGTGCCGCGAGTGGCCGCCGTGACCCTTGGCGCGGCCATCGCGGTGCTCGTGGTGTTCCTCGACGTGCGGCTGGCCATCGGAGTCTCGTCCTTTGGCGTGCTCCTCTACTACGTGGTGGCGAACCTGTCTGCCCTGCGTCAGTCGCCGGAGCATCGCCGCACGCCCAAGGCGGTTCAGGTCCTGGGAGCGGCGGGCTGTGTGCTGCTCGCGGCGACGTTGCCGTGGACTGCGATCGCGGGAGCGGCAGCGGTGATCACTGTGGGCGTGGGCCTGCGGCTGATCAGGCGTGCTCGTCCCGCCGCTCGGCAGCGGTGACCCGCAGCCCGGAGGCGCGCAGCCTGCGCACCAGTTCGCGCGTGCCCACCGGCTGAGCTCCCAGCGCCACGAGCTCGTCATAGCGCTCTTGCGGGTAGTCATAGTGGTCGCGATCAAATGCGCGGGGCGGAATGCCGGCGCGCGCCGCGAACTCGTGAAGCTCCTCATACGAGGAGTCGGAGACCAAGTGTCCCCACTGCGTCCCGTGGTTGGGCCACAGCGGGGGATCGAGCAGGACGGTCACACGGCGAGCGTAGCCCGCCGTGCCACCGCACCCGGCTACCTCGCGAACATGCGCGCCGCAGACGCCTCCGCCTCCGCATAGCCCGCTGCCGCGGCGCCCAATGCCTGGGTGAGCGACTCGAGCGCGGCCTCAACCTGAGCCTGCGCGCCGCGCCACTGCGCGAGCACGCCCGCGAACGCCGTCGATGCACTGCCCTGCCATGAGCCCTCAAGCGCCTGCAGCTGCGCGACCAGAGCGGCCACCTCGCCGCGAATCGCCTCTGCGGAGCGCCCCGCGTGCGCCGCCGCCCCGGCCACCTCCTCCGAATCAACCTGGTACAGCATGGTCCACTCCTTATCTGTAGGTGTGGCGACGCTACGGCGGCACCCTGCCACAGCGTCGGGCATTGCCCCGGTACCTGGGGAAATCACCGGCGAGGGGGCCGCCTGTGGACGAGTGTTGGCGGCGGGTAGACTGATCCGTGCGCCGAACACGCGGCGCTGTGAGTTACGCGAGGTTGATGTGCCCACCGGAAAAGTGAAGTGGTTCGACTCCGACAAGGGGTTCGGCTTCATCGCCGGAGACGACGGCGGTGAGGTGTTCCTGCACGCCAGCGCGCTTCCGGACGGTGTGACGGTGCGTCCCGGCACCAAGGTCGAGTACTCGATCGCCGACGGTCGCCGCGGCCCCTCCGCACTCACGGTCAGCGTGCTCGAGCCTGTGCCCAGCGTCTCTCAGGCGCTGCGCAAGCCCACCGAGGACATGACGGTGATCGTCGAGGACCTCATCAAGATGCTCGACGGCGTTTCGAACTCCCTGCGCAAGGGCCGCTACCCGGACGCTGACAAGGGCCGTAAGGTCGCGGCCGTGCTGCGTGCCGTCGCCGAGCAGCTGGAGGCGTGATGGTCGACGCGGTGCTCGCGGAAGCCATCGAGGTCGCCAAGGCGGCTGCCGTTGAGCTTGCCGAGGACGCCGCGGCCGTTGGCGCGCACCTTGGTGCAGTCGAGGAGAATAAGAACTCCGTCACACACAACTTCGAGTGCCTGCTGCCCGGCTATCGCGGCTGGGTGTGGTCGGTCACGCTGTCCCGCGCCCCGCGCGCGAAGGATGTGGGCGTTGACGAGGCCGCGCTGCTGCCCGCCGCCGATGCGCTGCTTGCTCCCCCGTGGATCCCGTGGGCGGACCGCATTCAGCCAGGCGACCTCGAGCCCGCAATGGTGCTGCCGCTCATCGAGAATGACCCGCGCATCGTTCCCACCTACGAGGTGACGCAGGATGAGGACGCGACTCAGATCTGGGAGCTTGGGCTTGGCCGCGAGCGCGTGCTGGGTCCCGAGGGCCGCGACGATGTCGCCACCCGCTGGTACCGCGGTTCGCACGGCCCCACGGCTGCCTCTGCGATCGCCTCCGCTGAGCCGTGCCAGACCTGCGCCTTCTTCGTGCCGCTGAGCGGCTCGCTGCGCCTCATGTTCGGCGCGTGCACCAACGAGTGGTCGCCGTCCGACGGCAAGGTCGTCTCGATTGACCACGGCTGTGGCGCGCACTCGCAGACCACGGTCGAGCAGGGCCCCACGCAGTGGCCCGCGCCGGATCCGGTCTTCGCTTCTGAGGTGGTCGTCTCCTTCGATCTCGGCAGCCTCGACCCGGAGCCAGAGCAGGAGCCTGAGGCCGAGCCTGCACCTGAGGCGCAGGCGGAGCAGGCAAGCGAGTCCGACGCTGTGGTTGAGTCTGCGCCCGAGGCGGCAGCCGAGCCCGTGGCCAAAGCCGAGCCCGAGGCTGAGGTGACTGTCGAGGAGGCCCCGACCGAAGCGTCGGCCGAGCCGGTCGCGGAAGCTGTCGAGGAGACTGTCTCCGAAGAGACCGCTTCTTAGCGGAAGTTCTCCGTCGCGTACCAGGTGTTGCCGTCACCGGCGATGCCCGCACCCATCGTGGAGTGCTTGGGGTTCATCAGGTTGGTGCAGTGGCCGTAGGAGCGCACCAGGTTCTTGTGCATCTTCTTGACGGCGGCGCCAGCGGAGTAGCCGGCGGAGGAGTAGACCACCGCGACGTTCTCGGCGCCAGGACGGTTGGGGTTGTGTGCCAGTCCGTCGATGAGTTTGGAGGTCTTGAGGTCCTTCTTGAGCATCGACTTGGACCATGAGGTCGCGGTGCTTGCGAGCGAGGACGACCACCTGAGGGGCTTGATGCCCAGCTTGGCGCGCTCAGCGTTGACCGCGGACAGCAGCGCCTTGCCGGTGGAGCCAGAGGCGCTCACCGGGTTGGGGTTCGAGCAGTATTGCTGGTAGGTCTTTGTCGACTTCTTTGTCGACTTCTTGGTGGTCTTCTTGACGGTCTTGGTGGCCGTCGACTTCTTGACCGTACTCGTCTTCTTGACGGTGGCCTTCTTGGCCGGAGCCTTGACCGTCACGGCCTTGGCAGCGGGGGCCTTGACCTCAGGAACGGTGACTGTGATCTGCGGAACCACAACGCCTGCCTGGACGGCGGCGGGGGCGACGACGGCGGGGGTCTCCTTCACCGTGGTGACCGAGGTCTTGCCGTTGCCGCTGGCGTCGGCGGCAGTGAAGGTGGGGTCCGCGTACTGCGAACCGGCGATGAGGATGGTGGCGGCGATAGCCGCGGGAAGCATTCCCAGCAGGATGACCGGAGTGCGGCGACGACGGGGTCGGCGCGGGTCCAGGACAACCTGCTGTTCGCTCATGTCACCAATCTCTCCACTACGAATTCGAGGCAATCAATGAGGGCGGAGACATCGTCTGGATCGACCGCTGGGAAGACACCGACGCGAATCTGGTTCCTGCCGAGCTTGCGATACGGATCGATGTCTACGACCCCATTGGCCCTCAGGTGGCGGCGCATCTCAGCTGCGTCGACGCCCGAAAGCATGTCCAACGTAACGACGACGGGTGACCGATTTATAGGGTTTGTGATGTATGCCTCAGTGTGAGGAAAGTCACGTTCCCAGGCGTAAAGAAGGCCCGAAGAATGGGTAGTCCTTTTCGCCGCGAATTCCATTCCACCGTTATCTACCAGCCATTTCAGGTGGGCTTTCATCATCACCAAGGTGGCCACGGCGGGAGTGTTGAGAGTCTGGTTCGCTCGCGAGTTCTCGAGGGCGAGGGACAGCGAGAGGGTGTCGGGGATGTAGCGTCCGCTCTTCGCGATGCGCTCGATGCGCTCGATGGCTGCCGGCGAGAGGATCGCAAAATAGAGGCCGCCGTCGGAGGCGAAGTTCTTCTGGGGCGCAAAGTAATAGACGTCGATCTGGCTGATGTCGACTCGAGTGCCGCCCGCGGCAGAGGTGCCATCCACCACGGTCAGCGCGTCCCCGATCCCCTCGGGGCGCTCGACGCTCGCGATTGCGCCGGTCGAGGTTTCGTTGTGCGGCCAGGCGTAAGTGTCGATTCCGTCTTCTGCCAACGGCAGGATCACATCACCCGGTTCGGCCTTGCGAACGCTCGCTCCGTCAAGATGCGGCGCACGGCCCGACGCTGCGGCGAATTTTGAACCGAACTCACCAAATGCACAGTGCTGGGCCCGGCGCTCGATGAGAGAGAAGGTGGCGGCGTCCCAGAAGCTCGTGGATCCGCCGTTGCCGAGGATCACCTCGTAGCCCTCGGGCAGCTGGAAGAAGTCGGCGAGCATCGCGCGGATGTCGCCAACAAGGTTCTTCACCGGAGCCTGGCGGTGCGACGTGCCGAGCAGACCGGGCTGGGCCGCGACGAGTGCGGCGACCTGAGCGTCGGTCACCTTGGAGGGACCGGAGCCGAACCTGCCGTCTTGAGGAAGCAGGTGCGCGGGAATTGTGATGACGTCGGTCATGGCTGACATCGTACGGGCGGGTGGCTGGCATGATTACGGGGTGATTCGGATCGGCCCGCGTCTCAAGGCCTTCGCTTGGGGACAGACAGACTCCATCCCGCGGATGCTTGGCCTTGGGGCCGTTGAGGGGCCCGTCGCGGAGGCATGGTTCGGCGCTCACGAGAGCGCCCCGTCTCCACTTCATGGTGGGGGCGATCTCGCCACGCATATCGCGGCGCATCCCGGGGAGACTGTGGGGGACGAACACCTCCCTTATCTGCTGAAGATCCTCGCGATCGCCTCACCCCTTTCTATTCAGGTGCATCCCACCTCCGAGCAGGCACGGGCGGGCTTTGACGAGGAAGAGGACCACCGCATTGCGCTCGACGACCCCAAGCGCGTGTTCCGCGACCCGCGACACAAGCCGGAGATGATCGTCGCCATCACGCCGGTGCGTGCTCTTGTGGGCTTCCGCGATGCGGGCGAACTCGAGCGGGACCTTCACTCTCTTGGTGCCGATGACCTCGCTGACCTCGTCCGCGGCAGCGACTCGCTCCTTGACTACGTCATCGCCGTGCTCGATCGCGGAGCGGGCAAGGACGCGCTCGATCGCCTCGCGCACCTTCCTGATGGCGACAGCGCCAAGGCACTCGCGGGTCGCGCGGCCCGCGCATTCCCCGGAGACCCCGGCGCCCTCGTCGCGCTGGCGATGAACCCCGTGATCCTCGCCCCCGGCCAGGCCTGTTACGTCCCCCCGCGCGTCATCCACTCCTATCAATCAGGCATCGGCGTGGAGATCATGGCGAACTCGGACAACGTAGTTCGCGGCGGACTCACACCCAAGGCCATGGACGTCGCGCTGCTCGAGGACATCCTCGACGCACAGCCCCGTCCCGCCGACCGTCCCTATATGGAGGTCAGTGGTCCGGCGACCACCTACACGGTGCCCGCCGATGAGTTCGCGCTCATCCGACTCGAACACGGTGAGACCAGCGTGCCCGCTTCCGCCCGCATCCTCCTGGCCCTTGACGAGACCACGGTGACCACAGCGTCGGACAGCGAGACACTTGAGGCAGGCGAGGCCGCCTTCATTCCCTTGGCCGACGGCGTGGTCACCATCGCGACTGAGGGCGTCGCCTTTGTCGCGCTCCCGGGCGGGGCGGTCAGCGCTCAACGATAGGCTTTCCGCATGGCCAGGATTACTGTTTTCGGAACGGGTTATCTGGGCGCAACCCACGCGGCAGGAATGGCTGAACTTGGCCACGAAGTCATCGGCGTGGACATCGACGCCGCCAAGATCGAGTCGCTGTCTCGCGGCGAGGTGCCGTTCTTTGAGCCGGGCCTTCCGGAACTGCTCCGTGCGCATGTGGAATCCGGCCGGCTGCGCTTCACCACCGATGCGGTCGAGGCAGCAGAGTTCGCCGACATCCACTTCATTGGCGTGGGCACTCCCCAGCGCAAGGGCGAATACGCGGCGGACCTGCGGTTCGTCGACGCGGTCATCGACACACTTGCCCCGCTGCTGTCACGGCCGGCCGTGATCTTCGGGAAGTCAACCGTGCCCGTGGGCACCGCGGCACGCCTCGCCGCGCGAGTGCGCGAGTTGGCACCGGTGGGCGACGCCGCCGAGGTGGCATGGAACCCCGAGTTCCTGCGCGAGGGCTTCGCGGTGGAGGACACGCTGCGGCCCGACCGCATCGTGCTGGGCGTGGACGGTGACAATCCTGGCCGCGCGGAGCAGGTGGCGCGAGAGGTGTACGCGCCCATCCTCGAGCGCGACACCCCCTTCATCGTCACCGACCTCGCCACGGCAGAGCTGGTCAAGGTCAGCGCCAACGCCTTCCTTGCCACCAAGATCTCCTTCATCAACGCGATCGCCGAGGTCTGCGAGGTTGCTGGCGCCGACGTGGTGCAGCTCGCTGACGCGATCGGCTACGACGACCGCATCGGCCGCAAGTTCCTGGGCGCCGGGCTTGGCTTTGGCGGCGGATGCCTTCCCAAGGACATTCGTGCGTTCATGGCTCGCGCCGGCGAACTGGGCGTGGACCAGGCGCTGACCTTCTTGCGTGAGGTGGACGCGGTGAACCTGCGTCGCCGCGAGCACGTGGTGGAGCAGGCGACCGCCCTCGTTGGCGGCAACCTCCACGGCGCATCGATCGCCGTGCTGGGCGCGGCGTTCAAGCCCAACTCGGATGACGTGCGCGACTCACCCGCCCTCGACGTCGCCGGACGGCTGCACCTGTCCGGTGCCAAGGTGCGGGTGTTCGACCCCCAGGCGATGGCCAACGCGGCGAAGGTGTTTCCCACGCTCACCTATGCGGACTCTGTAGAAGAGGCGGTGCGCGGGGCCGACCTCGTCATCGTCGCCACGGAGTGGAAGGAGTTCCGCGAGGCGGACCCGGTTGCACTCGGGGGTCTCGCGGCCAAGCGCAATGTCATCGACGGCCGCAACTGCCTTCCGCCCCAGGCGTGGATCGACGCAGGCTGGACGTATCGAGGAATGGGGCGCTTCGCGTCATGACGGACCTCATCGACACCACAGAGATGTACCTGCGCACCATCTATGAACTGCGCGAGGACGGAGTAGTGCCCATGCGAGCCCGCATTGCGGAGCACCTCGACCACGCGGGTCCCACGGTCTCGCAGACCGTGGCTCGTATGGAGCGCGACGGCCTCGTCAAGGTCAACCCCGTAGACCGCCGGCTTGAGCTGACCGAACAGGGGGAGCTCATCGCCGTACGGGTGATGCGCAAGCACCGCCTCGCCGAGCGGCTCCTCACTGATGTCATTGGCCTCGAGCTGCCTTTCGTGCACGAGGAGGCCTGCCGGTGGGAACACGTCATGAGCGAGCGTGTCGAGAGGCGCGTCATCGAGCTGATTGATGGCCCGCTCGTATCCCCATATGGCAATCCTGTGCCGGGCCTCGGGGAGCTCGGAGTGGGCCCCAGAGACAGCGTCGGAGGGCCCGAAACTGCCCTCGCGGCGGCAGTTTCAGAAAAAAAGATAACGGCCGTCGTTACACGAATCGGCGAGACCCCTCAGGCGGAGACCGCGTTCTTGGCCGATCTCACCCATTTGGGCGTTCTACCAGGGAAAACGATTGACTCATGGAGGGCAGAAAGGGGCATAGCCATCGTCGCAGAGGGGGGCGAGATGACCGTCACGGAGGACGATGCGAGGCACCTGTTCGTCCGTCTCGAATAAGGATCTTGGCGAAAACTATGTACCCTGGAACCCGACAAGACAGCAGAGGTTGAACCTCTTAGGGAGCCCAAACAAGAGGGAACGAGTTGCGGCGGCAACGCGTTGAGGCTCTGGAAACATCGACGCGCACAGGGCGCGGAAGGAACGAACAATTTGACTCACGGATACATGCGCGCCAGGACTCGCGCGGTGGCGGCCGCAGCATCTGCAGCACTCATCGTGGTTCCCCTTACGGGAGCCGCAGCTGCAGCCCTGGTGACTACAGGACCTGTCACTCCGGACGCGGCCAACGTGCTCGCTGCCAACCTCGACCAGGCCAACGCCCTTGCGGCAGCCCCCTCCCAGATCTCGGCTGATGCAGACGCCGCGTTCGAGGTGGACACGCCCACGGTGAAGGTCAAGAAGAACCCCGTAGTGGTTCAGCGGGCCACCTCCAGTGGAAGCACCGCGGTGAGCAAGTCTCGCCCCGTTGTGCAGTCCGCCAAGGTGAAGCAGGCGATTGCCGGCTCTAAGGTCATCGCTTACGCCTCGAAGTTCGTCGGCACGCCGTACAAGCGAGGCGGCAGCACGCCTGCCGGCTTCGACTGCTCAGGCTTCGTCTCATACGTCTACGCCCACTTCGGCATCTCCCTGCCGCGCTCCTCGAGCGCTTACTGGGGAGTTGGCACTCGCGTGTCCTCGCCTCAGCCGGGCGACATCATCGTGACCCGTGGCCACGTGGCGCTCTACGCAGGCAAGAACCTGCAGATCGACTCGCCCGTCCCCGGCAAGACGATTCAGTTCCGCGCCATCTGGCAGTCGAACCCCACCTACGTGCGGGTCACCGGCTGACAACTGACGCTTGTGAATGAGGGGTCCTTCGGGGCCCCTCATTTGCGTTCGCGGGCAGGTCGCGAATCGCCCTACAGTTGATGGCATGCACTCCAACTCTGTTCCGCGGCTGGGCCGCGACGTTTCCGCAATTGGACTTGGCTGCTGGCAGCTCGGTGCGGACTGGGGTGACGTCGCCGACGAGACGGCCACCGCGATCCTCGACGCCGCCTACGACAGCGGCGTGACGTTCTACGACACGGCCGACGTCTACGGAGATGGCCGCTCCGAGCGCGCCGTTGGCGAACTGCGCGCGCGCCACCCCGAGATCTTCGTGGCCACCAAGATGGGCCGCCGCGCGAACCCCCACGTTCCCGAGGCCTACAACCTCGACAACTTCCGCGCCTGGACTGACCGCTCCCGCGAGAACCTGGGCATGGACACGCTGGACCTGGTCCAGCTGCACTGCCCGCCCACACCCGTCTTCAGCGACCCCGCCACCTATGAGGCGCTTGAGACGCTTGTGGCGGAGGGCCGCATCGCGCGCTGGGGCGTGTCCGTCGAGGCCTGTGACGAGGCGCTCGAGGCGCTCAAGCACCCCGGCCTTGCGTCGATCCAGATCATCGTCAACCTGTTCCGCCGCAAGCCGTTGGAGCAGGTCATCGAGACCGCCGCCGACGCTGGGGTGGCCATCATCGCCCGGGTTCCCTTGGCGTCGGGCCTGCTGAGCGGCAAGTACGACGAGAACACCTCCTTCGCGCCCAACGACCACCGCAACTTCAATCGCCACGGCGAGGCGTTCAACGTGGGCGAGACATTCTCTGGTGTGCCCTACGAAATCGGCGTGGCCGCGGCCCGCGAGGTCGCCGCTCTCACTCCGGAGGGCTGGACCACCGCGCAGTTCGCGCTCAAGTGGCTCACCCAGCAGCCCGGCATCTCGACGGTCATCCCGGGTGCGCGCACGCCCGAGCAGGCGCGTGCGAACGCCACGGCTGTTGACGTTCCGGAGATCTCCAAGGAGGTCGAGGAGAAGCTGCAAGCCATCTACGACCAGTCGATCAGGGAGCACGTCCACTCGAACTGGTAGCGGGTACCCTTGTACGGTCCCGAGCGCCTGTAGCTCAGGGGATAGAGCACCGCTCTCCTAAAGCGGGTGTCGCGCGTTCGAATCGCGCCAGGCGCACTGTTGGCTGTCGTCTCACGCCTTGGGACACCCTCGCTTCCCCGGGCCCCACTCTCGCTCCAGAGGGACGCATCGCGGCTTGGTCCCTCTGGCTGGCGACTACTCGCCTCCCAGAGGGATGGACGCCGCGCGCAGGCCGCAACAAGGAGCCGATTGCTGTCTGGAAATGCTGTGGCATGTCCATGCTCCGTGTCAGAATGCCCGCATGGCTGTCTCGCTCCTCGATCGGGAGATCTACTCTTACGGTGACGTTGATCGCCTCGTGGGTCTGTACGCGGGTACCGCCCGTCGATGGCTAGAGGGCTATCAGCGGGGTTCGCGATTCTACGAGCCTGTTCTTCGCGAAGCCCCATCCGGTTCTGACGCGGTCACTTGGGGTGAGATGGTCGAGGCTCGTCTCCTGGCAGAGTTCCGCACGCGAGTGCCTGTTCAGAGAATGCGGCCAGCCATCGTCGAACTGCGCAAGGAGTTTGGTCGCTACCCGCTCGCCCTCGCTCGTCCTTTCCTTAGTTCCGAGGGCAAGGAACTGGTTCGCGTCGTGCAGGACAAGGTCGGGCTTGAGAACGAACTCCGGCTAGTAGTCGTACGGAACGGGCAGTTGATGTTGGGCAACGCGGTGGATCGCTTCTCGGCTGCCGTCGAGTATGAAGACGAGGTCGTGACGCGCTTCAAGCCGAACCAGCGCACTCCCGCCGTCGCTATGGACCCTGAACACGCATTCGGCCAGCCTGCCATCGGAAATGTGCGGACGGATGCGTTGGCGGAGGACATGCGTGCGGGGGCGAGCATCGCCGAACTTGCTGATCTCTACGACTTGACCCCGGCGCAAGTCGATGAGGCCATCCGCTTCGAACTCATTGCCGGGCGAGAGCGCGCCGCGTAGCGCGGCTTGGGGGGTCCGGTGTACTTCGCCGATGAGAACCTCCTAGGCATGGGCAAGTTGCTCCGTATCGAGGGCCGCACGGACGTGTTGTATCCGGGCCATGAGGATCTGCCTGAGATACCTAGGGGGGCGAAAGACACGGATTGGCTCCCTGTCGTTGGCGAGCGAGGCTTTATCGTCTTGAGCCGGGATCGGCACATCCGCTCCCGGCCGGCCGAGTTGAGGTTGTACTACGCCCACCGGGTGAGGTCCGTCTGGATAGGGGCAAAGCGCGATCTTGGCCCCCAAAATCAAGTCGAACTCTTCCTCAAGTACGAACACCAGCTCGCGGCAAAGTTCGAGGAACTGGGCGAGGGGCCCTGGGCCCTAAAGCTTGGGATCAAGGGCATCTCAAGGTCCCACCTCTCGCCGCAGCCACGCTGACGCGTTCGTCTGCGGTGCGATGACCTCATTGCCGCGGGCCGTGAGCGCAGGTACGCTGGCGGAATGACTGAGGGGGCCACGGACGAGGAGATCGCGGAAGGCGTCCGCGCGTGGCTTGAGCTCCCGGCCGACGCTTCGGTTGGCCAGATGCTCGACGCTCGCCCTGGGCGGGTGGCCGTCGACCGCCGACTTCGCGCCGAGCTCGAACCCATCGACTTCATCGAGACGTTGCTGCTCTCCGCGAAGGACGAGCGTTCGATGGAACTCATCTGCAGTGAGATCCGCGACGCGCTCCATGAGCGCCACCCCGCCACCAAGCAGACCATCTTTGATCTGTCTGACGAGGAGCCTTGGACGACGCTCAGCCTCCACATATTCGGCTCCGATAGTTACGAGGAGTCGGACGGGTCCGACGACAGTGAGCCGTGGGAACCGCTCCTCAACCTCGCGCAAGCAGCAGAGGCCTACGTATGGATGGGCGGCGAACTCGAGCCCGGCGAGAATCACGAGGACCGTTACCACGACGGCGCAATGGGCTTCATACAGCACCACCTCGGCATCGATGAAGACCCGATTCCCCTCCTGCGGTTCCTGAGGGGCCTGGCGCAAACCGAGTCGGAGCTGGACCACGTCCTCATCGGAGCATTCGAAGATGCGATCCACGCTCGCCGGGAGCATAAGGAACGCATACTTGAGATCACGCCCTTCGCCTATGTGGAGCACTTCCGGACCCTGTAGCGGCGGCGAAGGTCCTAGTTCGCCGGGCCTACGCTAAGTACGTGACCCAGACCGCCCGCGCCGCTCGCGGGGTCTGGGGTATCTACATCGCGGCGGTCTGCGTCTACTTCATCGCGGTAGTTCACCGCACCGCTCTGGGTGTCGCTGGCGTCGAGGCGCTTGACCGCTTCGAGATCGAGGCGACCGGCCTCGCGCTCCTGTCTGTCACGCAGGTGGCGGCGTACATGCTGCTGCAGATCCCGGCGGGTCACCTCTTGGACCGCTTTGGCCCCCGCACCCTCATGACGGTGGGCTCGATGCTCATGGCACTCGGCCAGCTCGTGCTTGCCGTCACTGACAACTTCGCGCTCGCGATCCTCGCTCGCATCCTCATCGGCGCCGGTGACGCACCCATCTTCCTCAGCGCCGCTCGCCTCATCGCCCACTGGTTCCCGGCCAGGCGAGTGCCCGTGCTCATGCAGTTCACCGCCCTCGTGGGGCACGCCGGTCAGATCGCCACGGCCGTCCCCGTGGCCTGGCTGCTCCACGAGCAGGGCTGGTCGCCCGCCTTCGCGGGACTTGCGGCCTTCGGCATGGTTGGCGCAGCCATTGCCGTGCTGCGCGTCCGCATGCCGCGCGCCGAGACCGGCTCGATCGCCGCGGAGCGTGAGAAGTTCTGGGCCTCCATTCGCGCCGCCACCGAGCACGTGGGCACTCGCCTCGGCTTCTGGACCCACTTCCTGCCGCCGTTCTCCGCGAACGTCATCTCGCTGTTGTGGGGTGTGCCGTTCTTCATCACCGCGCAGGGCCTCAGTCCGGCCCAGGCGAGTGGCCTGCTGATCGTCCTCACCGTCTCCGCCATGGTCTCCGGCCCCATCGCCGGCGTCCTCACCGCGCGACACCCGCTGCGGCGTACGTGGATCGTCCTGGGCTCCGCCGGAGCCACTGCCGTCGCGTGGGTGGTTCTTCTCGCCTTCGACACCCCGCGTCCCCTGTGGCAGCTGGGTCTGTTCTGCCTCGTGATCGGCATGGGCGGCCCCATCTCGCTCGTGGGGATGGACTTCGCGCGCTCATATGCGCCGCATGAGCGGCTCGGCACCGCCTCCGGATTCGTCAACATGGGCGGATTCTCATCAACGATCGCGGGAGTCCTGCTCGTGGGCCTCGTCCTGCAGCTGGTCTCGCCGCCAGGCTCCACCTCCTACACCCTCAACGAGTACCGGGTGGCCTTCGCCTCGCTCGCCCTGGTGTGGATCGTCGGCCTCGTCGGCGTCCTCCGAAACCGCCGTCGAACCAGGGCTGTTATGGCCCAAGACGGGATCGTGGTGCCGCCCATACGCGAGGTGATCAAGCGTCGGCGCGGCGCAAATTGACTGTGCGCCAAACGGGGGCCACAATCGCCTCAGCAGTGCGTGTCGGCTGATGAAGTTGGCGCGCACTGTCTGCTTTTTGGCCCGACGCTGGGGCCGGGGGCGGCGTGGTGGCGAGGACCGCGGCGCGGGCCTCGGTACCGTAGGGGAGTGGTGGACTACATCGGTCGCGCACTAGTCGCGGAAGCGCTGCGCGAGTGGCGTGACCAGCTGCATGCAAGCGCGACGGTTTCGCCTCTTCGCGACCTGAGTCATTCGCGCGCTCACCTCATCGATCTTGCCGGCGCCCATCCGGGCGGACTGGCTCCCTTCTTCGCCAATCGCCCCACGCTGCTCAGCGCCCTCATCCGTGATGAACAGGCGCTTCTCGCCGCGGAGCACAGGGCCGCGATCATCCGCGAGAACGCCGCTCAGGTGCGCGCGGCAACGGGTGTGTGGACGGCCGCACTCGTGGTCGGCACCGTGCAGTGGACGCAGGACGGACATAAGCGCGAGATGCCGCTCGTCATGCGCCCCGTCCTGTGGGATGACGCGCGCGGCGCTGACGCGTTCGTCACGATGCTCGACGACGTCTACGTCAACCCGGTGCTCCTCACGGAGATCCGCGACAGGGCTCCCGGCGCGGAGGAGAAGGTCGCCGCGCTGGTCCCCGCGCGCGCCGGCGGCAGCGCGTTCGACCCCCGGCCGGTGTGGAACGCGGTGCGCGAACTCGGCGGCTACTTCGGCCCGGACTTCGAGGTGCGGGAGCGGCTCCTGCTCGGCGCCTTCGACGATCCCGAGCAGCGGCTCGTCGACGACCTTGACGACCTGGGCCCGGTGCTGCGCAAGTCCGACATCGTGGCGGCAGTTGCTGGCGACCACGAGGCGACCGCTCGCCTCACCGTGCCCATCCCCGCCTTCCCGGTCGGCGACCGCGACCCCTTTGCCGAGCGCGGCATCGGTGACCTCGACGACGCACAATTCGCTGCCCTCGATGCCGTCGCAACCGGACGCTCGATGTTCATCCAGGGCGGCCCAGGATTCGACACCGCAGGAATGGTGGCCGCTATCGCTGCCGACGGCGCAGCGTCGGGCAAATGCCTGCTGGTGGTCGCCGGAAAGCCAGCGCTGCTGCGGTCGATCTCCAACCGTCTTGAATACGCGGGTGCCGGCGACATTGCGGTGGACGGAGCGCAGGATGCGACTGCTCGCTCGCGACTGCTCGCCTCGATCACCATGGGCGGCGTGGACGTCGACGACGACGCGATCCGCGCGGCCGGCGAACGGCTGCTGCACGCCCGCCGCAACGCCCAAGCCCGCTTCGACGCCCTGCACCGCACGCATCGCCCCTGGGATGTGAGCCCATTTGAGGCAGTGCAGGCGATCGTGCGCCTCACGTCCACGGCTCCATTCCCGGCCACAACGGTGCGACTCAGTGCCGACGCTGGCGCGATCATCTCCGAACACGGCTTCGCCTCTGTGGCCGACGCAGTCGTCACCAAGCTGGGCGAGCGCGACGAGGTGACGACGGAGACCGCGCCCATCACGATGAGCAACGTCGAGCTGGTGCCCTGGTGGTCTCCCGTCACGGACGATCCCGCAGAGGGCGCCGCCCTCGACGAGGCGCTCGCGACGCTGCTGGTGCGCCACATCCCCAAGATGCGCACGGAATCCGCGCTTGCTGCGCATGAGACCGGAGTCGACGAGGCCACGTCGCTCGCACACTGGTCGGATCAGGTCCAACTCTTCACTGACCTGCGGGCGACCCTCGAGATCTTCTCGCCCGCGGTGTTCCACCGCTCGCTGCACGACCTTGTGGAGGCGACCGCGCCGTCGTCGGAGCGCGAGACCGCGATTGCCCGCCGCGACCGGCGCGCACTCGTGCGCCGCGCCGTCGAGCTGCTGCGGCCCGGGCGCTCCAAGGCGAGCCTGCACGCGGACCTGGTGAAGGCCAACGACCAGGCGCTGCGCTGGCGCGCCATGGCGTCGGCCGGTGGCTGGCCCGTGGTTCCCGACGACTTCGACATCTTCGCGGACCGCGTGGAGCAGGTGCTGCGCTTATGGACGCGACTCGCCGGTCCCATCCAGCAGGTCACCGGCCGCGACGATCTGCCAGAGCTGCCGTGGGACGACATGACGCGCATCCTCACCGAGCTCGCCGAAGGCATCCCCGGCACGCTCGAGGCCGCCCGCGCCCGACCGCTCGAGAAGGACCTCACCGAGGTGGGCCTTGGCGGCCTGCTCGAAGACCTGCGTGCGCGGGGAGCGAGCCCAGAGCAGGTGCGCCGCGATCTCGAGTTCGCCTGGTGGGCCTCCGCTTACGAGGCGATGGTCACTGCCGATCCGCGACTTGCCTCGCAGGGCGCGCTCGCCCAGGCGGTTGCTGAGTTCGTTGCGGCCGACGCTGCGTTTGGGGAACTGCGCATCGGCCCCCTCATGCGCGCGGTCGCCGAGCGTCGACGCAGCGCCATTGCCCGCAATCCCGACGCTGCGCGCGACCTCTTCGCGGCGCTCATGGAGGACGCGAGCGCGCCATATCGCGACCTGTGGGCCTCGCACGGACCGGTCGTCAGCTCGCTGCGTCCGGTGGTCCTTGCGACCGCCGAGCAGGTGGCACGGATCGCCCCACCGGAGCAGGTCATCGACACCGTGGTCATCGCCGGGGCGGAGTCGCTTGCGCTTGCTGAGACCATCCCCGCGATCGCTCGCGCGCGGCAGGTGGTGGTGATCGGCGACGCCGAGGCCGCGACGCGGTCCGCGGTCTCCGTTCTCGCAACGTTGCTTCCCAAAGTGGTCATGCCGGTGGCGCCGCAGCCGCGCGACCCGCGCGTCACGACGGTCCTGGGCGCTATGGCGTACGGACGGGTTCTGCAGCCACTTCCCACCGCGGGCTCCGGCTCCCGGCTCGAGGTCACCGTACTCGACGCGGTGGACTCGGTCCCCGCTGGCCGCGACTCCGTCGAGTCGACGCGTGCCGAGGTGATGACGGTGCTCGAGCTCGTTGACCGCAATGCGCGCACCGTGCCGCGGCGATCGCTTGCGATCGTGGCCGGCAACGAGGTGCACGCGAACCGCTTGCGCACCGCGATCCGCGAGCGAGACGAATCCCTTGCCGAACGCGTGGACGTGGTGCCCATGGGCGAGGCCGGCGGCATCGACGTCGACGAAGTCATCATCAGCCTTGGCTACGCCCGCGATGTGCGTGGGCATCTGCCCACCGGACTGGGCGTGCTTGGCGAGGACTGGGGCCGGCAGGCGCTCGCCCAGGCGCTCGTGGCATCGCATGCGCGAGTGACCATCGTGACGGCGCTCGACGCCTCGCACCTGAGTGACATCGCGGACACGGCAGAGGATCCAGAGGCGATCGACGCGCTGCGTGACCTCATCACCCGTGGAGAAGGGGAGCCCGTCGCACCAGAGCGCCCCGAGCCTGGGCCGAGCGACTGGCTCTTGAGTGACATCGCCGCGCGCCTGCGCGCCGAGGGCTACGCCGTGCGACTGCGCTACGGCGCTGGCGTGGACACCATTCCGATGGTCGTTGGCGGTCCCCGCGACCGCGGCTACCGCGTGGCCGTGGTCACGGATGAGAGCACCGCAGGATCTCCCGTGAGCCTCCGCGACCGGCTGCGCTGGCAGACCAGCAGGCTCGAGCGACTCGGATGGATCGTGGTGCCGCTGTGGACCCTCGACGTCTTCACGGATCCCGAAAACGCGCTGGCCACGATTCGCGACGCCCTCGACGCGGAGATCGCCGCCCTCACTGCGGCACTGCCGACCATCTCGATCCCCCTGGTGAAAGCCGAACAGGCCGACTCTGACGAGGCAGAGGCGGAACCCGCGCCAGCGGAGCCCGTGTTCGACATCGAGGACCCGGCCGCCGAGCCGCTGGTTGTGGC
>Ga0065721_10004390_pt1 | contig 33519 bp, 30 predicted proteins | sample Mesricmetagenome_FD_59108 | JGI IMG/M metagenome (GOLD analysis project Ga0065721, IMG submission 59108) | Mesophilic microbial community from rice straw/compost enrichment Sample: eDNA_1 v2 (version 2) | ecosystem: Engineered > Solid waste > Grass > Composting > Bioreactor | place: USA: Davis... | reverse complement strand
GCGAGTCGGCCGAGGCGGTCGCGGCGGAGCGGGCGGCGCGCGAGCGGGCCGCGGCGTCGGCGCGGGAGAAGGCGCAGCGGCAGGCGCGCACCGAGTCCCGGGCTGCGGAAAGGCGTCGGCGCAGCGCCGAGCGGACGGCGCAGCGGGATGCCGACCGTCGCCGCCGCGAGACCGTCAACGCGGGCGTGAAGATCGCCCGCATCCTCGTGGACAAGCTGTTCGGGCGCGCGCGCTGACGGTCGGGTCGGGCGGCCTCAGGCCATGATCGGCATGCCGAAGAGCGTCATGATGCCGATCGCGAGCGCGACGGCGGCGGCGATGACGAGCGTGACGAGCGCGGCGACGAGCCAGGGACGGTTCTCGAACCAGTACGCGCTGCCCGGGTAGCCGTCGAAGAACTCGTCGATCGTCATCGGCTCCGGGGCGACCGTGAGCGGCACGGGCAGCGCCGCGGCGATCTTCTCGAGGTCGCCGGGATGCCAGAACGTGCCCCGCAGGCGGAACAGCCGGCGCCCATCGGCGTCGCGCACGAGCAGCTGCGGCACCGTCTCGGTCGACTGCCCGATGTAGACGTGCACGAGGTCGACGCGGGCGATGCGCTCGAGCGGGACCCGCAGCATGGGGCTGAAGATGCCGCGGCCGCGCAGCTCGCCCTCCGCGACGACGGCGTCGACGGTGAGCTGGCGGAAGAGCACGCCGAGCGCCGCGGCGATGACGACCGCTTGCGCGAGCGCGACCCACGAGCCCTGACCGCGCGGGATGGCGAACCAGTACACGACGCCGGAGATCGGCACGAGCACCACGACGATCGACACGAGGCCGGAGACCAGCAGGGACCGACGCGGCACGATGCGCACGGTGGCCTCCGTCACGTGTGGTGACTCCCCCCAGGTCGAGGTCCACCGGGCGGGCTGCACGGCGGAGCGGTTGCGGGTGGTGCTGCGGCGTTGCGGGCGAAGCGTCGGTGGGTCGTTCTCAGCGGAGGATGGGGGATTCGAACCCCCGAGGGCTTTCACCCAACACGCTTTCCAAGCGTGCGCCATAGGCCACTAGGCGAATCCTCCTGAGGACCCTCCGCGCACCCGCCAGAGCCCGGTTACCCTTGCTACGTTTCCGTCCTGGGGGAGTTGGCCTGGATGGCGCCACGCGGAGAGCCAGCGTCCAGTGTAGGGCCTCAGCTTGAAGACGGGGGTGACGACTACCCTCGTACCGTGGTCACCGCCCTCTACCGCCGCTACCGGCCGGAGACGTTCGCCGAGCTCATCGGCCAGGCGCAGGTGACGGATCCGCTCCGCACGGCGCTCCGCACCGACCGTGTCAACCACGCGTACCTGTTCTCGGGCCCGCGCGGGTGCGGCAAGACGACGAGCGCGCGCATCCTCGCCCGTTGCCTCAACTGCGAGCAGGGCCCGACCGACACCCCGTGCGGGGAGTGCCCCTCGTGCGTCGAGCTCGCGCGCGACGGCGGCGGGTCCCTCGACGTCGTCGAGATCGACGCGGCGAGCCACAACGGCGTCGACGACGCGCGCGACCTGCGCGAGCGTGCGGCGTTCGCGCCCGCGCGCGACCGGTACAAGATCTTCATCCTCGACGAGGCGCACATGGTGACGCCGCAGGGCTTCAACGCGCTCCTGAAGCTCGTGGAGGAGCCGCCGGAGCACGTGAAGTTCATCTTCGCGACGACGGAGCCCGACAAGGTCATCGGCACGATCCGCAGCCGCACCCACCACTACCCGTTCCGGCTGGTGCCGCCCGCGCAGATGCTCGACTACGTGCAGGAGCTGTGCGGGCAGGAGGGCGTCGAGGTCGAGGGCGGCGTGCTGCCGCTCGTGGTGCGCGCGGGCGGGGGATCGGTGCGCGACACCCTCTCGCTCCTCGACCAGCTCATCGCAGGCTCGGAGGGCTCGACGATCCAGTACGAGCGCGCCGTCGCGCTCCTCGGCTACACTCACGGCGCGCTGCTCGACGAGGTCGTCGACGCGCTCGGCGCCCGCGACGCGGCCGCGGTGTTCGGCGCGGTCGACCGGGTCATCCAGACCGGTCAGGACCCGCGACGTTTCGTCGAAGACCTGCTCGAGCGCCTGCGCGACCTCATCGTCGTCGCCGCGACCCGCGACGACGCCCCCGCGGTGCTGCGCGGCGTCCCGCTCGACGAGATCGACAGGATGGCGGCGCAGTCGGCCGCGTTCGGCGCGGCCGAGCTCTCGCGCGCCGCGGACGTCGTCAACACGGCGCTCACCGAGATGACGGGCGCCACGTCGCCGCGCCTGCACCTCGAGCTCATGGTCGCGCGGCTCCTCGTGCCGGCCGCCGACGAGTCGGAGCGCGGCGCCCTCGCCCGCGTGGAGCGGCTGGAGCGCCGCATCGGCATCGACGAGCACCCGTCGATGCACGTCGCGCCGGAGCGCGCGCCGGTGGAGCCCGTCGACCTGAGCGCGGCGCGCAAGGCGAAGGAGGCCGCCGCCCCCGCCGCCCCGCCGGTCGAGGAGAAGCCGCCGGTTGAGGAGCGCCCGGCGCAGCCGGACGCGTCTCGAGACCCCACCCCCACCCCCGCCGCCCCCGTGACGCTCGCGCAGCTCCGCGACGCGTGGCCCGAGATCCTCGACCGCGTGAAGCAGCGCAAGATGACCGCCTGGATGTCGCTGCAGACGGCGAAGCCGCGCGCGTACGAGGGCGACGTGCTCACCGTCGCGTTCGCGGTGGAGGCGGATGTCGCGAAGTTCAAGCAGCCGCAGGCTCCCGGCGAGAGCGTGAGCGAGCAGCTGCGCAGCGCGATCCACGACGTGCTCGGCGTGCGGGTGAAGTTCCTCACGCGTCACGAGCAGGACGCCGACGACCGCCCCGTCGAGAAGCCGGAACCCGCGGCCGCCCCCGCGCCGCCGCGGGACGGGAACCCCCTGCCGCCCGCGCCCGAGTGGAACGTCGTCCAGATCCCGTCGGGCCCCACCGCCGACGACGCGCCGTCGGCATCCGCCACTCCGCCTGAGGTGAGGGCCGCGGAGGCCCCTGGGAAGCCGGAACCGGCCCGTCGCGCCCCGCAGGCGACGACCGCCGACGGCAAGGAGCGCTACGGCGAGGCGGTCGTGCGCGAGATCCTCGGGGCGAGCTTCCTCGAGGAGCAGAGCCTGCGCCCCGCCGACCCGCCCGCCGTGCTCGACACCCCGGAGGCGTAGCCCGTGTACGAGGGGATCGTCCAGGAGCTGATCGACGAACTCGGCCGCCTGCCCGGAATCGGGCCGAAGTCGGCACAGCGCATCGCGTTCCACATCCTGCAGACGGAGTCGTTCGACACGAGCCGGCTCGCCCACATCCTGCTGGAGGTGCGCGACAAGGTGAAGTTCTGCTCGATCTGCGGCAACGTCGCCGAGCAGGACACGTGCGCGATCTGCCGCGACCCCCGCCGCAACCCGGCGACGATCTGCGTCGTCGAGGAGGCGAAGGATGTCGTGGCGATCGAGCGCACGCGCGAGTTCCGCGGGCTCTACCACGTGCTCGGCGGCGCGATCAGCCCGATCGACGGCATCGGACCCGACGACCTCCGCATCCAGCAGCTCGTGCAGCGGCTCGCCGACTCGACGGTCACGGAGGTCATCATCGCGACCGACCCGAACCTCGAGGGCGAGGCGACGGCGACCTACCTCACGCGCCTCCTCGTGCAGCCGGGGCTCACGGTCACGCGCCTCGCGTCGGGGCTCCCCGTCGGCGGCGACCTCGAGTACGCCGACGAGGTGACCCTGGGCCGCGCCTTCGAGGGTCGTCGTACGGTGGAGGCCTAGGCGTTCCGGGTCCCACCACTGCACCTGCAGCGAACGGTCGCGGGCATCGATGGCGGGCACCGTAGCGATGGCGGGCACCGTCGCGCAGGGCGCGCGGTCGCGACATGGCAAACTGGGGCGAGTGACCGCCTCCTCCGACGTCCGGCTCGTCGCATTCGACCTCGACGACACCCTCGCGCCCTCGAAGACGGCGATCGACCCCCGCATGGCCGACCTGCTCGTGCGACTGCTCGGCGAGGTCGAGGTGTGCGTCATCTCGGGCGGCCAGTTCGGGCAGTTCGAGAGCCAGCTCATCGCCAACCTCCCCGTCGCCCCCGAGGCACTGTCGCGCATGCACCTCATGCCGACGTGCGGCACCCAGTACTACCTCCATGACGGCTCTGGATGGCGGCAGCAGTACGCCGAGAACCTCAGCGAGGAGCAGAAGGCGGCGGCCCTCGCGGCGGTCGAGCTGGAGGCGAAGCGCCTCGGCTACTGGGAGCCCGACAACGGCACGCAGACCTGGGGTCCCGTGCTGGAGGACCGGGGCTCGCAGATCACGTTCTCGGCCCTCGGCCAGTCGGCGCCGGTCGACGCGAAGAAGGCGTGGGACCCGACGGGCGAGAAGAAGAACGCGCTCCGTGCCGCCGTGCAGGAGCACCTCCCCGATCTCGAGGTGCGCTCGGGCGGCTCGACGAGCGTCGACATCACGCGCCGCGGCATCGACAAGGCGTACGGGATGCGCAAGCTCGCCGAGCTCACCGNCATCCCGTTCNAGGAGATGCTGTTCGTCGGCGACCGCCTCGACCCCGACGGCAACGACTTCCCGGTGATCGCCCTCGGCATCCCGACNCGNGCCGTGGAAGGCTGGGAGGACACCGCCGACGTCGTCGAGGAGTTCCTCGCCGCCCGCGGCGCGTAAGGCGGGCCTTTCCGACGCGGCTAAACTTCCTCAGGGCCAGTCGCGCCCGACATCCCTCACCCAGGAGCACCACCGTGGCCCTCATCGTGCAGAAGTTCGGCGGTTCGAGCGTCGCCGACGCCGAGAGCATCAAGCGGGTGGCGAAGCGCATCGTCGAGACCAAGAAGGCCGGCAACGACGTCGTCGTGGCCGTGTCGGCGATGGGCGACACGACGGATGAGCTCATCGACCTCGCGCACGAGGTCACGCCGATCCCCGACCCGCGCGAGATGGACATGCTGCTCACGACGGGCGAGCGCATCTCGATGGCGCTTCTCGCGATGGCGATCAAGAGCATGGGCCACGACGCTCGCTCCTATACGGGCAGCCAGGCCGGCATGATCACCGACGACCGGCACGGCGCGGCGCGCATCGTGGATGTCACCCCGGGTCGTGTGCGCGAGGCGCTCGACGAGGGGGCGATCGCGATCGTCGCCGGCTTCCAGGGCTTCAACCGCGACAGCAAGGACATCACGACCCTCGGTCGCGGCGGCTCCGACACCACCGCGGTGGCGCTCGCCGCGGCGCTCGACGCCGACGTGTGCGAGATCTACTCCGACGTCGACGGCGTCTTCACGGCCGACCCGCGCGTCGTGCCGAAGGCGCAGAAGCTCACGAAGCTCTCCAGCGAGGAGATGCTCGAGCTCGCCGCCGCGGGCGCGAAGGTGCTCTACATCCGCGCCGTCGAGTACGCCCGTCGGCACGGGGTCACGTTGCACGTGCGGTCGAGCTTCAACAACAACGAAGGCACCTGGGTGCTCCCCTACGAGGAGCTGGAGGAAGGCGGAGCCGTGGAAGAGCCGATCATCACGGGCGTGGCGGGCGACCTCAACGAGGCGAAGATCACNGTCGTCGGCGTGCCCGACGTGCCCGGCAAGGCCGCNGAGATCTTCACGATCGTCGCGAAGACNGGCGCCAACATCGACATGATCGTGCAGAACGTGTCGGCGGCNGCGACCGGGCTCACCGACATCTCGTTCACNCTGCCGAAGTCGGAGGGCGAGAAGGTCATGACCGCCCTGACGGTCGAGAAGGATGCCGCGGGCTTCCAGTCGCTGCAGTACGACGACCAGATCGGCAAGCTCGCGGTCGTCGGTGCCGGGATGCGCACGAGCGCGGGNGTGTCGGCGCAGCTNTTCACGGCGCTCTCCGACGCGGGGATCAACATCGAGATGATCTCGACGAGCGAGATCCGCATCTCGGTGGTGACGCGCGCCGACCAGCTCCAGCACGCGATGCGCATCGTGCACACGGCCTTCGGCCTCGACGGCTCCGAGGATGCGGTCGTGCACGCCGGCACCGGCCGCTGAACCGGCCCGCCTAACGGGAGGATTCCTCACCCCCGAACTGGGGCGCTCCACCCGGATGAGAACCCTCTCATCCGGGTGAGTCGTTCTCGCACCCCGCCTAGGCTGGTCTCACCGCGAGCTGGGGGGCTCGTGAACTCACCGCGTCTTCCACACCCGTGCTGGCCGTAACTCGACGACGCCTGATCGCCCCCGCGTCGGCGGCCCGCCCGCCGCGCCCGTAAGCTTTCGGCCTATGAGAACCACGGGCATCCGTCTCGGCGTCGTCGGCGCCACCGGTCAGGTCGGCGCGGTCGTGCGCCGTCTCCTCGAGGAGCGCGAGTTCCCGATCGCGGAGCTCCGATTCTTCGCGTCGGAGCGCTCCGCCGGCACGACGCTGCCGTTCCGCGGCGAGCAGATCACGGTCGAGGATGCCGCCACGGCCGACCCGTCGGGACTCGATGTCGCGATCTTCTCCGCCGGCGCCACGATGTCGCGCGTGCAGGCACCGCGCTTCGCCGAGGCCGGCGTGCTCGTCATCGACAACTCGAGCGCGTGGCGCATGGACCCCGACGTGCCGCTCATCGTGAGCGAGGTCAACCCGCACGCCCTCGACGAGGTGCGCAAGGGCATCATCGCGAACCCGAACTGCACGACGATGGCCGCGATGCCGGTGCTCAAGGTCCTCGACGCCGAGGCCGGCCTCGAGCGGCTCGTCGTCGCGACCTACCAAGCGGTCTCCGGCGCCGGTCTCGCGGGCGGCGAGGAGCTCGCGGCCCAGGCTCGCGCGGCCGTCGAGCAGGACGTCCTGGGGCTCGTGCACGACGGCGGCTCCGTCGAGTTGCCCGAGCCCGTCAAGTTCCCCAAGAACATCGCGTTCAACGTCGTGCCGCTCGCGGGCTCGATCGTCGACGACGGGCTCGGCGAGACCGACGAGGAGAAGAAGCTCCGCAACGAGAGCCGCAAGATCCTCGAACTGCCCGACCTCCGCGTCGCCGGCACGTGCGTGCGCGTCCCCGTCTTCACGGGCCACTCGCTCAACATCAACGCCGAGTTCGCGCGGCCCCTGTCGCCGGAGCGCGCCACGGAGCTCCTCCGCGACGCCCCCGGCGTGCAGCTCATGGACGTGCCGACGCCGCTCGACGCGGCCGGCGCCGACCCGAGCCTCGTCGGGCGCATCCGCGTCGACCAGAGCGCCCCCGAGGGCCGCGGTCTCACGTTCTTCATCTCGAACGACAACCTCCGCAAGGGCGCGGCGCTCAACGCCGTGCAGATCGCGGAGCTCGTCGCCGTTCGGCTCGCGAACGCCGCCGCCGTCTGACGGGCCGGGGCGTCAACGCGGCCCCTGAGAGCGACGTAGACTCGACGGGTGACTGAACCCCTCGACGTCGCCCTCATCGGCGGCGGGGTCATGAGCGCCACCCTCGGAACCCTGCTCTCCCGTCTCGAACCGACCTGGAAGATCGCGATCTACGAGCGCCTCGGCGATGTGGCCCGCGAATCGTCCGACCCCTGGAACAACGCCGGCACCGGCCACGCCGCGCTCTGCGAGCTCAACTACACGCCGGAGCGCCCCGACGGTACGATCGACATCGCCAACGCGGTGAAGGTCAACGAGCAGTTCCAGGTGTCCCGGCAGTTCTGGTCCTACCTCGTGAGCGAGGGGCTCCTGCCGGAGCCGTCGCGCTTCATCAACCCCGTGCCGCACATGAGCTTCGTGTGGGGCGCCGACAACGTCGCTTACCTCAAGAAGCGCTTCGAGGCGCTCGAGGGCCACCCGCTCTTCCCGGGCCTCGAGTACAGCGAGGACGCGGAGGTCATCCGCTCCTGGGCGCCCCTCCTCATCCCGGGCCGCCGCAAGGACCAGCCGATCGCCGCGACCCGCATCCTGTCGGGCACCGACGTCGACTTCGGCGCACTCACCCGCACCCTCATCGACGGCCTCGTCGAGAACGGCGCGACGCTCAAGCTCAACCACCGCGTCACCGGGCTCAAGCGCTCGACGAAGACGGGTCTCTGGACGATCCGGATGAAGCACGACGTCGGCTCGACGCCCGTCGAGGTCCAGGCGCGGTTCGTGTTCGTCGGCGCCGGCGGCGGCGCCCTCAACCTGCTCCAGCGGTCCGGCATCCGCGAGATCCGCGGCTACGGCGGGTTCCCGATCAGCGGCCAGTTCCTCCGCACCGACGACCCCGAGCTCGTGAAGCGTCACTCGGCGAAGGTCTACGGCAAGGCCTCCGTGGGTGCGCCGCCGATGTCGGTGCCGCACCTCGACACGCGCGTCGTCGACGGGCAGGCGAGTCTCCTCTTCGGGCCCTACGCGGGGTTCTCGACGAAGTACCTCAAGCACGGCTCGCTCTTCGACCTGTTCGGGGCGCTGCGCTGGCACAACCTCTTCACCTTCATCGGCGCGGGTTTCAAGAACCTGTCGCTCGTGACCTACCTCATCAGCGAGGTGCTCACCACGCCGAAGCGTCGATTCCGCGCACTCCAGCAGTTCGCCCCGACGGCGAAGCAGGAGGACTGGCGACTCATCACGGCGGGTCAGCGCGTGCAGATCATGAAGAAGGATGCGAACGGCAAGGCCGTCATCCAGTTCGGCACCGAGGTGGTCGCCGGGGCGGATGGCACGATCGCCGGCCTGCTCGGGGCGTCCCCGGGCGCGTCGACGGCGGTGCCGATCATGCTTGACGTGCTCGCGAGGTGCTTCCCCGACCGCCTCGAGGGGTGGACGCCGCAGCTCACCGAGATGATCCCGTCCTACGGCGGCACGCTCTCGCAGGACGCGAAGTCGGCGAAGAAGGCGCTCACCCGCACCGCGAAGGCGCTTCGCATCCAGGCCTGACCCCGCCCTTGCGCGACATTCGAACGTGTGTTCGAATGTCGGGATGAGGTGGAGCGGTCAGGAGGTCGGCGCCGAGCAGGCGTCGGCGCTGCCGGGGCTCGGCAGCCTGCGCGGGTTGGTGAAGTCGGTGCAGACGCCCGAGTTCGCCGGCATCACGTTCCACGAGGTGCTCGCCAAGTCGGCGCTCAACCACGTCCCGGGGTCGTCATCGGCGCTGCCGTTCGCCTGGACCATCAACCCCTACCGGGGCTGCAGTCACGCGTGCACGTTCTGCTTCGCCCGCAACACGCACACCTACCTCGACTTCGACGCGGGGCGCGACTTCGACTCCGAGATCGTCGTCAAGGTCAACGTCGCGGAGGTGCTCGCCAGGGAGCTCGCGCGCCCGTCGTGGCAGCGGCATCCCGTCGCCCTCGGCACCAACACCGACCCCTACCAGCGGGCCGAGGGGCGGTATCGGCTCATGCCCGGCATCATCGCCGCCCTCGCGGCGTCCGGCACGCCGTTCAGCATCCTCACGAAGGGCACGCTCCTCCGCCGCGACATCCCCCTGCTCCAGGCCGCCGCGGAGCGCGTTCCCGTGGAACTCGCGATGACGATCGACGTGTTCGACGCCGACCTGCGCGCCTCCGTCGAGCCGGGGGCGCCGACGACGGAGGCGCGTCTCGCGACGGTACGCGCCGTCCGAGACGCGGGGCTCCCGTGCAGCGTCTTCGTCATGCCGGTGCTGCCGTACCTCACCGACTCGACCGAGCACCTCGACCGTGCGTTCACCGCCATCGCGGAGGCCGGTGCCGAGTCGGTCGCCTACTCCGCCCTGCATCTGCGCACCGGCGCCAAGGAGTGGTTCTTCACGTGGCTCGCGCGCGAGCATCCGGAGCTCCTCGAGCGCTACGCGAGCATGTACCCGGCCCGCCAGGCGTACGCCCCCGTCGACTACCGCACGTGGCTCGCCGCGCGCGTCCGGCCCCTCCTGCGCAAGCACGGCCTCGAACGCCCGCCGCGCATCGACCCGGCCACCGGGTCGCCGCTCCCGCGGGTCATCGGCCGCACGCGGGCTCGCGGCGGGGTCGGCGACCGGATGCTCGCGCACGAGCTCCCCGCGGCGGCGGCGGCCGGACTCCAGCCGACACTGTTCTAGGGTCGAGCCGAACCCATCCCTTCCGACATAGGGTTGATCGCGTGAGCACCCTCGAGCACAGCGTCCCCGGGGCGTCCCGACCGGGCGCCGGCCGTGGCACCGCTCCCGTGCGGCTTGCCATCCTCGACGACCACGAGGTGCTCCTCGACAGCCTGAGCAGCTGGGTGCAGGGCAACGCGCCCGACTTCGAGGTGGTGCTGATGGCGCCCACGTGGCTCCAGCTCGTGCACAGCCCCGCCTTCCCGACCGACCTCGTGTTCATCGACTTCCAGCTCAAGGAGCCCGTGTCGATCGAGGCGCGCGTGCGCACGTGCCGCGCCGCGGGAGCCAAGGTCATCGTCCTCTCCAGTGTGGACACGCGCGAGGCCCGCGAGCGCGCGCTCGCCGCCGGCGCCGCCGCCTTCCTGTCGAAGTCGCTCACCATGGCCGCCGTCATGGAGACCGCCCGCCGCGTCATGGGCATCCAGAGCGACCCGGCCGCGCGCACCTGGCGACCCGCTCCGGCCGGTGCCGGGGCGATGGCGCACGTGCGCCCGAAGCTGAGCCCCGGCGAGGCGGAGGCGCTGCGGCTCTACGCCACCGGATTCAGCACCACCGAGGTCGCCGCGCGCATGAACGTGCAATACGAGACCGCGAAGACGTATCTGCGCCGCGTGCGCGAGAAGTACGCGCGCGTCGACCGCCCCGCGAGCAAGAAGGCGGACCTCATCCGCCGCGCCGCCGAAGACGGCTACCTCGAATAATCTCGACGTCGATGGCGAAACTGTATTTCCGCTACGGGGCGATGAACTCCGGCAAGAGCACCGCGCTGCTCCAGGCCGCGTACAACTACGAGGAGCGCGGCCAGCAGGGTGCTGCTCGCGAAGCCCGAGATCGACTCGAAGGGCGAGGCGTCGATCGTCTCCCGCCTCGGCGTCTCGCGGCCCGTCGACTTCACCCTCGCCGCCGGGGAGGACGTGCGGGCGGCGTTCATGCGCCAGCGCGAACGCGTCATCCGCGAGACCGGCAAGGATGTCGCGTGCCTCCTCATCGACGAGGCGCAGTTCCTCGACGAAGGGCAGGTCGACGACCTGCTGCGGGTCGCGATCGAGGAAGACGTCCCCGTGCTCGCGTACGGCATCCGCACCGACTTCCAGACCGTGGCGTTCCCCGGCAGCCGACGGCTGCTCGAGATCGCGCACTCCCTCGAGGAACTCAAGACCATCTGCCGGTGCGGGCGGAAGGCGATCTTCAACGCCCGCACCGTCGACGGCTCGTTCGTGTTCGACGGCGACCAGGTGGCGATCGACGGCGTCGACGTGGGGTACGAGTCGCTGTGCGCCGCGTGCTATCTCGAGGAATCCGGCGGCGTGCTCAATCGCGGCTGGAAGCCGCGTCTCGATTTCAGTTACGACTCCGGGCCCGACGCCGACTTCTCCTGAAGCACCCGGTGGTCGACACGCCCCGGAGAGCACTTGCCCTCCGGTGGTCGAGTAGCGCCGGAGGGCGCTTTCCCTCCGGTGGTCGAGTAGCGCCCGGAGGGCGCGTGTCGAGACCTCAGTGCGCCCGCTCGTACGCCTCCCGCACCTCCGCCGAGATGCGACCGCGGTCGCCCACCGAGAAGCCGTTCGACTGAGCCCACGAGCGGATCGCGGCGAGGTCGCCGCTGCTCGAGCGCCCGCGGCGGGTGCCGCCCGACGAACGGCTCGCGCCCGCCACCGAGCGTCCGGCGGCGATGAACGGGGCGAGGGCGTCGCGCAGCTTCGCGGCGTTCGCGTCCGACAGGTCGATCTCGTAGGTGCGACCCTCGAGGGAGAAACGGATGGTGCTTCCGGCGCCGTCCTCGAGGACCGTGCCATCGATGTCGTCGACCAGCTGCGTGATCTGCTTCTTCATTTGTTTTCCCCGCCTGTTTTCAGAGTTACTGATCCGCGGTATTACTTTAGCCGCCGCAAATGCAAATCGACGATTTCGGGGTACAGGCTGTGGAAAGGGACGCGGCAAAAGAGAGAGGGTCGCCCGGTGGGCGGCCCTCTCTCAGTGGGTCGGGGTAACAGGATTTGAACCTGCGGCCTCGTCGTCCCGAACGACGCGCGCTACCAAACTGCGCCATACCCCGCTGCTGCGATGCGGCAACCTGTCAAGGATAACCGACTGGGACGAGACTCAGAACCACCGCCTCCGGCGGACACGCGAACCGCACGGGAGCGTAGATCGACGTGCCGAGCCCCGCGGACACGTTGAGGAGCGCCGACCGCTGAGCGCCATGCCACACCGACAACCCCTGCGCCTGCTCCCGCGGGATGTCGCAGTTGGTGACGAGGGCCGGGAGGCCCGGGATGCGCACCTGCCCGCCGTGGGTGTGGCCCGCGAAGATGACGTCCGCACCCTCCGTGGTGAACGCATCCAGCACCCGCCGGTACGGCGCGTGCGTCACGCCGAGCCGGAGCGACGGGCCGTCGCCGCTGTCCCACTCGACGTCCTCCCGCAGCCGCTCGATCGCGCCGGGCAGCTCGTCCAAGCGGTCCCAGCCACGGTGGGCGTCGCGCGTGCCGAACAACTCGATGCGGTGCCCGCGCAACTCCAAGGCGTGCGCGGCGTTGTCGAGGCTGAGCCAGCCGAGCTCGTCGAGGAGATAGCGGTCGAGCGCGTCCGTGTCGAGTTCGGGGGCGCGCCGCCGGCCCTGCGACGGCCCGGTGAGGTACCGGAACGGGTTCTTGAACACCGGGCCCACGTAGTCGTTCGAGCCGTGCACGACGACGCCCGGGACGCCGCGGAACGCGTCGTACGCCGCCCGCACCCCGGTGAGTCCCTCGACGTGTCCGAGCGTGTCACCCGTCTCGACGACGAGATCCGGCTCGAGCCGCGCGAGCGACCGCACGAACTCCTGCTTGCGATGCTGCCACGGCGCCATGTGGAGGTCGCTCAGATGCAGGATCGTGAGCGGACGGGAGCCCGGCTCCAGGATCGGCAGCGTCTCGTGACGCACCGTGAAGCGCGTCCTCTCGACGAACACGCCCCAGGTGAGCGCCCCGAGGGCGGCGGCGGTCGTCGCCCCCAGGACGACGCCCGCCGCACGCGCGCGGCTCAACAGCTCGGTCCGCCGTAGTACCTGATCGTCACCGTCGTGTTCGCCGGATTGCGGAACGTGCCCGCCGCCGGATCCTGCGACAGGACCTGGTTCATCGGGGGCGGCGGCCCGGGGTTGCCCTGGAGGTCGTCGTCGTCGACGCACACGTCGTTCACGTCGAAGTCCTCATCCTCGAGTTCACCCCTCGCGGCGTTCCTCGACATCCCCACCACATTGGGGACCGGTTTCGCGAGCCCGTTGCTCGTGAACACCCGGATCGTGGTGCCGCGCGGGACTCCCGAGCCGACCGGCGGGTCGGTCGAGACCACGGTGCCGACGGGGAGGTCGGAGTCGACCTGACCGCCGTCCTCGAAGTTGAGCTCCGCGAGTTCGATGGCGGTCTTCGCCTGCTCGAGCGTGCCGCCGATCACATTCGGCACCTCGACCGGCGTGCCGGTGAGGAGCGCCGGATCGGGACCGGGGAACGCGCCGCCGGGGTAGTAGGCGTCGATCGTCTGCGCGATCGGCCGGAAGATGCGGTGACGCAGCTGACCGGCCTGGATGCCGTTCACGCGGATGTTGCGGAGGGCCTGCTCACCCTGCACGTTGCCGACCCACACGGCCGTCGAGATCGCGGTCGACGAGCCGACCATCCAGGTGTGGATGGAGCCGTTCGTCGTACCCGTCTTGCCGATGTAGGGGGTGCCGTCGTTCGGGTTCGACGCCGAACCGGTGCCGCGCATCACGGACTCCATCGCGTAGGCCGCGGTGTTGGCGACGCTCGGCGACACGAGCGACTGACTGCACGAGCGGGTCTCGCCCTGCTGGATCTCACCCGTCGCGACGACGACGACGGAGTCGATCATCGTCGGGGCGCAGTACACGCCCTGGTTGGCGATCGCGGCGTAGGCGACCGCCTGCTGGAGCGGAGCGATGCTGTTCTCGCAACCGCCGATGGAGCACGAGGGGCGGGTGAACAGCGGCGTCTTGTTGTCACCGTTGTGCACGCCGATCGACTCGGCGAGCTTGCGGATGTCGCACTGGTCGACGGCCTTCGCCATCTGGATGAACACCGAGTTCACGGAGCCCGCGGTACCGCGGACGACAGTCCACGACCCCTGCTCGTTGGAGTCGTTGCGGAAGTCGTACTTGCCGCCCCACGGCGGGCCCTGGAGCACGCCGGCGGCGTTGTACTGCTCCGGGCAGGTGTCAGTGAACTCCGCCTGGTTGACCTCGCGGATGCTGGCGTTGAACGACTCGTTGACGCCGCGCCCCGCGTTGAGGTACGCGAGGAGCACGTACGGCTTGTAGGTCGATCCGGGCTGGAACCCGATCGATCCGCCGTGCTTCGAGTCGACCGCGAAGTTGACCGCGGTGCGGGTCGGGTCGGCCGCCGTCGTCGCGGGGTCGTTGTCGAACGTCTTGTTCTGCGCCATCGACACGATGCGCCCCGTCGGAACCTCGACCGAGACGGCCGCTGCGCCGAGGAGGAAGCGGTTCTCGTTGGCGGGTGCCCACTCGTTGACGATGCCGTAGGCCGCGTCGTGGACGCGCGGGTCGATCGAGAGCCGGAGCTGGTAGCCGCCGCGGTCCCACGCCGCCTGACGCTCGGCCGCGTTGTTGCCGAGCGACTCGAGGTCCTGCACGGCGCGGACCGCGTAGTCGCAGACGAAGCCGTAGCCGGGCGTTGCGTTGCGGCATCCGACGCTCGCCGCCTGCGGGTTGACGAACTCCTCGTCGACCGGGATCGCGACGGCCTCGTCGTGCTCGGCCTTCGTGATGCAACCCTCCTTGTACATCCAGCCGAGGATGACGTCGCGGCGATCCTGGTTGGCCTTGAAGTGGGAGGGGTCGCTCAGGTCGCGGAGGTTCGGGTACTGCACGATCGCGATGAGGCTCGCGGCCTCGGCGATCGTGACGTCGGCCGCGGTCTTGCCGAAGTACTCGTGCGCGGCCGCCTGCACGCCGTAGGTGTTGCCGCCGAAGCCGGCGATGTTGAGGTAGCCCTGGAGGATCTCGTCCTTCGTGTAGGCCTTCTCGAGGCCGATCGCGAGCTTCATCTCCTTGATCTTGCGATCGAGGGTCGGGTCGAGCGCGGCCTGGATGGCCTCCTTGCGCTGCTGCTCCGTGAGCGTCGGGTCGTTGAGCGCATCCTGCTGGAGGATGTTCCGGACCGTCTGCATCGTCAGGGTCGACGCACCGCCCGCGCCGTCGTCGCCCGTGATCTGGCCGACCGCGGCACGCACGAGCGACGGGAGGTCGACGCCGCCGTGCTCGTAGAAGCGGCGGTCCTCACCCGCGACCGCGGCGCACTCGAGGTAGTCGCTGATCTCGTCGAGACCGACCTCTTCGCGGTTCTGCTTGTAGATCGTGGCGATGTTCGTCCACGCCTCCGGGTCGTCGCCGGGGATGTCGAAGTTGGTGCGCACCGCGATGGTGTTCTGCTGGGCGCCCGAGTCGAGCTGGATGTACTCGGGGAGGGAGTTGAAGATCCCGACCGTGCTGTTGGCGGTGATGCCGGTCACGGCGATGGCGGGAGCCACCATGACGGTGACGAGGACCCCGGCTGCGGCAGAGAATCCGAGCGTTCCGGCGATGGCCGAGAACAGACTCGTCCCTGAGGATTTCTGGGCGGGCATAGGCTACAGGGTACGCGACAGGCCGCGACTCGAACCTGAATGGATGCCTTGCAATGGCTACGTGGGAATACGTCACGACACCCCTCCTGATCCACAACACGACGGCGATCCTGAACACGTGGGGAGCCCAGGGCTGGGAGCTCGTCCAGATCGTGACGGGGCCCGAGGGGGGTCTCGTGGCCTACCTCAAGCGGCCGGTGGAGGCGGCGGAGTGAGCGCCGTCGGCGCACGCCTCGCGGAGCTCGGGTTCGAGCTCCCGGCCGTCGCGAAGCCCGTCGCCGCCTATGTGCCCGCCGTCGTCACGGGCAACCTCGTCTTCACCGCCGGGCAGCTCCCCTTCGTCGACGGACAGCTGCCGGCGACTGGCAAGGTCGGGGACGACGTAGCTCCGGAGGATGCGCAGGCGTACGCCCGCCGCGCGGCGCTCAACGCGCTCGCCGCGATCGACCAGGCCATCGGCTCCCTCGACCGCGTCACGCGCATCGTGAAGGTCGTCGTCTTCGTCGCCAGCACTCCCGACTTCACGGGGCAGCCCGGCGTCGCGAACGGCGCCTCGGAGTTCCTCGGCGAGGTGTTCGGCGAGGCCGGGCGTCATGCCCGCAGCGCCGTCGGCGTCCCGGTCCTCCCGCTCGACTCGCCCGTCGAGGTCGAGGTCGTCGCCGAGTTCGCCTGACCCGCTGCCTGCTGCGCGTTTCTCCGGAGTACCTGCTCGCTTCTCCGGAGGTCCGCTCGCCCGGCCGCGGCATCCCGGGCCTCTCCGCCCCACCCTGCCCGGAACCTCCGGAGAAACGCGCCCCGGCAGAGCTCACGTCGTCGGGCGGAGATGGTCCCCGCGTTCGAGAGCGGCCAGGATGCGGCGGGCGCACGTCGCCCAGTCCTGCACGACCATCCGGTAGCTCAGGCGGATGACGAGGTAGCCGGCGGTTCCGAGCAGCAGATCGCGGGCACGGTCGACCTCGAACGCGGCACCGGTATGGAACTCTCGGCCGTCCGTCTCGACCACGAGCGACGAGCCGAGGAGGAAGTCGACCTCCAGTCCGTGCACCTTCGCGTGATGAACGAACGGGATGCCCGACTCGAGCAGCCGGAAGCGCACCAGGCACTCGAGTCCGGAGTCGGGTGCGCCGTCGATCGCTCCCGGCGGCACGTCGACGCGTGACGGCAGGCCACGCAGCGCACGGCGGACGTCCGGGGCCGTGACGAGGCCCAGTCGGCATCCCGAGTCCGCCATCGCGATCGCGAGCCCCCGGTCGAGGGAGAGGAAGGTCTGGCGGATCGCCTCGAGCGGCGACTCGCGCCAGGTACGTTCCCCGACTCGGCCGCGCCGCCAATGGGGGACGATCGTGCGACCGTCGAGTTCCTTCACGAAGGGGTAGTGGCCGCGGCGGCCCGGACGCGCGACGTTGCCGTGAGGGTCCCAGCTCACGTGGATGTCGCGGTCGAGCCCCGTCCACATCCCGTAGCTCCGGGCGGCGGAGACGGCCCCGACCCGCCCGCCCCAGGCGATCGCGATGCGCTGCTCGAGTGGCACCGCCGGGCTGGCGTACCACGCGCGTCGCAGTCGCAGCAGGTCGCCCGAGCGGACGGCCGCCGTGATGCGCCGCGGACTCCAGCCGAGTGCCAGCAGGTCGTCGCGGGTGAGGATCGGTGCTACGTCATGAGGTTCCGGCATCCCGAGACGGTGCCGCGTACCTCGGTCCCTCCGTGCGCGACATCGACCCGTCGGGGGATGGATGCCGGTGCTGCTGTTCGGGGAGGAGCGCGTTTCTCCGGAGCTTCGGGCAGTCAGCGTCCCGCGTGGCCTGCAGTCTCGGACGGGCCGGCGCGATCCTCCGGAGAAACGCACAGGTACTCCGGAGAAACGCGCACGAGCCCGCCCGGGGTCAGTCGTCGCCGGTGGCGCGGTCGGCCTTGTACTTGTCGGCGATCGCCTGCATGACGGAGGTGTCGGCGAGGGTCGTCGTGTCGCCGATGTCGCGACCCTCGGCGACGTCGCGCAGCAGGCGACGCATGATCTTGCCGGAACGGGTCTTCGGCAGCTCCGTCACCAGGTGCAGCTCGCGCGGCCGGGCGATCGCGCCGATCGCGGTGGCGACGTGCGCCCGCAGCACGTTGGCGGCATCCTCGAGGTCGGCGAAGCGCTGCTTGAGGATGACGAACGCGACGACCGCCTGGCCGGTGGTGTCGTCGGAGGCTCCGACGACGGCGGCCTCGGCGACGGCCTCGTGTCCGACGAGCGCCGACTCGATCTCGGCGGTCGACAGGCGGTGGCCGGACACGTTCATGACGTCGTCGACGCGGCCGAGCAGCCACAGGTCGCCGTCGTCATCCAGGCGTGCCCCGTCGCCGGCGAAGTACTTGTCGCCGAACTTCTCCCAGTAGGTCTCGCGGTAGCGGTCCATGTCGCCCCAGATGCCGCGCAGCATCGACGGCCAGGGCTCGGTGATGACGAGGAGTCCGCCCTGCCCGTGGCCGACGGGGGCGCCGTCGTCGTCGAGCACGTCGATCGAGATGCCGGGGAGCGGCACCTGCGCGGATCCGGGCTTGAGCGACGTGATGCCGGGCAGCGCGCTCACCATGATCGCGCCCGTCTCGGTCTGCCACCACGTGTCGACGATGGGCGCCTGCCCGCCGCCGATGACCTCGCGGTACCAGATCCACGCCTCGGGGTTGATGGGCTCGCCGACCGACCCGAGCACGCGGATCGACGTGAGGTCGAACTTGCCCGGGATGTCGCGGCCGAGCTTCATGAACGACCGGATGGCGGTGGGCGCCGTGTAGAAGATCGACACCTTGTACTTCTCGATGAGCTCCCACCAGCGCCCCGGGTGCGGGGTGTCGGGGGTGCCCTCGTACATGACCGACGTCGTCGCGTTCGTGAGCGGACCGTAGACGGCGTAGGTGTGCCCGGTGATCCACCCGACGTCGGCGGTGCACCAGTAGACATCGCTCTCCGCGTGGAGGTCGAACACGTTGGCGTGCGTGTACGTCGCCTGGGTGAGGTAGCCGCCGGAGGTGTGCAGGATGCCCTTCGGTTTCCCGGTGGTGCCGGACGTGTAGAGGATGAACAGCGGGTTCTCCGCGTCGAACGCCTCGGCCTCGTGCTCGTCGCTCGCGGGGTCGACGACATCGTGCCACCACAGGTCGTGCTCGTTCCAGGTGACGTCGCCGCCGGTGCGCTTCACGACGAGCACGTGCTCCACGGTGGAGCGCTTGCCGTCGACGTCGTCCCACGCGAGCGCGGAGTCGACGGTCGGCTTGAGCGGGAACGCGCGGCCCTTGCGGTAGCCGCCGTCGGAGGTGATGACGAGCTTCGCCTCGGCGTCGTCGATGCGGGCGCGCAGCGACTCGGCGCTGAAGCCGCCGAAGACGACCGAGTGGATGGCCCCGAGCCGAGCGACGGCGAGCATCGCGATGGCGGCCTCGGGGATGTTGGGGAGGTAGATCGCGACGCGGTCGCCGTGGCCGATGCCGAGGGAGGCGAGGGCGTTGGCGGCCTTCTTCACCTCGCGGGTGAGCTCGGCGTAGGTGAGGGTGCGGGTGTCGCCGGGCTCGCCCTCCCAGTGGTAGGCGACGCGGTCGCCGAGACCGGCTTCGACGTGCCGGTCGAGGCAGTTGTAGGCGACGTTGAGCTTCCCGTCGGGGAACCATCGCGCGACGGGGGCGTCGGACCAGTCGAGCACGGTGCTGAACGGCTCGTGCCAGTACAGGCGCTCGCGGGCCTGCTCGGCCCAGAACGCGAGCCGGTCGGCTTTCGCCTCCTCGTAGAGGTCGGGCTGCGCGACCGCGTTCTGCGCGAAGGCGGGGCTCGGCGGGAACCGGCGCTCCTCGTGGAGCAGGTTGTCGATCGAACTCACTACGGACTTCTTCCTCGTGTGATTGGACCGGCCGGGCGGCGTTGCCGGGGTCCCCGAGGCGGGGTTCCTGCCCCCGATCCTAACCGGCGCCGCGGGCCCTCCGTGGCCCCGGTTTCGCCCCGTGGCGGGGGCTTCGGACCGTCACCCGGAAAGGGGGGCCGAAAGGTCTTGAGATTTTCCCGGATCCCGATAGTGAAGAGCCCATTGCGTTGTCCTCCCTTTGGAGTACACTCATGACCATCCGAGCGCAATCTCGGCTTGCGGCGTCCGCGATTCCCCCCAATCCAACGTCGCTGTGGCGGCGCCTGTTCCCCCCAACGGGCGCCGCCCCTCTTTTGTTAAATCCCTGATCAGGTGCGGTTCGGCCGCCGAAGCCGGTTTCGGGGGTCGGCGCGGGCGACTCGCGGAGGCGCCCCGCATCCGAGGGGTACGCAGACCTGATTTCTGCTCACCAACCGGGGTACAAATCGTGTCCTCCCCGGGGACGTCTTCCGCACGCTCCTCCACCGTGGCGCGCCGTCCCCGCCACGCGCGATCACCCCCCGCGCGAGGGTCATGGGGTGGAAGCCTTCGTCGCGCGCACCGACCGGGCCTCTCGCGGCATCCCGAGGGGCGTCTTCGGCCCGCTCGCCGCGTTCGCCGGCGATCCGTCCGTGACCGACGTCTTCGTGAACGGGGACGGCACCGTCCGGGTCGATCGCGGCACCGGCGCGCTCCCGCTCGACGGCCTGCGGATCGGCGCCGCTGCGGCGCGCGAGCTCGCCGTCCGCCTCGTCGGACTCGGCGGCCGCCACCTCGACGAGGCCGCCCCGTGCGTCGACGTGCGGCTCGGCGACGGGGTGCGTGTGCATGCGGTGCTCCCGCCGGTGTCGACGGGAGGCGCCCTCCTGTCCGTTCGGTTCCCGAGCCCCGAGCGGCCGTCGCTCGACGACCTCGAGGCGCGCGGGTTCTTCGAGGTCGCGTCGTCCGGCGCCGTGCGCGACCTCGTCGCGCGCCGGGCCAACCTCCTCGTCACCGGGGCGGGCGGGAGCGGCAAGACGACTTTCCTCGCGGCGCTGCTCGGAGCCGCCCCGCCGCACGAGCGGATCGTCGTGCTCGAGGACGTCGCCGAGCTCCGGATCGCGCATCCGCACGTCGTCGCGCTCGAGGCCCGGCAGCCGAACCTCGAGGGCGCGGGCGGCGTCGGTCTCGACCGGCTCGTGCGCGAGGCCCTGCGGATGCGCCCCGACCGCCTCGTCGTCGGGGAGTGCCGCGGCGCCGAACTGCGGGAGCTCCTCGCCGCGCTCAACACCGGTCACGACGGCGGAGCGGGCACGCTCCACGCGAACTCCCTCGTCGACGTGCCCGCGCGTCTGGAGGCGCTCGGCGCGCTCGCCGGGATGACCCCGGATGCCGTGGCGCGTCAGGCGGTGAGCGCCTTCGACGCCGTCCTGCACCTCGAGCGATCGACGACCGCACGTCGGCTCGCGGCCCTCGGCGAGCTCGTCCTCGACCGTCGGGGTCGGCTCACGGTGGCGACGTGACGCCCGCGGGTGCGGTGCTGCGGCTCGCGGTGCTGCTCGAGGCGGGCCTCCCGCCGCTCGCCGCGTGGCGCCACCTGGCCGACTCCCACCCGGCCGCGGCGCTGGTGGCCGCCCTCGACGCGCCCGACCTGCTGCCCGCGGTGGTCGTCGAGGCGACGCGCGACGGCCCCGATGCGACCGGGTGGGCGTGCGTCGCGGCAGCCTGGCGCGTCGCCGCCGACTCCGGCGCGCCCCTCGCCGCGACGCTCGAGCGGCTCGGCGAGGTGCTGCTCGCGGCGGAGGACGCACGGCGCGAGGTGGCGATCGCGCTCGCCGGGCCCCGCGCGACAAGCCGCGTCGTGCTCGCACTCCCGGCGCTCGCGCTCGCGGGCGGCGCACTGCTCGGCGTCGACACCTTCGGCGTCCTCCTCACGACCCCTCCCGGCTGGTTCTGCGTCGCGGCCGGGGGCGCACTCCTCCTCGTCGCGCGACGGTGGATGCGGCGCCTCGTCGCGCGTGCGGAGGCGTGCGATCCGACTCCGGGACTCGGGGCCGAACTCGCGGCGATCGCCGTGACGGGCGGAGTGCCCGCGGCATCGGCCCTCCACCGCGCGTCCGCCGCGCTCGCCGAGGCGGGGCTCCCCGCCGACGACTCCGCCGCCTCCGCGGTCGCCTTCGCGCAGCGGGCCGGCGTGCCGGTGGCCAGGCTCCTGCGCGCCGAGGCCCGCGACGCCCGGCGCGCCGCGCAGGCGGAGGCGAGGATGCGGATCGCCGCGCTCGGCACCCGGCTGCTGCTGCCGCTCGGGGTGTGCGTGCTCCCCGCCTTCGTCGCCCTCGGCGTCGCGCCCCTGCTGCTCGCCATGATCGGCGCGACGCTCGCCTCCTTCTGAGCGTCGGCCCTCCACCGTCGCGCGGCGCGCCGCCTGTTCACGATCCGCCGCCCCGCCGGCCACGGGCGGGGAAGCGGAGCGAGACTGGTCGCACCCGTGCCCCGGATCCGCGACAGCGGAAGGAAGAGAGGTACGGCATGCGGCGACTCAGGCGGATGACGCACCGGCTCGGTGACGAGACCGGAGCGGCGACGGCGGAGTACGCGATCGTCATCATGGCGGCCGTGGGCTTCGCGGGGCTCCTGGTGGTGATCCTGCGCTCGGGCGAGGTGCAGGCGATCCTCACCGATCTCGTGCAGCGCGCGCTCGAATCGGCGGGATGAGACGCCCAGGGGATCGGGGCAGCGCGACCGCCGAGTTCGCGCTCGCCTTCCCGGCGGTGCTCGGAGTGCTCGCTCTGCTGCTGGGCGGCGTGCAGGTCGCCGCCCTCCAGGTGCGCGTGCAGGATGCCGCCGCCGACGCGGCGCGGGGCCTCGGCCGTGGCGACAGCGAGGCGACCGTGCGCGGGCGTCTCGCGGCCCAGGTCGACGGGGCGTCGCTCGAGACGTGGGTGCAGGGCGAGCTCCGCTGCGTCCAGGTCGGGGCCGCGCCGTCGGGGCCGGTCGAGGCGCTCGGCTTGCGCGCGGAGGCCCGGGCGTGCGCGCTCGACGACGGCTGAGCGCGCACGCCGAACGCGGGTCGGGCGGGGTGCTGGCGCTCGCCGTGGTCGCTCTTCTCGCCCTCGTCGCGCTCGCCGTCGCGGGGGTCGGGGGCGCCCTCGCCGCCCGGCAGCGAGTGGTCGCGGCCGCCGACGCCGGAGCGCTCGCCGCCGCCGACACGGCGCTCGGCATCCATCCCGGTGTCCCGTGCGCCGTGGCGGCCGAGGTCGTCGCGGCCCACGACGCAGAGCTGGTCGCGTGCGACGTCGAGGGCGTGGTCGCGACGGTGACGGCCGGGGCGACGATCGCGGGAGTGGAAGCCCGGGCGACGGCGCGCGCCGGGCCGCCACGCTGAAGCCCGGGACGGCTACCAGGCCCCATTCGTCGCCGTGTGTGTATGGTGTGCTCCGGAATACAGAGGAGAGAAGTGCCCGAGTCCAAGACCGCCGGCCGCAAACTGGTCATCGTCGAGTCGCCTGCGAAGGCGAAGACCATCGGCCAGTACCTCGGCGACGACTACGAGGTGCTCGCCTCGGTGGGGCACATCCGCGACCTCATCGAGCCGAAGAACCTGCCGCCGGAGCTCAAGAAGGGGTCGCTCGGCAAGTTCTCNATCGACGTCGAGAACGGCTTCGCTCCCTANTACGTGGTGAGCGACGAGAAGAAGCGCACCGTCGCCGACCTCAAGAAGGCACTCAAGCAGGCCGACGAGCTCTACCTCGCCACCGATGAAGACCGCGAGGGCGAGGCCATCGCGTGGCACCTCCTCGAGGAGCTGAAGCCGAAGGTCCCCGTCAAGCGCATGGTGTTCCACGAGATCACCCGCGAGGCGATCGAGCGNGCCCAGCGAGAACACGCGCGACATCGACACCGCGCTCGTCGACGCGCAGGAGACCCGCCGCATCCTCGACCGCCTCTACGGGTTCGAGGTGAGCCCCGTGCTGTGGCGCAAGGTCGGTCCCGGCCTGTCCGCCGGCCGCGTGCAGTCCGCCGCGACGCGACTCGTCGTCGACCGCGAGCGCGAGCGGCTCGCCTTCGTCTCCGCCGTCTACTGGGACCTCTCCGCCGAGCTCGGCGCCCCCGGATCGACGTTCGAGGCGAGGCTCGCGCGCCTCGACGGGCGCCGGGTCGCCTCCGGCCGCGACTTCGACGACCGTGGGCAGCTCACCGGCGACGCCGTCGCGCTCGACGAGGCCGCCGCCGAGAGGCTCGCCGCCGCGCTCCGCGCCGACACGACGCGCTTCGCCGTCACCAACCTCGAGACGAAGCCGTACACGCGGCGCCCCGCCGCGCCGTTCACGACGTCGACCCTCCAGCAGGAGGCGGCACGCAAGCTCCGGTTCTCGGCACGCCAGACCATGTCGGTCGCGCAGGGCCTCTACGAGAACGGCTACATCACCTACATGCGTACCGACTCGCCCAACCTGTCTCAGCAGGCGATCGACGCGGCGCGCACGCAGGCGGCCCAGCTCTACGGCGCCGACACGGTGCCCGAGAAGCCGCGCATCTACACCGGCAAGAGCAAGAACGCGCAGGAGGCCCACGAGGCCATCCGCCCCGCCGGCGACGTCTTCAAGACCCCCGCCGAGCTGTCCGGCGTGCTGCGCGGCAACGACTTCAAGCTCTACGACCTCATCTGGAAGCGCACCGTCGCCTCGCAGATGGCCGACGCGCGCGGCTCCACGGCATCCGTCACCATCGCGGGCGAGACCGCGGATGCCGGCACCGCCGAGTTCACCGCGTCCGGCACCGTCATCACCTTCCGCGGGTTCCTCGCCGCCTACGAGGAGAGCAAGGACCGAGTCGCGCGACCCGGAGGCGAAGGACGCCGACGAGGAGAAGCGCCTGCCGAACCTCACCGTCGGGCAGGAGCTGCCGCTCCAGGGCGTCGAGGCGAAGGGCCACGAGACGAGCCCGCCGCCGCGCTACACCGAGGCGAGCCTCGTGAAGACCCTCGAGGAGCTCGGCATCGGCCGCCCCTCGACGTTCGCGAGCATCATCTCGACGATCATCGACCGCGGCTACGTCACCCCGCGCGGCACGGCCCTCGTGCCGAACTGGATCGCGTTCAGCGTGGTGCGGCTCCTCGAAGACCACTTCGGCGACCTCGTCGAATACGACTTCACCGCCGAGATGGAGGAGGACCTCGACCGCATCGCCGACGGCGAGGAGAGCCGCGTCGACTGGCTCACCGGGTTCTACTTCGGCAACGACCACCACCGCGGCCTGCGCACCGTCGTCGACAACCTCGGCGAGATCGACGCGCGCGACATCAACTCGGTGCAGCTCGCCGACGGGATCACGCTGCGCATCGGAAAGTACGGTCCCTACCTCGAGGCGCCCGACCCCGATTCCGCCGACGGCGCCCCTCGTCGCGTCAACGTGCCCGCCGACCTCGCCCCCGACGAGCTCACGCCCGCGAAGGCGCGCGAGCTGATCGAGGCCCCCGTCGCCGGCGACCGCATCCTCGGGGTCGACCCCGCGACCGGCTATCAGATCGCCGCGAAGGACGGCCGCTACGGCCCCTACGTCACCGAGGTCATCCCCGAGCCCGAGGCGGAGCCCGAACCCGAGCCGGAGGTCGACCCGCAGACGGGCGAGGTGAAGACGTCGAAGAAGAAGGCCGCGAAGAAGGCCCCCGCGGTCAAGCCGCGCACGGCGTCGCTGTTCAAGAGCATGGACCCGCAGACGGTCGACCTCGAGACGGCGCTCAAGCTGCTGAGCCTCCCGCGCGTCGTCGGGCAGGACCCGGAGACCGGCGTCGACATCACGACGCAGAACGGGCGGTACGGTCCCTACCTCAAGAAGGGCACCGACTCGCGGTCGCTCGAGTCGGAGGACCTCATCTTCGACCTCACTCTCGAGAAGGCGCTCGAGATCCTCGCGCAGCCGAAGTACGGCGCCGCCCGCACGTCGAGCGCCATCAAGGAGTTCGACGCCGACCCGGAGTCGGGCAAGCCGATCCGCATCCGCGACGGCCGTTTCGGACCCTACGTCACCGACGGCGTCACGAACGTGACCATCCCGCGCGGCGAAGACCCCGAGTCGATCGACTTCGAGCGCGCTGTGCAGATGCTCGCCGACAAGCGCGCGAAGGGCCCGGTGCCGAAGCGCGGCGCGAAGAAGCCCGCGGCGCGCAAGGCTCCGGGCTAAGAAGAAGTGACGCCCGTCCCGAGTAGCGTGGCCCCGTGAGCTGGGACGACCTGACGGGGCAGGAGGAAGCGGTCGCGACCCTGCGCGCCGCGGCGGCCGGCGAGGGCCTCACCCACTCGTGGTTGCTCACCGGCCCGCCCGGGTCGGGGCGTTCCGTGCTCGCCTACGCGTTCGCCGCCGCCCTCATCGCCCGCCCCGGCGAGGAGGCCGAGACGGAGGCGCAGGTCGCCGCGCGCACCCACCCCGACCTCGGGGTGCTGAGCACCGAGGGCGTCATCATCCGCCGCAAGGAAGTCACCGACTTCGTCGCCTCCAGCTACTACTCGCCGTCGGTGGGCCGCTACCGCGTCATGGTCATCGAAGACGCCGACCGCATGACCGAGATCACGTCCAACGTGCTGCTCAAGGCGCTCGAGGAGCCGCCCCCGCGCACCGTCTGGATCCTGTGCGCCCCGAGCGACGCCGACCTCCTGCCGACGATCCGCAGCCGCGTGCGCACCGTCCGGCTCCGCATGCCCGGGGTCGACGAGGTCGCCGAGCTCATCGCCCGCCGTGACGGCGTCCCGCTGCCCGACGCGACGCGCGCGGCACGGGAGGCGCAGAGCCACGTCGGGATGGCGCACCGCCTCGCGACGAACGCGGAGGCCCGCGAGCGTCGCGCCCGCACGCTCCAGCTCGCGCTCGGCATCCGCAGTGTGTCCGGCGCCGTCCTCGCCGCCGCCGAGCTGCTCGAGGTCGCCACCGCGGATGCCAGAGCGATCACGGAGGAGCGCGACGCCGAGGAGCGCGCGCACGCGCTCCGTTCGCTCGGCGTCGAGCCGGGCGGCACCGTCCCCCCCGCGCTCCGCGCCCAGCTGAAGGCCCTCGAAGAGGACCAGAAGCGGCGCGCCACGCGCTCCCTCCGCGACGGCCTCGACCGCATCCTCGTCGACCTCCTGTCGCTCTACCGCGACATCCTCATGCTCCAGCTCGACGCCGGCCTCGACCCGGTCAACCTCGCGATCTACTCCGACCTGGAGGAGGCGGCGCGCGCCTGCACGGCCGTCGAGACCCTCGCGACGCTCGACGCGATCACGACCGCTCGCACCCGCATCGAGGGCAACGTCGCGCCGGCGCTCGCGCTCGAGGCGATGCTCGTCACCGCCGTCCGCACCCCCGCGGCCTCCACCGGAAAGGCCTGACATGAAGCGCACCCGTCCCGCTCTCGCCGTGCTCGTCGCCCTCGCGGTCACGGCCGTGCTGTCGGGCTGCCTGCAGTGGTACACGCCGCCCGCGACGAGGGCGACGTCGACGCCGACGGGGGAGCAGGTCGCGCCGGAGCTGGAGGAGTACTACCACCAGGTGCTGCGCTGGACACCGTGCGGCAACGGCATGCAGTGTGCGACGGCGCTCGCCCCGATGGACTGGGCGAACCCGCAGGATGCCGAGATCGAGCTCGCGCTCGTGCGACAGCCGGCGCGTGGCTCTCGGATCGGCTCGCTCCTGGTGAACCCCGGCGGCCCCGGCGGCTCCGGCTACGACTTCGTGATCGACAGCGTCGACTACGCGACGAGCGACCGGCTCCAGGAGCGGTTCGACATCGTCGGCTTCGACCCCCGCGGGGTGGGCCGGTCGTCGGCGGTGTCCTGCTACGACGACCCCGCGTTCCTCGACGAGTTCAACTACGGCGACCGTGAGCTCGTCGACTACGGCCCCGTCGGGTCCGACGGCTGGATCGCCGAGAACGAGCGGGCGAGCGCCGAATTCGCGGCGAGCTGCCTCGAGCACACCGGCCCGCTGCTCGGGTTCGTCGACACGATCAGTGCGGCGCGCGACCTCGACCTGCTGCGCGCCGCGCTCGGCGACGAGAAGCTCAACTACCTAGGGTTCTCCTACGGCACGTTCCTCGGCGCGACGTACGCCGACCTCTACCCGCAGAACACGGGCCGGCTGGTGCTCGACGGCGCGCTCGACCCGTCGACGAGCGACTTCGATGTGACGAAGACGCAGGCGGTGGGATTCGAGAGCGCCTTCCGCGCCTACCTCGCCGACTGCCTCGGCCGGTCGGGATGCCCCTTCTCGGGCACCGTCGACCAGGCGATGACGCGCACCGGCGAGCTGCTGACGGAGCTCCAGACCGCGCCGCTGCGCCACGACGACGGCCGGCTGCTCTGGTCGGGCACGATGTTCACGGCGATCATCCTGCCGCTCTACAACCAGGGCAACTGGGGCTTCCTCGACGACCTCTTCACCGAGGTGTTCGCCGGAGAGACGGCGACCGCGTTCTTCCTCGCCGACGCCTACAACGGCCGCAACAGCGACGGCACGTACCTCGACAACTCGACCGAGGCGTTCATCGCGATCAACTGCCTCGACTACGTGAGCGAGTCCACGAACGAGGGGATGCGGGCGGAGGCGGCGTTGCTCGCCGAGGCTGCGCCGATCTTCGGCCCGGTGATGTCGTACGGCGGGTCGTTGTGCAAGGCGTGGCCGTTCCCGTCGACCCGTGAGCGCGTCGCGATCGCGGCGGAGGGGTCGAGCGACATCCTCGTCGTGGGCACGACGAACGACCCGGCGACCCCGTACGTGTGGGCGGAGCGGCTCGCGGCCCAGCTCGCGAACGGCCACCTGGTGACGTACGAGGGGGAGGGGCACACGGCCTACACCTCCGGCGACTCGTGTGTGCAGGGTGTGATCGACGCGTACTTCATCGACGGCACGGTCCCGGCGAGCGACCCCCGCTGCTGACCGCGGCCGGCGGCGGCCGTGGTGCAAGTTTGCAGTGGGTGCAATAAACTGACGGGGTGACGTCCCCCGAGCCCGGCCTGCGCGAACGCAAGCGCGCCGCGACGCGCCTCGCGATCCAGCGCGCCGCGCTCCAGGTCGTCCGCGAGCGCGGACTCGACCGCGCCACCGTCGACGAGATCGCCCGGATCGCCGACGTGTCGCCGCGCACCTTCTTCAACTACTTCCCGACGAAGGAGGACGCGATCCTCGGCGACGTCCCCACCCTCGAGGGCGAGCCGGAGGTCGAGCGGTTCGTCGCCGACCGCGGCCCCATCCTCCGCGGGCTCGGGCGCGTACTCGCCGCCGGCTCCGCGCACCTCATGAGCGACCCCGAACTCCTCATGGAGCGCCGCGCCGTCACCAAGCTCCACCCCGAGCTCGGCGTGCGGCGCATGGCGACGGTGCACCGCTTCGAACAGGAGCTCGTCGCGATCGCCGAACGGCGGCTGCGGTCCGAGCATCCGGCTCTCCCGGATGGCGAGACCGCCTCGCGGGCCCGGCTCGTCGCGCTCACCGCCTTCGCGTTCGTGCGGCACGCCTGGTTCGCGTGGCTCGAGCATCCGGAGGACTCCGCGCCGCTGTCGGACCTCGTCGAGCACTCGTTCGACGTGGGAATCGAGCTCATCGCGTCGTCACGCGCCGCCGGAATCGGATAAACTACCGGTCGGCCCTCGTGGCCAGGCCGCCTTAGCTCAGCTGGCAGANCTCGGANNCACTCGTNATGAATAGGTCGTGGGTTCGATTCCCACAGGTGGCTCCAGACAGACCTCGGACACACTCGTCATGAATAGGTCGTGGGTTCGATTCCCACAGGTGGCTCCAGACAGACCTCGGACACACTCGTCATGAATAGGTCGTGGGTTCGATTCCCACAGGTGGCTCCAGACAGACCTTCTCCGCCCCGCCTGCGCGTGGGGTCGCATCGCGTCAGCGGGTCACCCGCCGTTCGCCCGGAGTGTTCGGTTAACCCCCCAATTCGTGGGCAGACAGCGTCCTTTCAGTGAGATCGGGCTTGTCAGGGCCTGATCAGAGGCGTAACTTGCCAGGACGGCGCATGATGCGCCCGCCGATCCGGGGGGATCGGTGGTCCGTTCCGGGGGGAACGGACGAGGGTCGGGGGGCCCGCGAAAATGAAGCGTTCGATTCTCTTGGGGGCCGTCTTCACGACGGTGATGGTGCTCGTGCTGCCGTTCGTCGGTGGCGGCGGCCCGTCCTTCCTGACGCCCGCGAACGCGTCGACCGCCACGGCCGCCATCACGTCGCCCGTGATCGCGTCCGCCGTCGTCGACACCCGCGCCGCCACGGCGATCGCCGCGGCGATGACCGCGGTCGACGTCGAGCGTGCCGCGGACGCGCCGCTCACGACCGACGTCGAGCACCTCGCCCAGAAGCCCGTGCCGAAGCCTCTCCCGCCGGTCACCGCCGCGGGTCGGGCGAGCGGCACCGAGCAGCGTCGTGCCATCCTCGCCGAGCAGGGTCTCTCCTGCCCCGGCAACGTCGGCGGCGGCGTCGGCGGCGCCCCGGGCCGAGTGTCGGGCGGCGGCGTCCAGGGCACCACGACCGACGACCTCGCGTCGTTCGCCGCGACCTACAACTCGATCCGCGTCGCCAACTGCCTCCACCCCGTGCCGATGTCGAACTTCCGTTACGACTCCTGCATGGAGGACCGCCTGTTCTGGATGGCGGAGGACCCGAGCACCGACCCCTCGAGCGCGTGGGGCCACATCGGCTCGGTGCGCAGCGACGGCGTCCCGTCCTACGGCTGCGACGGCAACCTCGCCGGCGGCTCCGGGAACACCGGCGCCACGGTCGCCCAGAAGTGGTGGAACTCGACGTCGCACCGCAACTCGCTCTACCGCCCCAGCGTCACGGGCCCGGTCGGCGGCGTGTGCATCTACTTCGCGATGACGCACGGCGGCGTTCCGAACGAGCCGTACAGCTTCACCCGCGCCGCGGCGCGCTGGGGCGGCTGCTAGCAGCACCGCGGCGGCGCCGGAGGTCTGTCGCACGCCGCATCCGGAACGGGTCCGGGTGCGGCGGGTGAGAGGCCTCCGGCGCTGTCCGTTCGCCCGGCCCCGTATCATCGACAGGTGACCGACGAGCAGCCGATGTCGCGCCGCGCCGCCCGCGAAGCCGCGTCCGTCTCTCGCCGCAAGGCACGTCCGGCGGCGTCCCCGGTCTCCGGCGAGGCTGCTCCGCAGCCCGAGGGCGAGGGGCCGAAGGGTGGCGGGATCGGAGCCCTCTTCGCGAAGCACCGCACCGCGTGGATCGCCGGTGCCCTCTCGCTCGTGTTCGTGCTGCTCGGCACCGGCGCGGTGTTCGCGGGCGTCACCGTCGGCTCCCGGCAGGCGGCGCCCGAGCCCACGGTCACTCCCACCGCGGACCCGCGGCCGGTCCCCGACGGGGAGCTCGTCGCGAGTCGGCTGCGCACCTGCTCGATCGCCGGTCCCGCGTCCGACCCCATCCTCATGTCGCTCATCGGTCAGGTGGCGCGTGCCGACACCGGCGAGGTGCTGTTCGACCGGAGCGGAGACGTGCCGACCCGCACCGCGAGCACCCTGAAGATCCTCACCGCGGCCGCGGCCGTCGCCGTGCTCGGACCCGACTTCCGCATCCGCACCTCCGTGTACGCGGGGTCGACGCCGGGGTCGATCGTGCTCGTCGGTCGTGGCGACGCGACGCTCCACGACCCGGCCGCGGGCGGCACCGTCTACCCGAGCGCTCCGAGCATCGCCGAGCTCGCACAGCAGACCCTCGCGAACTACTCGGGCGACCCGATCACGACGATCGTGCTCGACGCGAACTACTGGTCGCCGGCCGACAAGTGGGACCCGACGTGGCAGCGCTCGGAGCAGACCCGCGGATACCACTCGGAGGTGACGGCGCTCCAGGTCGACGGCGACCGCGCCAACCCGGCGGCCCAGGACAGCCCACGCAGCACCGACCCGATCGCGCGCGCCGGGCAGGCCTTCCTCAACGCGCTGCTCGCGGCCGACACCGAGGGCAAAGTCGACCCGGATGTGACGTTCTCGAACGGATCGGCGGTCAACACCTCGTCGCCGCTCGGGGAGGTGCAGTCGGCACCGCTCCGCGACCTCGTCCGCTACATGCTCCTCGTGAGCGACAACACTCTCGCCGAGATGCTCGCCCGCATCACCTCGAAGGAGTCGTCGCTCAATGGCTCGGCGGCGTCGCTCCAGCAGGCCATCCCGAGCGCCCTCGCGACGTTCGGCATTTCTCCGCAGGGACTCACGATCCGCGACGGCTCCGGGCTCAGCGACGCGAACGCGGTGCCGGCGTCGACGATGAACGCGCTCCTGCGCGCCATGAACGACGGGGCGCCGAACCTCGACGTCGTGCGCGCCGGACTGCCCGTCGCGGGCCAGTCGGGCACGCTCGCGGGACGGTTCACCGGTCCGAACGCCGTCGCGCGCGGCCATGTGGCGGCGAAGACGGGGTGGATCAACACCTCCTACTCCCTCGCGGGTGTCATGACCGCGGCGGACGGCACCCCGTTCGTCTTCACGTTCTACGCGGTCGGCGACGGGATCCAGAGCGCCGCCCGGGCGTCGCTCGACACCCTCACAACCGCCGTGTGGGCGTGCGGGGATAACCTCTCGAACAATTAGGAAGCCGGCTCGTCTTTCACGGCCGACCCGACGAGACCACTGGAGGACCGCCGACGTGCGCGCGTTGCTCATCATCGACGTACAGAACGACTTCACCGAGGGCGGCGCCCTCGGGGTCGACGGCGGAGCCGCCGTGGCCGAGGGCGTGACGGACTACCTGCGTGCCCACCGCGACTCCTACGACCTCGTCGTCGCGAGCCGCGACTGGCACGACGGCGACAACGACAACGGCGGTCACTTCGCCGCGGGCGACCCTGACTACGTCGACACCTGGCCCCGGCACTGCGTCGCCGGCACCCCGGGCGCCGAGTACCACCCNNCGCTCGACGTAAGCCACGTCGACGTGCATGTCAAGAAGGGGCAAGGAGTTCCCGCATACTCCATCTTTGAAGGAACGACCGACGACGGCCGCGAACTCATCGAACTCCTGGACGAAATGGGGGTGGATGTCGTGCACGTCGCCGGCATCGCAACCGACTACTGCGTGCTCGCCTCCGCCCGTGACGCCCTCGACGCCGGTCGCCAGGTCGCGGTCCTCACCGATCTCGTCGCGGGCGTCGCCCCCGACTCGTCCACGGCCGCGCTGGCCGAGCTCGCCGAGGCGGGCGCCGAACTGCTGTCCGTTCGCTGAGGAGCGAACCCCTGATGCGTCGTACTCTCCGCTGGCTCCTGCCTGCCCTGTTGGTGATCGTCTGGCTCGCGCTCGCGGGCCTCGGCGGACCGGTGTTCGGCAAGATCACCGACGTCGCCGAGAACAACCAGGCCGCGTTCCTACCCGAGTCGGCGGAGTCGACCCAGGTGTCGGAGTTGACGGCGCCGTTCGCGGGGAGCGACGACATCCCGGCGATCGTCGTCGCCGCGCGCGACGGCGGGCTCACCGACGCCGATCTGGAGTTCCTCGAGGAGTTCACGGCCGACGCGGCCGACCTCGACGGCGTCGGCGACGAGCTCAGCCCCGTGCTTCCTGCGGAGGACGGCGACGCGGCGCAGATCGTCGTGCCGATCGCGGGGGAGACCGCCGACACCGTCGCGGAGCTCGCGGAACTGCTCTCGGAGGCGCCGTCGGGGCTCGAGGCCTACGTCACCGGCCCCGCGGGCTTCACCGCCGACCTCGCGGCGGGCTTCGCCGGCATCGACGGGCTGCTGCTGCTCGTCGCCCTCGGCGCGGTGCTCGTCATCCTCGTCATCGTCTACCGCTCGCCGCTGCTGCCGCTGCTCGTGCTCGGCACCTCGGTGTTCGCGCTCTGCGCGGCCCTGCTCGTCGTCTTCGAGCTGGCAGTCGCCGACATCCTCACGATCAACGGGCAGGTGCAGGGCATCCTGTTCATCCTCGTGATCGGCGCCGCGACCGACTACGCGCTGCTCTACGTCGCGCGCTACCGCGAGGCGCTGCGCGACCACGAGAAGC